>Ga0335075_10019116_pt1 | contig 10145 bp, 6 predicted proteins | sample Lox_Sample_24_FD_206723 | JGI IMG/M metagenome (GOLD analysis project Ga0335075, IMG submission 206723) | Soil microbial communities from Loxahatchee National Wildlife Refuge, Florida, United States - Lox_Sample_2.4 | ecosystem: Environmental > Terrestrial > Soil > Wetlands | place: USA: Florida... | reverse complement strand
TGGGTTGAGTCAGCTGATCTGGGCGATTGTTGTTCCCATGCCGGGGCGCCTTGATGTATATAGCTGGTGGAAGAGGACGTATCCAGGGAGGCATCTTCATCTCATAGGGGATAGCAAGGGACGCGCGACGGACGTACAAAGCTGCCCACGGCTGGTTTGGGCAGTTTTACGGACGGTTTTACAGATATGGACTAAGCTTTACGGACACCCGCATAGGTTTTACGGGTTTTATGGGACTTTATGGGCACAGAGTGCAGTTGCTTCTTGTGTTGGCTACTTATTATGTGGTTTTGGGTCCCATTCCTTCCGCTGAGCACCTTGTGAGCGGGCGTTGATCTTCCTATTGCCCTAACGATCGTGCACTGCGACGGCACACCCATTCATTCCCTCTACACTACCCCTTATTCCTACTGCGCTATCTATTCGTTTAGCCTGCGAGGTGGTCCTAGGAGGTTAGGGTGGGCTAGGTGAAAGTCTTATAGTTTGTGAGGAGAATATTTGAAGTTAGATGCTGGGTACCATTCTAAGTCTTCGTCGTATCCTACCCAGCTAGCATGGTACTTTAAGGTGTTCCTTACCCTTTTTACTGCAAGGATGTCCTCCACCTCCCACTCTTAGTCTTCTACAATTTGTATTAGTAGCAGGGGATTATTGTATTGCCTAGGCAGTAAGTCCTCAGCTGCTTTCTAGAGCTTATCTGGTGAAAACACTAGGTGGACTTTCATAGAGTTAGGCAGTTCCACTTTAAAAGAGTTGCCTACTTGTTCCAAAATCTTGTATGGACCATGTGACGGCACGTACGGAATGCTATTCAACGAAGGATGAAGGGAGCTCTGTAGATTGCACTTATCGAAGATACTAAGCTAAGGAGAGAAGGAAAGGACAGAGAGGGAGGAGGTAACTATTTATGTACACAAGCTGTATTCCGTGACAGCGCAACCGTAGATAACGCCCAACGCAGTTGGTGGTTTTAAGGGCGGTTGGCGGTTTCAAGGGCGGTTTGACACAATAATCCTTGCGTGTATGAGACGAACCGTCACAGACCAGCTATTTAGTGATCTAGCTTCCAGCTAGGCTCTTAGGTCTTCTAGCTCTTCGTTAACACTTATATCTTATCTCCTACTTAGAAGTCTATTTCTTAGCAGTAGCAATTGACGTCTTACTACTTCTTCTCCTAGGCCTTTTCCATAATTGTCTTTGCTGTCTCTTATGCGTAGTACATGCTCTTAGCAAGCGCTTATGCTTCTTCTTAGCTTAGGCGCTCTCAAATAGTAGCAGGCTCCCTTAAAGTCTTCTAATTAAAGGAAGTTCGAGGCTGATATCCATGTAATAGCTCAAATGGGGGCATCCTTAAGCTCTCATGCTAGTTTGTGAGCTGAACATAGTCTATTATTAGCAGCAGATCTAACTAGTTGTCTTAGTAGTAGTTCATAAAAGGCTATAAGCGTTAAGCTAGATACTAGTTTATAATCTCTATTTGGCCATCTGTCTCTAAGTAGAAGGCTGTAGATAGTTTCAACTTAATTCCTAGTATTTGGTAGAACTTGTTCTAAAAAGCAGAAATAAACTGTAGTCTACAATTAAAGACAATTAATTCTAAGGCACCCTATGGCGTCGTCATTAATATGCTGTCTTGAAATTCGTATATATCTGCCTTGAGCGTTGCTGAGGAATCTAGAGGTCGTGTTTACTGTAAACATAGAAAAAGCGGCAGCCTACAAGGACCCCTAGTTAATGCCAAGAAATTTGTAACGAGACCCGGGGGAGTACTGTACGCCATAGCGGCTGTTTGACAGTTAGATAGATATTAACACAGTCAAACGTTATATTAGGGTATAAAAGCAATTATTGTGTTACATATTCTAAGTAGAGGACGAAGAACCTAGCAAGCAGTTAGAGTATAAGTTGAATAAAAAGCAGCAAATTGCCATTTAGGGAGTACAAGAAATTATATATTATTATAAGAGCATGTGCGCCCTACAGGCGCCTGTGCTTTTAATCTATAAGGTGTATGTGCGGCTGTTCGGGCCTAGGCTTGCTGTTAGCATACGCTTCCAGCCAGCCCCTCGCACTTGCAGCACTATTGTTTAAGGGTTTTTAATAATCTCTATTAGTATCTTCTTCCTAAAAGCAGGGAAACTTAACTGCTCTGTTACGCCATATCGCTTTACTCGCTCACATACTAATCGTATATCTTTTCCTGTCTTTCCCTTAAAGTCTGCAGTATCTTGCTCTTCAACTCCAGGAAACTGCCTTCCAAAATAAGTTAACAGTCCTCAAACTCAAGCATATAGCCGCCAATCGTCTTGTCTTCGTGCTCTCCTTTCTCTTAAAATCTTAGCTCTCAACTCCCTTTGCCTCTTTATCCTCTCTCCTTTCTGTAAAATATTAGTATGATATTACTATAGCTAATACTAATCCTCACTTTAAACTCTCTCCGGGCTTCCCGCTCAGCCTCTCTTTCCTCCCTTTCTCCTCTCTGTTGCTCTCTCTTTAAGTGATACCGAAGGCTCTCTCGTTTGCGCTTCTCCAGCTTACACTTTTGCCTATCCGCCCGTTGAAGCTTCTACCTCTTAGGAACACCAACCATTTTGAGATATTAGAAGAGACAAAGCCAAAAAAAAAAGTAGCGAGGGCGACGAATAAAGAAAACGTAAGGCTGGTCGTTGCCGAAATTAACAAATTCCTCTTCTAACACCCATAATGGTGATATATATTTTGTACAACAATTAAATAATATGTCCTACATCCTTCAAATGCATCTAGTCTCGTCATGTGCTGTTTCCTGGATGAGTACACAAGGTACTATACTTCGAGAAGCGGCCTGCAGCTCATTTTGGCGCTGAACTTAATTCTAACAACGGGGTACCTACCCATATGCCTCATTCAAAGGAATCCGAATACTGGAACATACAGTCCTCATTTGCGAAGCGAGGATTAGGTTTAGTAAAAGTAGGATTAGATTTAGCGAAGCCCTAAAATAGATATTCTTACTGGGAGTTAAGCCTAAGATATCTCCATCCCCAGAGCATGCATTATCTCCGGCGCCGCTAACATGTGCCCGCCCACAAATTACAAAGCCTCCCACCCCCAACATTTTAAAAAACAATTTCTCAAATCCTAGAATTAGCATTTACAAAGGGAAAATATCTGCAATGTCCTACATATATCCCCCAGTAAGTCCAGAGAATGGTAAGTTCCCCTTCTCAACCACATCGCCACACTTCCTAAAACCCATAAAGGCACAACATTTATCGATTCAATCCGTCACGACACCTACGCCTCAATCGACCCTGCCACAAAATCGAATTTCAACGGCCATTCCGTCTTTATATCTGGGGCCTCTAAAGGTATAGGCCGCGCCACAGCCCTCTCGTACGCCAAAGCCGGTGCATCTCAAATCGCTATAGCTGCGCGCTCCTCTCTCTCAAGCCTCGAAAGCGAAATAGCTAGCGCAGCCAAAGCTGCTGGGAAGCTAGAGCCCAAAGTTCTCAGCATAAAGCTCGACGTGCAGAACCTCGAGTTAGTGAAAAGCGCTGCTTATGAGACCGAAAAGGTGTTCGGACGCCTTGACATCCTAATCAACAACGCAGGGTATCTCGAGACCGCCAGGCTTGTCGCAGATTCTGACCCAGATGAGTATTGGTCGACGTGGGAGATCAATTATCGCGGCGTTTATTGGGTAACGAAGGCGTTCCTGCCACTACTTCTTAAGACAGAGGATGGACTCAAGACGATTGTGAATGTGAGCTCTCTGGGAGCGCATGGGCTTAGGCTCGGCGCGAGCGGCTACCAGGTCAGCAAGTTTGCGATTCTGAAGTTTACAGAGTTTTTGTGTGCGGAGTATGCTAGGCAGGGAGTATTGGCCTATAGTGTGCACCCAGGGGGTGTGCCGACGGAGTTAGCGATGAATTTGCCGAAGGAGGTGCATTCTCGTGAGTATTCTTGTTCAGCCATGGAAGGAAAAACTGGAACACTGCTGACGCAGTTGTTAGTTCTTGTTGATACGCCTGAAATGGGGGCTGATTCGCTGGTGTTCTTGACGCAGGAGAAGAGGGACTGGTTGGCTGGGCGGTATATTAGTCTCAATTGGGATATGCCGACATTCCTGTCAAAAGAGGACGAAATTGTTAAGGGGGATAAATTGAAGATGAGACTAGTTATTTGAAGATGCAAAGCCTAGCAGATCAGCCGAGGTGTAAGACCGGATTCGCCAAACCGTCGAATTCGCGATTCCGTGTATTGTACGAACGGATCGGCCAATTCGACGATTTTTCCAAAACTGGTAATTCTAGTGATAATTGTCTTTGGTGTTTTAGTTGATCCTTGCTGGTTTGACCTATGGCTCGGGGTGTTCCGTCAGTGTCACCGAAAGCTAGGCTCATCATTGCTACTAGCTAGAACCCAATGCCTTTTACAACTATTAGACAGTCCATTCTACTTGAAACTGTGTTGCCAGCTGGATTAACTTATATACTCCTATTTACTTGTGGTTGCCTAGCTGTTGGTCTTAGATAAATGTCCGACTTTCCTGTCCAATTCCTGGCCCAACTTGTGGCCCAATTCCTGCTCAATTCCTGGCCCATTTCAACTTACCCAAGCCGGTATAATCAACCAAACACCATGGATATTAGTCTACCAGCGTCGTCACCCTTCAGGGCCAACTTTATGCAGTCATTGCCGCTGCCAGCACGTGGTGCTGTAAATCTTTAGCCAAATTCCAATAATTTTAAAATTGTGACGGTTCGTCTCATACACGCAAGGACTATTGTATCAAACTGCCCTTGAAACCGCCAACTGCATTGGGCGTTATCTACGGTTGCGCTGCCACAGAATACAGCTTGTGTATATAGATAGTTATCTTCTCCCTCTCTGTCCTTTCCTTCTCTCCTTAGCTTAGTATCTTCGATAAGTGCAATCTACAGAGTTCCCTTCATCCTTCGTTGAATAGCATTCCGTACGTGCCGTCACAAAAATCGAATTTATAGATATAGTCCTTAAAAACAAGAACAATTGCATACTTATACTCTTTAAACACTTAGATTATTAGTATTACCTTAATAATCAGACAGCTACAAGTCAAGCTGTGGATAGAGCTTAGCGCTAGTGCCAGACTCGTGACAAATATTAGGCCTTAACATTTTTTTAGCTAAAACAATTAAGTCTATTGCAAAGTAGAGCAGAGAAAAGATAGTACATAGTTTAAAGCTTAATTTGCTGCATGCACTTTTAACGCTATAGAGTTTATTCAGAAAGTGTGACGGTTCGTCACATGCATGCAATAAATACCGTCTCAGACTAGCATTAAAACCGCTAAAGGCAGTTAGCTAGGGACGGCTTGTGTAGATAAGGAGCTACGCTCCCCTTCTTTTCTCTTCTTCTCTTCTTAGCTTAATATCTTCGATAAGTGCAATTTATAAAGCTCCCTTCATCTTCTTTGAATAGTATTTTATTCGTACTGTTACACACGATTAAATAATTAAATGCAACCAACAGGATTAGTAAATAAGATGAATATTTCAAATACAACTGAGAAATAAATATCCAATTTTATTAAGTAGACATTTACCTATAATTAAGTGGATATCCAACTACTATTAGGTGGATATCCAATTACGGTTAGGTGGATGTAAATGGATCTCGCTTAAACTAGATCCACTTCAAGTTTTTTACATGATTGTCGCAAAACCCTTTATCCCGCAGCAAATACGTTAAATTGGATACTTTCTCCCCTCGAATTGGCCCCCATTGCGCTCGTTGGCCATAGGAAGGCCAGCTAAGGGCCGTATCGTGGCTTTAAGGTCGCATATGAGAAGAAGTTGTTGACGGAGATGTACCTGTGCGAATAGCCCTTCAAAGTGTGCTGGTAGCCAAGATGGCCGCACCGTGTGTCCCAGCATCGAGAGGGAGAAATTCGCCGATAAGCCATATTCTCAAAGTTCCTCCACCCTCATTGAATCATTATCCTTACGAGAGGTTGGACTCAGGTCGTAACGAGATACGCCTCCTTCGGATCTGTCGCCCTCCTGAAGTTGATGGTCTTGTTAGTTGCACGATCAGCCACGTGTCACTAGACATTAATCCAACATATGAAGCTCTCTCATACACATGGAGCGATCACACAGGTGACTCTGGGCTTGTTAAGAATATATCGCTCGATGGCCACTTTGTGGCAGTAACAAAAAACCTTGAAGCCGCTTTACGTAGGCTGCTGATGAACTATGAGGATAGAGTGCTCTGGGTTGATGCTCTTTGCATTAACCAGGCAGATGTCGCAGAGAGAAATGAGCAGGTGAGTAAAATGAAGCTTGTGTACCAAAGCGCCAAAGGAGTTGTCGCCTGGCTAGGCGAGGAGTACGACCAGTCTCGAGAGGCTTTTAAGCTTTTGCAATCATTTCGAAAAGTGGGAGTGCAGAAAACTATTTACTATTGCCCCGAACCATGGACTCGGGAAATAGTCCTTCCCAATGACGTCGTCCAAAAGACACACGCGCTAATAAAGCTATTCGGGCGGAACTATTGGATGCGTGCTTGGATCATTCAAGAAATCGCATTCGCTAAGAGACTAGTCTTGTACTGCGGCTCCGATTATATAGTCTGGGAAGATATGATTAGTGCTTGCACAGCGCTTCAGAACGAAGCAATTTGGGTCGGCGAAGCATTCTACGGATCCAGTATTGGGCATATCACCTGGCTCCTACTTTCATCTGGACCGCAGCTATTATATTATACGAATCAAAACATAGCGAGTGACGTTACGACTCCCAACAAGTCGCCACAAGACACCGCATTCATCCAGCATGATGTCACCTTAGGTGGCCTGCTCATACGTTATCGAATCAAGCACGCTACAGATCCACGAGATAAGGTCTATAGCCTCCTCGGCCTGGTTCCTATCGAAGAGCAGATTCGCATCCCTATTGACTATAATTTAGATGTATATCACGTTTTCCGAAACGTAACCACGTTTCTCATTACAGAAGCACAAGACTTGCGGGTCCTTGCGGAAAACAAGCCTCCACAGACCCGTAGTACAGACCGCAATAACTGCTTTGATCTTCCATCCTGGGTGCCCAACTGGGCAAACACACGTCAGGGAGACAAGCTGAGAGTAGACCGAATGGGCTTTTGGATCTCAGCAGCAGGCACAAGCAAGCTGAGAGTAGACCGAACGGGCCTTTGGATCTCAGCAGCAGGTACAAGCAAGCCAGAGACCTCCATACGCAATCGCGATATCCTCTGTATCAAAGGCCTATGCATCGGAACAGTCACGAATGTAGGTGACTTGATGCCCGACTTCGAGAACCAGGAGTTCAATTTCAAGCCCGTGTTCGAAGCGCTGAATGATTGGTGGCACATCTTCCTCTCAGCAGGAAGAACAAATCTCACTGGACAGAATGGATTGGTGGATATATTGAATTTCGGAGGTGCTTATAATGATGAAGCTTTTCCGAAAGAACGGACCGAAGTAAGGGAGAAGGAAATATTAGAACATTTGAGAGTTGTGCTTTCTCTGTATAAGCCAGATGATACGACGTTACTCCCTTTGCTGGGCAAGCAGGAAGGGGTCATCCATGACGATATGATACTCAAGGCAGAGACAGACATATGGAGCGCGGCGCTCATATGTAGAAAAAGGAAATTTTTTGTTGTAGACGAGGTCGAATGTGGGATTGGACCACAATGCACAGAAGTTGGCGATTTGGTCGTGGTTGTGCTGGGATGTAATGTCCCATTGGTTTTCAGGAAGAGAGGCGAAGAAAGTGGTAGCGGATACTTCAATCTAGGAGATGCATATGTAGATGGGTTCATGGGTGGGAGGGCAATCAAGGAGTTGGATGCTGGTAAGCGAAGCACTGAGATATTTGAACTCTATTAAATCAAAGTCGATCTTCAAAAAAGTCACCGAGAATGACTACCGCTCTCCCCTACCCATTTCCACTATATTGTGCTAGTTACTCCTCTTTTCCATTGAGATTCCGTTATCAATCTTTCGTCATCCTTTCTTAGCTCCCATGTGGGCCACTCGAATTGGGTCATGGCTGTGGCTATCTCGCCGGACGGCAGGCTGGTGGCGTCTGCATCCCGCAACAATACGGTCAAGCCCTGGAACTTGGCTTCCTCTTGATTATCACTGTCGTCTGCGTTCTATCAACCGCCTCCTTACCCACCATCCGTTCTTCCAATGCATCTGTCGTTTGGGCGTGGTTATGTTGGATATTAATGAGGCGCATGCATCAGCTCCTCATCAGCCTCTACGGCAGAGCTTCGCAGTCCCTCAGGGTTTCACCAGTTTTCATCTCACACAATTAATGGTGAATGTGCCTCTATATCATATGCAAGGCCAACACTGCTATCCTTAGCTACTTTCGCTGCCAGTTTTGGGCAGGTACTGGATGTTATGTGATATCAAATTCAAGCAGGGGTTTTTAAATTTCATATTGAGCCTCTACCTTTTGTTTTGCTTTCGTTAGGATGTTCTTAAGTCTATCTTTATGTACGTACAAAATTATTGATCTTGTCATGCATTCTCTGTAGCTGTTCCGATTGAAGTTCCTTCCTCCCCCTGTGACCAGACCATCCCCGAGGCCTCACCGTACCCTTTCCGATTTTTATATTTTTTTATAGTTTTGTGTGTGTTGCTTTTCCAGCATTCTCGTTCACCGTGTTCCCAGCCTTATAGCGACAGGACCCCGCGCACGCTGACGGCACTACATCTATTACTTCCTATTACAATGGTAAGAGCTGTTTAATTCTTTTCTTGAATCTTCTCCGATCATTGTGTGAGGGGTGTTGATATGTCGATAGCACAGGAGCGACGGGTATGAATTAGAGGTACAGCCACCATTAATTGGATGATGAAAATCAGTGAATCATAGACTGCGAGGCAACTAGTTCTGAATCTAATAATAAAGGAACGTCATTTTAACAATAAATTCGCTAATGTACCTGTTTGGGAATTCCCCTTGTACAACTCTGTACTAGATTGCTTTCGTCTTGCGTTTAGTGTGACGGATCCTGGATTGAGTCACCTGCCTTTAAGTAGTAGAATAGCGAATAAGGCTTCCAACCTTATTCTTGTGCCTTTTGGCCTTTTGGCCGAGTGGTTAAAGCTAATCACACCGCTCGCTGCGGCACTTGGTCAGTGCCCGTCACATTTAGCAAACTACTAAGTGCATATCCCACGAAGGCGAAGATAGTACTTGTAAGATCCTGAGTAGCGTAGCAGGTAGAGCCTTAGTGGATAATGAGTAGAGCTTCCGCTGCCTTGCAGGTCGTGGATCCTTGATATTGTGGTCTTCCTCCCTCCCCGCCTTTACTCCTACCCCTATTGCTGCTGTTTCTTTTGTAGCTCCTCCGCCTAGTCATGACAACCTTGTAGAGGGCTATATCCTAGTTCCTCTAATCTACTGTAACTAGTTCCACTTTAATCATGTAATTGATCAATCTTAGGTTACAATAGCTCAATAGAGGAACAAGAACGACGTAGGTAGCTAGGAGGGCTAGCCGTTGACGACTTCTCTTGCTCTTCAAAAGCTAGTAGCAAGTCTTTTTCTGTCATTACTCCCTCTACTACTGCCCTTGTCTAATGGTCTAGTAAAGAGCAGGCATTAGCTCCTCTAATGAGCGTTAAGTGTTTCGGTCATTATCATAGTGGGGAGAGGGAGAGTGGTCTTAGGCAGGATTAGAAGTAGTTAAGCCTTCCTGCACCTCAGGTTTAAGACCTAGAGGTAGCTCCTTGTCAATATAGCAGCCAGCTTTGACATTATACCATCGTGTAGAGGAAAAGGTGTCAATTAGCTTGCTCAACTTAGAGGCAGAATCTTGGTTTGGGAGGGTACTGCTTAGTGTAAGGGCAGTCGCCTTGGCATTCCTTAGGCATGCCATTTAGCTGCGCTATAGCCGCGCTGAGTCAGCTAGCTAGTTAAATACTTCAGGAAGCTTCTTCGGAAAAGAGGGTTCCGTAAGGATTAGTGAATATACTATACACAATTACCAGCTACCCATTCTATCCTACTACGCTTGATACCTCAGTCCCTTTACACTTAGACTTGTATTTCGCTAGGCCTTAATTACGTTAAAGTTATTAAGAGTGACTTTGGACTTATCTTCAGCGTCTGTACTATCTAGCTTGTTATCTTTAA
>Ga0335075_10019115_pt1 | contig 10145 bp, 14 predicted proteins | sample Lox_Sample_24_FD_206723 | JGI IMG/M metagenome (GOLD analysis project Ga0335075, IMG submission 206723) | Soil microbial communities from Loxahatchee National Wildlife Refuge, Florida, United States - Lox_Sample_2.4 | ecosystem: Environmental > Terrestrial > Soil > Wetlands | place: USA... | reverse complement strand
CGGCAGAAAGATCTAGCTGTTTATTTCGGATATAATCTATCAAAATCTCTCGGGCTCAAGACTAATTTCTTCAGCTCTATGCGATCATCTACGAGTGGGAGCGGTAAAAACTCATTTTTTTTTTAATAAATGAGAAAGCAGCTACTGCTTGTCTGCTCGGAAGCATGAAGTATGCAACGTTCACTATGTTATATGATGGAAGAAGCCAGATTGATTGAGGATTCGGGAATCCCTATGGCTATCATGAGATGTACTTGTACAATAGTGATCCAACAAATAGAGCTGGTAAGACAGAGAATTCACGACCCAAACGGACTTCTCCGGACGAATATAGGCTGAAAACCATGGGGAGCCTTAGAACTAAAGGCTGCTTGTAGTATGCATCTCATTGCAGGACATGACTACGAGTCGTCGTAGTGCCTTCATTTCCATAAGCCTCCTAGCTCTCACCTGGCACTCTCAACGCCCCAATAACGCTCTTAAAAATCTCCGGCACCACCACCCCCGCATCTCCCTCAAACATCCAATCCTCCTCTCCCAAGCTCCCCGTCGCACCTAAATTCTCACTATCCATATTGATAACCGCGACCCTCGCCCCCCTCAGTCTTGCGCGCTGGATATACCCAGCGGCAGGATAAACTTCAGCAGTAGTGCCGATGACGAGCATCAAGTCGATTTTCTCCGACTCGGAAATCCAGGCTTCGATGGCGCCGATGGTGTCTTCCGGGAGCGCTTCGCCGAACCACACGACGCCGGGGCGCAGGAGGGAGGTGGTGCAGCTGGGACAGTGGGGGAGTTGGGATCGAGGGATGGTTTCGTCTTTGATGTAGGGGTCGAGGAGGTTGATCCGCCCTTGTAGAGTGGACTTTGGCTTCATGCCCATGGCATTGTAGAGGGAAGAGGTGGCTTCCTCGCCGGTTTTGTCGGTTTCGGATGGCTTTGGCTCGTTATCGGTTACGGCGAGGGCTGGGACGATGGGGTCCTTTAGGTTGTTGGGCTCGAAGTAGTTGCAGAGAGTGCTAGAGCATTTAATGTCAAACAAGTTGCCATGGAGGAGGTGGAGTTGTGACGGCGGGTGGTCGGCACGTTGGGATAGACCTAGAAGGAAGTTAACTTGCAAGAATTGTTGAACTATTGTGTAATGAACAAAATCAGTTATGAAAAGTAAATATAGCACTATGTAGCCTTTGATATGATGTTGCCACAACATATGAGTCGGACACTAACTAGTAGAGGCACCTGCCATATGTTTTTGCTTTCTCCAAAATACCATCAACTGTCTAATTGTTGACCGCAGTGATGTCCATTATAGCAGGGCCTCCGAATTGACAAAAGAAACATCAAGGTTCGCTCAACATGCTTGGTATACAAGTTGCTATCTTCTGATGTTACAAGAGAAAACTTTGGTAAGAAGTGGAAAATGGAATTTCATCGCCTGGCAGATCTTGGCGTTGGACTCATTGAATATGTTCTGGATCTTGATGATAAAAAGACATCACTAACCAAGCATACAAGAGACTATAATGGGCAAGAGATATGATTGAAAAGAAACTTCTGGTCACCATAAAAACAGACTTACCATCGACATTCTGCGAGAGCGTTATGAAATTCGGCTTTCTTCTTGCCAACTCTGCTAACGCATAATGGGCGGGGTTCGGCTTAGCTTGCAGAGTCATATGTCTCCTATAGCTGTAAAACTGCCATACGAGTCCCGGATCATGTCTGAAAGCTTGAGGAGTAGCTAATGAAGTAGCTTGATAATTCTTCCACATGCCACCAGCCCCTCTGAAAGTGGGCAGGCCCGATGCTGCAGAGAGGCCGGCTCCCAAGAGTGCTAGAATCCGGTCTGATGACTCGAGGTGACGCTGGAAATCTTGGATCTTTTCATCGGAAGCAAACTGCTTCGGCGTTGGTTGAGACATGGCTCTGGACTTTGGCGTGGAGACGGTAGCAAACAGTGATGTTTGACGTTTGGAAATGAAGCAGATATGCCGTAGCATGGACGTTCTGAAAGGAAAAGCAAGGAAGTCTGGTGCCTGCTTATGAGTCAAGCAAGAGGTAGAAATTCATTCGACAGATTCACACGTGGTTGAGGAGGGCGTTGGCATATCTTGAGCCGCAAAGAAAACGATTGGTTAATGATTGGATGCGGTTACGAAGAATGAGGCCTCAAGGCAGACAGCAGATCGAGCGAGGCGACATTTGGCGGTCCCGTCAGCCAACCTGCATGCTTGTACATACATCAAGTCAAGATCGAGGCTGAAGAGAGGATAAATAACAGCCTTTTAACTGTCTTTGGGCCAGCCAATCGGAATTACCCAATGAATATGCTATTGAATCCTGAGACTTTAACCCTAAGCTCGCCAGGGATAGAGAGGCAGTTATGAGGGCTCGTCGTGGCTGTGTACCCTACACAAGTCCCGTGGCTACGACCCGGAAGATCCTTTTGCCCTGCACCACCACGTTACCGCCGCGGATAGGATTGGTGGCGGGCCGAAGGAGGAAAATGCGGAGAAGATCGGGATGTCTAAGAAGTACTGGTACCTACATCTATGTACCCTACACCCCACGCACACAAAATTATTCAGGTCCAGTAATCCAAAAGACACACCCAGTCTAACTTACGTGAGAAACTTTTGATCAGGTTAGCCCCTACCGCTTAATATGTATATACGATGATGTGCAGTATTGCGATGGGTAAGTTCGCGGGAACGCGCCATTATTACTAAGTGGCACCCGCTCAGCCCTGCAAAACCTGCAGAGCTTGCAGCAGCCCATGTGATAGTATATATATTTAGAGTGGTGTTACCTCGGGTGCCGTCGTTTTTCAACTCAGCTCTCTGCCATATCAACAACCTGGTCGTGCGGGTCCAGAACACACCCTCGCGCCGACCGCAGTAGTGATAGTACTGTCAACCTTGTTACCGGATACGCTCCGAAAGGGGCAGTAGTTATGTTAGGGGTACGTAGTTTCATCGATTGAAGTCTCCAAAATTCGTCCAAACTGAGACCTTTCTTCCGACTTCTCCCGCCTTTCTCAGGTGTTTCCGCCTGGCTCGCCTAGCCGACAGGGCTCAGGCATCTTTCTGCCTATTGATGATTGGGCTATCGACGCTGCTACGATCCACGCACTCCACACCCAGGTCCCGACATATCTGTCTAACTCTCCGTCCGAAGACAAGCATTCTCAAGTTCCCGATTCCAACCCGAGCCATGGCGAACGACTTAAAAGCTCCTTCTCCCTACGAAATCGAACGTGCTTCGAGCCCCTATCCAAATCCCTATGAGCAAAGCCCACGCTCCAAGATCCTCTCTCAGCGAACTTCCAACTACCACTCTACCTCTCTTAGAAATCTCCACTCTTCCGTCATGGTCTCTGCTACCGTCAACAAGACTTCCCTGCACCCTGGCGGTGTTCAGTAAGTCTTCTGCCGGTAAAAGGGGAATGACGAGAACTAATTGAAATTCCAGGCCCGTTGTGGAGCACACCGAGCTCGAGAACGAGCTTCACGAAAAGGCACACATCGATTATGATCGGGTAGCTATTGTATGTTGACAATACCATTCAATTTTGACATATTCTTGACCAATTTATTGTTTCACAGGTCCCGAATCCTTCCGTTGCTGCCCTCTACGAAGATGCCCTCGTCTTCGAAACTGGCTCTGCCATCACATCGACCGGTGCTCTTACAGCATACTCGGGTGCGAAAACAGGGCGTTCTCCATTAGACAAACGAATTGTAAAGGAGCCTGGTTCAGAAAACGACATTTGGTGGGGACCTGTTAACAAGTCCATGACGCCCGATGTAAGAGAACACCCTTTTACGCATGATCAAATGTATTGTTCTCTGTTATATTGATGTACCGCTGCCTACACGGTTATGATTACTGCCATCATAACATATCATTGCTGTCTCTACTTTCACCTATTTCCATGACATTTTGCACGACCTGGTTCTGGGGCTGCTGCTATGACCGAATGGCTCTGTTGCCCCGCATTCTTTGCCGAGCTAACCCCGCACCCTTCTTTCCTCGACTCCACTAATGCGTCATCACGTGTCGAACTTTTCAAGCTATTATTAACATAATGCTAATTTGATTGATTAGGTCTGGCGAATTAATCGTGAGCGAGCAATCGATTACCTGAACACCAGAAATCGTATCTATGTCATCGATGGCTTTGCAGGATGGGACAAGAAATACCAAATCAAGGTCCGGGTTGTATGCGCTCGTGCCTACCATGCACTTTTCATGCGAAATATGCTTATCCGACCTGACCGGAAAGATCTTGAGCATTTCCACCCTGATTATACTATCTACAATGCTGGTTCTTTCCCCGCAAACAGATACACCGAGGGTATGACCTCTGGGACGTCCGTCGCCATCAACTTTGCAGAGAAGGAGATGGTCATCCTAGGAACGGAATATGCAGGTGAAATGAAGAAGGGTGTTTTTACTGTGCTATTTTACGAAATGCCTGTTAAGCATAATGTCTTGACTCTTCACTCCTCCGCAAATGAGGGCAAGGATGGCGACGTTACCGTTTTCTTCGGACTTTCCGGAACTGGAAAGACTACTCTTTCGGCTGATCCCCAACGTGCTTTGATTGGTGATGATGAGCACTGCTGGAGTGATCGTGGTGTGTTCAATATTGAGGGCGGTGTAAGTATTTCCCATCATACTTCCATGGTGATTAGCTAATCAAGATCACAGTGCTACGCTAAGTGCATTGGACTCTCCGGCGAGAAGGAACCGGATATTTTCAATGCTATCAAGTTTGGATCCATCCTAGAAAATGTCGTCTTCAACCCTGAGACCCGTATTGTCGACTATGATGACGCTACCCTGACAGAAAACACTCGATGGTAAGCTACTCTCTATTTACAGAAAAGCCACCATTCATTAACAATCTGCTAGCGCATATCCTATTGAGTATATCCATAACGCTAAGATTCCCTGCATCTCTACCAATCACCCAAGCAATATCATCCTATTGACTTGTGATGCTCGAGGTGTTCTCCCACCAATCTCCAAATTGAACTCGGCACAAACCATGTTCCACTTCATCTCCGGATATACCTCCAAGATGGCAGGTACTGAAGATGGTGTTACCGAGCCCCAAGCTACCTTCTCGTCATGCTTCGCCCAACCATTCTTGGCTCTCCACCCCATGCGTTACGCCAAGATGCTGGCAGAGAAGATTGAACAACACTCTGCTAATGCTTGGTTGTTGAACACTGGTTGGGTAGGAGCTGGCGCTACCAGCGGCGGCAAGCGTTGCCCGTAAGTCATGCATTCCTTCCTGAGAAAAACGGTGTAGAAACTGACATAAGCTAGGTTGAAATATACACGTGCAATTCTTGATGCCATCCACTCCGGTGAACTCGCAAAGGTCGAATATGAAACTTACGAGACGTTCAACCTTGCGGTTCCCAAATCCTGCACAAGCGTTCCATCCGAGCTTTTGAACCCCAAAAATGCCTGGTCACAAGGCCACGAAAGCTTCAAGAATGAGGTCAATAAATTAGGCGTTCTGTTTGTGGAAAACTTCAAAAAGTACGAATCCGAGGCCACTCCTGAAGTTATTGCAGCTGGACCAGATGTCAAAGTCTAAGCCTGTAAGAAATTGATATCGTTTTTTAAACCGAGACTGCCACTGTATTATACGCGTTGTTTTTACGATATCAATAAAAACTCATTAAAACCATTTCTTGTCTTGACATAATGAAATGAATGTTGCGGGGTTGGAGGCGACCTCGTCGTCGGCGCCAAATTCGTGATGCTCGTGCTATTTTTGACCGTCGACGATAACGTAAACTAAAGGACTCAACACCATAAATATGCGATGCTACAAACTTTGTGCGGATCATGAATCATTGGCTAAGTATATCTCGAATGGGAATACACTAATAGGTGAATTTCTGTGTACTCAGCCGTAATCGATCGGATTAATGCGGCCGCACCGCCCGGCCTAATGGAGCACGCTAAGTATGTTCTGCCGGCTCGGTCTTACTGGACCGGACGCGGGACTTCCAGCGATAGGCTTAGGAGCTCGGCTTTGAAATATCGAGCAGAACTCGCGGTTGAGAACAGAGATATAACCAGGACAGCCACCGAGAGCTGCTCTCCCTGGTCACATGGACCCGGACTGGGATGAGGTGAGCTGTCTTCTAAGCTAATTCTCCGATCTATGCTCGCACTGGAACGCAACTATAAGTCACAATGCTTGAATGTCGCCTTCGAGCAGTTGCCCTCCCGATCTCTGGTTCTGAGATGATAGAGCTGACACTCGTGGCTTGACAGGTCGCGCGGCTAGCGCTGCCTCCACCGGGCATCCATGCCGTCCCTACTCCGGTCGCGTCAATGGCCTTCGACACCAGTCAAGAGCTGTTCTGGGCAGGCAATGAATACGTGAGGCTTCAGATTGCATCACAAACCAATGCTTATGTTACTATAGGGCCGAGTCAGCTCATTCTACGGCGTTGAGCTCTCAAAATACACGTCTTTCAAGGCGCATAGTTCAGCAGAAGGCCCTGTCCGGCAGATTCTGATCCATGATAAGGGTGTCATTGCTCTAGGCTCAAGAGGTGTTCATATGGCCCGTAGGACAGGTCCGCCTATATGGCATATATCGTGCGGCTCATGGTCTATTTTAAGAAACTGATCTAGCTGACGCATACACAGGCACGAAGAGATGAAGGACCTGCGATGTATGAGTTTCACTGCAAAGGATGCAAAAGAGATACTTGTTGCCGGATTACAGGATGTGATGTTCATCGTCAATGTGGAAAAGGGAGAGATCACAAAAACAGTACGATTCTCCTTCGGGGAGGGGATTAATATGCTTATTGCCTATAGATTTCTACCGCGGATCACTATACCATTATGAAGCGGAGTCGATACATTTGCGCTGCAACAAAGAATGGCTCCATCAACATTCTAGACTCGAACTTTGGCGTTCTAAAGACCTGGAACGCCCATGCCGCGCTCATAAACGATATGGATGCCCAACATGACTTCATTGTCACCTGCGGCTACTCTTTGCGCCAACAGCAGTCATATATGCTTGACCCTCTGGTCAATGTGTTTGATCTCAAAAACATGCAATCTCTGCCGCCCCTCCCATTTCCCGCGGGAGCTGCCTACGTTCGTATGCATCCGAAGATGTCTACTACAACAATCATTATATCTCAATTGGGTCAAATGCATATAGTAGATTTGATGAATGTAAATACCAGCAATGTTCGACAAGCGAATGTCTTGACCTACCTCAGCATGTTTGAAATAGCCTCATCTGGTGAAGCATACGCACTGGCCGATGCTGAATGCAATGTGCATTTATGGGGCTCACCTTCAAGAATCCGTTTTGCAGATTTAAGCAGTCCCACCGAATTTGCAGATCCTGTGGAAGATTATCCGCCAACGGGCTGGGATGAGGATATGTGAGTACTTTGTATATACTGCGTTGCAGAACTTGCTGATTGTTGTACTTAGGTCGTTCAACTCCATCGGTATGCCCTATTACCGAGATCTGCTTCTCTCCAGCTGGCCCAGCCATATGATATCCGAAGTCGGTGCTCCGCCTGCAAGAATTGATCCTCAGATCCTATCAGCAATGTCAGTTGCAGAATGGGGAGGCTACGCACGCAACACCCGGACTACGAGAAGAAATCAAGTCGAAAACACTCGGGTTGTTGACAAGCCTTCCACGAGCCTTCAGGCGCCGAAATTTCTCAGCGAAAAGGCCAGAGAGTCAGCCGGCACGCCGTCCATTGAGCGTCGTATTAGCGATGTTGCTGATGCTCTTGATACTGCAGAACTATCGAGCTTGAAAGCCGAGGTTCCTGTAATGTATCGAAACGTGGAAATCAAATATAGCAAGTTTGGAGTTGATGACTTTGACTTTGGGTGAGCTGCTTAACATAGCCTTTGCTTGTTTTTTTTCGCTAATGAGGACAAGATTCTACAATAAAACCCAATACTCTGGACTTGAGATTCATATCTCAAATTCATATGCAAATTCTCTTTTGCAGCTCATGCATTTTACGCCTATTATAAGAAATATGGCATTACAACATGCTGCTACAGGCTGTATCAATGAGCTCTGCTTGTTATGTGAAATGGGTTTCCTATTTGATATGCTAGAGAAAGCTGAAGGCTCAATTTGTCAGGCCACAAACTTGCTCAAGACATTTAGTAGCCATCCTCAAGGTAAGCCATTTTGAGAAGTATTATGGGCAGTTCGCTAAAGAAACGCAGCTGGACCTTTGGGACTTCTCGAAGAAGACGCACCTGGAACATCACTCACGACCATGTTGCAACGTATGAACCGCTTCTTACTGGATCGAATCACCCAAGACTATCGGAGTATCCCTCCGCATTCGTTGACACTTGACCAGGTTTGAATATATGCCAACTAAGTTCACATCATTCTGACTCATGATAGGTACTTGCCACGTCAGCTACAAGCTTTATTCGATGCACAAACTGTCGAAGCGAACATACAAAACCGTACATAACGTTCGTCAATGACCTAATCTATCCTTCACCAGTAAGTTTGACTATTCATGTTCCCTATATATTAGCTAAACTTTGTAGAAACCCGGTCCCCGAAACGCTCGACTGCCGAGGGTATCATTCTCTCAAGTACTTAAACTAAGCGTAGAAAGAGAAGTATCAAGTCGAGGCTGGTGCAGTAAATGTACACGTTACCAGACTCTCGCCACTCGAAATGCTATTGTTGGCATCCCTGCTGTCTTGATGCTTAATGCGGCAATTACACCTGAAGCTAAGCAACATTGGGGTACACCTGGATGGTTGCCCAACGAGATTGGAATAATTGTGGAACAAGGCCAATTCTTCTGTTATGAAGGCGAAGATCTTAAATTGCATCTCCAGCGCGGAACACACACTACCACTGTATATTCCCTTATAGGGATCACGGCGGATGTTGACAGCGGACAGCATCAGAAGTCTCATCTTGTTTCTCTTGTGAACGGTAAGCAATCCCTATATTTTTTTTCTTCTGTTTTCAAGTTGATACATGTTAGTGGCTCATTCTATGCCCGAACCTCGGGAACATGATAGCTGGCACCTGTTCAATGACTTCTTGGTTCGACCAATCGTGAAGGACGAGGCTTTGACGTTCAACACGGCTTGGAAGCTACCATCCGTGATATGTTATCAGATCAAAGCTGCTAACAATCACATTGATGATTCGTGGAAGATAAACCTTGACACTTCCTTACTTTACATGGACACCTAGTACGCCCTTCTCTCATTGATGATTTAATATAAGTATTAATATATGATAGTACCAATCTTGGCCCAAAAACATACCAGCCTCTTGACCCAACCCAAGAACACCCTGGCCCAGGCACCATAATCGCCATCGACACCGAATTCGTCTCAGTCCGCCAGCCCGAAATCGAAATAAATTCTGACGGCGACCGTGAAACCATACGCCCCACCGTCTACGCCCTCGCCCGAGTATCCGTCATCCGCGGTCCCTCGCCAACCTTCCTGCCGACTCTCGAGCCGGGCACCCCTTTCATAGACGACTATATCAGCACCACCGAGCCCGTCGTCGACTATTTGACTTCCTACAGCGGCATCGTCCACGGCGACCTCGACCCCCGCACTTCACGCCATAACGTCGTCCCGCTGAAGATCGCGTACAAGAAACTCTGGCTCCTGTTGAATCTCGGCTGTATCTTCCTCGGCCACGGCCTCAAGCAAGACTTCCGAGTAATCAACATCCAAGTCCCGAAAGCACAGGTTATCGACACAGCAGAGAATTTCTTCGTGGCCGCCAGGCTACGGAAATTGTCATTGGCATTTCTGGCGTGGTATTTGCTAAAGGAAGATATCCAGCTCGAGACGCACGACAGTATTGAGGATGCGCGCGCGGCGCTGAAGTTGTACGCTAAGTATCTCGAGTTTGTGGATGCCGGGGTGCTGGATACGATGTTGGCGGAGATTTACCGGCGCGGGAGGGAGTTGGGGTTTAAACCGCCGCCAAACAGGAGAGTGGATGAGGTGCTGCCGCAGGATGGGGCGGGGGCAGGCCTGCAGGTGAAGAAGGCGATGTCTGTGCCTATGACGGCGTCTGCATCGGGTTTGGGTTCTGTGCGTGTGCCTGTTGC
>Ga0335075_10019112_pt1 | contig 10146 bp, 9 predicted proteins | sample Lox_Sample_24_FD_206723 | JGI IMG/M metagenome (GOLD analysis project Ga0335075, IMG submission 206723) | Soil microbial communities from Loxahatchee National Wildlife Refuge, Florida, United States - Lox_Sample_2.4 | ecosystem: Environmental > Terrestrial > Soil > Wetlands | place: USA: Florida... | reverse complement strand
CGCGCAGCACCGGGTCCTCCCACGCTTTCACCAGCCACATCCGAAGCTCCTCGCCGTTGGCCGGGTCGGGCCACGGCACAAAGGCCGAGTCCAGCGACCGGGCGGCGGCGCGCAGCAAAAGGACATCACTGGCCTGATAGACCGCGTGATCGCGGACCTGAGCCACATCAACCTCCTCGCGGGTCACCTGGCGATCGACGGGGGCCGGGATTCGGATTCGGTTCTCCCGGCCCCCGCCTCACATGAGGGCGCTACGAAGCGCTCGTGCAGGACGAGGCGCAGGTAGGCGTGCACCCGTCGCTGGTGTCGCACCTGCGTGGCCCGTTGGCGGCAGCAGTGTCGATGACCAGCACCGCGCCGAGGTCGAACGGGTCGTTGTGGGTTCCGGTCGGGTTAGCCGTGTGCATGACGTGATTCCTTTTCCATCGGTATACCTGGTGGTGAACTCCGGCCAGGCGCGCACGGTGGCGCGCGGGGCCGGTGGCCGGGCCTGTTCATGAAGGCGCCCTGGTGCCGACGGCGACCGCCCATACGACCTTGCCCCCGCCGTCGTAGCCGAAGTGGCCCCAGCGGTCGCTGAGCGCCTCGACCAGCAGCAAGCCGCGCCCGCTCTCGGCGTCCGCGCCGGGATCGGCCCGCGCCGGGGACAGCGGGCTGGCGTCCCAGACGAAGACCACGACCTGCCGAAGGTCGGAGACCAGCCACACCCGCACCGCATCCCGCCCCATCGCGCGGGAAGCCTGCACACCGTTGGTGACCAGCTCAGAGACCAGGAGTTCTATGTCGTCGCTGAGCGCGGCCAGACCCCATTCCCGCAGGACGAGGCGGGCATGCAGCCGGGCGGACGGGACCGCGCCGTCAAGCGCGCCCAGTTCGAGGAAGGTCCGGTAGGGCCACTGCACGGCGAACGGCGCGGCCCGCGCCGCGTCCGCCCTGGTGGCCGAGGGTTGGTGGTGAAAGCTGGAGGCTGCCTGGCCAGCGGCAAGACGGGGATGCCCGCCCGTATGCTGTTTTTCGGTGGTCGTCGTCTTGCGCTCCATGATCGTGTCCCCTACAGAATTCCGTGTGCATGGCAGGCCCGCTTGGTCATCGCGGGCCCTGCCATGGCGAGCGGGCGGCGAAGGCGCTCACCGACGCCCACATCTGCTCCTCCCGCCGGACTTCCGCCTCCAGTGCCTCAGGGCAGTCGGCGCGCAGCGCGCACAGGCCGTTGGTGGAGCGGGCCACCAGTTCCTCGCCTTCGCGGCTGAACCGCCAGCCCGGCCAGCGCTCGTGAGTGCCGTCCAGGTCAACGGGCCTAGCGTCGATCGCGGCGCTGATCCGCCGGACGGCGCGGGTTAGGGTGTCGTGCTCGGCCGGTTCCAGTACCCGGGAATTCAGCAGGTGACGGGCGGCCTTGCGGGCCGCCGCGAGCTGGCCGTAGGTCAGGTCATCCGTGCCGGCCGTGCACGCCTCCCGCAGTGCCCCGGTCGTGCCGCTCATCTTGCGTCTCCTTCACGGAAGGACAGCCGCTGCTGATTCCTGGCAAGGTTCAGCCCGGCGAGGACCAGGGCGGCCTCGATCTCGGAGACCCGGCGAGGACCGACGCCCCGGATCTTGCGGAGTTGGCGGCGGGTGTACAGGTCCATCACGTCGCCGACGGTGCGAGGCTCGTCGAACGGCGCGTCGTATGCGCGGGTCAGCGGGTTGAAGCTATTCAGCGACAGCACCGTCAGCAGGCACTCCACCGGACATTCCGGGGTGACCGGTCCGTGGTGAGGAACCTTGCCGCGGGGCGCGGTAAGCAGCCGCTCAGCCATGCCCCAACCCCCGTGCCTCGACCGGACGCGATGGCGCCATCGAGCGCGTGACCGGCATCTGGGTCCTTCTCGGGGCCGGTCGTGCCTGCTTCCGCCGGGACCGTGTCGTCCTCATCTTCCGCGAGTCCGAGTTGCTGCGGGACCTGCGGGCCGGTCGTCAATTCCTCGGGCCGGGCGCTGCGGAGGGCGGCGACACGCGCCACGTCCAGGGCAGCCTCATGAAGCTGCGCCGCTGCTCGGGCTACATGCGTGCTTGCCATGACCACAGGGAATCTCAGCCCCGGCGCGCACGGGAGGGCGCGAAAGAGGGACGGATGTGCGCGCAGGGTGTGTGAATCAGCCTGGACCGCGCAAGCAGCGCGTGGCAGTGTCAAACTGACCGGGTCCGCACTGGTAGGAGGGGCAGGCACGTGCCGCGAGTGCTGAAGGAGGAGAACCTGCGGCTACGGTCCATGCTGGACGAGGCTGCAATGTCCAACAAGGGCCTGGCGCGCAGGGTCGTTGACCTCGCCGCGACCCGGGGGCTGGCCGGCGTGCGATGCGACCACACGTCAGTCCTTCGGTGGCTCGCGGGCGAGCAGCCGCGCCCGCCGGTCCCCGAACTGGCCGCCGAAGTCCTGAGCAATGCCCTCGGCCGGAAGGTCTCCGAAACGGAGCTAGGCATGACGCCCAGCGACCTGCCCGTCGATCTTGGCCTGCAGCTCCCTACTGCCTGGACGGAAACCGTAGCCACCTCAACCGCCCTTTGGAGGGCCGACGTGCAGCGAAGGCGATTCCTGGTCAACGCGGCCTTCACCTCGGCCGCGCTGCCCGCCTCCGCGCTGCGCTGGCTCACCAGCCCGCCAGCCGCCGCCCCTGCTGCCTCCGGCCCGCGCAAGGTCGGGCGCGCCGACATCGACGCGATCCGCGAGCTGACACACTCCTACCGGGAGATGGACAACCGGCTCGGCGGCGGCAAGCTCCGCACCTCGGTCGTGTCCTACCTCGACGATCACGTCTCTCGCCTGCTCACCACCGGCAGCTATCAAGAAAGGACCGGCCGGCAGCTCGCCGCCGCGTGCGGCGAGCTGTCCCAGCTGGCTGGCTGGGTCGCCTACGACAGCGACGAGCACGGCCTAGCCCAGCGGTACCTCACCCAGGCCCTGGCCTACGCGCGGCACGCCGACGATCATGCGCTCGCTGCGGAGATCCTCGCCGCCCAAGCGCACCAGGCCCTCTACCTGGCTCGGCCGGATGAGGCGGTCGACTTGGCCAGAGCCGCCCAGGCCGCAGCGGTCCGCCACGGGTCGGCGACCCTGCTCACCGAGTGCCTGGTCATGGAAGCCCACGGCCACGCCGCCCGCAACGACGCCAGTGCCTGCGGCACCGCCCTCGCCAGGGCGGAGCAGACCTTCGACCGCGCCGCCCACGAGGACGACCCGGCCTGGCTCGCCTACTTCGACGAGGCTTACCTTGCCGCCCGCATGGCACAGTGCTTTCGCGACCTCGGCGAGGCAGGCCACGCCGCCCGGTACGCGCGCCGCTCGCTGGACATGGACGGCCGCTACGTCCGCGGCCGGGCCTTCAACCTCTCGCTGCTCGCGACCGCCTACGCCGTCCAAGGCGAGCCCGTGCAAGCGTCGGTTGTCGGGCGGCAGGCACTGGACCTGACGGTCCGCCTCACCTCGGCCCGCAGCGTCCGCTACGTCCGTGACCTCGTGCGGACTCTCCGCCCGCGAGCCGACGTCCCGGCAGTCCGGGACTTCACGGCGGAGGTACGCGAGCGGCTGCCCGCCGCAGCAGGGCATGCTGCACCCCGATGATGGTGATCGCGCCCAGGATGTCGCCCTTGGCGATCATCGCGGTCGTCTCGTCAACCGGCACCCAGCGGACCTCGGCTGTCTCGTCCACCTCCGGCTCCCCGACATGCTCGGCCCCGTGCGCCAGGTACAAGTCCTGCGGGTAGTCGGCGTTGCCGATGACCGGCTGGCTGGACATGACGAACTCGATGCCGCGCGGTCGCCAGCCCGTCTCCTCCTCCACCTCCCGGGCAGCCGCGGCGGCAGGGTCCTCGCCGTCGTCCACGTAGCCGCCCGGCAGCTCCCAGACCCAGCGGTCCACGATGAACCGGTGCCGCCGCATCATCAGCACCCGCTCGCCCGCGTCGTCCAGGACCACCGTCATCGCGCAGCGCCTCATCCGGAAGACGTACTGCGTGAACCGCACGTGATTCGGAAGCTCGACATCGGCCAGGCTCACGCGGATGTGAGGGGTGTCGTCCACCAGCCGCTCGCCGTGGATCACCCACTTGTGCGGGTCAGTCACGTACGCGACACTACCGGCCCGCATAGCCCAGGCAACACCGCTGAGCCAGGCGGGCCTGGGCCTTGCCACCCGCACCAGGTCCAGCTACCAGGCGATGGAAGGTTCAGCCGTGCCGAAGCTCGAACCAGGTCGCCATCCGCCCGCCGCGCCGCCGCGTCCCCCACCGTACCGCGAGGGCAGCAACGAGCTGGAGCCCGCGCCCGCCTTCCGCATCACGGCCGGCGGGACGCAACTCCGGCGTCCTCGGCCCGGCTCGGTCGATGACCTCGACCCGGACCATGCCGTCCCCTACCCTGACCGCGACCGTGACCGTCTCCCCGGGAGCACCCGAGCCGCTGTGCCGGACAGAATTACCGAAGATCTCGCTGACCAGCAGTTCAGCGTCATCCCCGCACGGGTGCCCGGGGCCGAGCACCGCGCCGACGAACGTGCGGGCGGCACGCGCCCGCTCCGCCCGCCCAGCAAGCGTCACGGTCTCCCGGACCACCCGCCCAGCCATTAGCGCACCCACCTTCCCGGCCGCCCTCGTCCCGGGAATCGCGCGGGCCGCTTGGCGGACACAACGGATGCACGCCCGACTCGGCGGCGCGCGTCAAGCCAGCACACGCCCCCAGCGCGGCCCGTCCGTGCGGCCCGTGAAATACCCAGCGGTTACACCGACCGTGCTAAAGTAGCGGCCCGAATCCCGTCCGCTATGCGTCCGTGGCCGCCGGATTCCGGGGTCGTGAAGGCCACGGATGAGGGTCAAAAAGGTCACGGACGGGACAGGGAGAAGCGGCTACGCCGACCGGCGCGGACTTAATCGGACTAACTCAGATGGCAAACTTTCCCTCGCAGTCTTGGAGTGTCGAATAGCATTGATCACTACCGCAGCATCCTCGGCTGGCCATTTTCGGGGAGAGCCGCGCACGTACGCCGCCCATGAACCGGGATGTTTCTCTGCAGCCGCCCTCAGCCTGGGGATCTGCCTAACGAGTTGCTTAGCTGACACCGCAGACCCGGCGGGCAACTCTTCAGCCACCCGCACTTGAACACGTGCGGGAAATACACCAACTCCCCAAATCGGAGGCTCCGTGCCAATATAAGGATCACCCGTCACCTGTAGCAGGCCGACCCACTGCATCACATCGGTCATGTAACACAGAAGGAAGTCTCCCGACTTTAGCCTGGCCACTCGCCCCCACGCTCCCGAAGGAAATGCGGCCGTTGTTCCACCGGCCGCCTTGAAGAGACCCCATGACGATTCCGTGAACACTACCGCATAATAAGCTATCTCGTTAACGCCCAGGCAACCTTCCGCTCGATCGGAAACCATCATGAAACTCCGTTTCACATCTATCTCGGCGAATCATTCTCTATCTCAGCGGCTTAATGACCTGCTTTCGTGGCGACTATCCAGATCATCGCGGAGGCAGCGTGGCCACTGACGCCGACCGTAGCTCCCCGTTTCGGGCGCCAAACCATCCGGCTCCTCAGATAATCTCTCGCCCTGCGACGAGTTGCATCAGCTTGGTATAGCTGTCCACTGCGTGGTACATGACGTTCTGGTTGTGCTTCGCGTTGAGGGCGGCAAAAAACTTGCCGGCGCACTCAATCTTCGCGTCTTCGATCAGCCGGAGTTGCATGGTGGAGAGCGACCCCTTGGTCTCAGCGACGAAGTAAATGTGCTTGACGGTGCCCTCGGTGAAGGCGATCGCCCAGTCGGGGTTGTAGTCGCCCACCGGGGTCGGGATGAAGAAGCCACGAGGCAGCTTGGCATAGACCGCGACCTCCGAGCTGTTGTCGAGTTCGGTGACGAAGTCGCGCTCGCCTTGGGAGTCTGTGATGACGTAGTCGTAGATATGCTTCGTCAGCTTCTCGCCAGCGTGAGTGAAGTCCTGCTTCGTCTGGTTCTCGGTGAAGATCAGCGAGCTGAACCGATCCTCCAGCGTGCTGTAGGCAAGGTGCTCGACGATAACGGTGGCTTTCTGTTCGTTGATGAGCCTGGATGCTTCGGCGATGAACTGCTCTGGATTGAGCCGGAACTTGCTGAACGTGGGCGGGGTGACCTTGCCGAGGATGGTCGCGATGGTCCGCCTGGTGAGCTGGGTCTTACCTGCGATCTCACCGAGCAGGTCGTACTTGACCTGGGAACCCGCGGTCGTCGCCTCGTTCACGGTAGAGCTCTTCGCCGTGTCGAACCCGGTCTTCCTGGAGAGGTCGTCGGCTTCCAGTACAGCGCGCTGCTGCCCCTTGTAGATGGTGTACTGCAGAGGCGCGACTTCCAATTTCTGGTCAAGCACTTGGACGCAGTTGGCGATGAGCTCCGCGGAGTCGAAGGTGACCTGGTAGAAGGCCTTGCGGTTGATTCGCTGCCAGAGGTCCTGGAACTCCTTCTTGGCGAAGTTCTCCTCGTTGAGCGGGATCTTCTTCAGCGCACGGTCGTTCCCGATCTCCGGCAGGTCCAGGTAGAGGGAGTCGATAACCGGCCAGATGAAGTCAACCACGGGCTTGAGAACCTCGGATGTTGCCGGCGCAAGAGTCCCTGCCACCTTGTCGGCTTTGTACTTCTCCGTCACATGGTCATCTTCGTCGACGTAGTCGTTCTTCAGGAGATAGGCATAGATGGCCCTGGCGGTGCGCTCGTCAATGGTCTTCTCGCCCGCCTCAGTACGGATGGTCTTCCCGGTAAAGAACGCTACGCTCGCGTGGCGCGGTCGGGCCGTGAGCGAGTCGGCGATCTCCTTCTGCAGGCCCTCGACGAATTCCTTGTAGGACTCGTCGGTGACCGCCGTGAGCACGTTGATGTCGTGCACCGTTACGGGGTTGTCCATCCGCTCGCCGAACTGGTTGACGGCCAGGCGCAATCCGCGGCCAATCTCCTGGCGCCGGGAGACGATGTTGCTGCTCTTCTTGAGCATGCCCAACACGAACACGTTCGGGTTGTCCCAGCCCTCACGGAGGGCGGAGTGCGAGAAGAGGAACCGGACCGGCTCGTCGAACGAGAGCAGCCTCTCCTTCTGCTTGAGGATCAGGTCATACGCCTCGGCGTCAGTGGACTGCCCTGCTTCCTCGCCCCGCTTGGAGAAGACGGGATCGATGTCCCGCTTGGTCTTCTTGTCGATCGAGAAGTATCCCTTGTGAATATCCCGTGCCGAATCCCGGCACAGGTACTCGCGGTAGAGCTGCGACTCGTCGAATTCAAGCTGCCCGAGCACCTCTTGGACGGCGGCGGCGTACTCCTCCTCGAACATTTGGGCGTATTCGCCGAGGGTGTCTTCTCTGCCGTAGTCGCGGTACTTGATGACCTCATCGATGAAGAAGAGCGACAAGACCTTAATGCCCTGCGGATGGAGCACTCGCTCCCGCTCTAGGTGCGCGTCGATGACCTCACGGATCTGAATCCGCCGTTTGTTCTTCTCGGTGTTGTCCCGCTCCGCCAACTGGCCGACGGTCACGACGTCGCCGCTGCTCAGCTCGATGGCGTCCCGGTTGGCGTCGATCTCGGTGATGATCAGGTCCTTGTACTCCTGGAGGCCGCCGGAGATGTCATACAGGTTCGCGCCAACGTCGAGGTGCTTCAACTGCCGCTTGATCGGGCCGGTCTTCTGCTTGACCTCGATCTCCAGCCGGGCACGAGGCTTAGCGCCCTTGGCGATCTGAATCGAGTCAAGATACAGGTATGCGCTGGTTCCCGCTAGGCCCCGCACCGTGATCCCCCGGACGGAGATCTTCTTGACCAGCTTCTGGTTGTAGGCATCTATCGCGTCAAGGCGGTAAACCTTGGTGTGCTCCTGCTTGTGCGTGGCGGAGTAGCGCAGCACCATGAGCGCGTTGAACTGGGCGAGCGCCGCCAGCGACTTATCCCCACCCATCTTCTGCGGCTCGTCGATGATGACGATAGGGCGGTTCGCCCTGATAACGTCGATGGGCTTGCGGGACTGGAAGTCATCGAGAACGTCGTAGATGCGCCGCTGGTCCTTGCCAGTCGCGTTGAACGCCTGGATGTTGATGATCATCACCTGCACCCCCGCGTCTGAGCTGAAGTTCTCCAACTCGTGAGGCTCCGACGAGTTGTAGATGAACGACCGGGGCTTGGTGCCGTAGGCCTGCTGGAAGTGCTCCGCAGTAGCCTCGAATGTCTGCTGAACGCCCTCGCGGATCGCAACGGATGGCACGACGACGATGAACTTGGACCAGCCGTACCGCTTATGCAGCTCCATCATCGTCTTGATGTAGACGTAGGTCTTCCCGGTTCCCGTCTCCATCTCGATGTCGAGGTTGGGCGCGCCGGGCGCTGCCTTGCTGCCCTCAACCTTCTTGGCGAGCGGCAGGTTTTGGGACTTCTGCACTCGCTGGACGTTCTCCAGCAGTTCCTTCTGGGTAAGCACGATCTCGGCGTTGCGCAGGCCCGAATCTGGGATGATGTCGTCGCCGAACAAGACCAGATCGGCAGGCGCCTGCTGCAGTCCGGGGTCGATCCGGTAGGAGATTCCGTCGTGCTTCGGCTGGCCATCGAAGACGTTGACCACGGCATCGACCGCGTCGGTCTGGTACTGCTGGACCTTGAACTGGAGTTTCATCCGGGTCAAATCGCCTTCACGTCAGTCGATGGCGAGAGCTCGCGGAAGACCTGCTCGGCGTTGATCCGAGCATCGTCCGAGGAGAACCCCGAGTCACGGAAGACCGCCCGCAGCGGCTCCCGCTCAGCGATGGCGCGGACCACATCTAGGTCGATCTCCGTGTCGAAGCAGGCGATAAGAGCGTCATCATCGACCGAGAAGACCTCGTGCCCCGCTACCTTCTCCACGCTGATCGGCAGGCTGAGTTCAAGCCCCCAGTTGAGCAGCACCTGGAAGAGCAAGTCCTCGCTAGTCCGGCCAGACTTCACGCTGTCGACGAGTTCTGAGAAGAGCGCCTGATCGGTCTCATCCGCAGTGCGTCCCACGTCGGTCATGTTTGTCGTATCGATCTTAAGGAGCCGATAGCCAACATCACACGAGTACTCTGCCTTGCCCCCTCTGTTAACCTCCTTCGCCACGTTACGCACACGCACGAGGCTCATCCCAAGGATCGAGTTAAACTCCGGTTCCGGCTTGGGTAGCGGCTCATCGACCTGAACGGCAATGAATCGGCGTCTACCGCCATCTTCCACATTTTGCTTGAGTACAGCATGAGCCGTGGTACCACTGCCGCTGAAGAAATCCAAAACGATGTCGTCGTCAGCCGGGTCCGTGGCGAGCTGCAGGATGCGCTGGATGAGCCGGACCGGCTTGACCGAATTGAGCACATTCTCGGTGTGCTCGAAATGCACGTACTCGAGAAGGGTCTTCTTGGCCTCTTGGGTATGGCCGACCTCCTGGTAGGACCAGAGAGTCTGAGGCGTCCGCCCATCTGCGACTTCGGATCGAAACCGCTTGATTGCGGGCGAATTATTCCCATCTTCTCCCCACCAGATGCGGCCGTCTGCGTCCATCTCGTCAAACTTTGCCCTGTTGTAGCGCCAGTAGCTTCCGCGAGGAGGACCTTCGATTACACGGCCGGATGGCGTGGTTATCGGGTAGATACCAGCGTCATATCGATTTCGAGCAGCAAGGTCACTTGATTTCCAAGGGCCACGCGGATCATTGTCGGGATTCTTGTACCGTGCCTCCATCGCTTCTGTCCGAGGAAGCGAATTTGGCTGCCAGAGGGCCCTTTTCTTCGCGAAACAGATGATGTAGTCATGGTCTTCGGAGAACCACGATGCCGAGTTTTTCGGCGAGTAAACTTTCTGCCAGATGATCTGCGCCACAAAGTTCCGCGCGCCAAAGATTTCCGCACAGATCCTACGCAGGTTATCGACCTCGTTATCGTCAATCGAGATAAAGATGACACCATCGTCCCTCAGCAGGTTTTTCGCCAGCTTGAGGCGCGGATACATCATGCTTAGCCAGTCGGAGTGGAATCGGCCGTTCGCCTCGGAGTTCGCCACGAGGCGGGTGCCTTGCTTGTCTACCTGACCAGATCGCGCGAGATACTCATGGGACGACTCTGCATAGTCGTCGTCGTAGATGAAGTCCCG
>Ga0335075_10019110_pt1 | contig 10146 bp, 15 predicted proteins | sample Lox_Sample_24_FD_206723 | JGI IMG/M metagenome (GOLD analysis project Ga0335075, IMG submission 206723) | Soil microbial communities from Loxahatchee National Wildlife Refuge, Florida, United States - Lox_Sample_2.4 | ecosystem: Environmental > Terrestrial > Soil > Wetlands | place: USA... | reverse complement strand
GACGGTGTCGGACGCCATACTGAACTACTCGTACGGCGGCGTTCAACCTGATATGTCTGAGCTCCAGATGCCTCGGCCAACTATCGCTACTGCCTATGGTGGCTATCACTTCGCATAACGACCGGATCAAGTCATCGCTGCTGCTACTATGTTTCATGGCGCCTTTTGCTCTTTGTGGCATGATACCTTACCGTCCCCTTCGTCTCCAGCCGCTTTCCACGCCGCGTATGTTCTTTTTCGGCGGGCGCTCTATTACCTCATTTGATTCGCATACACCCTTGTACCCCTTCGATTCATTTTCATCCTACCGATGACGCTGCCCAAGTACGGGGATGTTCACGTCTACTGAACGCCCATGGGCACACGTTCTCACCACCTTCAACCCGATGAACCCCGATACACCTCTTAAAAGGGCATTTATTCATTCTCGGTCACATCAATGACCGTGTACTTTGGCTGCACGACGCTGTATCCTCTACTCTTTTCCCATTGGCCGTTCTGCCCACGATCTACCAGATCATTCTGTCGCTTTTCTCATGGATTTCTCAGATCTGCGCCCTGACAACTACAATATGTTCCAGCCCGTTGACGCTGTGCTGTCGGCGGCCTAACTGCATCCATCTCGTGCCTTGCCACCATCATAGCATCACCCACGATTAGTATTTTTACTCCACTCTTTGGTTATTCCACGCGACTAGGACTACTGGACGTGGTTGCTAGGTCACTACCCTACATTTCCCGTAATCTTGTCCCTTAACCACTGTTGGCTTTGAGCCAATACGCTGTCGTTTCATGACACCCAATCAATGACTTTACAACCCAGCTGTTTCGCAAATCTCTTAAGAGAAATTGAGGTGATTCCTCGAAAATGTCATCACCGCTCTTTACCTCAGCCACGTCAGTTCTCCACGTAAACCCCCGCTCCTGGCTTTATATAGAGCCATCAACCAAAAAATGCCCAAACGAAACCGCCATGCCTGCAGGTTTTGGATCGTTGCCGTTCGACGTCCTCCTCACCATATGTCAGCAAGTAGATGCACTATCGAATCGGGGTGCATACAAGTCCACCACAAGCTCGACGGGAAAGCTGGTGGGACGCCATGTAGTAGCAAATGCGGATACTGTCCCCGATTCACTATTGGCTCTATCAGCAGTCAACAGGTGCACTAGAGATGTTAGCGAGCCTCTTATATTTGGGACTGTTACATTTGGATCTAAATGGGAAGGCCATGGAGAGCTTCGTTGGGCTATCGCAAAAGTTCGAATGCGAGGAATGATTCAAAAGCAGTCCCTGAGACACACTGTCAAGTGGGTTGATTACTTGTTGACTTACACTTTCAGTAATGTCTCTATTCACTCGTTGTTTCTTCTAGGTCCCTGGTATGGCATTGCTCCTCCAAGGCACCTTGGGACAGTGTCAACCAGTCCCGCCCTCAGTTCTGGGCCCTCTTCGCAGAATTGATGCAGCATTTAAAACATGTAGAAACTGTTGAGCTAGGCTTCTGGTCCGAGCTTCTTGACCCTTACCCCGTGGTTTGGCAAAAGCTACTAGCCCACAAAAGTGCTCATCATACACGAGAAGAACGTGTCTCACACTCAGCTCGATCATCAAGTAGGGAAGTAGGGAACGCAAGATGGGCCAAAACGATCTTTGGCGGTGTGTCCTGCTTCCCAAGCCCCCCCTTGACGGAAAATGAAGACGAGATACCTGGTGGACCTTTGATTGGGGTTATCCATCGCTTTCCCAATATCAAAACCGCACGGTTGCGTCGCAGTTCCCAATGGTTTGCTGCCCATTGCCCCAACCTAGAACATTTTATCGACGCGGGCTATGTAAAGAAGTGCGAGGAACTCCATCTGACTACTCTAGGTAGACATTGTGGGCGAATTCAGACACTGGCTACAATGCTGGTGGCAAGTCCCGAACTCATTTCCGGTTCGTACAACAATTGGTTTCAACAATATTGTGCTGAAATCGGCGATCACCTCTAGAGATCCTTTCGTATTTCTCACTTTTGGAAGAGCTTGCGATGGTAGCTCCTGATGAGTGTCAAACCGCTGGACGGAGAGCACTTGTAAGTCGGCAACCGTTGCTTAAAACGAGTATTTATGCAACGCTCTGTGTTCTAAAGGAAATAGTACCTTTGATAGGGAAGGCATCCAACCTTCGATCACTCAAATTTTTGATGCCAACCTTCAAAGGCCTCTTCCCGCAAAGGGGGGAACAGCTTCGCAATTTGTTGGATGCTACTGTTGCAAAGTTTGCGGAGCAGTGTCCCTCATTGCTCGTTTTAAAGCTTGGAGAATTCATGTACGCTCGAGCGGGTTCCGACGAACCATTCTCTATGATACAACTCCCGTTCCGTGCCAAAACTATATAGAGTTCATTGATATCGTAGCCTGGTGTGTCCGACCACACTAAGTGACAGAAAGACGACGTCCCAATTTGAGGAGGCACAACTCTGGCTAGGTCCAGGATAAGTTCCAACTCAGACGTCTGCCACCACCACGACCTCAGAGAATCTCAAAATTAAAGTGGAGAGCGAAGTAATACGGACCAGATAGACTCAAAATGGCCAACGAGCAGGCATGCTATACGGTCGTCCAAGACGATGGCTCTGAAGTACCGTCTACCCAGGAGCTGAGGAGTGCGCTAGAGAAGGGATCGGACGAGTTGAAGATTGAGACTCTGCGAAAAATTATAATCACCACTCTAAATGGCAATGATCAGGTGAAGTCCATGTTTCCCCAAGGCCACTGCTCACCGTCAAATCCTATTGACACTTGTGTTCTTGGTAAAACGCACCAAACATCGAATACACGCAATGCCTGCCATGGTATCTTTGTATCTATGCATGGTGCACCGCACACACCCTCTGGAATCTCTTCCACCGTGTTTGCACTGGATTGTTCACGTGCATGCGCATATGCATGATTTGTGCAGCCTGCGGTGCTAATGCCAATCATTCAATTCATCTTGCCGTCCAAGAACAAGCAGCTTAAGAAGTTGCTCCATTTCTACTGGGAGGTTTGTAGAAAGAAGGACGATCAGGGAAAGCTGAGGCAAGAAATGATTCTTGTTTGGTGAGCACTACATTTTAGCCTGGTGGTCGAAATTGTGCTGACAATCGACAGCAACGCCATCCGAAATGATCTGGTAGGCCCACCGACTGGCTGGTTTGTAGTTTGGGAGCTGAATTTTCGTGTTAGCAACACCCTAACGAATATATCCGAGGCGCCACCCTGCGTTTCTTGCAAAAGATCAAAGAGCCGGAGCTTTTGGAACCCCTCATTCCGACATGTCGTTCCTGCCTAGTGCGTCGAACGGCTTGCTTTTTGAGATATACGGCCAACTCCTTTATAGGAACATCGACATTCTTATGTCCGTAAAAATGCAGTATTCGCTATCCTTACGATTTATCAATCCTTCGAGCATCTCATTCCAGACGCCCCCGAACTCATATACACTTTCTTAATCGCCGAATCCGACATGACATGCAAACGGAATGCCTTTGTCTTCCTCATTAACCACGCGACACCCAAAGCTGTTGAGTGGACGCTCAGCGTCTACGATCAGATTGGAGCCTTTGACGAGTTGATGCAACTGGCAATCATCGAGCTTGTAAGGAAAGATTGTAAAACCGACACTGCTAATCGGGTGAGTCTGCTTATTTTTGCGTGGGAAACACTTTTAATGCTGGCTTTGTGCTTCATATAGCCCAAATATATTCGCCTCATTTTCGAGCTATTGAATGCCTCGTCCCATCCAGTCAAGTACGATGCAGCCATGACCCTGACGACCCTGACCCAGAACCATGCTGCTGTTAAGGGTAATTCTGATAAACAGAGTCGCAGCATGTTGCTAATTTAACCCATTGCAGCTGCCGCAACAGCATTTGTGGAATTGGTATCCAAAGAATCCGACAATAATGTCAAACTAATTGCCATGGATCGTGTGGAAGCTTTACGGGCGAAACATGAGCATGTGATTGACGGCCTTGCTATGGACATATTGAGAATTTTGACTAGGTACGTACATTGGTAATTGCAACGCCGAGGTCAGCGCAGTTGATTTCCATGGCTCTTTTCGTAGCTCCGATATGGAGGTTCGCCGAAAGGCAGTCAAAATCGCGCTGAACATGGTGACGAGTAGGAATGTACAAGAGGTTGTGCTATTTTTGAAGAAGCAGCTCACTAAAACGTTGGAACAAGAATACGAAAAGGCATGTGTTTCAATTAAATCCGAAAATTGCGTCCGAGTTGACTGCTCTTTCCGATCTTTCAGAACGTGGAATATAGGCAACTTTTGATTCAATCGATTCACGTCTGCGCCATCAAATTTTCAGAAGTGGCCGCTAGTGTTGTCCACGCCATGATGGAATTCTTGGGAGACTCTAGCAACTCGGCCGCTGTTGATGTTATTGCTTTCGTTCGGCAAGGAGGGCTCCTCTCTTAAGTGCCGTGCTCTGATATGTGCTCCAGGGAAGTGGTGGAGAAATTTCCCGACTTACGACAATCTATCACGGAGAGATTGCTTCAGTCAATACCAGAAATCAAATCTGGTAAGGTTTTTCGAGGTGCCTTGTGGATCATAGGCGAGTATTGCTCCGGACCGGATGGTAAGTTGGTTGCCCAGTTGACAAGCTGATACTTACCTTCGTTGTGGCAGACATTCGAGAGGCGTTTGGTCAGATCCGCCGAACAATTGGAGAGGTTCCCATCTTAGCAGCAGAGCAGGTATGCATTTTACTTGAACGATCTCCCACGTCGTTTAATATATGCGCAGCGACTATTGGATGCTGCTGGTGGAGACGGAGAAGCTCAGGAGGAGCCTCATATTAAAACGGGAGGTGCTCCCAAAGTCTTGGAGGATGGTACCTACGCGACAGAGACTGCTCTGTCGTCAGCCGCTGCTGCCAGGTTAGAAGCCGTCAAGAAGGCTTCTAAACCGCCGTTACGATGTGAGCACTCTATGTTTCCATTTGTAGGGGGTAGCTGAGGTTTTCTGAGCCCTACTATTAAATGGCGACTTTTTCACGGGGGCCGTTTTGGCCTCAACTCTGTCAAAACTCGTTCTGCGGTATAACCAGGCTGGTGCAGATACTCAACAGGCGCATGCTCTCCGTGCTGAGGTCGGTTTCATGCGATTTGCATCAACTCAGTCGGTGACAATTGGCTTAGGCAATGTTGATGATGACTTCTATCATCCGAGTTGGTCAATCGAAGTTTGTCACAGTCCCCATTGATGAAGATTCGCAAGAGCGCATCATGGGCTGTATTCGGGTCCTCAGTGAAATGACACTCGAACGATCGGTAAACGAGATCTTCCTACTCGATACGAAGGCCGCATATGCGAAGATGGTAGCTACGGAGGAGAAGAAAGCGCAAGAAAAGCGGGAGAAAGAGTCGAAAACTTCTGCAATTCAAGTCGATGATGTCCTCACTTTCCGGCAATTCTCAAAGAAAGGCCTCTCCGACAGCAGCGAAGACGTGAGCAAATTTCAGGTCTCCGTTATTCTGACCTCGAATCTGACCACCATAGTATGAAATGGATATCTCAAGGGCGACTGGCTCCAGTGATGTTGTCGACGACGTGGCTTCCAATCTGAGCAGCGTCGTACAACTGACCGGTAAGCTCAGCCGTCCCTTTCAAATCCAAGGACTAAGCCGAATCTCCAGGCTTCTCCGATCCTGTCTATGCCGAGGCTTATGTCAAGGTCCACGGCTTTGACATTTTGCTCGGTGAGTTCCAAGTCGATCCGGGGGGATTTCTCGTTACTCATCAACGCCAAGATGTCTTAATAGTGAATCAAACTGCCACAACGATGCAAAATCTCTGCCTGGAGTTTGCGACTCTAGGCGATCTCAAGCTGGTTGAGAGGCCATCAACCCACACTCTCGGGCCTCACAGCTTCCATAGCGTCAAAACGTCCATAAAGGCAAGTCCCTCGTTCTACATTGAACGCGTTCACCCAACTGGCGTGCAACTAGGTCTCATCAACCGAATCCGGTGTGATTTTTGGCAATATCATCTGGGAATCTGGCACAACGGAGACTTCCGTCGTCCTTAGCGATATCCATGTCGATATTATGGATTACATCAAGCAAGCCACATGCACTGAACATCAGGTGTGCCCGGGCGTTGCTGTTTATGAGCCACCGCTGACACGAAGATTGCAGTTCCGCAGCATGTGGACCGAGTTCGAATGGGAGAATCGCGTCAATGTGACTACAGACATTCTGTGAGCCTTTTAGTCATATGTGTACTTGAGAGCATGACTGAATCATCTTCAGCGACCTCCGTCAATATCTGGCGCATATTATGAAGGCCACAAACATGGCATGCCTCACACCCGAGGCAGCTCTTTCCGGAGAGTGTGATTTCCTATCCGCCAACTTGTATGCGCGAAGCGTATTTGGAGAAGATGCGCTGGCGAATCTAAGCATCGAAAAAGTGGAAGGCACTGGCGTGATACAAGGTCACGTCAGGATACGGAGCAAGACACAGGGGATTGCGCTGTCCCTGGGGGACAAAATCACGTTGTGTACGTCCCTTGTTCTGTTGTTCCAACTCTGTCTCACGCGTCTTCCAACAGCTCAAAAGGACGGCCATAAGGTGTCGACATAAGCAGATTAGATAGCACCTGCTTTGGCCGTAAAGTCCTTTCCTCTATTATCGTGAAACCAGTATCTCTTATTAGATATCGGTTGGCCGTGAGATTGAGCGCCCGCGTCTAACGTCTAATCTTGGCCACCGTGACCTATGGCGATGGTATCGTCTGCTTTGGAGGAGTACTTGGCTGCACAGGGAGACGGTGAAGTGAATGAGGTGTTGAAGGAGGTCTATTCTCCTACTGAAGACGTTCTCCCAGTCGTTTGATACCGTCTCAGCGAAGCCGCCCATCCGGCCTGCACCTGAATTTGATGGGTCCCAACCACTGAGCCACTACTTTATCTCCTCTAGTCACAACACCTATCTACTTGGAGATCAGCTGTGGGGTGCTGCGTCTCCCAAGGCATACACCACTGGTGGGTCCTTGTTATCCCATAACCTCCAGAGTCCGACCACTCTCGAATTGCTGCATGTTTGGTATTCCACTCGATACCGTGAATAGCTCTTCAAGGTCTCTCCGCAAGGGCACCCGCTAGATGTGTCGAGATCGACGTGTGGCATACATCCTCCAAAGGCCTGATAGTCACCCATGGGCACACATTCACCGGCAGTATTCCCTTCAAGGATGTCTGTGAGGCTATTAATGAAGTGGTCGCCCCAAACGACCTTCCCGTCTTTATTTCGCTCGAGTGTCACGTCGACGCCGACAAGCAACCCGAGCTCGTAAAGATCATGGAGGATGTGTGGGGTGACAAGTTACTCAAGGAAAAACTACAGCTCTCGGGAGATAGGAAGGTCTCTCCCGATGATTTGCGGGGTCGTATCGTGATGATGGTATATGTCCACTTCGGCGCATGTATATCTACGCAATCTAACTCACATATTAGGTCGAATGGTATCCTCCACCCGATCAAACGGCGAACCCGACGATCAGCCTCGAGCCTGGCTATTCACATGATTCTGACCCTGATGATTCAGACAACCCCGGAACGAGGGAGATGAAAGAATTTCGAGAGGCCCACAAGAAAAGCAAGGTAAAGATTAGCGATGCCCTGGCCCGTTTGGGCATTTACTCCAATAGTATCAAACCGACTGCTGGGTGGCTTGACAGAGGTGGGCATCACTGAATCAACGTTCTGATCGGCATTACTAAGCGTCTGTCTCAGAATTAACTGAGCCTATAAATGCCCTCATCAATGTTTCTGAGACGGAGCTTCTCGACCTCTTGAAGGACCCAAAACGACTACAAGAGCTGATCGTGCATGGTCAGCAATACATGCGCCGATGCTATCCCAAAGGCCTGAGAGTAGACTCGGATAACATGGACCCCATGCCCATTTGGCGATGCGGAACCCATGTCGTCGGTTTAAATATGCAAACTTGGGACAAAGGAACACATATCAATGGGGCATTGTTCCGTGACACACAGGGCCTTGTTCTGAAGCCAAGTGGTCTTCTTGGCGGCCCAAAGAGGACCGGAAATGCCACATTGAAACTAACGGTGGTCGGAGGGAACAGCAGTGAGTGACTTTTCCTATTACGTTGCTTAAGTCCAATTTATTCTTTTTAGTACCATCGGAAAAGAGCCACTCCATTTACGTGAATGCCAAGTTGTACACACACGAGAAGACTTTCAGCTGGAAAACAAAGTCCATCAAGGACCACAAAGGAGTAAGCTCGAGTGGTATTTTCTCTCGATCTCTTGAGGTAACCTCTTGCTTAGGATCCATTCTTCAACGAAACTGTGGAGTGGTGCTACGGGGACGATGATTTGATTTTCCTCAAGTGGGTAGCAATATGGAATCGTTTCGATGCGAGTACTGACTTTGATTCAGGGTCGAAATGAAGGAGGACGAATGGGGAAAGGATGAAGAGCTGGCCTCATATTCCGTGCTTGTTGACCGACTTGAACAAGGGCTGCGATTCTGGCCCCTTTTCGACAACAAGGGGATACCCAGTCAAGGGAGGTTACTTGTCAATATTGAATATAAAGTGGAGTAGTAAGTGCTTGGGCAAAGGAGGGGGGGATATGGGACCCAGTTTGTGGCGTTGCCAGTAGTCTGTCGAATTGAACCTTGCCGCGTTGTTGCTCCGTGCCGTGAATGGATAATTCTGCAAACGACGTGCGTTCTGATATAAGAAAGTAATTTCGTCAAAAATAAACGAACTGGAGCAGGTTGTAGCCATATTTATAGCCGAATTTCAGGCCATCAAAGGTGGGGTGTGTCCAGAGGGTGTTCATTGCCAACGCTAATCACGGTCAACAGGGAACGTTATCGACTGGTCACTGGTTTCCGATGAAAGTAGGACTGCTTTGCGTTGTAGTTGATCTTTGCTGAACCCCGTTCGAAGGCATTTCGCTCGACAATGTCGAGTTCAATGTGTTGCCTTCAGGCGTACATGCCATAGACAAGGATGTCATGTGCGCTACACCCGCCCAGTAACTCACAGCGGATATTCACACTCAACTAGATATATAACAAAGGACTCTTATTCGGGTGTCGCCGTGTACAGACGTGTTCCAACGGACGAAGTAGGCAAACTACAGGATCTTCCCCCGAATTGTATCCCATTTCTCACTGTAAATCACTAGGAGGGAATGCGAGGTGCTCGTATGATCTCGGTGGGCGTCCTCGTGGCGAATACGACGAGACCAAGACCTTGGAATCATATTCCTGCCTTGGAACGTTTAGCAATACACCTAGAAGATAACTTCAAGGATAGGAGTCCACTTGTGGAGTATTTCCAACTGCATAAACAGCCCATCCTGTCCCCTCCGGAGGAGGCTTGGGGTGGTTGGGAAGAGGAATTGTCACGCGCAACGGTTGGTTCATTTTTGTGCCTCAACTTTTGACTGAGCAAGTTTCTATAGATGAACCATCCCGCATTTCATCTCTCTCATGTCTTGCACATCCTGGGTATCTCATCCCTCACTCTTTTCAAGCATGCGTTGGGGCGGCGCAGAATCCTGATCCATACGAACCCACCAGTTGAATCAGCATGTCTACTCGCCCAACTCGCCGCCGTCATATCGTCTGGTGAGGAAGGTGCCGCCGGTGTCCACACACAACGGATTAGCGTTCTTGGAGTTGTCGGGCTCACGGACCTCGCCAGGATAGAGAAAGAGAGCAGCCGTGGTAATGGTTGGATCGCATGTGAGTCTATTGATCATTGGCATACTCCACTTTGACCATCCCTTTATACCTCCAGGTACTACTGATGCCATATTCTCGGAAAAACCCAATCTTTACGACCTTTTCATTGACTTGACCCGTCCTTCTCCATCGCGACCACATAGGCCGGCATTATTCGTCTCACGACAGGTCGAGGGCAGCAACGGGAAAAAATCCTACAAATTGCAAACCGTACGCTTCACATGGTCCGATGTCAAACTATGGAACGAGCTAGAGCGCATCTTGGAAGCAGATATGGAGCACGAACATCACTCAAATGCCAACCCTTCGATTTCTTTCAAGTCGATATTGCTGGATCCTTGGAGAATTTACGAGGATGTATGCATGATATGTGCAGGC
>Ga0335075_10019109_pt1 | contig 10146 bp, 8 predicted proteins | sample Lox_Sample_24_FD_206723 | JGI IMG/M metagenome (GOLD analysis project Ga0335075, IMG submission 206723) | Soil microbial communities from Loxahatchee National Wildlife Refuge, Florida, United States - Lox_Sample_2.4 | ecosystem: Environmental > Terrestrial > Soil > Wetlands | place: USA: Florida... | reverse complement strand
GTCGCGCCAGACGTTGGTCAGGTTCGCCGAGCTCCAGGTGAACGGGTTGTAGACGGCGACCGGGGACTCGGTCTGCCGGTCCAGCTTGCCCTCGCCGATGGCCAGCATCGCGTAGAACGGGATCACGAACATGACGGCCAGCCAGATCATGCCGGGCGCGGCCAGCAGTACCCAGAACCACTTGTTCGGCTGGTAGGACTTGGATCCGCGGCGCGGTCGCCCGCCTGCTCCTGTCCCCGGCGAAACTGACGCCGGCGGGTGGCTCGCTGGCGGGCCCGGCGCGGCCTGGGTAGTCACGCTAGATCCCGTTGCTCGCGACGAGCCAGGCCTGCTGCCAGAGCGCGTCCGCGTCGACGGGTAGCTGCAGCTCGCCGATTCCGTGGCGGAAGTCTGACGGCAGTACCGCCGTCGACATCAGGCTGGGCGGCAGGATCTTTTCCTTCACCAGCAACTCCGGGGTGATCGGGTTGAGCGGCTGCATGTAGCCGTTCCAGCTGATGTTCTCCACGGCGACGGGTTCGTCGAGCAGGTAGTTTACGAACAGATGGGCGAGGACCGGGTTCGAGGACGCGCGCAGCACGGTGTTGGTGTCGTTGGCGACCGGGCCCCGGCCATCGCGCGGGAACCAGTAGCCGACCACGTCGACTGGCACGCCCTTGGGCATGTACTCGGGTGCCGCCGCCATGTCGCCAGACCACGCGTGGTGAATCCAGGTCTGGCCGGTCGGGATCTCGCTGTAGTCGTTGTTGTCGATCTGCATATCGACCAGGTCGGCCAGTTGCAGCAGGGTCTGCCTGGACTGATTGATCTGGCTCTTGTCCGTGGTGTTGAGGTTGTAGATGTCGTTCATCATCAGCCCGAGGCTGATGCCCTCGCGGTAGTCATCCAGGATCGCGATCTTGCCCTTGTACTTGGGCTGGAAGAACATCTCGCGCCACGGGTTCTTCATCGCGTACGGGTTCTCGTGCACTAGGTCCTTACGCCAGGCGATGCCCGTGGTGTAGATGGTGTACGGCACCGTGTACTGCCAGCCCCGGTCGTAGTAGGGGTTCTGGAAGTCCGGCCAGGCCTGCGTGATATTCGGGATGTAGCTGTGGTTGAGCGGCTGGATCAGTTTCGACTCGATCAGGTCGCCAAGCACGTCGATCGTGGCGCCCATGAGCACGTCGAACTTCAGGCCGCTGCGCAGCTTGGAGAGCGCCTCGTTCATGGTGTTGAACGTGGTGACCTCGACCTTGCAGTTGTACTTCTTCGCGAAACTGTTCACGCAGGCCTGGTTGATGTACGCGACCCAGTTGTAGACCTGCAGCGTGGCGCCGGTCTCAGGCTGCAGGCCGTCGGGGATGGCCTTGTTGCCGGTGACTGGCCAGGTCACCGGCCGGTCCGGGCGCGGCAACGGGATGTTGTTAGGCCCGACCAGGTAGGCCGCGCACGCGTCGAGGAGCGTGGCGCCGCCACCAGCCGCCAGCGCCGTCACGAGACCGCGCTGGAGAGCCTGGCGGCGGGAGAGTTCGGGCCGTCGGCGGGTGCCGTCCGGCTGCCAGCCCTCTCGTGGGTGCATGTATCGCCACCTTCCGCCCGGCTGGCACTAGCTCGACGTACGCGCGACGTGCCAACTGCCCGTTTCGCCAGACTCGTTATCCCGTCGCATTACCCGCCCAGAATGTCCTGGTGCGCGCGAGTGCGCAAGACCTTGCGGGTAACCTAGCTCACATCTACTTCTGATTCAGTTGGATTATGGCCGCACCGCTGCCGCAAAGGCCGCGAAGTTGCCGATGAACCTGTCGATATCGGCCTCGTCGTGCTGGACCGACATCAGCCACTGCTCGATCTTGCCCCACGGCGGCAAGAAGACGCCGCCGTTGTGCTGGTAGAGCCAGTGCGCGTGACTGTAGGAGTCCCGGACGTCGAGGAAGTCACGGAAGTTCCGCACTGGCCTGGCCGAGAACACCACGCACCCCTTCGCGCCCACCGACACAACCTGTGCGTTCAGGTGGTTCCGCGCGATCTCGCGCTCTAGCCCCTCGACTGCCCGGAGGCGCAGCTTCTCCAGCCGCTCGTAGGCATCCGCGGTAGCGACCTCGGTCAGCATGGCGCGGCATGCTGCCATTGCTAGCGGGTTGCCGTTGAAGGTGCCGACCATCTCGTAGTCGCCGTTGGCAACGTGCGCCATGACCTCGTGCGTGCCGCCGATTGCGGCCACCGCGATGCCACCGCCGATGGCCTTGGCCAGGCAGACAATGTCCGGCGTGACACCGGTAACGCCAGTCGCGCCGCCCGGTCCGGCGGTCAGCCCGGTCTTGACCTCATCGAAGGTCAGCAGCGCGCCATGGGCATGCAGCAGGTCCTTGAGCGCGGCCAGGTAGCCAGGCTCCGGCAGGATGATGCCGGCGTTCATCATGATCGGTTCGAGGATCATTCCGGCTATCTGGCCAGGGTGTTCCGCCAGCCGGCGCCGGACGGCGTCCAGGTCATTGAATCCCACGATCAGCGTCAGATCGGTGATCGCTCGGGGGATGCCGGTGCTGGACGGCACGCTGTTCGGGCTGGCGGCCGGGCCGCGGTCGTCCTCCGGTGAGTCCGGGCAGACCGAGACCTGGACCGAGTCGTGATGGCCGTGGTAGCAGCCCTCGACCTTGATGATCAGGTCGCGTCCGGTGATGGCGCGCATCAAGTGCACCGCGTCCATGGTCGCCTCGGTGCCGGAGTTCGCGAAGCGCCACTGCGGCAGGCCGAACCGGCGGGACAACTCCGCGGCCGCCGCGAGCGCCGTCTCGGTGGGCTGGGCGAAATGTGTCCCGCGCTCCACCTGGGAACGGACTGCCTCGACAATGGCGGGATGGCCGTGGCCGGCCAGCGAGACGCCGTAACCGCCATGCAGGTCTACGTACTCATTACCGTCGACGTCGTAGAGCTTGGAGCCGCTGCCGTGGCTGAGCCATACCGGCTGCGGGCGGGAGATCTGCCAGCTGGACACCACCCCGCCGGCCAGCGAACTGGTGGCAGCCCGTGCCAGCCGTGCTGACTCAGGCTGGCGGCGGATGAAGATTTCTTCCTGCGCCTCGATGATCTCTGCGAGTGACGGCCTGGTAGCGGCAGTGGTAGTGATCCGATCGGCTGGACTGGCCTGAGTCGTGGCCATGAGTATCGCGCTCCCAACGCGGTTGACTGAATGTTCAGTCTAAGCAGGGCCAAACTGGCCTGGCAAGGCTTGACCCGCGCCGGGATGGATTCGGCCGGGTCAAGTCAGCGGCCTGGACGAGGCCGGTGGCGGGGGGTGCCGGACTTCGGCGTTGCTGTTTCGACGCCTAGAGTCGGTCTGCCGTTCGCGCGGTCGCCTCCGATTCGATCAGTGCGTCACGTACTCTCGAGCCGGGACGAAACCTCATGACTGCCGCTATAAACATTCAAATTGGGTAATCCTTGATGGCTGAGCATCAGCACAGCGCGAGTTCAGATATCGATCAGCACCGGGGCCGAGCAACGTTGGGTATGCCTCGCTTGGGCGGTCGCATCGCACCCTGGAGCGATGGCCTCCGGATGATCGCTGTCACTACCGAGCGACTCGCCACCGCCAGCGGCTCAGCAGCGGCCACTGGCTATCTGCCGACAGTCCCGGCGGACAGCGAAGAACCCGCCCTGGACTAGCGCCCTGCCGGGCCGCGCGGTGCCGCGGTACCCGTGATTTCCGCTCCGACGAGATGAACGCGTCGAGCAGGTCTTCGGGAATGCCGCGAGTTCACCATCCGTAAGCTTCGCAGCAACGCGTAGTTCACGGTCGCCGGGAATGGTGCGCGAGCAGCGGTAGCCCGCATCCTGTCAGGCCGAGCGCCCGCGACCACGGGCGCGACGCACCCACTGCGAGTCCCTATGGCATAGAGCTTTTATAGGGATTTGACATCTTGTTAACTAACTAGATGCTGAAGCTTTACCATCAGCCTTTTAGCTTCCGGCACAGGCTTGGCTTGATCAGCTGATCAGCCCGCCGTCAGTGTTGTGGATGCTGGGCGGAGGCGGCCACGGCTAGGCGGCCGGGAGGGCGGGGCGGCGTGCTGGCTGCCCCGCCCGTCAGCCGGGCCTTGAGGCCGCCACTGGCATGGCCCGCGCTAGCCTCCAGCCGTTGGGCGCTGCCTGGCGGGGTCTGGTTCCGGGGCCGTGCCGGGAGTAGTTGTTCAGTCCGGGTTGCTCATCACCCTCGCCGTGAACCAGCAAGACGGGCATGGCGGAGATGCCGGTGCCGGAGAGCAATGAGCACGACACGCCAGCCAAGCAGGAAAAGCGCCAGAAACGCAGTCGCTACCGCGATGAACGCGGCCGCCGTGCCCTGTCCGGCCAGCACTCTGATCACCATGCCGGCCCAGGCCGCGCCAAGCCAGGCGCCAAGACCGGCCGGCCGGACGGCCAGCGGCCGTCGCCATGCCCTGACCGCGGCCAGGCCGATGCCCAGCCCTGCCAGGAACGGCCAGGCGGTCTGCCAGATCCCCGCCACGCCGTCCCCGTGACCGTGCGCGTGGCGGCCAATCGCCACGAACACCAGCACGCAGCAGGCGTCCGCCGCCACAGCGGCTGCGATCTGACCAGTTCCAGCGCGCATCCAGCCACGTTATCTGACTGATTTTCTTGCCGGGAACGGGTCTAGCCAGGGCGCATTAGTACCCGCGCTCAGCTCGTCGCCCCGTGGGTTGCAGGCATCGGGCCGGTGGGCGGCCTAAGCTCAGCGATAATGCCCACACTGCTGATCGTTCACCACACGCCGTCGCCGGCGCTCCAGGCGATGTTCGAGTCGGTGGCGAGCGGCGCGCACACCGACGAGATCGAAGGCGTCGAGGTGATCGTCCGGCCCGCGCTAACCGCGGGCGCAGCCGACGTGCTGGCCGCCGACGGCTACCTCCTCGGCACTCCGGCCAACATCGGTTACATGTCGGGAGCGCTCAAGCACTTCTTCGACGGCATCTACTACCCGTGCCTGGAAGCGACCAGGAAGCGGCCGTACGGGCTGTACGTGCACGGGGCCAGCGACACCGGGGGCGCGGTCCGGGCCGTGGAGTCGATCACGACCGGCCTGGGCTGGCGGCAGGTGCGGCCCGCGGTGACCATCACCGGGACGCCGGGCAAGGCTGACCTGGAAGCATGCTGGGAGCTCGGCGCGCTGCTTGCTGCTGAGGTGTCGGGTTGATCGTCACCGTGACCCTCAACCCGTCGCTGCACGTGCGCTACGACGCCGAGCGGGTGGAGCTGGGCGTATCGAACCGAGTCAGCCGGGTGCGGCATCAGGTCGGCGGCCGCGGCCTGGCGGTGGCCCGGCTGCTGCGCACGTTCGGGCACGAAGTCGTCGCCGCCGGACTGGCGGGCGGCTCGGCGGGAGAGCTGATCAGGACCGAGCTGGCCAAGACCGGAGTCGCCACGCAGTTCACCCGGATCAGCGCCGAGTCCAGGCGGGTGCTGCAAGTCACTGACTCCTCGGGCGCGCAGACGGCGTTTGACGAGCCGGCGCCGTACATCACCACGGAGGAGCTCGGTCGGCTGGCAGCCGACTACCGGGCCCTGCTTGGCGGCGCCACTGCCGTCGTTCTCTGCGGCAGCCTTCCGGCTGGCCTCCCGGCCGAAACGTACGGGTCACTGACCAGGTACGCAGTGGAGGCTGGCGTGCCGGTTGTCCTGGATGCCGGCGGAACTCCGCTGCAGTACGGCGTCGCGCGGGGGCCGGCCCTTGTCATCCCTGATCTGGCCGCCGGGGAACCGGTGCCGGAACTAGCGGGTGGAAGCTCGGTCGTGCTGCCCGCCGACGGTGGCGTGCGGGTGCTGACTGCCGTAGGGGAGTGGCTAGCCGGAGCCGTCGCATACCAGGCCGGGCCGGACCAGGGGCTGGCCGCCGGCTTCCGGGACGCGCTGGTTGCCGGATTCGTACCAGGCATCGCGCTCGGCTGGTCTTGGCCCGACATGCTGCGGCACGCAGTGGCCCTGGCCGCCACCGTGTCGGACGACGGCGTGCCGGACCTTAGCGCCTACGAGGCACTGCTACCACAGGTCTGCGTGACTGGCCCGCGCGCATGAGGCAGCCTGCGCAGTCCGGCGAAATACACTCAGGCGGCAGTGACCGAGCAGACCAGGACTAATGTCGCCGCGGCCGGGACCACCAGCCCGCAGGTCCCGCGCGGCCGTCGCCTTGCCCGGATGGCGCCAGCGGGTACGGGCCTGCTCCTCGGCTTGCTCGCGCTCGGGCCTGGTCTTGGCCCCGGTTACCTCCTTAGCTACGACATGGTGTTCGTGCCGCGGCCGCCATTCAACGCCGCGGTGCTCGGCACGGCTGGAGTGCTGCCGAGGGCGGTGCCGAGCGACGCCGTGATGGCCGCGCTGGCCAGGGTATTGCCGGCCGACGCGGTCCAGAAGCTGGTACTGCTGGCCATTTTCGTGCTGGCCTGTGCCGGCGCGGCCCGGCTGATGTCCCGCGAGCGGCTGCCAGCTCAGCTGGCGGCCGGGGTGCTGTACGCGTGGACTCCGTTCATGGCCGAGCGGCTGATCATCGGTCAGTGGGCCCTCCTGCTCGGCTACGCCGGGCTGCCGTGGGTGCTCGCTGCCTGCGCCGAGCCGGGCCGTCGCCTCAGCGCGCGAACGCTGCGGCTAGTAGTCGCGCTGCTGCCTGCCGCTGTCGGCGGCTTCGCGGCCATGTCGATCTCCGGGCTGGTCGCCCTGCCGGCTGCTGCCTTGCAGCGGGGGACTGCCCGGGCGCGCCTCATCGTGACCGCGACAACCCTGGCAGTACTGGCTGTGCTCAGCCTGCCGTGGCTCATTCCGTCCCTGACCCGCCAGATCCATACCAGCCCGGCTGGCGTGGCAGCCTTCGCAGCCAGGGCCGATACCCCGTTCGGGACCGTTGGCAGCCTGATCGCGCTGGGCGGCGCCTGGAACGCGCAGACCGTTCCGGCTGGCTACGGCGGAGCGGGGTCGGTGTTGTGGGTGTGCCTCGCACTTGCCGCTCTGGGCGGATTCCTGCTGCTCGGCCGGGGGCGGTGGCCAGGCCTCGGCGTCGGCGCTGTGGCCGGCTTCCTCGTCGCTTTGCCCGGCGCAGTCGGATTCGGCCAGGACCTGCTGCGCTCCATGATCGCCTTCTGGCCGGGCTTCGCCGTGCTCAGGGACGGGCAGCAGTTCGTCGCGCCGCTTGCCCTGGCGGAGGCGGCCGGGCTCGGCCTCGTAGTGGCCCGGGTGCTGCAGCTTCGCAAGCCGCACGGGCTTGCCGAAGGCAAGGGGATCCTGGCGGCTGGCCTGACCGCTGCCGCCGTGCTGTTCCTCCCCGGTTTCGCCTGGGGGGCGGCGGGCCGGCTGCGGCCTGTGGAGTATCCGGCTGACTGGCTGGCTGCCCGCGCGCTGATCAACGCTGACCCGCATCCGGGTTATGCGCTGCTGCTGCCGTGGGGCGCCTACCGGCGGTTCAGCTGGAACCACGGCGAGGCAGTGCTTGACCCGTGGCCCAGGCTGCTGACTCGCCAGGTGATCTGGAATGACGGCGTCCAGGTCGGATCATTGCAGATCCCGCCTGAGGATCCGGCCGCGATCGCGATCAGCAGCGCAGTGACGTCCGGCGCGCCGCTGACGTCGCGGCTGGAGGCGGACGGCTACCGGTACGTCATCGTGGACGCCAGTTTCAGCCATGCGGTGTCGTCAAGGTTGCCCGGCTGCCAGCTCGTGTACTCCGGACCGGGCTTGGACGTCTACCGGGTGCCGGGCTGACGCCCGGTCCGTGCCAGGGTTAGCCGCTGTCATTCGCGACAGGAAACGCTGCCTTGTCACTTTTTGATGATTCTTTCGCAGGCTGAGGCCCACTTGCCCCGATTGTGGTTACGCTGACCCCGAACATGCGAAGGAGAAACGTATGAAAGCGTTGCTCATTGCAGTGGTGGTTGGTGCCGTCCTGGCTGCTGGTGCTGGCCTGGGCGCTGGTGCGCTGCTTGCCGGAGTGGCCAACGGCAAGCCTGCGAACAGCCAGCTGTACAACTACGGTCAGCGCTGATCCGACGCCGGCACTGCCGCTTGCCGTGACACACCAGAGTGGTTCTCCGGGCGCGCCATGGTTGCAGATTGTCGTTCCGGCGCATAACGAGCAAGAGCGGTTGCCCGCCGGGCTTGCTCAGCTCTGTGCCAAGGCAGAGACATTGCCGGACGGCGTGGAAGTTCTTGTCGTCGATAGCGCCAGCACAGACCGGACGGCGCAGATAGTGCTGGACTGGCCTGCTGGCCCGGTAGCCGTCCGGCTGCTCCGCTGCGAGAGGCCGGGCAAAGGCGCAGCAGTCCGGGCCGGCTTGCTGGCCACCGGGGCGCCGTACGTCGGCTTCTGCGATGCGGACATGGCGGCCGACCTGTCAGCACTAGACCATGCGCTGTGGCAGTTGCGGGCCGGACGTCAGGTCGTCATCGGGTCTCGTGCGCACGCCGCCTCGGTCGTGGAGGTCCGGCACAGCCCGGTACGCAAGGCAGGGGCAGCGGTGTTCCGTGCGGCCGCACATCTGGTCGCGGCCGGCCCGCGCGATACGCAGTGCGGCTTCAAGTTCTTCGCGGGCCCGGTCGCCCGTCGCGCAGCAGCGGACTTGACGGCGACTGGCTTTGCCTTCGACGTCGAGCTGATCGCGCGCTGCAAGCAGCTTGGCGCTGACATGGTCGAGATCCCGGTCAGCTGGCGCGATATCGCCGGCTCTACCTTCTCGGTCTGGCGGCACTCGCTGACCGCGTTCGCGGAAGTAGCCGGGATCTGGCTGGCCCTGCGGGTGCGGTCGGCATGGACCGACGGTGACGCCGACCCGGCAGCCGCCCCAGCCAGTCCGGCACCGGGCCAGGTCAAGGGCCCGGCTGTGCCGGCCGGCCCGGTATTGCCGGCCAGTGTCAGCACATCGGTCGCGGCGCCCTGACCAGCTGAGATGGCTTGCCGTACCGACCACCCTGCGTCCGTCGAGGGGCTGCGCGTCGCGATAGTGAACTGGCGCGACCCGTGGCACCCGGAGGCCGGCGGGGCAGAGGCCTATGCCTTCCAGATGGCTCTGGGACTGCGCCGGAGAGGCGCCAGGGTGACCTACCTGACCGCCCGGGCAGCAGGACAGTCGGCCAAAGATCGTCGCGATGACATCGAGATCGCCCGGATCGGCTCCAGGTTCACCGTCTACCCGCGCGTGCTGGGCTGGCTGCTGCGACGCAGGCACCGGTTCGACGCCGTCATCGACTGCCAGAACGGGATCCCGTTCTTCGCCCCCTGCGTGCTGCCGAGGAGGGTGCCGGTCTTCTGCGTCATGCATCACGTCCACGACGCGCAGTTCGGTGTGCACTTCTCACCACTTGTTGCCGCAGTCGGGCGCCTGCTGGAAGGGCGTGTGGCGCGGTGGGTGTACCAGCGAACGCTGTGCATCGCCGTTTCGCAGTCAACGGCCGATGGCATGGCCGAGCGGCTCCGCTGGACCGGTCCGGTCTGCATCATCCCGAATGGCTTGAGCCCCCTGGTTGAGTCAACCGTGATTGAGCCAACTGAGGTTGAGCTGTCGCCGCCCGCAACGATCACCTGGGTGGGCCGGATGGTCGCGCACAAGCGTGTCGAGCGCGTGCTCGACGTGGCTGCCAGGCTTGCCCCGGCCGGGGTGACCATCGACGTGATCGGGCGCGGGCCGGCGAGTGAGCCGCTCGCAGCCGAGATCGCCCGGCGCGATCTCGCCGGAAGCGTGCGGCTGCGCGGCTACCTGGCCGAGGATGTCAAGCGAGCGGCCGTTGGCGCATCGGTGCTGCACCTCAACACATCGCAGGGCGAGGGCTGGGGCTTGTGCGTGCTCGAGGCCGCACAGCTTGGCGTGCCCACGGTCGCATATGACGTCGACGGCCTGCGCGATGCCGTCCGCCATGGCGTGACGGGCTGGCTGGTCCGGCCTGGCGAGCACATCGAGGACGTTACCGAGAAGGCGATGGCGGAACTCGCCGACCCGGTCCGCCGGGCCGAGATCGCGCATGCCTGCCGCGCGTGGGCACGTCAGTTTGACTGGGACCGCAGCGCCGGCCAACTGGCTGAACTGATCGCCGCCGCCACAGGCGCAAAGCGCGCGACTAGGACGGGCGGCGGGCGCGCTACAGGCCGAGACGCCGGGACAGGTCTGACGCGAGCCGGCCAGCCGGGTC
>Ga0335075_10019108_pt1 | contig 10147 bp, 9 predicted proteins | sample Lox_Sample_24_FD_206723 | JGI IMG/M metagenome (GOLD analysis project Ga0335075, IMG submission 206723) | Soil microbial communities from Loxahatchee National Wildlife Refuge, Florida, United States - Lox_Sample_2.4 | ecosystem: Environmental > Terrestrial > Soil > Wetlands | place: USA: Florida... | reverse complement strand
GATCTCCTTTGCCGCCGCGGCGGTGCCCGTACTCTTCACGCACAAAGCGATGATATCAGCGGTGCGCAGAGCCCTGGCATTGGCCGTGAAGGCGATTTCGTCGGGGCGCAGCTCGATCCGGCGACGTTCGCCATCGGTGAGGGTCAGGCCGTTTTCGGCAATCTCGCGGCCGACACGGTCGCGGCCGAGAAGGGTCACGTCGAGCCCCGCCGCGCGCCAGGCGCCGCCGATCCAGCAACCGACCGAGCCGGCGCCGTGCACGACGATTTTGGGCCCCTCGCTCAGGGCTCAGCCCCGACCGCGATAGGGCGCGACGCCCTGATCGGGAACCCACAGGCCGTCCGGCGCCGCGCCCGATTGCCAGAAGACGTCGATCGGCATGCCGCCGCGCGGATACCAGTAGCCGCCGATGCGCAGCCAGAGCGGCTTCATCTCCGCGCACAGCCGCTCGGCGATGCCCACCGTCACCGCTTCGTGGAATCCGCAATGGTTGCGGAAGCTGTGCAGGAAGAGCTTCAGCGACTTGGATTCGACGATCAGATCGCCGGGCGCATAATCGATTACGAGATGCGCGAAATCGGGCTGGCCGGTGACCGGGCAGAGCGATGTGAATTCGGGCGCGGTGAAGCGCACCAAATAGGGGCGGCCGGGCCGCGGATTGGGCACATAATCGAGGCTGGCCGCGTCCGGCGATTCCGGCAGGCCGCTCGTCTGACCGAGATGGGTGAGTTCCATGACCCGCCCTTTAGATCGCTTCGCGGCCGATGTGAATTTCCGGCGTGCATCACTGTTCGTGGTGCATCGCATGTAATTGGTCGAAAGAGGTCTGGCCGCGCGGCACACGAGTGCTACAAATGTAGCCACCCGGGACGTCCGTCCTTGATCCTTCGGAGCTCTCGATGATTCGCCGCTTTATTGCGCTTGCTTCAGGCGCGGCCGTGCTTGCGCTAGCCGCCCCCGCTTACGCCGATCCGGTCGACGACGTCGTCGCACGCTATATGGAGGCGAGCCATATTCCCGGCGCGGCAATCGCGGTGATCGAGGATGGCCGGGTTTCCAAGCTCGAAGGCTACGGACTCGCGAATCTGGAGTGGGAGGGGCGGGTCACTGCCGACACCCCTTTCCAGACCGCATCGGCATCCAAAATCTTTGCAGCCGTGGTGCTCATGCGGCTTGTCGAGCAGGGCCGCCTCTCCCTCGACGACCCGGTCGCACAATTCTTCGAAGGCTCTCCGGAAAGCTGGAGCCGAATCACCGTGCGGCATCTTGCCGGACATATGTCGGGGCTGTCGGACGGCTTCCAGCGGGGAACCGCCATGACGGTTCAGGAGGTGGCGGCGGAAGCGATGCGTCAGCCGCTGGCCTACGAACCGGGCACGGAGGCGCGCTACGGGATCACCGACTTCATCGTCATGACAGCGATCATGGAGCAGGTGTCGGGCCTTACCTATCCCGAACTGATCCGCCGCGAGATCGTCGCGCCGCTTGGCCTGAGCCACACCGGCTTCACCATGTTGCGGGAGACGGGGCCGGTCCGCGCCGCCGAGATCATGCCCGGTCGCGCACGGGTCTATGGCTATCGCGACGGCGTCCAGCGGGACGAGGAGGCCCTCTACCCGGTGCATGCCTATGCGGCGGGTGGTCTCTACAGCTCCGCCCGCGACATCGCGACGCTGATGGCAGCATTGGAATCGGGCCGCCTCCTGCGGCCGGAAAGCTTTTCACTGCTGACGCGCCCGACGCGTCTGAACGACGGGTCTGACGGCCCGTTCGGCGTCGGCTGGACCTTCGGCCGCTATCGCGGTCTCGACACGGTTGGCCATAGCGGCGGCCCGGCACTCGCCGACGTCTTGTATATTCCGTCACGCCGGCTGATCGTGGTTGCGCTGACCAACCAGCGTCGCTTCTACCCTCTTCTGGCGCAGTCGGTGGCAGACCTCCGTCTGCCGCCGGTGCCGGAGCCAACGCCGATTGCCGACACCCGGCCTGAACTCACGGGCGCCCTGCGGACATTCCTGACCGATGCGGCTGCGGGCCGGGTCGATCCTGCCCTGTTCACGGAGCGCGGGCAGCGCGGCGCCGTCCCCTTCTATCGCGATTTCGGCCAGGCGATGCTGATCACGGTCGGGCCGATCCGGGAAATCGCCCTGCTTTCGGAGCGCGTCGAGAATGGGGACGCGCGGCGGCTCTATCGCATCGCTTTCGAGCGGCGCACGATCGACTTCATTGTCTGGGCGGATCCGGAAGGGCGCTTCGGCGCGATCCAGCCGCTGTCGGGAGACGATGGCTGACCCTGCCGGGCCGCGCGGACGGGCCTAGTCGAACAGCTCTTCCAAGAACGACTTGCGGCGCTTGGGATAGCCGCGGCCATGGCCGTGCCCATAGCCATGATGGCCCTGGTCGCGCCACGGATCGCCGCCGGACTGATGCGGCGGCGGCGCGGGCTGGGCCTGCTGCGGCGGCGGAGCCGCTGCGGCATTGCTGCGCTCGATGATCTTGTCGAGCTCGCCCCGGTCCAGCCACACGCCGCGGCAGGTGGGGCAATAATCGATCTCGATCCCCTGCCGTTCCGACATGGTGAGCGGGGTCCGATCGAGCGGGCAGAGCATGGGTCCGTTGTTCATGAGAGGGATGTGGAAGCCGCCTGCCGGGCTGTCAAGGCGCGCGCCGCTCCGAATGATGGCCCGGATGATCAGGTGGCGTTCAGGGCCGGAGCGGCATAAGCGGCCGGCGAAGAAGGAGCCCCGACATGCTGAAATCGAGTCTCGTGGCCGCCGCACTGCTCGTCGCCGCGCCCGCTCTTGCCGAGGAGCCGGCAGGCGCCGAAACCTCGATCCCGCGCATGGCCTCCTTTCTCGAATGGCGGCCCGATGGCGACCAGGCGCTGTTCATCCGCGCCGACACCGGAAACTGGTATCGCGTCACGCTGCAAGCGCCCTGCCCGCGCATGCAGAATCGCACCGCGACCCGCTTCAACGCGTCGCCGGGCGGCCGCTTCGACCGGTACAGCTCGATCCAGACCGACGGCTGGCGCTGCCAGGCGGCCAGCGTCGTTCGCTCGGAAGGTCCGGCGCCGCGCGGCGAACGCTGACGACACCGCCTTTCCAAGCGCGCCGGACGCGCTAGAAACGCTGCGTGGCCAAGCTCTATTTCTATTATGCGTCGATGAATGCGGGGAAATCGACGACCCTGCTGCAGGCGGACTTCAACTATCGCGAGCGCGGCATGCAGACCATGCTCTACACCGCCGCGATCGACGACCGGCTGGCGGCGGGGCGGATCGGCTCGCGGATCGGGCTGGAAACGGGCGCGAACACCTATCAGGCGGCGAGCGACCTGCGCGCCGAGGTCGAGGCGGAGCTCAGGAAGCGGCCTGTCCACTGCATCCTCGTCGACGAAGCGCAATTCCTCACCCGCGCCCATGTGCTGCAGCTGGCGAGCATCTGCGATGAACTCGGCATCCCCGTGCTCGCTTACGGGCTTCGCACCGATTTTCAGGGCAATCTGTTCGAAGGTAGCGGCGCGCTGCTGGCGCTCGCCGACAATCTGGTCGAGCTGAAAGCGATCTGCGAGTGCGGGCGCAAGGCGACGATGAACCTGCGCGTCGACGCCGAGGGCCGCGCCGTCAAGCAGGGCGCGCAGACCGAGATCGGCGGCAACGACCTCTATATCTCGCTCTGTCGCCGACATTTCATGGAGCGGATCGCCGAAGCGGATGGCGAACAATTGCGGCTGAGCCTCGCCCGGACGCGTGCGACCGCTTGAACCTGCGCCGCGCCTCCCCCACATCGGTATCAGTTCGGGGGAATTTCTATGGTCAGTCCGCTTTTCACCGCTTTCGCGCTCATCGCCTCAGGGCAGGCCAAAGTTCCGCCGGCGCCGGCCGATCTCGCGCCAGCTTCAGAATATCGGGCCACCGCGCCCGAACGCACGCCCCGGCCGCGCCGCCAGGGTTGAGCCGGCAGGGCTGACACCGCCCCGCGCCGGCGTTAGGTGGCCCGCGTGCACGGCTGGCTGATCATCGACAAACCTCTGGGACCGGGCTCGACGCAGATCGTCGGCGCGGTCAAGCGTGCGCTGCGCGAGGGCGGCTATCCGAAGGTCAAGGTCGGCCATGGCGGCACGCTCGATCCGCTGGCGAGCGGCGTGCTGCCCATCGCGCTGGGCGAGGCGACCAAGCTGTCCGGCCGGATGCTCGACGCCGACAAGGCCTATGACTTCACGATCCGCTTCGGCACCCAGACCGACACGCTCGACACGGAAAGCGACGTCGTGGTCGCGACCTCGCCGAACCGGCCGCGGCTCGCGGATGTCGAGGCCGTGCTCACCCGCTTCACCGGCCCGATCGACCAGGTGCCGCCCGCTTATTCGGCGCTGAAGGTCGACGGCCAGCGCGCCTACGATCTGGCGCGCGCCGGAGAGGACGTCGTGCTGGCGAGCCGCCGGGTCACGATACACTCCCTGGAGATCGTCGCCGGACCCGGGGCAGAACCTTTGGAGGAGGTGACGCTTTCCGCCCGCGTCTCCAAGGGCACCTATATCCGCTCTCTCGCTCGCGATATCGCTCATGCCCTTGATACAGTCGGCCACGTCACCATGTTGCGACGGACGAAGGCCGGCCCGTTCACGCTCGATCCGGCGATTTCTCTGGACAATTTGAGCGAAGCCGCTAAGGGCCGCACGCTTGAACAACACCTCTTGCCGCTGGCGGCAGGGCTGGACGACATCCCGGCTCTATCCGTCGACCCCGGTCAGGCAAGGGCGCTCCGTCAGGGGCGGATTTTGACCGGGATCGCCGCACAGCCAGGGCTCCACCTTGCGATCGCTGACCATGTTCCGGTTGCGCTCGTGGAACTCGCCGGAGACGAACTCCGGGTGGTGCGCGGCTTCAACCTGTGATTTTGAAAAGGAGTAAACGATGTCGGTGACCGCCGAGCGCAAGCAGGAAATCATCAAGGACAACGCCCAGGGCAAGACCGACACCGGTTCGCCCGAGGTGCAGGTTGCGATCCTCACGGAGCGCATCACCAACCTGACCGAGCATTTCAAGACCCACGCGAAGGACAATCACTCGCGCCGTGGTCTGCTGATGCTGGTCAACAAGCGGCGTTCGCTGCTCGACTATCTGAAGCGCAAGGACGCAGAGCGTTACACCGCGCTGATCGCGAAGCTCGGCCTTCGCAAGTAACAAGCTTGAAGCGGCCCTGCGGGGCCGCTTCGCATATCCGGGCCCTGCAATCCGGCGGGCGCGGATACGGACCATCGGGGTCCGAACCCGCGGGCGATCATCGCCCGCATATGAGGCCCCCGCGGCATCGGGCTGCGGGTGTTTAAGGAAAACACATGTTCGACATGAAGAAAGTTGAAATCGAGTGGGGGGGCAAGACCCTCACCCTCGAAACGGGCCGCGTTGCCCGCCAGGCCGACGGCGCGGTCATCGCGACCCTCGGCGAGACGGTCGTCCTCTGCGCGGTGACCGCCGCGAAGAGCGTCAAGGAAGGGCAGGACTTCTTCCCGCTGACCGTCCACTATCAGGAGAAATTCTCGGCCGCCGGACGCATTCCGGGCGGCTTCTTCAAGCGCGAGCGCGGCGCGACCGAAAAGGAAACGCTGACCAGCCGCCTGATCGACCGTCCGATCCGCCCGCTCTTCCCGGAGGGGTTTTACAACGAGATCAATGTGATCGCGCAGGTTCTCTCCTTTGACGGGGAGAATGAGCCGGACATTCTCGCGATGATCGCGGCTTCGGCGGCGCTCACCATTTCGGGCGTCCCCTTCATGGGCCCGATCGGCGCCGCGCGCGTCGGCTACAAGGACGGCGAATACCAGCTCAACCCGGCCATGGACGAAGTGAAGGAAGGCGATCTCGACCTGGTCGTCGCCGCCACCCATGACGCGGTGATGATGGTCGAATCCGAAGCCAAGGAGCTGTCGGAAGAGGTCATGCTCGGCGCGGTGCTCTTCGCCCACAAGGAAGTGAAGAAGGTCGTCCAGGCGATCATCAGCCTTGCCGAAAAGGCCGCCAAGGACCCGTGGGAAATGGCCGCCCAGGCCGATCTCAGCGCCGCCAAGACCAAGCTCAAGGACCTGATCGGCGCGGACATTGAAGCGGCCTACAAGCTGACCGACAAGTCGCAGCGCTCCAACGCGCTGAACGAGGCCCGCGCCAAGGCCAAGGCGGCCTTCGCCGACGCCACCCCGCAGGACCAGATGGCCGCGCAGAAGCTCGGCAAGAAGCTGGAAGCGGAAATCGTCCGCGGCGCGATCCTGAAGGACGGCCAGCGCATCGACGGCCGCAGCACGACGCAGATCCGCCCGATCGAGGCGATGGTCGGCTTCCTGCCCCGCACCCACGGCTCGGCGCTCTTCACGCGCGGCGAGACCCAGTCGATCTGCACGACCACCTTGGGCACCAAGGACAGCGAGCAGATGATCGACGGCCTGACGGGCCTGTCGTACGAGCGCTTCATGCTCCACTACAACTTCCCGCCTTATTCGGTCGGTGAAGTGGGCCGCTTCGGCGCCCCGGGCCGCCGCGAAGTCGGCCATGGCAAGCTCGCCTGGCGCGCGCTGCACCCGGTGCTGCCGACGCATGACGAATTCCCGTACACGATCCGCGTCCTCTCCGACATCACCGAGTCCAACGGCTCCTCGTCCATGGCGACGGTGTGCGGCGGCTCGCTGTCGATGATGGATGCCGGCGTGCCGCTGAAGCGGCCGGTGTCGGGCATCGCCATGGGCCTGATCCTGGAAGGCAAGGACTTCGCGGTGATCAGCGACATCCTCGGCGACGAGGATCATTTGGGCGACATGGACTTCAAGGTGGCGGGCACGTCCGAAGGCATCACCACGATGCAGATGGACATCAAGATCGCCGGCATCACCGAGGAGATCTTCAAGACCGCTCTGATGCAGGCCAAGGACGGCCGCGCGCATATCCTCAATGAGATGGCCAAGGCGCTCGACCATACCCGCGAGGAGCTTTCGGCTCACGCGCCGCGGATCGAGACGATGCAGATCGACAAGTCGAAGATCCGCGACGTCATCGGCACCGGCGGCAAGGTGATCCGCGAGATCGTCGCGACCACCGGCGCCAAGGTCGACATCGACGACGAGGGCGTGATCAAGATCTCGTCCAGCGACCTCAGCCAGATCGAGGCGGCCCGCAAGTGGATCGCCGGGATCGTCGAGGAAGCGGAAGTCGGCAAGGTCTACAGCGGCAAGGTCGTCAACATCGTCGATTTCGGCGCGTTCGTGAACTTCATGGGCGGCAAGGACGGCCTCGTCCACGTCTCCGAGATGAAGAACGAGCGGGTCGAGAAGCCGACCGACGTCGTCTCCGAAGGCCAGGAAGTGAAGGTCAAGGTCCTCGAGATCGATCCGCGCGGCAAGGTCCGCCTGTCGATGCGCGTCGTCGACCAGGAAACCGGCGAGGAACTGCCCGACACCCGCCCGCCGCGCGAACCGCGCGAGGGTGGTGAAGGCCGTGGCGATCGGGGCCCGCGCGGCGACCGTGGCGATCGCGGTCCGCGTCGTGACGGCGATCGGGGCGGCCGGGGCGGCGGCGACCGTGGTGGTCGTGGCCCGCGTCGCGACGGCGAAGGCCGTGGTGGCGAGCGCGGCGAAGGTCGTGGCGGCGAAGGTCGTGGTGGTGATCGGGGCGATCGCGGCCCGCGCCGCGAGCGCGAAGGCGGCAAGGATGAGGGCCCCGAGCCCGAATTCGCGCCGGCGTTTTTGACGCGCGACGACGATTGAAACTGAGCCTCAGCTCAGGCTGAAACAGAAGAGGCCCCGCGAGCGATCGCGGGGCCTTTTTCTTGTGCACCTCTCGCCGGGCATGGCAGGCTGTCCGGAAGGGGGGTCTGAATGCCGATGGTCAGGAAGCTTGCGGGTTGGGTGATCGTTTTCGGGCTCGGCCTTCTGTTGGGACCGATCCTTGTCGGCGCGGTCGCAGGCCTGACCGCATCCTCGGACGAGCAAGCGCGCTGGCAAAGCGCCGGCATCCTTCTCGGTGCTTTCGACGAGCAATCTCCGCAACTGGCTCTCGCCAGTCAGGACCGGTCATGGGCGATTCGCGAATGCGGCCACGATTCCGGAGATGCCGTACAACAGCTTTTCGGGGAGGCGTCTCCGCCGCTGCCGGCTGACCGGAGCTGGACGCCCTTTGCCGGCTATTTCGATCTGACATTGTGGCACGGCAGCGTGTTTCGTCGGGAGGTGTTGCGGCGGAGGATCGAGGCCCTTGCGCAGGGTTTCAGCCCGTTCAGCCTCGCCTTCCTCGACAATTGCATCCGGCGGACTGCGTTCGCCGGCCTGTGCGCCCTGCGGGTCGAGGCCTTTCTGGAGGAGGCCGGCTTGCGGGGCACCAGCTCGCTTCCATCCGGCGGGCCGCGCTTCGACCAGAGTCGGGAATTGGCCACCATATGCCGGTATCTCGGGGGCCTACGCCCGCGCGCGTGACGGCGGGAAGGATGAGGGCCTGTCAGCCCGAATTCGCGCCGGCGCTTTTGACGCGCGACGACGATTGAGACTGAGCCTCGGCTCAGACTGAGATGAGAAAGGCCCCGCGAGTGATCGCGGGGCTTTTTGTTTGCGAAATCGTGCATCTCGACTTGCTCATCGCTTTGGTCAAAGATTCTGCGGCTCAGCCTTCGACCGACAACGATATATCTAGCACCAAGCTCGAATTGAGCGATAAGATGCGTCACGGGCTTTCTTTGGGGGACTCAAATGTCAGCATTCCTCTCACACAGTAGTAAAGACAAGCCGTTCGTTGGTAGCGTCGCCGCCGCTCTGGGCGCGCTCCAGTTTGAACTAGATGAGGCGACGTTTGAATACACGCTCAATGTGCAGGCGATCCGCAACGCGGTCTCCCGCGCCGATCTGGCCGTCTTCTTTTTATCTGAGAACTCTATATCGTCTTCCTTCGTAAAGGAGGAACAGAGGCAGATTTTAGAGGCTCTCGGCAGAGGAACAATAAAACGAGTGGTTATATTTGCTATCGATAGCACGTCGTATCGCGCGTTGCCGGATTGGCTGAGAGATTTTAATGTAGTACAACAGGTGACTAGTCCGAAAGCATGTGCGCGACGCATTCAGGCAATGCTTACAGAGATTGATCTAGAGAATGAGCCGGAGATCTTGTATCTTGGTCGGGACGAAGATGAGAAACTACTGCGAAAGGCGCTTCGTGTTTCCGGTGCGGACACCCCTGTCGCCTTACACATAGTTGGATTTCATGGCATTGGTAGACGTACGTTTGTACGGCGAACGTTATCCAAGCTTTTCCCTAGACTATATTCCGCATTTATTACGGAAACTGTTGCAGCCAATCAAAGTATTGATGACCTGTATAGGGCGTTGTATAGGACAACGCGGGTTAGCTCTATCCAAGATCAAGTTGAAGATTTTACGCGCTTTTCAAACCAAGACGCGGATGAGAAAGCACGGTTGGTATCTGAAATATTGTCGGAAATGGCGGAAAATGGGGAAATGCTAATCGTTTTAGATGAAGGAAATGGCGTATTTGACGATTCTGGCGCACTATTCCCTCATTGGAAGGATATATTAGAGCATATTTCCAACATGGATCGGCCTATTATTTCATTTATACAGACGAGGATGCAGCCTTATAGATTACGAGGCTCTCAATCCCTTTCATATCATCAGCGACTAGATGCGATAAAATCAGAAGATGCCAAAGAAATAATCGGTTTCACTCTAAAGCAGCTTGGAGTTGAGTTTACCGATGAACAACTGGACCAGTTATCTGAGATATCTGGCGGGCATCCATTTAATATACGATTTGCAGCCGGCCTTGCCCAGCATTACGGAGTGGAGCCGTTTTTGCAGGATCCTAGCTTATATATCGCATGGAGGGACAAGAGAGGCGAGGCCTTTCTATCCGAGATTACCTTTAGCGCTATTGAGGAAGAGATCGTAGCCTGCTTAGTTGATTATCGATATTTGGCTACCGATGCGATGCTAGAGCTTATCGACGCCTCGCTCGAAGAGACTTCGGAAGCGCTCAGGAATCTTCAGGATTTCTGTTGTCTGGAATTCCGAGATGGAATGTTCCACTTGGCAAACCCGATAAGAGAGGCCGCGCGCAGGGATGAGCGTTTTCAGCGTGACGCATCTTGGCACC
>Ga0335075_10019107_pt1 | contig 10147 bp, 8 predicted proteins | sample Lox_Sample_24_FD_206723 | JGI IMG/M metagenome (GOLD analysis project Ga0335075, IMG submission 206723) | Soil microbial communities from Loxahatchee National Wildlife Refuge, Florida, United States - Lox_Sample_2.4 | ecosystem: Environmental > Terrestrial > Soil > Wetlands | place: USA: Florida... | reverse complement strand
CCTCGCCGAAGACCACCAAGAAGGCGGCGCCGATCCCGGCCGCGTCGACGGTCACGGTCGACGTCTACAACGGCGGGTCGACCTCGGGCCTGGCCGGCGGCGTCTCCTCGGCCCTGGTCGCGCTGGGCTACAAGGCCGGCGCCGTCGCCGACGCCTCGTCCCAGTCGCAGACCGTGGCGGCCGGCACCGAGGTGTTCTACGGGACGGGCGCGTCGGCCAACGCGGCCAGGATCGCGACCGACTTCGGCACCAACGCCAAGGCGCTCGCGTCGCTGCCCGCCGAGCACGTCGAGGTGCTGCTCGGCACCGGCTCCACCGTGGTGCCGGCCGCCCTCACCCCGACCTCGTCGACCTCGTCAGCCTCCCCGTCGGCGTCCTCCTCGGCCGCCGCGGCCGACAACGGCGCCGCCGGCGGCGCGGTCACCGTCGCCCCCAACGCGAAGTTCGGAATACCCTGCGTGTACTAACAGCTACGCTGTGTGTTGAGATCAGTCTGTGCTCTGCCGCGCCGTGAGGTGCGAATGCGAGAGGAACGGCGATGCTCAACGCGAGTCTCGGGCGGGTTATTGCGGGCAAGGTCGGCTACGCGGCCGCGTGCCTGCTCGCGGCCGTGGTCCTGGTGGTGGCCGGCTACGCGCACAAGGTCGTCGGCTACGCCAGCGGGTTCAACAGCGGGATCTCGACCGGCAACGCGCCGTCCACCTCCACCCAGGCGATGAACATCCTCGTCATGGGGCTGGAGAGCCGGACCAACTTCTACGGCCAGCCGCTGCCGCCCGCGCTGATCACCGCGATGCACACCGGGCCGGTCGGCGGCCAGGACCCGAACACGCTGATCCTGATCCACATCTTCGCCGGCGGCCAGAAGGCGGTCGGCTTCTCCATACCGCGCGATGACCTCGTCAACTTCCCGCAGCCGTTTACCATCGACGGCATCACGATCCCCCGGGGAAAGATCGACAACGCCTACGACTGGGCCTACGCGGAGTCGCTGGCCAAGACCGGCTCATCCACCAAGAGCGACTACACGCTGGCCAACCAGGCCGGCCAGCAGGCCGAGATCGACACCGTCGAGTCGGTCACCGGCGTGCACGTCGACCACTTCGTCGAGACCAATCTGGCCGGGTTCTACACCCTGGCCCAGGCGTTCGGCGGCGTCGAGGTCTGCCTCAAGCCCGAGGAAACGGGGATCAACGCCGCCAACTACATGAACTCGAACCTGTACGACTTCAACTCCGGGTTCAACGCGGTCAAGTACGACGGCTACAACCTCGCCAAGGGCGGCGCGCAGTATCTGCACCTGTCGGCCCCGCAGGCGCTCGCGTTCGTCCGCGAGCGGGACAACCTGGCCGAGGGCGACATCGACCGCACCCGGCGCCAGCAGGCCGTCATCGACTACGTGATCTGGCAGCTCAAAAACGAGAACGCGTTCGCCGCGGGCGGCACCATCACGAGCCTGCTCAGCGCCGGGAGCCAGTACCTGATCACCGACAAGGGCCTGAACCTGCTCGACTTCGCGACCGACATGCAGGCGCTGACCGGCCAGCACCTGTCGTTCACGACGCTGCCGTCGGTGCCCGGCAGCAGCCAGCAGCTGCCCGGCTACGGCTCCTCGCCGCAGAGCGTGAACATCATCTCGGTGCCGTACATCAAGCAGGTCGTGCACGCCGCCTTCTACCCGCCGCCCCCGGCCCCCAAGACCACTGCCCCGAAGGCGAAGGCGGCAACGTCGGCCAAGAAGGCCGGCCAGGACCGGACCGCCGCCACCGGGACGACAGCGCCGTCCACCGCCACGGCCGGATCGTCGCCCGCGAGCAACGCCAGCCCGTCCGCCACCCAGTCGGCCCCAGCAGGCTCGGTCAGCGGCGGCGGCACGATCACAGTCGGCCCCAACGCAAAATACGGCATCCCCTGCGTGTACTGACGGCCCGGCCGATGGCAAAGAGCGCCATCTTATCGGCCGGGCCGCCAGCACACGCGCTGTCTTCCGGGGGGACGACCCCCCGTATCCCCGATCCCGAAGGGGCGATGGCAAACAGCGCCATCGCCCCTTCGGACGGAAAATCCGGGCTCTGCCCGGGACTACAGGTTCTTGACGATGTCGCGGACGAGGGCGGCGGCCTCGCTCGGGGTCTTGCCGACGCGGACGCCGGCCTTCTCCAGGGCTTCCTTCTTGGCCTGGGCGGTGCCGGCCGAGCCGGAGATGATCGCGCCCGCGTGGCCCATGGTCTTGCCCTCGGGGGCCATGAACCCGGCCACGTAGCCGACGACCGGCTTGGTCACGTTCTTCTCGATGAACGCGGCCGCCCGCTCCTCGGCGTCGCCGCCGATCTCGCCGATCATCACGATCGCCTTGGTGTCGGGGTCGGCCTCGAACGCGGCCAGCGCGTCGATGTGGGTGGTGCCGATGATCGGGTCGCCGCCGATGCCGACGGCGGTGGTGAAGCCGATGTCGCGCAGCTCGTACATCATCTGGTAGGTCAGCGTGCCTGACTTCGACACTAGGCCGATCGAGCCCTCGGAGGTGATGTCGGCCGGGATGATGCCGGCGTTCGACTTGCCGGGGGAGGCGATGCCGGGGCAGTTCGGCCCGACGATGCGGGTCTTGTTGCCCTTCTCGATCGCGTAGGCCCAGAACTCGGCCGTGTCGTGCACCGGGACGCCCTCGGTGATGACGATCGCGAGCGGGATCTCGGCGTCGATCGCCTCGATCACCGCGGCCTTGGTGCCGGCCGCGGGGACGAAGATCACCGACACGTCGGCCCCGGTCGCCTGCATGGTCTCCCGGACCGTCGCGAAGACCGGGATCTGCTCGCCGTTCAGCTCGACCGTCTGGCCGGCCTTCTTCGGGTTGGTCCCGCCGACCACCTTGGCGCCGGCGGCCAGCATCCGGGCGCCGTGCTTGCGGCCTTCGCCGCCGGTGATGCCCTGGATGAGGATCTTGCTGTCGGCCGTGAGGAAGATGGCCATCGCTCAGGCTCCCTTCGCGGCGAGCTCAGCGGCGCGCTTGGCGGCGCCGTCCATGGTGTCGACCTGCTCGAGCAGCGGCAGGGCGGCGTCAATCAGGATCTGACGGCCCTCTTCGGCCTTGTTGCCGTCGAGCCGGACCACGATCGGCTTGGTAACCGACTCGCCCCGCTCGGCCAGCAGCGCGAACGCGGACACGATGCCGTTGGCGACCGCGTCGCCGGACGTGATCCCGCCGAAGACGTTCACGAAGACCGACTTGACCGACGGGTCGGACAGCACGATCTCGAGGCTGTTGGCCATCACCTCGGCCGAGGCGCCGCCGCCGATGTCGAGGAAGTTGGCCGCCTTGACGCCGCCGAACGCCTCGCCCGCGTAGGCGACCACGTCGAGGGTGGACATGACCAGCCCGGCGCCGTTGCCGATGATGCCGATCTCGCCGTCGAGCTTGACGTAGTTGAGGTGCTTCTCCTTGGCCCTGACCTCGAGCGGGTCGGTCGAGTCAAGGTCGGCCGCGGCGAACTCGGCCTGTTCCGGCTGCCGGAAGTACGCGTTGTCGTCCAGCGTGACCTTGCCGTCGAGCGCGAGCACCCGGCCGTCCGGGGTGAGCACCATCGGGTTCACCTCGACCAGCGTCGCGTCCTCGTCGGTGAACATCGCCCACAGCCGCTCGGCCAGCATGGCCGCCTGCTCGGCCGCCTCGGCCGGGATCCGGCCGGCGGTGACGATCTCCAGCGCCTTGGCGTGGTCGACCCCGGTCAGCGGGGACACCGGCACCCGCGCGATCGCGTCCGGGTTGCTGTGCGCGATCTCCTCGATCTCCATGCCGCCGTCGACCGTGCAGATCGACATGAACGTCCGGTTCGCGCGGTCAAGGAGGAAGGAGAGGTAGTACTCGGACTTGATGTCGGAGGCCTCGGCGATCAGGACCTTGTGCGCGATGTGGCCCTTGATGTCCATGCCGAGGATGGCGTCGGCCTTCTCGAAGGCCTCGTCAGGGCTCGAGGCCAGCTTGACGCCGCCGGCCTTGCCGCGGCCGCCGGTCTTCACCTGGGCCTTCACCACAACTTGGGGGATGCCGTCCGCGGCGAAGGCGGCGGTGATCTCCCGCGCCTCGTTGGCAGTGTCGGCGACCTTGTCTTTCAGCACCGGAACGCCGTACTCGGCGAAGAGTTCCTTAGCCTGATACTCGAACAGGTCCACTGGGGGTCCGATCTCGGTCGGTTGCTTACGTCTTACGCCGCTTCGACAAGCGGCTTTCACATGCAGCGTAGTCCCCGTAAGGCGGCCTGGACCGCTTGGAGTCACGATGTGAGCACGGTCTCAGCAGGATGCCGAGCGCGGCAGCAAGTGGGACTAAGTGTTATCAATATGGTACTCAGTACCGCGCCCCCGGGCAAGGCTATCGGCGGAGCCGACATCGGGGGGTACGGGGGGCGTCCCCCCGGGAGATACGCCGTCAGCGCGGCCGATACGATGGCGCCCTTTGCCATCGGCCGCGCAGACGGCCCGGCGTGGCGGCGTGGCTTTTGCGGGATCCGTTGTCAGGATGGGCGATGTGCGCGATCTGCCGACGATGCCGAGCCGCCCGATGCTCATGGCGGGCGGGATCGCCGCGCTGGCGGCGGCCGGCGGCGGCCTCGCGGTGCTGGTCACGCTCACCCTGATCGGCTGGATCACGGCCCCCCACGTGGGCCTCGGCGGCGGGCTGGCGGGGGTGCTCCGCTCGGCCGGGCTGCTGTGGCTGGTCGCCCACCACGTCGAGGTCACCGTGCGCGGGGTCGGCCGGATCGGGCTGCTGCCGCTCGGCCTGGTGCTGCTGCCCGCGGCGCTGATCGAGCGGGCGGGCCGCTGGATGACCCACGAGGGCCACGTCAAGCGGCTGCGCGACGTCGGGCTGGCGGCGCTGTCGATCGCGCTCCCTTACGCGCTGTTCACCGGCGCGGTCGCGATCGCGAGCAGGACCGCGGTGGCGGCGCCGTCGCTGTGGCAGGCGGTCACCAGCGGGTTCGTCATCGCCTTCCTGGCCAGCGGCCTCGGCGCCGCCCGCGGTCTGGCGCCGTGGCGGAAGCTGGCCGGGCGGGTGCCGCCGCGGACGCGGTCGGTGCTGCTCGGCATGGTGGCGGCGCTGGCCATGCTGGCGGCGTTCGGCGCGGTGCTGGCGGCGGCGTCACTCGCGATCCACCTGGACGCGTACAAGCAGGCGGTGTCGGCGCTCAACCCCGGTCTCGGCGGGTCGGCCCTGCTGCTGCTGGCCAGCCTGTGCTACCTGCCGAACTCGGTCATCTGGGCGATCGCGTACATGCTCGGGCCCGGGTTCGCGTTCGGCGTCGGCACCGCGGTCTCGCCGTCGGGCTCTGCCCTCGGCGCGGTCCCCGCGTTCCCGATGCTGGCGGCGGTGCCGGTCGGCGACCGGGCCGCGTTCCCGCCCTGGCTGGGCTTTTTCGTGCTCGTGCTGCCGTACCTGGCGGGCGCGCTGGCCGGGCTGATGACCGTCCGGATCGCGCCGACCCCGACCCTGGAGGCGGCGCCGCTGTGGGGACTGCTGACCGGGTCGCTCACCGCGGCCGTGATCGGGCTGGCGGCGAAGCTGTCCGGCGGACCGCTCGGGGCCGGCCGGCTGGACTCGGTCGGCCCGGCCGGAGGCGAGGTCGGCGTGGTCGCGCTGCTCGAGATCGGCGTGACCGCGGCCCTGGTCGCGGGGGCCGCCAACTGGCTGATCCTGCGGCATCACGTCCGCAAGCTGGCCGCCGCGGGAACGGCGTCCGAGCCTGCCGCCGAGACGGCGTCCGAGCCTGCCGCCGAGCGGCTCAGCGGCCCGCTGCCGCGACTGGTGGTCGACTCGGGCGACGACGGCGGCCACCGCATCTTCGTCGACCCGTGGGCCAACGACATCACCGACTAGGCGGCCTTAGTTGCCGCCGAGGAGCTTGATCTCGTTGCGGACCGAGTTGTCGAGCTGGTTCTCGCACGCGGTCTGGGTGGCGGTCGTGTTGGCGCCGTTCATGCAGTTGGAGTACTGGCTGAGCTGGGTCCTGAAGATCAGGAACCCGGCCACCGCGAAGCTGCAGAACACGGCGGCGGCCAGGCCGAGCACGGTCGCCGCGATCGCGCCGCGCGGGCGCCGGGTGCCGGCCCGCTTGGCCTTCGACATCGCGCTGAACGCCAGCACCAGCGCGACCACCGCGACCGCGAGGGAGACGCTGAGCACGTACACGCCGCGATTGATGTTGCTGATCAGCGTCATCGCCAGCAGGCTGAGCACGGACAGCGCGAGAGCCGCCCAGGCGCGCTGCTGTAGCACGGGCGAGGGCGGGGGGAGCTGCAGTCGCGGCGGCGGCAGGAGGAACGGCGACCGCGGCGACGGCGGCGGATCGGTCAGTCTGGCCATGTCGCGATCTATTCTGCCGCACCGGTTAGGGTGTCTGCCATGAACGCCAGGCTGGTCGTGCTCGTCTCCGGGGCGGGGACGAACCTGCAGGCACTGCTCGACGCGTGCGCCGATCCGGGCTACGGTGCGACCGTCGTCGCCGTCGGCGCCGACCGCGACTCGATCGCCGCCCTCGACCGCGCGCAGGCGGCCGGCATCCCCACCTTCACGGTCAAGGTCAGGGACTTCCCCAGCCGGGCCGACTGGGACGAGGCGCTCGCGCTCGAATGCGAGCGCTACCAGCCCGACCTGATCGTCTGCGCCGGGTTCATGAAGCTCGTGGGCCAGGCGTTTCTCGGCCGGTTCAACGGCCGCTGCCTGAACACGCACCCGGCCTTGCTACCGTCGTTTCCCGGCATGAACGGCGTCAGGGACGCGCTCAGCTACGGGGTCAAGGTGACGGGGTGCACGGTGTTCCTGGTCGACGAGGGGGTCGACGCGGGCCCGGTCCTCGCCCAGGCGGCGGTGCCGGTCCAGGATGACGACGACGAGGCGAGCCTGCACGAGCGGATCAAGGTGGCCGAACGCGCCCTGCTCGTCGGCACGGTCGGCCGGATGGCCCGCGACGGGTGGTCCGTTCATGACGACAGGAAGGTAAGGATCGGCACGTGACTGCCATTGCGATCAAGCGGGCGCTGCTGTCCGTCTACGACAAGGCGGGCCTGGTCGAGCTGGCGGCCGCCCTGCACGGGGCCGGGGCCGAGCTCGTCTCGACCGGCTCCACGGCCGCCACCATCGAGCGGGCGGGCATCCCGGTGACTCGGGTGGAGGACCTGACCGGGTTCCCCGAGTGCCTCGACGGCCGGGTCAAGACCCTGCACCCCCGGGTGCACGCGGGGCTGCTGGCCGACCTGGCCAACCCCGATCACGAGCAGCAGCTGGCCGAGCTCGGCATCGCGCCGTTCCAGCTCCTGGTGTCCAACCTGTACCCGTTCGAGCAGACGGTCGCGTCCGGCGCGACCCCGCCCGAGATCATCGAGCAGATCGACATCGGCGGTCCGGCGATGGTCCGCGCGGCCGCCAAGAATCACGGCAGCGTCGCCGTCGTGACCAGCCCGGCCCAGTACGGTGACGTGGTCAAGGCGCTCGCCAACGGCGGGTTCGACACCGCCGAGCGCCGCCGGCTGGCCGGCGCCGCCTACGCGCACACCGCCGCCTACGACGCGGCCGTCGCGTCCTGGTTCGCCGCCAGCTACGCGCCCGACGAGGTGGCCGAGGAGACCGGCTGGCCGGACCTCATCGCCCAGGTCTGGCGGCGGTCGGACGTGCTCCGCTACGGCGAGAACCCACACCAGCGGGGCGCGCTGTACGAGGCCAGGACCGCAGCTCCGGGGGCCGACCGCGGCATCGCCCACGCCGAGGTGCTGCACGGCAAGGCGATGTCCTACAACAACTACGTCGACGCCGACTCCGCCCGCCGGGCCGCCTACGACTTCGGCGAGCCCTGCGTGGCGATCATCAAGCACTCCAACCCGTGCGGCATCGCGGTCGGCCCCAACATCGCCGCCGCGCACGCCAAGGCGCTCGCGTGCGACCCGCTCTCCGCCTACGGCGGCGTGGTCGCGGCCAACAGCGCGGTCACCGACGCGATGGCCGAGCAGATCACCGACGGGTTCGCCGAGGTGGTGATCGCACCGGACTTCGACCCGGCCGCGGTCGAGATCCTGACCGCGAAGTGGAAGAACATCCGGCTGCTGCGGTGCGACCCGCCGCCGTGGGGCGCCGCCGACGGCGGGGGTGAAACGACGGGCCGTTCGACATCATCTTCTGACTTTGAACTGCGGCCGGTGAGCGGCGGACTGCTCGCGCAGACGTGGGACCGGGTGGACCAGCCGGGCGACGACCCCGCGCACTGGGAGCTCAAGGCCGGGACCGCGGCCGACGCCGCCACGCTGGCCGACCTCGGGTTCGCGTGGCGGGCCTGCCGGGCCGTGAAGTCGAACGCGATCCTGCTCGCGGCGGGCGGTGCGTCGGTCGGGGTGGGGATGGGACAGGTGAACCGGGTCGACTCGGCCCGGCTGGCTGTGGCCAGAGCCGGAAATAGGGCGGCCGGCTCTGTGGCCGCGTCGGACGCGTTCTTCCCGTTCCCTGACGGGTTCGAGATACTCGCGGAGGCGGGGGTCCGCGCGGTGGTCGAGCCGGGCGGCTCCATCCGGGACGACGGCGTGATCGCGGCCGCGCAGGCGGCCGGCGTGACGCTGTACTTCACCGGCGTCCGGCACTTCTACCACTAAGGGGTTCTCCGTTGAGCGCATCGATCCTGGACGGCAAGGCCACCGCGGCCGAGGTCAAGGCGGACCTGAAGGAGCGGGCGGCGGCGCTCGCCGCCCGCGGGGTCCTGCCCGGTCTCGGCACGATCCTGGTCGGCGACGACCCGGGCTCGCGTGCGTACGTGGCCGGCAAGCACCGGGACTGCGCGCAGGTCGGGGTCGCCTCGATCAGACGCGACCTGCCCGCCACGGCCACCCAGGCCGAGGTTGAGCAGGCGGTGGCGGAGCTCAACGCCGACCCCGCCTGCACCGGCTACATCGTCCAGCTGCCGCTGCCGTCCGGGCTCGACGAGAAGCGCGTGCTCAACCTCATGGACCCGGCCAAGGACGCGGACGGCCTGCACCCGGTCAACCTGGGCAAGCTCGTGCTCGGCGAGGCGGCGCCGCTGCCGTGCACCCCGCGCGGCATCGTGGCGCTGCTGCGCCGGTACGACGTGCCGATCGCCGGGGCCGAGGTCACGGTGATCGGGCGCGGGATCACGGTCGGCCGGGCGCTCGGGCTGCTGCTGACCCGGCGCTCGGAGAACGCGACCGTGACGTTGTGCCACACCGGCACCAAGGACCTCGCCGCGCACACCCGTTCGGCTGACATCGTGGTGGTGGCGGCCGGGCGGGCCGGGCTGCTGACGGCGGACATGGTCAAGCCGGGCGCGGCCGTGCTCGACGTCGGCATCACCAGGACCGAGGCCGGGCTCGAGGGCGACGTGGCGCCGGAGGTGGCCGAGGTCGCCGGTTGGCTCGCGCCGATGCCGGGCGGTGTCGGCCCGATGACGCGGGCGATGCTCATCACTAATGTGGTGGAAGCAGCTGAGCGCCAGTTATCATCATGGAACTCCGTACCCCCGAGGGGGGACTCGGTACCTACTGGCGAGTAACGTAGACTCCGTTCCGGGGTTTGACACGTAGGAAGGGCAGCGCCGTCCATGAATATCGTCGTCTGCGTTAAGCAGGTACCTGACACCGAGGTGGAGCGCAGCCTGGTGCCGGGTGACAACACCGTGGACCGGGCTTCGGTCGACGGGGTCATCAACTACCTGGACGAGTTCGCGATCGAGGAAGGCCTCAAGATCGCCGAGGCCCAGGGCGGCGAGGTCACGATCTTGTCGGTCGGCCCGGCCAAGGCGTCGGAGTCGATCCGCAAGGCGCTCTCGATGGGCGCGGACAAGGCCGTGCACGTGATCGACGACGCGCTGGCCGGGTCTGACGCGCTCGAGACGTCGCTGGCGATCGCCGAGGCGCTCAAGGTCGTCGGGTTCGACCTGGTCGTGTTCGGGTCGGAGTCGACCGACGCGCGGACCGGGGTGGTGCCGGCGATGGTGGCCGAGCGCCTCGGGGTGCCGCAGCTCACGCTGGCGGGCAAGGTCGACGTGGCCGGCTCCGAGGTCACGATCCGGCGGGTGGCCGACGACGGCTACGAGGTCGTGACCGGGTCGCTCCCGGCCGTGGTGTCGGTGGTGGAGAAGATCAACGAGCCGCGCTA
>Ga0335075_10019106_pt1 | contig 10148 bp, 8 predicted proteins | sample Lox_Sample_24_FD_206723 | JGI IMG/M metagenome (GOLD analysis project Ga0335075, IMG submission 206723) | Soil microbial communities from Loxahatchee National Wildlife Refuge, Florida, United States - Lox_Sample_2.4 | ecosystem: Environmental > Terrestrial > Soil > Wetlands | place: USA: Florida... | reverse complement strand
AGAAGTTATGTCGCGTCCGGATCTGCAGTTCCATGCGCCGGTAGTCGATCACCAGATTGTCGAGCAGCCCCAGCGTATCGATGCCGATCAGCATCGCCGGCCGGGTGGTCATGTTCCAGAGTTCGAAGATGCGCAGGTCGCTGACCGTCAGATACGACGTATGGATGGTCACCGGCCCCAATGACACCGGCGGAATGGGCACATCCTGGCCGGCCTGCACGTCATCCGTCGCCCCGATGATCGAACTCGGGTGCAGGTCCCGGTTCAGATACCGACGCTTGAGTGCCGCCCGCAGGGCCGGGTTCGCCACCGTGGCCTGCCCGCCGGTATCGATGATCGCCTCGACGCGCAGGCTGCCGATGTAGGCGGTGGTCATCAGCAACCCGTTGTGGGCGCGCGTCAGCGGCACGGTCACGTAGCCATCATCGGCGCGCCGGTTATGCGAATGTCGGATCGTGATCTTGTCGTGCATGAAGTCGATGAAGATCCGCTTGTCCTCCAGCCCCTCCATTCCCAGGACGCCATCGGCCCCGCCGAGTGCATCCGGCACGATGGGCAGGACCTTGTCATGCGCTTCCATGTCACCGACGACGAAGGTGTCGACCTTGACGAAGGGCACCACGGCAGAGCCGGTCACGCCGTGCAGCATCATCGAACTGCTCTGCACCAGCGGCAGACCGAGGTCCGCGGCCACCCGCGCCGTGATCGCGGAACTGTTCGCGCCCGTATCCAGGACCAGCCGGTAGGGACCCTTGCCGTTCAGATATACCGGCGCCCAGATGCGTCCCAGCTTGTCGCGCAGTGTGGGTGCGACATAGCGCGGCTCCGGCGCCGTCACGGCAACTTCAGCGATAGCCGGTTCCGGGGCCGTGCTGGGGGCGGCTGGTGTGCCCGGCGCTGCCGGGGCGGACGCGCCGGCGGGCGGCGTGGAGGCCGTTTCCGCGCTCACCGGGCACAGGGCCCCGATCAGCAGCAGCAGTCCCGCCGAATATGCGTAGTACTTTTGCCGCACCATCCCAGGCTCCTTCGGCGCCGGCCCGCCGTTGGACGATACCATCTTAGCGCACGGTGCGGATGTCCACCGATTCGGTCACGGGATCGAACAGGATCTGTGCCTCACCACGCTCCAGTTGCCGCCTGACCTGTGACACTTTGGTCGCCAGCGGCACTTCCTCGGTGCCGTAATCGGTTCCCTCGCGCAGGACGAACGACTCGATCACGGCCTGCAACGTCTGCGGGGCAAGCGCCGCCCAGGGAACCGCAACCATCTGCGGCGGTTCCTGGCGCGTCACGGCTTGCGGATCCGGATGGGGACCGCCACGTCATCGCTCACCCAGCCGGCGTGGCCGTCGGCGGTCCGCACCAGGTTGAAGCCCGCATAGCGACGCTGCAGCCACACCACTTCACCCTCCCGGATGCTGCCACTGGCAGCCGCGGACTGGGCAGGCGCCAGATGCAGCGTGGCGGGCGAGAGCACCACCGCGCGGTACAGATCCGACCAGCGCACCACGGCCGCATCGGCACTCACGCACAGCAGCAGCGCGGCCGTCACCATCAGCGGTCGCGCCAGGCGTCGCGGCGGCCCTCGCAGGCACAGCAGCACCGCGGCTGCGCACAATGTCCAGATTGCCACGAGACCCACCCACATATAGGTATCGAAGCCGAAATACCGCGCGCCCGCCAGCCATGGACTGACGGCGGGCGGTGAGATGCCTGCGCGCTGCCGCGCCGCCGCCAGATTCGATTCGATGACGGCATTGCCGGGGGCCAGCACCAGCGCCCGCTCGTATGCGAGGATGGCCCGTCCGGGTCTGCCCAGGCGCAGCCAGGCATTGCCCAGGTTGAACAGCACCGGCGCTGAAAAACCGTGGCGGGCGATGACCTGCTCGTAGGTCCGGATGGCCTGGCGATAATCGCCTGAGGCCATGGCCTGCTCGGCCGCCGCAGGCGACGCCTCGTCGGCCAAAGCGCCCCCGGCCACCAGTACCAGCAACAGCAGCCAGCAGGCCCTCATGTGATCGCCTCCAGGCGGTCCATCTGTTCGAATACCCGCCGCTGCCACTCCTGCAGGGCCTTCGTGCCGAGCTGTTCACCGGCATACGTGGCCTTTTCGGCCATGGCGAATATGGCCTGCAGCTGCGAGCTCTGCTGCGGCAGATGTTGCGCAATCAGCGCCTGGTCCACCGCCTCGGCCGGAACCTGCCACAGGTCGGCCAGTCGCTCCTGCAGGGCGTGTCGGGCCGCCGAGAAGAATGCCGGCGTGTCACCGCGGTTCAAGGCGGCGGACATCGATTCGAGATTGATCCTGACGGCCGCCAGCCGCGCGGCATGCAGCATGAGCGCCGGATCGCTGAGCCGCAGCTGATGGCGTCTGATGAGCATCACCGCGGCCAGCATCAGCGCCACGGGAGTCAGGGCCGCCCCCAGGAACCAGGGCCGCCAGACCAGCGGCTGCAGGGTCGTCGTATAGCGACCCGATGCGGCGATCTCGGTCGCCACTGTATCCGGGGCCGCGCCCGGCGTGCCGGCACCAGGAGCCGCGGCCTGCAGCGACGGGGCGGCCTGATTCGATGCGGCGCCCGGGGTGACGGTCACCCGCAGTGGGTCGGTCGTGCGCGTGACGTAGCGTCCTGCTTCCGGATCGAAGTAGCTGAACGACAGCCCGGGCAGCGTGAGTTGCCCCGTCTGCAGCGGCACCACCGGCTGGGAGAATGTCTTCAGCCCCTGCAGGCCGGTGTCATCGTCGGCCGTCACCTTGGATTCGGGACGATAGACCCTCCAGTCGGACAGATCGTGCAGTCCATCGGAATTGACCCGCGACAGGTTGCCCTTGCCGGTGATCGTCAGTTTGAACGTCAGCGGGTCGCCGACCGCACCGTGCGCGGGTACCACCGAGGTCGCAGCCTGGAACTGGCCGACGGCACCGGAGAAGTCCGCCGGTCTGCCGTCCACCGGCAGGGGCAGTACGGTCAGGGGAGCTGCGTCGGGCTTGAGCGTGACGCTTCGTTGGATGACCCTGCCGAACAGGTTGTTGAAATCCGAATCGTCCATGAAGGCGCCCGGCGACGCGGTACCGAACAGCGCCCGCAGCCGCGAGGCCATGTCGGAGTCGGACCCCGGAAGCTGCACGTTGATGGTGAGCGGCAGCTCCAGCCCGATCGGATAGCTGCCGCTCTTGAGCGCACCCAACACCGAGTTCCAGGTCAGCACCGTGTAACCGATGCCACCGACCACCTCCTCGGTCTGGGTGGGGCGCTTGTCGAGACCGCTGACGGTGAAGGCGTCTCCTGCGGCTGCCAGCGGCCCTTCCAGTCGCGCGCTCAGACCCTCGCGGAAGTAAGCCTTGATCTGGATCGGTACCAGCTCACCGACATACAGCTTCGACTTCGGCACGACCACCTTCATGACCGGCATTGCCGCCCGGACCGCCGCCGCGACATCAGGCGCTCCCGCATGCGCCGCGCCGGAGGCACCGGCCCCGTCCGGGGGGCCAGCGGCAGTCCCCGGTGCGGTGACATGCACCGCGACCGCCGCGGTCCTCATGCTGCCGACCTGGATGGGCGGAATGGTGAAGGTGCCCTCCTGGCTCGCCGTGACGCGGTACGTGCGGGAGAAAACGGCACTGACGGCACCGTTCATGTTGCGGATCGACGTTGACTGGCCGTCGGGATTGATGACCAGACCCGGCACCCGCGGAATGATGGGCGCCGCGTCCTCGTCACCCGTGATCGTGACCGTCAGTTCCGAGGACTCATCCAGGGAGAACGTCGATGGATCCAGCGTCACCGTCACCCGCCCAGCCGCACTCGCCGCCACCGGTCCCAGTGCGAGCAGGCTCGCAAGGAGCGCAAGAAAAAACCGCGCACCGCTGCCCATCACCAGTCCTTGAGAGGCTGCGTGGGCGACTTCACGGATTTGGCATTCAACAGTCCCGTGCCCAGATGCCGTTCCTCACCCTTCGCGGAATCCAGCAGCTGTTCGGCCTCGACGCGTGACATCTCTCCCGGCTTGCCGATGTCCTGTGCAGCGGCCTGCGCGCTTTGGGATTGCTGCCCGGATTGCTGTTGCGGTTCTGGCTGAGTCGGTCCGGCAGGCCGGGGCTGTCCCTGCTGATTCTGGGGATTCTGCTGCCCTTGCGGATTGTGGCCGTTCTCCGGGTTCTGCTGGTTTTGCTGACTCTGCTGATCCTGCGGATTTTGCTGGCCGCCCTGCTGTTTCTTCTGATTCTGCTGATTCTGCTGATTCTGCTGGTTCTGCTGGTTCTGCTGGTTCTGCTGGTTCTGCTGGTTCTGCTGGTTCTGCTGCTTGTTCTTGTCGCTCTGGTTCTGCTGCGAATTCTGTGACTGCTGCTGCTTCTTGAGTTCATCCAGCCGCTTCTGCACGACAGCGCGGTTGAATTTCGCGTCCGCATCGTCGGGTCGCATCTGCAGCGCCGTGTCATAGGCGCCGATCGATTGCTCCCAGGTCTTGATCGTCGACTGTGGATCCTTGGCGACGCCCTTCTCGCCCTGGCGGAACAGGGCGTTGCCGAGGTTGTAGTAGGCGCTTTGCTGCAGCGGAATCTCCTGGGTCTTCAGCGCGCTGCCGAACGCCGAAGCCGCGGCTGCGTAGTCGCGCGCCCTGTAGGCCGCCGCGCCCAGATTGAACTGCAGCCGGGCCTGTGTGGGATCGGATTTGAGGCTCTGCACGTAGTCATGTTGCGCGAGCGAGTATTCACCTTTCCGGTACTCCTCCTGCGCCGTTCGCGGGGAGGCATGGCCGTGCGCGGGCAGGAACGGCAGTACTCCCATGACCAGTGCGGCGGCGAGGGGCGCACCCGGCGCAACGACCGCCGCGGCGCGGCGCCGCACCCCGATGCCCACCAGCCATTGCAGCATCAGCAGCGTGATGGCCGCGGCCAGGGGCCACTGGAACAGTTCGGCGTAGACCGCGACCTTCCGGTCCGCGTGCTGGCGTTGCGCGAGTTCCTTGAGTTTCTGATCGTACAGGCTGACCACGCCCTGTCCCTCGGTACCGAGCGGTACGTACACCCCGCCCGTCGCGGCGGCGATCTGCCGCAGCATGTCGGCATCCAGATGCGACCTGACGAAGTTGCCTTCAGGATCCTTGACGAACTGGGTACCGCCGGCGTTGTCGGGCACGGGGATGATCTCTCCCGCCGCGGTGCCTACGCCAACCGTGAAAATCACCATGCCCTTCCGGGCGGCCGATTGGGCGGCGGCGAGCGCGTCCCCTCCGAGGTCCTCCCCGTCGGTGATCAATACCATGACCTTCTGCGTGTCACCCCGCAGCGCGAGCGTCGACTCGCCCAGCCGGATCGCCGAGGCGATGTCCGTACCGCCCAGGGGGATGGTGTTCGTGTCCAGAGACTGCAGAGTTTCCCGGAAGGCATCGTAATCGGTGGTCACGGGCGCCTGCAGGAACGCCTCGCCAGCGAATGCCACCAGTCCCACCGCGTCGCCGTTGAGTCGATCGATCAGGTCTTCCACCGCAAGTTTCGCCCGTGTCAGCCGGTCCGGCTTCACATCGGGGGTCAGCATGGACTTGGAGGTATCGATCGCGAACAGGATGTCGAGCCCGCGTCGCTCGGTCTGCTCCATGCGCATCGAGCCCAGGGGCCGGGCGAGAGCGGCGCAGGTCGCGGCGATGACCAGGCAGAAAAGCCCCCGTCGCAACCACAACAGCGGCCGGGACACCGTGTACATCGCCGAGTCGGTATCGCGCGCGAGCGAGAACGATCGCACCCGCCGTCGTTGCAGCCGATCGAACCCGGCATACCCCAGCAGCACCAGCGCTACGAGCACAAGGGCCGCCAGCAGCCACAACGGCTGTGCGAAGTGGGTAAGGGGCATCAAGCCGGTATCCGCCGTCGCAGGGTGAACTGGGAGAGCAGACTCAATCCCAGCACCACCAGGGCCCCCAGGGCCGGCCAGGCAAACAGTTCCTCCCACTCCTGGTAGCTGTGGACGCTGAAGGAGGTCTTTTCCAGCTTGTCGATTTCACTGTAGATGCGGTTCAGGGAATCCGTATCGGTCGCCCGGTAGAACCGCGCACCGGTGGTATCGGCGATCTTCTTCAGGGTGTCCTCATCGACATCCACCTTTTCCATGACGATGCGGCGGCGACCGAAAGCGTCCGTCACCGGAATCGGGGCTTCGCCGCGGACTCCGATGCCGATGGTATACACCTTCACGCCCAGCGCCTTGGCTGCCTCGGCGGCGGTGAGCGGCGTGATCTGGCCGGAATTGTTCTGCCCATCCGTCATCAGGATGATGATCTTGGATTTCGCAGTCTGGTTGCGCAGGCGGTTGAGACCTGAGGCCAGTGCCGATCCGATGGCGGTGCCGTCCTCGATGTCGCCGATCTTGATCCGGTCCAGATTGCCGAGCAGCCAGGCGTGGTCCAGCGTTACCGGACTGACCAGGTACGGCAGGCCGGCGAAGATCGTCAACCCGATGCGATCGTTCGGCCGCGCCTCGATGAACTTGCGGACGACGGACTTGACCACATCCACGCGGCTGGCCGGGACACCGTCCAGCTTGAAGTCCAGCGACTGCATGGAACCGGACACGTCCAGCAGCAGCATGATGTCGACGCCGCTCGCATGCACCGTCGCACTGGTCGCACCCTCCTGCGGCCGCGCCAGCGCGACGATGAGCAGCGCCAGGGCCAACAGCGGCAACCCCGCAAGCACCGAACCGATGCGGTTGCGAGTGCGGCGTGCCACCGCCCGCACCAGCTCCAGGCTCGGATACTCGATGGCCGGCACCGGACCGCGCCGTCCGCGCCACAGCAGCAGCAGCGGCACCACGGCCAGCAGCCACAGATATTCAGGATTGGCGAAGCGGTACATCGATGACTTCGGGATTGACGGCAGCGGGCGGCGGGGACGGCGCCGCCGTGGTTGCGACGAAATGTCTCGCGCTCGCGAACATGCGCTCCATTTCGGTCGCATTCAGCGACCAGCGGGCGAACTTGGCGAGATCGCAGTAGTTCAGGAACTCGGCGAGGGCGTGCTCGTGGGCCTGGAGCACGGATCCCACCTGCGCCAGGCAGTCCCGCAGGAACTCGTTCGTCGTAAGATGGGTCGCGAGCACATTGAAACGCTCCTCAACATAGGCCCGCACCACGTCGGAAACCGCCGCCGAGAACGCCCGTGCATCTCCGGCCTGCATGAGCGGTCGCGTCGCCTCGAGTCGCCGCAGGGTACGCTCCAGCAGTGTGAGCGGCGGCCGACGTGAGCGATACCAGCGCCAGCCCCACCACAGCAGACCGAGCAGCACCAGCACCGCCGCGCCCAGCACCGCCAGCCCGCGCCAGTCCAGAGGAATGAGGTACGGCGGACGGATGTCACGGATATCCGGACCGGCCTGATTCACGGATGGCGCGCCTCGCGCCGGCGGAAGAAGCTCATCAGCGAGCCGATGTAGGGTTCGGCGGTACTGAGCATCAGGCTGTCGATGGCCTCGGCATTCAACATGCGCAGCAGCGTCTCCCGGCTCTTCTGCGCGAGGCTCGCGAAGCGCTCGCGCGTGCGGCGGCTGCCGGTATCGACCTGCATGACCTCGCCGCTCTCCGCATCCTGCAGCACGACGACACCTAAGTCGGGCAGTGTCTGCTCGCGCGGGTCGCGGATGCTGACGGCCACCAGGTCGTGCCGGCGCGAAGCCTGGCGGAGCGCCTGGCGCAGCGGCGTGCGCGACTCGACACTGATGCCCGGGGTCTGGAAGTCGGAAATCAGGAACATCACCGTGCGGCGCAGCGATGTGCGGTTGGCAAACTGCAGCGCCTGGGTGATGTCCGTGCCGCGGCGCGCCGGGCGGAAGAACAGAATCTCGCGCACCACCCGCAGCACATGCCGGCGGCCTTTCTTCGGCGGAATGTACAACTCGACCTGATCCGTGAAGAGCAGCAAACCCACCTTGTCGTTATTGCGGGTCGCCGACAGCGCCAGTACGCAGGCCAGCTCCGCGGCCACGTCGCGTTTGCTCTGCGTGCTCGAACCGAAATGGCCGGACGCGCTCACGTCCACGAGCAGCAGCAGCGTCAGCTCGCGCTCCTCGGCGAATTTCTTCACGAAGGGCCGCGCCGCGCGCGCGGTGACGTTCCAGTCGATGGTGCGGACCTCGTCGCCCGGTACGTACTCCCGCACCTCGTCGAAGTCCATGCCGCGGCCCTTGAACACCGAGTGGTAATGGCCGGCGAGCGAATCGGCAACGATGCGGTTGGTACGGATCTCGATCTGCCGCACCTTGCGCAGAATGTCGCGGGTAATGGCCTCGTTCATGGACGCCTCAGGGAACCGGCAGGCTCTCCAGGATCTTGGTCACGATCTGGTCCGAGGTGATGTCCTCGGCCTCGGCCTCGTAGCTGACCACCACCCGGTGCCGCAGCACCTCCAGGGCCACATCCTTCACGTCCTGCGGTGTGACGTAGCCTCGGCCGTGCAGGAACGCGTTGGCGCGGGCACCCAGGCCCAGGCAGATCGTCGCCCGCGGCGATGCCCCGGCCTGGATGTAGCCGCCCAGGTCCTTGCCGATCACGCGCGGGTCGCGCGTCGCCAGGACCAGATCGACGATGTAGTCGCGGACCTTGTCGTCGATATAGATATGGTTGATGACATGGCGCGCAGCCATGATCTCGGCGCCGCCCACCACCGTGTCCACGGCCATGACCGGCTCGGTCGTGCCCATCGAATCGAGGATGGCGCGCTCCTGGGAACGCGTCGGGTAGTTCAGTACGACCTTCAGCATGAACCGGTCGACCTGCGCCTCCGGCAACGGATAGGTCCCCTCCTGTTCGATCGGATTCTGGGTCGCCATCACCATGAAGGGTTCCGGCAACGGGTGGGTCTCGCTGCCCAGCGTCACCTGCCGTTCCTGCATGGCCTCGAGCAGCGCGCTTTGGACCTTGGCCGGCGCGCGATTGATCTCGTCCGCCAGGATCAGGTTGGCGAACACCGGACCATGCTTGGTCTGGAAGGAACCGTCCCGCGGATTGTAGATCATGGTGCCCACGACATCCGCCGGCAGCATGTCGGGCGTGAACTGGATGCGCTGGAAACTCACGGCCAGCGCCTGGGCGAGGGTCTTCAGCGCCAGGGTCTTGCCCAGACCCGGCACGCCCTCGAGCAGGATGTGGCCATTGGTCAGCAGGGCGATCATCAGCCGGTCCACCAGGTGCTGCTGACCGACGATGACGCGGCCAAACTGCTGGCGCAGGGGGGCGACCCAGACGGCAGCCTGCGCCACGGCTTCCTGCACGGCGCGGATTTCGGCATTGGGTGCGCCCGGTTGCGACAGGCCGCGCGCCACGCCGAGCGCTGCAGCGCCTGAAGCTGTGCCGGGAGTTCTCGATATCGGAGTATTCATGCTCGATCGCACCTTGGTCAGAATTGGACCCAACAAATCAAGTTTAGTGCCTTCAGTCCAGGCTCACCCAGGCGGCATCCTGCCGCGAGGAGCGCACGCAGGCTTCCACGAAGCGCATCCCCGCCACGCCCTCCTCGATCGTCGCCACCCGAATCGGCGGCAACGGTCGGCGCGCTCGCCAGGCCAGCAGCGCATCGGCCACCTCGCTGTACAGCAGGCCGAATCCTTCGAGGGTTCCCTCGGGATGTCCGACTGGAAGATGCGTGACGCCGCTCGCCCAGGGTCCGACGCCGGGACCACCGCGCCGCAGAGTCCGTGGCGGCGCCCCCAGCGGCGCGAAGCGCAGTTCTTCGGGATGCTCCTGATCCCAGCACACGCTAGCCTTGTCCCCGTAGACCCGCAGCCGCAGCGCGTTGTCCTCGCCGGCCGCGACCTGGCTTGCCCACAGCGACCCCTTGGCGCCACCCTCGAAGCGCAGCAGCACCTGGACATTATCATCGAGCCTGCGGCCCGGCACGAAGTGCGTCAGCTCGGCCGCCACGCTGTGGGTGCGCAGTCCGGTCACGTACTCGACGAGGTGATAGGCATGGGTTCCGATGTCGCCGAGACATCCGCCGGGCCCGGCCAGCGCCGGGTCCGTGCGCCAGCCGGCCTGTCGGGAGCCGGACGCTTCCACTGCCGTCGACAACCAGCCTTGGGCATATTCGACCTGAACCACACGGACCGTGCCGAGCTCGCCGGTACGCACCAGCTCGCGAGCCTGGGAGACCATGGGAT
>Ga0335075_10019104_pt1 | contig 10149 bp, 9 predicted proteins | sample Lox_Sample_24_FD_206723 | JGI IMG/M metagenome (GOLD analysis project Ga0335075, IMG submission 206723) | Soil microbial communities from Loxahatchee National Wildlife Refuge, Florida, United States - Lox_Sample_2.4 | ecosystem: Environmental > Terrestrial > Soil > Wetlands | place: USA: Florida... | reverse complement strand
TATCCTTTCTCTGTTCTGGACCCAGGGTTCTTGAAGTTTTTAACCTTCCTGCAGAACGCTTGAGTTCTCTCCGGACTTGTTTCTTGAATGATCTCAGAGGCCGTTTCGTGGTCACTGAAGAGGAGGGCCTCTTGATGCATCATGTATCTGTGGTCTGTTTAGCTTGTCGCCGCTTGTCTCAAGAGTTCCTCAGGCTGCTCACTGCTCTGCGGTTCTATATACAGTGCTTTTGTCGCCCATGTGAAAAGGACTTTCGTACCATTGCGATAACCAAGCCCACTTTGAGTGTACTTCCTGCCAGAGCCAGATGGGGCCATTATCGCTGTCTTCTTTGGACACCATGGTAGAAGTAGTAAGCTGTCAAGGTAGAGTCAGCAATAGAGAGCCAAAAACAGGTATAGCAAGATTAGCCAAGCCGGCGATGGCGAAGGAGCGTCATTAATCGAGGGCCGGTCACGACCGTATTGGGCTCCAACATGAAGGTTCAATGACTGGGGGACACAATCCATGATGATGGCGAGTGCAATATGATCCCCAAAAAGCTTCTACATCTGCACTTTCCGAGCGCTGTAGTGTTGCAAAGTAATCCCAAATCTTGAAGCCTATCACACGAGCTTACATTCAACCTCGGCATCATCATTACCGAGCTCTACTTTCCCCAGAATTAAACATGAGCATCCTCTCCCCACAATTTATACCAACGCTTCTCAAATTGTCTTTTAATGCCAAATAATTCTAAGACTATCCTATTGTGAAATCAAAATGAGCGGTCCAGGAGCAGGATTTGAATATCCGCCATACGAAGTAACATGGCTAAAGCGGGACGTCCTCCTCTTTGCTAACAGCATAGGCTGCACAGCAGATGAACTCCACTTCTTATATGTAAATCTCACCGCCCAAACCCCCAATGCTCCAGCTAAAACATATCAGGAACTCCACCCAAACTTCGCAGTTTTCCCTACATACCCAGTCATCCTCCGTGCGCCCTCCACCCCACTTCCCACGCTCAAAAAACACCACTAAACCCCACCTCTAGCATTCAAAAAGTCCTCCCAAGAAGTAATCAACTTCTACGCCGCGCAAGCCTCGAACCCCATCCCGGGGGTCCCCAAATTCGACTCGCGGCGCGTCGTCGACGGCCAACGACTGCTCACCTTCCTAAAACCCCTGCCCCCTACCTCCGCCGGCAAGACGTTCGAGATCCGCAGCAAAGTCATTGGCGTCTATGACAAAGGCAAAGCCGGCAGCGTCGTCGAGACGCAGCAAGACTTGGTGGAGAAGGACAGCGGAGAGGTCTATGCGAGGGCTGTAGGGAGTGCGTTTTTCGTCGGCCAGGGCAATTGGGGCGGTCCGAAGGGGCCGGCGACGGAGAACTTTCCGCCGCCGAAGGGGAGGAGGCCGGATGCGGTAGTGAGCCATCAGACGAATAAGGAGTCGGCGTTGCTTTATAGGTTTGCTTTTATATGCTGGTAGGGAAGGGCAATGCTGATTCTTATAGGCTTAATGGAGACTATAACCCTCTACACGCGACTCCGGAGCCAGGCGCGAAGATGGGCTTTGGAGGAGCAATCATGCACGGTCTTTCAAGCTTCAATTTTGCCTGCCACGGCCTGCTGAAGGAGATCGGCGGCAGTGATCCCAAGAACATCAAGGAGTTCCAGGCACGGTTTGCATCGCCTGTTAAGCCTGGAGATAAGCTCGTTACGGAAATATGGAGAACGGGAGAGATTAAAGATGGTTGGGAGGAGATCCGCTTCGTGACGAGTGTTGAGGGAGGGAAGGTTTGCTTGAGCAATGGGAGGGCATTGATGAAGCCCGTGGCTAGCAAGAGCAAGTTGTAAATAATCATCAAGTGGAACGATTTTTTACATTATATTCCTGTCCAAAATCACGGAAGCCGCCCAAGTACCCTCAAAAATTATTAAAGGGTATAGAGAGCTCACACTCACAATCAACCTACCCCCCCAAGGATCTGCAACGCCAAAGAGAACAGAGGGGCAAAAGAAAATGACCCAGACCAGACTCGAATACGCAGTCCGTGCCAGAATCCTATGAACAGAGCCAATACTCTACCTTCGTGCCACCAGGGTCCCTTTAATTCTGTTCCAGCACATAGATAGCACACTCTCCAGATTTATATTCAGTTACACCAGAATTAAGCGACCAGTCAAAATATCCTGACATGACGAAGGTATTGAATCATTCTTAGACTTAGGATGCAAATCAAAGACTCGATTCAAGCTCTTTAAGTGAAGGGTTTTCACATCTTCTACTTAATAGGTTCTGTTCTGCAGCAGAGCGAGGATTGTCTGTCTCCAGTGTTACACCTTTAACCCTTAGTATATTTCTTGATGGACAGCAGAGTGATTCTCATACAGGCCACTGAAGCCGTCTAGTTGGGAAGGGCTTAGATAGCAGAATTTGTGGTTATGACGTCCATATGCAAGATTATATGCTTTTTAACGCCCCTTCGTCGCCATTCGCTTCACCCAATCAATCACACAGTTCTCGCGTCCCTAGCCACTCTGCCGCTTGCTATTTCTCAGCACTCCCATTCGCCAGTGTTTTTGAAAATTTCACTTTCGTTTGATCTATGGTCGTATAATGCAACATAAGCCCACAATCTGAAATTTCGGCCTGGTGGCCTAATGGGTACGTCACCAGCACACAAATTCTGTGTTTTCCCGCTAACAAATTCATCCACAGTAAGGCGTTGCTTTCCGGTCATAGGATTCTGGCAAAGACTGCGTAAGAGTTTTCCGCATCGAAAATGTTGTGGGAAATAGAGGCTAACTTGGAGAAGGGGTTCGAGTCCCGTCTGGGTCGTTTTCTTTTTGCCCTTCTGTTCTCCTTGGCGTTGCCTAGTTTAGAGGGTGTTTGTGGTTTATTTTTGGTGGCTAATTTATTTTTATAGAATAAGCGAGGAAGTATATGGATTGATCATTTCAGGGGAATTAATCCAAGATTATGGTCATGGCGTTTGATTTCCAAATAATATAATAGGTACGGAATAATAGTGACGAGACCCTCGAGCAATAGGCTACCGTAAAGCGCGTTGCTTTATGTTTCCAAGATTCTCTCATAGATTCCGTGCGTAGACAACCAAGCAATGTCCGAGAGTCCCTAAGCAATATGCTTTGCAGCCTTGAGAGATGTAGAAGTCGTCATTGCCACTACCAGAAACGACAGAAGGCATCGAAAGCTTATCCAGAGGTGAATTTGATTAGTTCAGTACTTAGAGATAACAGAAAAATACTGTGACGACGAGGGACCTAACCACAACAAGAACAACGCTGACATCAAAATGATTCTCTGAAGACAAGCATGAAATCACAAGTCTACGCACTGCGACTTACCTGCACTTGCATTGTAAATATTCTCCTCCCTGCTCGTCGTGGGCAATCCTAGTATCGTCCGAGTTAGATTTAAGCTGATCCCAAGGTTCAGAGACGGTGGAAGAGCGGTAAGCCTTTATAGTATTAGAAGAGGGTTGCCTTTAGGTAGATGAGAAGCTCTGCCTGCCGATGTAGTGCTGGCTTGGCTATGGCATTGCTGCGCGCGCTTGGCTGCAGGGTATGTGAAAGATGCGTGCGATATTTCGAACTAAAAGAATTTGTGAGCAGCGATCTAGCTTGAGGGTTATTCTGACTTAGCTATAGTCATTTAACTTTCTACTTACGTAACTCCTTCCGATAATCCCTGGTTCGATACGAAAACAAATCAGCATTCACTTCAATCTAGTCACATGAATCAAATTCGAAGATGAACTATCTTCATTAATCTATAGTCCAGGGCCATAGGTGGACAGCAGTCTCAACCCATATAGGCAACCCATCTGAAAAAGATCATAACGTCGTATCCAGCCATATAGTTATTGCCCGGCCGATTTGTCAATGTCGAGAAAGAAAAGTCGTCTCGTCTCATCTGATCTTTTCCTTCCCGAGCCATCCCGAGAAACCGAATCTTTTTTAGTGCATTCCACCAAGCCCAACCAACCAGATGTGTACAAGAGACTGCCAGCCAACAAAAGAAAAAATGTGCAAGAGGCGTGGCGAGCGAAAATTACAATGCCAGTATGAACGTGACTATCCTCGGCTATGAGCGAGTGATGCCATGGAGTGTGCGATAGAAATCTAAAACAGAAGGCCTCCTTAGATCGAACCATAACACCGGATGAGAATTCTTCCATGCCAGACTCCTTATGTAACCAATGAAATCTAAACGCGCTGTACCATGCAATGAAAAGGGAAATGTCGTAAGATCGAGGCAGCCACCCGTTGCGGAGGCGCAACGCAACTCGAGATCATTAAGGGTATCGATCGACTCCGGATTATAAAGGCGATGCCGCTTTTTTCGACCGTCGTGAAATGTTGATTTAATGTAAACCCGCCAAAACAAAATGTAATGCGCGCTTGAAGAACGCTTGAAGACAAAATGCAGGACTTTTATTGATGTGCACTAGGCACAAATCGAAAGAAGTCAATCGATTGAAGTTGTCGATGATGTGGTTGATTAACCAGCGACAGTTTGTTGGCCGTAGCCTGGAGCCATGAAGTATGACTCGTTGTGTCGACCACAGTAGCCACAGCTACATCCAGCAGGATGAGTCCAGCCATTCTGAGAGTAATGGTTGTTGAATGGAGTGTGGTACGGGGCAACCTGAGACGGGACATATTGCATATGGCTTTGAGGTTGCTGATGTCGTCTCGAGTAGAACGCATTGTATCCATACCACTCAGTCGGAGGCAGGCCGGAGCCTGGTAGCACCATCCATTCTGGTGTATTTGGACCGGATTCAGGTGCCGACGGAGGTGACATTTCAGATGAGGGAGGTTGTGACCAGCTCTGCTCATATCGAGATTGACTTGGGTATGACTGCTGGTGGTTGTCAGACATGGGTTGCACATAGCTGGGATATGCCGATGCTGGTGAATAGTTCTTGCGTTGTGAGTGCTGACGTTGAATATTGGTATCGATCGGAGCAAGTGGAGCAAGTCGATCAAGGGTTGCAGTGCGTTGCTTATTCTTAGTCTCTTTCCAGTTCGCCCATGACCCCAGCCACAAGTGGAAGTCTGAATCAGTGACGGGGTCAACGTGAAGTCTGAAGTCAATCGCCCTAAGCCAGTCGCTCTCCATAGTGTTCAACTCTGACACGGGAATCCCGCTGACCTCAGACCATGAGCGATTTTGAAAGGTGTTGTCATCCAAGAACTTGCTTCCGAGAAGCAAAGCAATTGTCAGCATACGCCAGACCTGGCCATCGGTGGTCTTGTAAGGCGTCGGAGTATTGAGCATGCTCATTCGCTTTGCAAGATAATTCAAGCCGAGAAGAATCGTTGAGCTTGGGAGTCTTGTCGAGGACAACAGTCCAGAGACGAACTTGCGGAAGGCCGGAGAAACCTTAGAGCGTGGCATGACGCTTCGAAGAATGTCAATATCTGCGAGTGGTATATGGGGGTCACATAGGAGTGCGTACATTTCCTGAGCCATCTCAGATACGTAGTCAGTCATCTGATCCATCTCATAATCAAGCTCTTGAGCGACACCACCAACGACCTTCTCTTTCGCTGCTGGTTGTTGTTTACGTCGTTGCTCCAGCTCCAGCTCACGTCGGGCGGCTTGATTGCGTGCGAGTTCTGTTTCCCTATCGGTGACTGGAGGCAAAACTGGTGCAGCAATAGGGCCAAATGATGGCATGCCCGGGGGAGGGATCGCCGGCATGTTGCTGTAATGCATCGGTGGTGGCTGATACATGAGCGGTGCTGGGGGCGGGATATAGGTGGTTGTATCGTAAAAACTCTTTCTACCCTGACCGTACTGACCAGTACTGCGATACCCGTGCATGGTAGAGCTCGGTGGAGTGAGCATCCCACCCCGGGAACGAGAATGGTAGTTCGGCATGTTGGACGGAGAGTAGAAGCAGTCCGAGTGAGAAAGGACGAGTAGCGTCAGCTACCTGATCAATTTTTAGCTCTTGCCATGAAAAAGATGGCACGATATGTGATATAGCAACTCACTTTTCCTTTCACAACTCTTGACTGTTGCAAAGAAACAACAGAGAGAGCAAAAGCTCTTCCTGAAGGAGAGGCAAAGGTCTCTGTTTGGTTGCCTAGCAAGACATACGTATATGTTTTGGCAGTGACTCTTGAATATGATTTAAAGAAGTCGGCTGGGTATCAGATCAATCGAGAAACTTCTAGTTGATGCAAGACAATCTTTCCGGGCGATGCCTGGTATGAATGAGGTGGTCGTGAGCGTACTTTATCAACGGAGCAGGCAAGACTTAGTTAAAAGCTCGCCAGGAAATTCGTTCCAAGTGTCCCAAGCGACTCGATTTTGTCAGAGTCAAACAGAATAGTACAGGGAGTTGCGTGGAATCGATGTAAAGCCGAGATTAGGAGGTAGATATTACTCGTGTGTGAAGATTTCTTTTGAAGCCTCGAAAAGGGAAAGGAGCGTGTAAAAGTGTCGCAAAGTGAGAAAGGTGATGGAGAAACAGATCTGAATCTCAGAGGAAGCGGCTAGTTGTTGAAAACAAGCAGACAATTTTGGGATGGAACAGAGTTGTCTCGTAGTGTAGGCGTTCTGCTGCGGCCGACTGGTCTGTTGAGGCAGTGAAGAGGTGAAGCGACGTAACAGCGGCGAATTGACTCGCAGCTGAACACTAGTATGGATCCTTAATCCACCCGCGTCTAGAAGGAACAGCTGAACAGTGCGAAGAGGTGTTGTCAATGTATGAAGTTCGAAAATATGTTGGCCACAGCAATTTCTCAACAAGAGATCCGAGCGATTCCGACAAAAATCTCGTTTCGGTGCAAAGGAGGTATCAGGGCAGTGTCAAATTTGGGTAGCGAAAATGCCAGGGCGAAAATAGAAGCGGCAAGAGGATAGGAGTAGCAGCGGGAAGAAAAGGAGATAGAACGTGAGGTTCGAGGATTCGAGGTAAGGTGAGGTGAGGTGAGGTGAGGTGAGGTAATGGGTGATATGATGTGAAGGAGAGGAAGAATGATTTAGCGTTTTGATGTGGTGATGGCCGAGGAGTGATGACGAGAAAGGACAAAGACAACCACACACAACCAGAAGCGGCGCGGCACCCTGACCCGGAATAATACTCGATCGTGCTGCGGTGGGATGCAAAGGAATGAGCAGCACCACCACAAAATCGTAAGTGACAGGACCCGGTCGGTCGGATGAGGAGGGTGAGGGTGATTGGATGATTTGGGTGCGTTGGGAGATGGGTTTTTGATGGAGCCAGGCGAAATGACTGCGCGCTGGGCAGGAAAAAGGCGAGGTGGCCCTGTGATTTGAGGGACTTGGGTGCTTCTTGCGGTAGGCGACGGGCTTTTTGCGCTGGGAATGGAGAAGGCGGATGGTAGGCTGGTGATCCTGGTTGACACGGCAAAAGCAGGCTTCATCACCGCTTTCAAATCAGATTAGGCCAGCTCGCTCAATCACTGAGCTTTGCGTATTCTGACTATGTGGCTTCTACTTCTAACTCCGACGGCCACAAACCGTATTCATCAGCAACCACCACGACAAATGCTTTTATCATTTGATGATTAATTCCCATGTCCAAATTAACTTGAACCTTTTTTTTCTGTCTTACATCTTACACATGCAACTTGCCTTACATGCACCTTTATGCTGCTGTGGCTAAAATGCCAAATTTACTCTAATTATCTCCTCCACATGACCCTAAAAATGACAAGTGCAGGAGGGCTTTTTTCGCCACGCTAAATCCGTCAAAAGAACACCAGTCCCGCGAAATGAAGGACGAGAGCAGAGGCCACCTCTCTTTATGGTCCAATTTCACCGCCATCAAATATCTCCTTACGTATCCTTATGGCTAAAGCGGTCAGATTTGATGGTGAGTCGTTCAAATTCTTATTTGCCTTTTCGTGCTCATTCTGCCCTCTCTACCTGACGCTGCGCCCGGTCTCGCCTTCACCATATCCGCCAGGCTCCTCCTGCGCTGCAGGCACACTCAGCGCATCACGGCCTCTATTTCCAGCCATTCGCCCTCTTGCTGCAGCTCTCTCCACGTGCTGCTGCATAATATGTCCGTAGTTTCCCATCTAAGCCGAACCTTCTCCCTCGCACAGATCCCAAGAGGAGTTGCGGGAAGATACCGGCAAGGTAATACCAATCTACGGGGTGTCTTATTTTGAACCCAGTACAGTAAATACTTTTACCATTTTATATCGGACCTCAGTCTGAGGTCCATAGGCAGCAACCCGGGCCGAGGCCTAAGAACTCTGAACCCTTGAATACAGGCTGTAGGTAAGCCGGACTACTGCACAACACGCCAGGACCAGAATGGAATGTCACCAGCTGGTTTGAGCTTCTACGTCGCTGCCGGCTGTCTTTCTCGATACAGATATTATTGTATATTGTAGCATGAAAGTTGACTCAGATGCCTTCGTACTAGTCCAGATGACAACCTTTCAGAGTAGCGGTGGCGGAAGGCAGAGACCAGGCCACTTGGGGTCCTTGCTGTCTGTTAGGGAAGCAGCATCTAAGCCAATCCGAGCCGAGTCCCCTGTCCCAAGCAGGAAAGTCGTTGCAATAATAATGGTTCATCACCTGGCTGCATCCTGCCAATGCTAATCATAGAACACATCTTAGTCACCAAGGGCCACCACCTGCCTCGATCCCAGGATATTTTCAACCTAGAAGGCGACATGATCGTAGACGTAATCTTTAAAACACAGCAGAACTCGTCAAGTGGCCACATGTCTTATCCGGGCTCTCCTTGCACGTCGCTGCCATCAATTGTCCTTCCACATTGGGTCAGCTATCGAGTACCGAGGATTGAAAAGACCCCGCCGCTTTTGGCAGCGATTTGCGGCCTGACGTCGAGTGGAAGTATCCGTCGTCCAACGCCGACGGCATCCACACACGAGAAACATGCTCATAAGCCGGCGGGCCAAGACCTCGAAAGTCCGACCAGTCTAGCCAGCCCGTGCCTATCCAGATCAATGACCTACATTCCGCAGCGAAAGGCCTCTGCCTGTTCTAATTACTCGAATTACCCCTCGCCGTTGACTTCTGCCTGCACCTGATGATGATCCAGGTGACGACGACATTTCTCCACTCTTTGTTTCACCACTTTCTGGTTTTGAATCTCGACTAAGCGGAGGAAATTTCTCTTACATTTTCCCAATAGCCGCCTGATACCACGGATAACTCACATAATCTACCCCTCTCCAACTCCCCAAAGCCCTCCTGCCCCCAATTCCGCATTTCCCATACCCGACAACCACTCACAAAAAGCCACTAGAAAACAAATACTACATTCGAAGGACTCCACCTCCGGTCATTGAGCCGATCAAATATTTCGAATCCACACCAACGTGTTCTAAAAGCCACGAGACGAACATCTTCCGGCTGTAGGACCCAGTTACGGAAAAAGGAATAAGACTACGAAAAGGAAGAGTCGCAATGCTCGGCTTATCGGTACGATCTACGGCGTAAATATTTTCAGATTTCTTCTTTGCCCCGTTCGATAGATTTTACCTAAGGCGTTTTCCTCCTCGCTTGCGCACAGCCAGTCCCGCCGCACCATGTTGGGGGTTGTTGACTTTCGCCTGATATTTAGCCTGAGTGTTAAGGCTAGAGTTAAGTAGCGGATCAGCTGACCGTGCTTCACTTTTCATTTTTTTCTTTCTCTCCTGTATACTTCTAAATCTCCTCCTGGTCCAAAAATAATGAATCAGGGGCGCTTTTCTGAGGGCAGACGATTGCAATCACTGCTGAGGGATATTGAGGAGCTTAAGCACGTGACCTTGGAGGTTCGTGTTAAAGGAATTCTTTGGTGAGAGTGTTGGACTCCATACAAATGCGGGCCGACACATACGACGACTGTCGGATCGTTCTTTTTTAAAGTAATATATCTGAGACAGACTGCCCATGCACATATTCTTGACACTGGTTCGTAAATGCAGAGCGTCATATAGTTACAATACATCGGGTGCATCACGGACCAGAAACCTCTACAAGGTTCTAATACAGAAAACTTCAGCTCTGCCTCCCATAATACCACTCCAAGACGAGAACGGGTTTTCAATGCCAAGATCATCAACTAATAGCGACAGTAGTCTTTGACAACAGGAACTCCTCGCAGCGACAGATTGATAGTATAATCTGAAC
>Ga0335075_10019103_pt1 | contig 10149 bp, 5 predicted proteins | sample Lox_Sample_24_FD_206723 | JGI IMG/M metagenome (GOLD analysis project Ga0335075, IMG submission 206723) | Soil microbial communities from Loxahatchee National Wildlife Refuge, Florida, United States - Lox_Sample_2.4 | ecosystem: Environmental > Terrestrial > Soil > Wetlands | place: USA: Florida... | reverse complement strand
CTTTATCACCAGGCAACCGCCCAGGCTGTGTTGACCACGGCCGTGAACGAGATCGGCGCACATTGGGAGGTTTCGCGTTGCGTCGCCATGATGCGGACGCGTAGTTCGGCTCCCAGCGCGATTCAGGAATATTGCGGCAAGGGAGTGAAAGAAGGGGATGGTCCGATCCTGAAGCAATTAATGATTGCGCTGCAAGATGCGACCGCCGATGAGCCGTTGATCGTGAATGACGCATCGCGATCACCGGAGTTGGCAAGCGTGAGCGGACAGGTAAGCGATCTGCGAATCTCGTCGGTACTCGCGTTACCGTTGAGCGATGGCAAGGACTCCGTTGGCGTGCTCGCTCTGCTGCACAACAAGCCGAAGGTATGGGCACAAGCCGACGCGGTGGTTCTGAAGACGCTGGCCGATCAGATGGTGATCGCGCTGAACAACGCCGGATTGCGCCGCCTGGTGAAGAATCTTTCGGTCACCGAAGAAAAATCGGGATTGCTCAAGCGCAGCTCCTATCTCGACCTGCTGCTGGCCGAGAGCAAGCGCGCGGCGCAAAACTCCGCGGCGCTTTCGATTCTATTGCTTCAGTTCGGACGAAGCGCGGCGCTGGCAAAAGAGTATGGCGAGGCCGCGCTGGAATCCACCATGGAAAAAATCGGCCAGCAGATTGCCGCCAACATTCGCACCAACGATCTCGCCTTTCGTTACGACGCAACAACCATTGCGATCATTCTCGTCGAAACCGCTGAGAAAGAAGCCATGCTCGCGCTTGAGAAGTTGCGTAGGATTATCGCCGGAGTGCATCTGCCCGGCAAAGATGGATCGGACAAAACCCACGCAATGGAGTTCTCGGCCGGATTGGCCGAGGCCGTCGTGCGGGAGAGTTACGATCCGTTGGATATTGTGACGGAAGTGATCAACCGCGCCGAGCAAGCGCTCGAAGCCGCCGTGGCGCAGGGCGCGGGCAAAGTAGTAGCGTTAGGTGCAGCGCTCGCTGCAGGAGCGGTGGCGTAGTTTTAGTCCCCGAAGATCGGGGCTGAAGCCCGCCGTGATTCGGATGGCCTACCCGGCGCTGAAGCGCCCATCTTCCACTTTGTTTCTTGGTGACTCGGTGTCTCTGTGGTAGTCCGAATTTGGCAAATTAGGACACTAGCGAGCTTTGGGCGAACTGGCGCAGTTTCTAAGCAGCCGTTAGAATGTAAGATTCCTCGCAAGCCAAATTTTCTTTTGGGGTGCTGATGAGTTTCCAACGCGTGTGGCAATTGGCCACCATGGTGGTTCTGGTTGTGCTGTGGTTGGCTTGCGGACAGGTCTACCGGCCGGTGGTTCTTCCCTGCTCTCTGGGCGGACTACCCGATTGCCCGGTCGAAACGCCGCCTTCTCCAACCGCCTTTCATGCGGTATACGGCATCAGCCTGAATGTGCCGAATTATCCAGGCAATGCTATGCAGATCGATGTCGGCGGAGACAGCATCATTGGCGAAACTCCAAGCTCCGATCCCAGTGCGCCCAACCTCGGCGACAATCCTACGAACGCCGCAATCCTTCCGAACTTTTCTGAGGTTTACGTCGCGAGCGCCGCGAGTGGTACTCCCGGAGGTATCGATCAGATCTCCTCGTTCACACCCGCAGCCGATTCGCCCACCGGAACCGGGTTGGGACCGGTCAGCAACATTCAAATGCCCACCGGTTCATTGCCCGTATTTCTGAACACCACGCAGAACGGCTTTATGTATGTGGCGAATTTTGGGACCAACTCTATCAGCGCGATCAGTACGTCGTTAAATGCGGTAGTTGATACGGGCACGGTCGGAACAAACCCGGTAGCCTTGGCCGAAATTCCCGACGCTTTGAAAATATATGTCGCGAACCAGGGCAGCAACACAATCAGCGACGTTAATCCGGCGAATCTGAGTTCCACTCTGGTGCCGGGTTTTAGCGGAACGGCTCCCGTATGGATCGTGGCCCGCAGCGACAGCCAAAAAGTTTATGTACTAACGCAAGGCGATGGGCAACTGGTAACCATTGATACGGCCACCGATGCAGTTACAAGCAGCCTTCCGGTCGGCGCTGGTGCGAATTATCTTTTCTACGATCCGAACCTGAATCGGCTGTATGTGACGAATCCCGTCACCAGCAACTTGTACGTATTTTCGGTTTCAGGCGGGGCCAACGACACTCCAGCGCTATTGAAGTCGATTGCTTTCACCGCCGCCTCGGCTCCATGTTCTGCGGGGTGTTCGCCTTCTTCCGTAACCGCCCTGGCAGATGGAAGCCGCTTTTACGTGGCCAGCTATCAGAGTGCGACTGTCTGCCCGGACCCGCTGGCGGGAACAACCGCGGCTTGCGTCATCCCGACTCTGGCCGTATTCAATGCCCCGGATTTCACGTTGAAAACAACTCTCACGCTGCTCACCGATCCTCCGTTTTCAGCGAATCCAACCAGCAGCCAGTATCAATATGCGGTGCCGGCATTATCCACTTGTGCTCCCGCAGTTCCTCCCGCAACTTATTCGCCGAGCACGGTACGCTTTCGCGTGTTCACAGCGGCATCGAGCGATAGCAGCCGGGTGTACGTAAGCATGTGCGATGCCGGCGCCATCGCCGTAGTTAATACCCTGGACAATAACGCTAACAACCCCACCAACAATTCAACCCCAGCCGACACAGTGATTACCGATCTTCCAGCGGCCTTTGGCGTTTGCACGCTGACAAACTGCAACGGAGTCGCCAGCATCACATCATTTTCGATCACCTCGAACGTCGTCTCCTTCAAGGCGGCAAATTCCTTCACAGAAGGCGAGAAAGTCGTGGTCTCAGGATTGACGGCGGGCACTTATCTGAATGGAGAAATTCTGACCGTGCTCCCGACCGGTTTGTCGGCCTCACAATTTGAATGCTATTTCGCCCACGCCAATGTAGCATCGACCAGTGAGTCAGGAGTGGCAACGGTTGAGCCCCCGTCGCAGTCACCGATTTTCCTGCTGCCGGGTCAGTGAGACGCGGTCTCGCCCGGAGTGCTTAAGGGATCAGGACACTCTGATGGTGCCGCGAAAGTAGAACGCCATAGTTTGCGCGGCTAATTTCGGGCGGCGATCGCTTCTGGCTGGGCGCTGTCGTTTTGACCGTTCCGCGCCCCATAATGCGAGTCGACATAGTCATCGAGAATCCGGATAAACTCCGCGACAATGTGGTCCCCCTTGAGCGTGGTGAACAAACGTCCATCCACGTAAACGGGAGCTTTGGGTTCTTCGAAGGTTCCAGGGAGTGAGATTCCGATGTTGGCATGCTTGGATTCGCCGGGGCCGTTGACCACGCATCCCATCACCGCGAGCTTCATCTCTTCCACGCCGATGTAGTTGCTCTTCCATGCAGGCATCTGCTCACGCAAGTAGGTCTGAATCTGCTCGGCCATTTCCTGAAAGAAAGTGCTAGTGGTGCGTCCGCAACCGGGGCAGGCGGTGACTTGCGGGGTGAAGCTGCGAATTCCCATGGACTGCAGAATCTGCTGCGCGACCCGGACTTCTTCGGTCCGGTCGCCGCCGGGTGCTGGAGTAAGCGAAACTCGAATCGTATCGCCGATGCCTTCCTGCAACAGCACGCCCATGGCAGCGCTTGATGCGACTACGCCCTTGGCCCCCATGCCGGCTTCGGTAAGGCCGAGATGCAATGGATATGTGCAACGTGACGCGAGTGCGCGGTAGACATCGATGAGATCCTGCACGCCGCTGACTTTCGCGCTGAGAATAATTTGATCCGGCCGCAGGCCGTATTTTTCGGCTAGCGCGGCTGAATTCAGCGCGCTGACGACCATAGCTTCCATGGTGACTTCGCGTGCGTCTTTCGGTTCCGCCAAACCGGAATTCTCATCCATCATCTTCGTGAGCAGCATCTGATCGAGCGAGCCCCAATTCACGCCGATGCGCACCGGTTTTTGATATTTCACGGCAACTTCGATCATGGTACGGAAGTTCGAGTCGCCGGTCCGTCCGATGCTGGCATTGCCGGGATTGATGCGGTACTTGGCCAGATCTCGAGCGCACTCGGGGTATTTGGTGAGCAGGACGTGTCCGTTGTAATGGAAGTCGCCGATGATGGGCACGCGAATGCCTTGCTTATCGAGATGCTCGACGATGTGCGGGACCGCGGCGGCAGCTTCGTCGTTATTGACCGTCACACGGACCAATTCGGAGCCAGCGCGGGCAAGGGCAGCACATTGCTGAACCGTCGAAGGGATGTCTGCCGTGTCGGTATTGGTCATCGACTGCACCACTACCGGTGCGTCTGAGCCGACGGGGACGTTGCCGACCAGCGCGGTAACGGTCTTTCTGCGTGCGATAATGGGCATGCGGAAACTATATTTTAACACGCTAAAGCGGGGTTTCGGAGTCTCAAGAGCAGTCGCCACCTCTGTCCACTACCCCGTGCCCTGCGCGTCCCTCCCAGTTGTGGCAGAGCCGTGACGCGTCCAGACGAAATAAACCGGAATTCCACTCCCGATCAAAAGCAGCCCGGCGAGCGATGGCACTGGCCTCGTCAAAAGCATATTGATGAGAAACCAGACAGTAATCGCCAGAAAAAGATAAGGCGTAACCGGATAACCCCACATCCGGTATGGGCGCGGCAGGCTGGGTTGTTTGCGGCGCAACACGATTACACCGGCAACCATCAGTCCGTAAGAGAGCCACAGCGCGAACATGGCGTAATCGAGCAGCGTTTCGTAAGAACCGCTTACGAGAAGCACAATGGCCCATGTGCTTTGCGCCAGGATGGCAAAACCGGGCGTCTGATAGCGCGGCTGAATTTCGCCGAATTTCCGGAAGAAGAGACCGTCACGCGCCTGCGCGAAGTAGATTCGGGGGCTAGTCAGAAAACAGCCATTCAAAGTTCCGACAATCGAGATCAAAATGATCAGCGAGACCACTATCCCACCGTGTGAGCCCATGACCCGTTTCGCCAAAGTCGCGCCGACGTGATCGCTGGCGGCGATTTCCGGAATCGTCAGGACGCGCAGGTAAGCGATGTTCGCGAGCAGATAAATCGCGATGCACGCCGCCGTGCCCAGGGCAAGCCCGAGTAGGACGTTCCTCTGCGGGTTGCGAATTTCACCGGCGACAAAGCTGAGTTGCACCCAGCCATCGTAGGCCAGGACACAGGCAATCAATGCCACGCCAAAGCTGTTCATGGAGAACCCTGCTGGTAACGGATTCGCCGCCCGTGCTGCATTGCCGCCCCACCAAAAAGCAGCGCTGATAATTGCGAGCAGACCCGCCAGCTTCGCCAGCGTAAAGATGTTTTGCACCATCGCTCCGGCAGTGACGCCGCGATAGTTGATGGCTGTCACAATGACTATAGCCGCGATTCCCAGCAGTTTCGATTCAACGGAAGTGAGCCGCACAAAATAAGAGACGTAGAGCGCCAGGGTTACCGCCATCCACGCGACCTGCGCTGTTCGCGCGACTGTGAACATCGACCAGCCACATAGAAAGCCGATCAGCGGACCGTAAGCCTCACGCAGAAATACGTATTGCCCGCCAGTGGTAGGAATGGCAGTGCCCAGTTCCGCGCAGGCGAGCGCGCCAAAAAACGAAATGATGCCGGCAAAGACCCAGACACCAAGAATCGCCGTGGCCGAACTCAGTTCGCGGGCAACTAGGTTGGGCACCAGGAAGATCCCGCCCCCGATCGTGATGCCGATCACGATCGATAACGAATCGAGCAAGCCCAGTTTGCGTGGAAGGTCGGATGCGGTTTCTGTGGTGGCTGCAGTTGGGCTCGGCGGCACGTCATACTATACAACGCTCGTCCACGGCTTTACCTTCTGGGTCTAGGCTGAAGATCACGTTCGAAATTGTGGTACTGGATCAGTTTCCAAACTGACCTAGTACCGAAATTGTTTTTGCATTCCCTCCAAAATTAGATTCTGGTACCCTCATACCCCTATGCGCCTCTTCCTACCGCTGTGCTTCTTAGTTGTCGCAGCAGGTTTCGTCTTCGGCCAAAACACCAAGCCTGTTGCTGATCGCCTCGCTGCGCAGAATGCGATTTTCGAGGAGCAATACGAATCCGATCTTCGCAATTTCCCAACGCGGGCCACGGCTTACGGCGACTATCGCTACAACGACCAGCTTGGCGAGTACTCGCTGGCCGCGATTGATACGCGGCACAAAACCGACGAGGGATTTCTCGCGCGGATTCAGGCGATCTCAACGGATGGCTTTTCCGACCAGGATCAGCTCTCGCATGATCTACTCATTCGCGTTTTGCAGCAGCGGCTGGCCGACTTCGATCTCAAGGAATATGAGATGCCGATCAACCAGCAGAACGGCATCCACACCAGCCTTGCCGACCTGCCGCTGTCGATGCCGTTCGATTCGGTCAAGCACTACGAGGATTACGTGGCGCGACTGCATCAGATTCCGCGCGTGCTGGTCCAGACAACCGAGGTTCTCCGCGCCGGCATGAAAGATAAGCTCATGCCCGTGCGCTTTATCGCAGAGAAGCTGCCGGTGCAGTGCGAGGGCATTGTTACGGCAGATCCGTTTCTTTTGCCGACGAAGAAATATCCGGCCGCAATTTCTGGAGACGATCAGAAGCGGTTGACGGCGGAAATTACTGATGCGGTCAACCGCGATGTTCTTCCAGCATACAAATCATTTGCCGATTTTCTGCGGGGCCAATACGCGCCGCAGGGACGCACGATTCTATCGATCACTTCTCTCGCCGAGGGCCGGAAGCGGTACGAGAACGACATTTATGCGCGCACAACCACGCACATGTCTCCGGCGGAGATTCACCAGCTTGGGCTGCGCGAGATGGATCGCATTCAGGCGGAGATGACAGCGATCGCCAAGAAAGAAGGATTCGCCGATCTCGCATCGTTCCGGGCTTCGCTGAAAACCAATCCCAAATACATTCCGACTTCGGCCGAGCAGATTCTCGATGATTTTCGTCACTACATCGCGCAGATGGAGCCGAAGCTCCCCGAACTGTTTACGCTACTTCCTAAATCGCCCGTTACCGTTGAAGCGATTCCTCCGTTTCAATCGGCCGCTGCGACTCACTATGTGATCGGCACCCCGGATGGCAAGCGCCCTGGCCGGGTGGTCGTTGCAACTTCCGACTTCGCTCATCGATCGATGATTGATGATGAGGCGACCGCCTATCACGAAGGCGTTCCCGGACATCACATGCAATTATCGGTGCAACAGCAACTCCAGGGTCTACCCAAATTCCGATTGCATGGGCTTGGATTTAATGCATACATCGAGGGCTGGGCTTTGTATGCGGAGGGTCTCGGCAAAGAGGTCGGCTTCTATCAGGATCCCGGTTCGGATTACGGACGTTTGTCGTCCGAACTTTTTCGGGCGGTACGCCTGGTAGTCGATACCGGTATTCACTCACAAGGATGGTCGCGCGAGCAGGTTGTGGAGTTCATGCGAAAATCCGGCGCCGTGGACGAGCCGACGATCCAGTCTGAGACGGATCGCTATATTGCGTGGCCGGCCCAGGCTCTCAGCTACAAGCTGGGACAGTTGAAATTTCGGGAACTGCGCGAGCGGGCTGAAAAAGAACTAGGTCCGAAATTTGACATCCGCAAATTTCATGACGAGATGCTGGACGGCGGCACGTTGCCGCTAGACATGCTCGAAGCGCGGACGGACAAGTGGATTGCAGAGCAGAAGGCGAAGTAGTCGGTGAGGTGCCGCTGATAGGATCCTTCGACTTCGGAGTTGCTTCACATTCGTGAAGCAACTCTTTCGCCCAGCATGACAAGGCAAATTCTACGGCAGGCGATCCACCAGCCCCGGCAGCGTCTTCATCAAATCGTTGTAGATGACCATCACGGCGAACAGCACCAGGAAAACGAACGCAGCCTGATACACGCGTTCTTTGATGCGCAGGCTAACGTCGCGCCTCATAAGGGCCTCGATCAAGAGGAAGAGAATCACGCCTCCGTCGAGAATCGGAATCGGCAGCAGGTTGAAAATGCCCAGGTTCAAGCTGATTCCCGCCGTCAGCTCCATCAGCGGTGTCCAGCCCTTTTGTTGCGCGGCATACCCCGCATCCTGCGCGATCCCGATCGGGCCAGAAACCGCACGCAACGAAACTTTCCGCTGGACGATCTTCTTGGCCAACTCAAGAATCAGCAGCGAGTATTTCTTGTTTTGATCGAGCGAAAGACTCAGCGCTTGCCCAAACGGCAACGTGGTCACCTTGGTCTCGCTCTTGTTGAGAAAACCCAATCGATAGCGTTGCTCCCCCGGATCTTCGGTATTAGAGAGTACCGGCTTCACATGCAACGAGAGTGTCTGATTGCCGCGGATTACGGTGAGATCAACCGGTTGCTCCTTCGTCTGCTGGAGGCGCTCAATCATGGCCTCAATGGAATCCAAAGGCCTTCCATTCATGGCCACGATCCTGTCGCCTTCAATCAGGCCAACCTTTGCAGCCGGCGTATCTGCCTCGACGCGGCCAACGATCACTGGCTCGGCGGGATACCATCCGGCCGATCCGATGTCCGAGCTGGTTACCGGTTGGGGAACGACCGTCTTCTGGAGAATCTGGTCGCCGCGCTTGATGGCTATGTTCAGCGGTTGGTTCGGACTGAGCCACACTTGCGGTTGCAGCTGCTCCCACGTGGGATTTTTGATGCCGGCGACTTGAATGATCCGGTCACCCGGCAACAAACCCGCTTTTGCAGCGGGAGAATCGGACTTTATTCCTTCGATTACAGCTGGCTGATCAAGAAAAGCTGCATACTCGTAGTGCACCATGTAAACCACGGTGAGCAGAAAGATGGCCAACAGAATATTCATCGCCGGGCCGGCGATCGCGATCAGAAAACGATGCCAGCGTGGATGCGATAGAAATTCAGCGGGATCGCCGGTTCGCTCGTCCATGGGGTTTTCGCCGCTCATCTTCACATAGCCGCCGAGAGGAATGGCGTTGATGCGGTAATCGGTTTCGCCTCGTTTAATGCCAAACAGGCGTTTGCCGAAACCAATGGCGAACTGCTCCACCCTGACGCCCAATAGTTTGGCCACGGCATAATGGCCAAACTCATGGATCAGGATCATGAAGCCGAGGACTACTGCGACCGCTACGACGGAGATAAAAAAATCGTACATAAAGGTAAACTGCGTAACCGCTCCCTTTTAGATTCAACTAAACGACAGATGTTGCGCGTGGAGAACCGCTTTTTTTAATCCGGCTCTTTTGAATCGTGGATATCCGTTCCTGAGCATATCGGCGGCCTTCGGCATCGGCTTCAAGCACTTTCGCGATGGACTCCAGCTTGCCGGGATTCGCAGCAGAAACCGCATCTTCAATGATCTCAGGAATTTCATGGAATCCGATACTGCCTTCCAGAAACGCAGCTACGGCAATCTCATCGGCCGCATTCAGGGCCACGGTCCTGGCACCACCCGCCTCGGCCGCCTCATAAGCCAGACGCAGACAAGGGAATTTATTCATGTCCGGCGGAGAGAAGTCCAGATGACGCAAGTTACTCACCGGATATCGCAGATCGGAATGAATTCGCTCCGGATATGTTAAGGCGTAGAGAATCGGCAGCCGCATGTCTGTGACCGAAAACTGTGCAAGAATGCTGCCGTCAATGAACTCGACCATGGAATGAATGGTCGACTGCGGATGCACTATGACTTGCACCTTCGCCGCAGGAACGTTGAATAGCCTGCACGCTTCAATTACTTCGAACCCTTTATTCATTAATGTTGCCGAGTCTATGGTGATGCGCCGGCCCATCTTCCAGGTTGGATGGTTGAGCGCCTGCTCTACAGTGATGGAGGTGAACTCAGAACGTGGCGTGTTCAGGAACGGGCCGCCGGAAGCCGTGAGCCAGATGCGCTCGACTTCTTCCATTCGTCCGCCGCGCAGGCACTGGTGCACTGCATTGTGTTCGCTGTCGATGGGCAACAACGGCTTGCCCTGCCGGCGCGCCTCGGCGGTGATCAACTCGCCCGCGGCCACGAGGCACTCCTTATTGGCGACTCCTATGGTTTTTCCTGCCTTCACAGCCTCGTACGTGGCCTCCAGTCCAGCCACTCCTACGATTGCGCTGACCACGAAATCGACATCCGGATGCGTAGCGATATGAACCAATCCGCTCGGCCCGTGCACTATCTCAACTCC
>Ga0335075_10019102_pt1 | contig 10149 bp, 9 predicted proteins | sample Lox_Sample_24_FD_206723 | JGI IMG/M metagenome (GOLD analysis project Ga0335075, IMG submission 206723) | Soil microbial communities from Loxahatchee National Wildlife Refuge, Florida, United States - Lox_Sample_2.4 | ecosystem: Environmental > Terrestrial > Soil > Wetlands | place: USA: Florida... | reverse complement strand
GGCGGGGCGGCCAGGAAGAACCAGCTCGCCCCGACCGGCGCCAGCGCCTCCTTGCGGCACAGCTTGGCCAGGTCGTAGTACGGCTGCAGCACCCGGGGTCCCCGGCGGCCCTGCAGCCGCGCCTCCACCTTCGCGATCACGCCCATCAGAGCGGGCGCGGCGAGCGCCACGGTGAGGACCTGCAGCAGCTGGATGACGGGGATCGGGACGGCCGCGCTCATCGCGCGACCTTCGGATCATTGCCTGGCGGTTCCAGCGGCTCGTCTGTCATGACGCCTCCTACCCATGACAGCCCTGAGTTTCAGGGGGGTAGAGGTCATCAGCGCGGCCGGGGCCGGGCGGTTTATGGCGAGCCTCATCGCCAGTAGCACCATCATCGCCCAACCCCGCGGCCGGCCGCAAGCCGCCGCTGCCGGACGAGGAGCACGGGACCGTTCGATACCCGGATTTGGCTTTTCTGTTTTTCGCCGGGAGATAATCCTCAGGTGGAACCGCGCATCCGTACGCTGGTCCAGGTCGAGGGCGTTGTCCAGGGGGTGGGCTTCCGCCCGTTCGTCTACTCGCTCGCGACCAGGCTCGGGCTGGCGGGGCACGTCGGCAACGACGCGGTCGGCGTGTTCATCGAGGTCGAAGGCCCGTCGCCGCAGGTCAGCGACTTCCTCGTCGCGCTCGAGCGGGACGCGCCACCGCTGGCCAAGATCGAGACCGTGCGGACAACGGCGCGGCCGCCTCGCGGCGACGACGGGTTCTGCATCGTCGCCAGCGAGCCCGGCGGATCCCGCTCGACACTGGTCTCGGCCGACCGCGCCACCTGCGCCGACTGCCTGGCCGAGCTGGCCGACCCGGCCGACCGCAGGTTCGGCTACCCGTTCATCAACTGCACGAACTGCGGGCCGAGGTTCACGATCGTGCGGGACGTTCCCTACGACCGTGCGCTAACCACGATGGCGGGGTTCGGGCTGTGCGCCGAGTGCGAGGCCGAGTACCGCGACCCCGCCAACCGCAGGTTCCACGCCCAGCCCGTGTGCTGCCGCGCCTGCGGTCCTCGGCTGCGCCTGCTCGACGCGGCCGGGACCGAGCGCGACGGCGATCCGATCGCAGCGGCCGCGGCCATGCTCGCCGCGGGCCGGATCGTCGGGCTCAAGGGGCTCGGCGGCTATCACCTCGCGGTCGACGCCGGCCACGAGTCTGCCGCGGCCACCTTGCGCAGCCGCAAGCACCGCGAGGACAAGCCATTCGCGCTGATGGCGGCCGACGTCGAGGCGGCCGCCAGGCTGTGCGCGGTCGACCAGGCCTCCGCCGCGCTGCTGACGAGCGGACGGCGGCCGATCGTGCTGCTGCCGCGCCGGGCCGACGCCCCGGTGGCAGCGTCGGTCGCGCCGGGTGGCCGTCAGCTCGGGGTGATGCTGCCGTACACGCCGCTGCACCACCTGCTGCTCCGCGCGCTCGGCCGCCCGATGGTGCTCACGAGCGGCAATGTGTCCGATGAGCCGATCGCCTACGACGACGAGGACGCGTTGGCGCGGCTGGCGGGCATCGCCGACGCGTTCCTCACCCATGACCGGCCGATCCACATGCGGGCCGACGACTCCGTGGTCCGCGGGTTCCGCGGCCGGGAGATGATCATCCGCCGGTCCCGGGGCTACGCGCCCGAGCCGATCCGGTTGCGGTCGCGCTTTCCCCGGCCGGTTCTCGGCTGCGGGGCGGAGCTGAAGAACACGTTCTGCCTGGGCCGCGGCGACCACGCGTTCGTCTCGCAGCACGTCGGCGACCTGGAGAACTACGAGACGTTCCGGTCGTTCACCGAGGGCATCGAGCACTTCCGGCGCCTGTTCGCGGTGACGCCGCTGGTGGTGGCGCACGACCTGCATCCGGAGTACCTGTCGACCAAGTACGCGCTTGACCGCGAGGACGTCGAGCTGGCGGCCGTCCAGCATCACCATGCGCACATCGCGTCGTGCCTGGCCGATAACAACGAGGACGGCCCGGTTATCGGGGTGGCGTTCGACGGCACCGGCTACGGGACCGACGGCACGATCTGGGGCGGCGAGTTCCTGATCGCCGACCTGTCCGGCTTTACCCGGGCCGGCCATCTGGACCCGGTGCCGCTGCCGGGCGGAGCGACCGCGATCAAGCAGCCGTGGCGGATGGCGGCCGCCTACTTGTCGGCCGCCTTCCCGGCCGGGCCGCCGGGCGCGCTCGACGTCGCCCGGCGCAATGCCGAGCGGTGGGACGACGTGCTGGCGGTGGTGCGCAGCGGGGTTAACTCGCCGCTGACCTCGAGTGCTGGCCGGCTGTTCGACGCGGCGGCGGCGATCGTGGGCGTTCGCGACGCGATCAACTATGAGGGCCAGGCCGCGGTCGAACTCGAGCAGCTGGCCGACCCCGACGCGACCGGCGACGGTTACCGCGCACGGGTCGTGGAGGGGGATCAGCTGCTCGTCGTCGGGGCTGACCTCATCGGCGCGGTCGCGGAGGATGTCGGGTCCGGTGTCGCGGCGGGGATCGTGGCGGCGCGGTTCCACGCCGGGGTGGCCGACGCGATCACGCGGACGTGCGCGGTCCTGCGGTCGCGAACCGGGCTGGGGATCGTGGCGCTGTCCGGTGGCGTGTTCCAGAACCTGCTGCTGCTGGACATGACCGTCAGACGGCTGGAGGGCGACGGCTTCCTGGTGCTGGTGCACGGACGCGTGCCGCCTAACGACGGCGGCATCAGCCTCGGCCAGGCGGTCGTCGCCGCCGCTCGCGACCGGCTGTTATCGGGTCAGCAGATGCGGGGCAGGGGGTCGCCGACGAGCAGGTCGACGATCCTGGTCCCGCCGAATCCGGTCTTGAGCTGGACGATGCCGGGTGGTTCGGCGGTGACGTGGCCGATGATGGCCGCCTGGTCGCCGAGCGGGTGCGCGCGCAGGGCCGCAAGCGCACGGTCGGCCTCCCCGGCGTCGACGACGGCGACGAGACGGCCCTCGCAGGCGACGTACATCGGGTCGATGCCGAGGAGCTCGCTGGCGCCGCGGACCTCGGCCCGGACCGGGATGTCGTCCTCGCGGACGAGCACGCCGACGTCGGCCGACTTGGCGATCTCGTTGAGGATCGTGGCAACCCCGCCGCGGGTCGCGTCGCGCAGCGCGCGGACCCCGCCGGTCGCCGCGAGCAGGTCGGCGACCAGCCCGTTCAGCGCGGCCGTGTCCGACTGGACGTCGGCCTCGATGTCGAGCTCGCCCCGGGCGAGCATGATCGTGATGCCGTGGTCGCCGATCGGCCCGGAGACGATGATCGCGTCCCCCGGCCGAGCCAGCGCGACCCCGAGCTCTGGTGCCTCCGGCGCGATCAGGCCGACTCCGGCCGTGTTGACGTAGCAGCCGTCGGCCTTGCCCTTCTCGACCACCTTGGTGTCGCCGGTAACGATCTGCACGCCGGCCGCGGCGGCGGCCGCCTGCATCGACTCGGTGATGCGAACCAGGTCCGCGACCGCGAAGCCCTCCTCGAGGATGAACCCGGCCGATAGGTACAGCGGGACGGCGCCGGACACCGCCAGGTCGTTGACGGTGCCGTTGACGGCGAGGTCGCCGATGCTGCCGCCGGGGAAGAACAGCGGCGAGACCACGTAGGAATCAGTCGTGAACGCGAGCCTGGCGCCGCCGGCGTCCACCCGCGCGGCGTCCTCGAGCTGCTCAAGCCGCGGGTTGCGGAATGCGTCGAGGAACACCGCCTCGATCAGCGTCTGGGTCGCCTTGCCGCCCGCGCCGTGCGACATCGTGACCCGTTCTTCCCTGACCTTGGGCCGACGACGGCGGGCCCGGTCGATGCGATCGAGCACCTGCTGCTCGCGGTCGGCGGCCGACAGGCCGGCGCTCATCGGCTGATCACCTTCAGCGCCTCGCTGACCCGGTTCCGGTTCAGCCGGCCGAAGTTGTAGTAGGCGGCGCAGGCGCCCTCAGGCGAGACCATGCAGGTCCCGATCGGGGTCTCCGGGGTGCAGGCAGTGCCGAACACCTTGCACTCCCACGGCTTGAGCACGCCCTTGAGCACCTCGCCGCACTGGCACGCCTTGGGATCGGCAACCCGCACGCCGGGCACGTCGAACAGCGTCTCGGCGTCGAATCGCTGGTATTCGGCTCGCATCCGCAGCGCGGAGTGCGAGATGAAGCCGAGGCCGCGCCACTCGAAGTAGGGCCGAAGCTCCATCGTCTGTCCGATCACCTTGAGCGCGACCGGGTTGCCGTCCCACGGCACTACCCGCGAGTATTGGTTCTCGACCACCGAGCGGCCCGCTGCCAGCTGGAGCATCAGCATGTAGATGGACTGCAGGATGTCGAGCGGCTCGAACCCAGCCGTGACCACCGGCTTGCCGTAGTCCCGGGCGATGAACTCGTACGGCCGGCAGCCGATCACGGTGGAGACGTGACCGGGGCCGATGAAACCGTCGAGCCGCAGGTCGGGCGAGTCGAGTATCGCCTTGATGGCGGGGACGATCGTGACGTGGTTGCAGAAGACGGAGAAGTTCTCGAGCCCCTCGGCCGCCGCCCGCAGCACGGTCATCGCGGTCGACGGGGCGGTCGTCTCGAACCCGATCGCCATGAAGACGACCCGCTTGCCGGGGTTCTGGCGGGCGATCTTCAGCGAGTCGAGCGGCGAGTAGACCATGCGGATGTCGGTGCCCGCCGCCTTCGCGTCGAAGAACGACCCGTTGCTGCCCGGCACCCGCATCATGTCGCCGAACGAGGTCATGATCACGTCGTCGGCCGACGCCAGGTGGATCGCGTCGTCGACCCGGCCCATCGGGATCACGCAGACCGGGCAGCCGGGGCCGTGCACGAGCGTGATCGACTCCGGCAGGTAGTCCTCGAGCCCGTGCTTGTAGATCGTGTGGGTGTGCCCGCCGCACACTTCCATCAGCTTGTACTGGCGCCCGGGCTCGCACAGGGCCGCGATCTTGGCGGCCAGCGCGTGCGCCTTGTCAGCGTCGCGGAACTCATCGACGAAACGCATACGCCACGCTCCTCGCTCGGCTTATTCGATCCTGGATTCCCGCAGGGCGGCGATCTCGTCGTCGTAGGCCTGGCCGATTCCCTCGAGGAACTGCAGGGCGGCGGCGGCCTCGGCCTCGTCGATCTTGGAGAGCGCGAACCCGACGTGGATGAGCACCCACTCCCCTGGCTTGGGCATGTCGTCGGCCAGCAGCCCGACGTTGATCACCCGCTTGACCCCGCTGACGTCCACCTTGGCCAGGTCGGGGTGGTCGGGCAGGAACTCGATCAGCTCACCGGGGATCCCCAGGCACATAACGTCGCCACCTCCGTCTGGAGCTGACCGAGGGTCAGCTCCCACAGCGCGTGATACATCGTGGTCTGCGCCTCCTGGATCCGGTGGACCGAATCGGAGGGCGCGACGAACAGGTAGTCGAGGCTGTCGAGCTCGGCCATCTTGCCGCCGTCGTAGCCGGCGATGCCGACGGTCAGCAGGCCCCGCCTGCTCGCCTCGTCGAACGCGCGGAGCAGGTTGGCCGAGTTGCCGCTGGTCGACAGGCCGACCGCGATGTCCCGCTGGCCGGCGAAGGCCGCGATCGGGCGGGCGAACACCACCTCGACGCCGATGTCGTTGGCCAGGGCCGTGAGCACCGCATCGTCGTTGGTGAGGCCGTAGGCGGGCAGCGGGCGGGCGCCCGGGCCGGGGTTGAGGAAGAGGGTGACGAGCTGCTGGGCGTCGGTCGAGCTGCCGCCGTTGCCGAACGCGAACAGGCGCCCGCCGGCGGCGAACCGGCCGGCCATCTCGCCCGCGCACGCCAGCAGGCGCTCGCCGTCGCGATCGAGGACCGTCCGCCGCAGCTCGATGATCTCTTCCGCCTTGGCCGCGGTTGACCGGCGGACCTCCGCCAGGACCGCGTCGATGTCGGTCGCGTCGGCGTACAGGAACGGGTAGAGCGATTCCACCGAGCCGGCGTCGCCGCTCATCGGGCATCACCGTCAAGGACGGCGATCGCCTCGCCCGCGTGCACCAGGATCGTGTCGCCGATCCCGGCCGCGACCAGCGCGACGCTCACTTGCTCGTGACCCGCGCCGGTGTCCACGATCGCGAGGCTGTCGTCCAGCAGTCGCACCACCGTGACCGCGACGGCCTGGTCGGAGCAGGTGATGCACACCTCGTGGTGGCACTCGGGGATGGCCGGAGAGGCGGGATCCCGGTGGTCCCTGGTCACACGACCACCTCCGGTGCCAGGACTCCCGGCTGCTCGAAGAACACGTGCACCAGCTCCCACAGCACGTGGTACATGGTCACGTGGGTTTCCTTGACGACGCGAGGGTCGGCCGACCGGGCGACGAGCAGGTGATCCACCGCCGGGCTAGCGGCGATCGCGCCGCCGTCGCCGCCGGTCAGCGCCACCGTCAGCAGGCCTAGGTCGCGAGCGGCGGACAGGCCGCGCAGGACACTCGGGCAATCCCCGTCGGCCGAGATGCCGAGCGCGATGTCGCTCGGCCCGGCTAGGCACCTGATTTGATGAGCGAAGATCTCGGCCAGGCCCTGATCGGCGGCGACCCCGGTCACGGTGGCCACATCGGCCGTGAGCGAGATGGCGGGCAGCGCGCGCTTGCCCACGATCACCGGGTGGACGAACTCCACCGCCACGTGCTTCGCGTCGGTGCTAGCGGGGCCGATGCCGAACGCCACCAGCGTGCCGCCTCGATGGAAGCGGACCGCCATCGCGTGGCAAGCCGCCGCGACGTCGTGCGCGTGGGCGGCGAGATCGCGGACCGGCGCGTCTCGGCGCTCGAACAGCGCGGTCACCGCATCGCCTTGCGCGGCGCCGCCGCCGGCGAATGAACGCGCCACCTGGGTCACTTCCTCGACGGACTTCGGCGTCCGTAGCGGGCATTGGGGCCGCGGGCTCGGAGACCTCCTGGTCAGGCCTCCACCTCAACACCGTAGGACAGTTATGGCGGTGCGTCCAGGGACAAGGCGGACACTTTTGACCGGTCGGGCTTCGTCGGGGCTACCGGTCCGGCGAAGCTGGTTCCGCGTCGGCCGCACGGGTCAGGTCGACCTCGAACTCGGCCGTGACCTCGTCGCGGAGCTTGAGTGCGCCGAAGAACCCGGAGTAGGGCCTGATGCCGAACGCCGACTGGCTGACGGTGACGGTCCCGCGGTAGCGTCCGGCGGCGGGACCGGTGAGCTGCAGCCGGACGGGGCGCGACCGGCCGTTCAGCGTGAGCGTTCCCTCGATCGCACCGCCCGCCGCGGCCGGGATGACCCGGGTGGACCGGAATGCGGCGGTGGGCCCGCTGCCACCGAGGATCTTGCGCATGGTCGACTCGATCTCCCGCCGGTCGGAGTCGCTCAGCGGGCGGGCGCCGCCGGTCCCGGCCACGACGACGAGAGATCCGAGGTCGAGCTCGGCCGCCACCGTTGCGGCCGACATCTCGCCGCCCGCGGTCGCTCCCGGGGCGATCCCGGCCGGGACGTCGATCTCAGCCGACCAGCGGGCCACGTCGATCGTTAGGTCGTGGCCGACCTTGGCCGCCAGCCCGGCCCTGGTCGTCTTGATGAGGACGCGGCCGGCGTCCGGCCCGAGCCGGTAGCCGGATGTGGAAGCTGCCATCGCCCCACGCTAAACGCTGGGCTGGCGATGGTCTAGCCGCGGTCAGAGCCGGTCAGGGCCGGTCAGGGCCGGTCAGGGCCGGTCAGGGCCGGTCAGGGCCGGTCAGGGGAACGGGATGTCGCCGAAGAGCTCGCGCATGCGGCGCAGGTCGCGGAGTCGCGGCTCGGTGGCGCCGCCCACCCAGCGGCTGACCGTCTTCACCGACACGCCCAGCTGGCGGGCGGCTGCCTCCATCGTCATGCCCTCGCGGCGGAGCATGCCGGCCATCCACTCGGGGAACGAAGACGTGTCGCCCGCGGTCTCGTCGCCCGGAGCGTCGCCGGCGGCGCGCAGCGGGGTCGACCGGCCGGAGTTCAGGAACGAGGTCAACGCGTTCACGCTGGTGGCGGTCCCCAGGCTGGGACCGGAGCGCAGCACGTCGACCTCGACGTGATCGGGGAAGATGCGGAACGACACGTTGATCGCGCCGGTCGGGCCGGCCGCGTCGAGCAGCGCCTGGGCGACGGTCTGGCCGACCTCGCGGTTGTCTTCCTCCGACAGCGGCGACTGGGCCAGGCAGCGGCGGACGAAGTCGCGGATGTCCGGAATCGAGGACGGCCGGGCCGGGAAGGTCTGGGAGACGACGACGACGGGCACGACCTCGATGTGCTCGCTAATCGGGTCGCCCTCGGTGCTGTCCATACTCCGACTCCGCCGTTCCGGTGCTGCTCATCTCGCGGACGCCGCCGCTCGCGGCGACGTCGTTCATGAGGGTATGTGGGAAAGACCTCGGCAGACGAATCCTCGCACGGACGGCCGGCCGGCCGAGGGACCGCCGGACCTGCCGGACCTGCCGGACATGTCTGTCTAGTCGCACGACTTTTCTGTCTTGTTAACGGCCGGGCGCGGGATTACGATGAGCCGCAACCGGCTGCGTGAGCGTATCGCTACGGATCCGGCTCTCGGAGCATGAGACGAGCACCGCGAGGCGGCGACGACCGCCACCGATCTGTTGGGCACCGCGAGGACGAACTCGCCCGGCCCAGCGGTGCCGCGACGCCCGGCCCAGCTCGCCCCGCGACCGCCCGCCCGCGCCCGCGGGCGGCTAACCGAAGGGTGGCACGCGATGACGCAGGATGAGCCAGTCGTCCATATTCTCTGGATGAACGGGGGGCTCGGGTGCGACGGGGACTCGGTCGCGCTGACCGCCGCGACCCAGCCCAGCATCGAGGAGATCGCGCTCGGGGCCCTGCCCGGACTGCCTAAGGTGGCGGTGCACTGGCCTCTGATCGACTTCGAGTGCGGTCCCGAGCAGGGCGCGGACACGTTCATCGAGTGGTGGCACAAGGCCGATCGGGGCGAGCTCGACCCGTTCGTCCTCGTCGTCGAGGGGTCGATCCCGAACGAGGCGATCAAGTCCGAGGGCTACTGGTGCGGTTTCGGCAACAACCCGGCGACCGGCCAGCCGATGACCACCAGCGAGTGGCTCGACCGGCTGTCGCCCAAGGCCACCGCGATCTTGGCCGTCGGGACGTGCGCCACCTACGGCGGCATCCACGCGATGGCGGGGAACCCCACCGGCGCCATGGGGGTGCCTGACTACCTGGGCTGGGACTGGAAGTCGAAGGCGGGCCTGCCGGTGGTGTGCGTGCCCGGCTGCCCGACCCACCCGGACAACCTGTCCGAGACGATCCTGTACCTGCTCTACCAGGTGGCGGGGGCCGCGCCGATGATACCGCTGGACGAGGCGCTGCGGCCGCGGTGGCTGTTCGAGGCGACCGTGCACGAGGGCTGCGACCGGGCCGGCTACTACGAGCAGGGCCAGTTCGCGGGCTCCTACGACTCGCCCAAGTGCCTGGTTAAGCTGGGCTGCTGGGGTCCCGTGGTCAAGTGCAACGTGCCCAAGCGAGGCTGGATCAACGGCGTCGGCGGCTGCCCGAACGTGGGCGGGATCTGCATCGCCTGCACGATGCCGGGGTTCCCGGACAAGTTCATGCCGTTCATGGACGAGCCGCCTGGTGCCCGCGTGTCCTCGACCGCCAGCGGCATGTACGGCTCGGTCATCCGCACCCTGCGCGGCTTCACCGCCAAGACGGCGGACAAGGAGCCGAAGTGGCGCGCGAAGGGCTCTGAATTGCTCACCGGCTACCAGAAAACGTGGTGATTCCCGATGACGGCGACTGAGAACGCCAAGACCTCGACGACTGGCGGCAACGAACTGACCGAGATGGCGTGGGACCCGATCACCAGGATCGTGGGCAGCCTCGGCATCTACACCAAGATCGACTTCAAGGCCAAGCGGGTCGCCGAGTGCCACAGCACCTCGTCGATCTTCCGCGGCTACAGCATCTTCATGAAGGGCAAGGACCCGCGGGACGCGCACTTCATCACCAGCCGGATCTGCGGGATCTGCGGCGACAACCACGCCACCTGCTCGGTCTACGCCCAGAACATGGCCTACGGGGTCCGCCCGCCGCACCTGGGCGAGTGGATACTCAACCTCGGCGAGGCGGCCGAGTACATGTTCGACCACAACATCTTCCAGGAGAACCTGGTCGGGGTCGACTTCTGCG
>Ga0335075_10019101_pt1 | contig 10149 bp, 7 predicted proteins | sample Lox_Sample_24_FD_206723 | JGI IMG/M metagenome (GOLD analysis project Ga0335075, IMG submission 206723) | Soil microbial communities from Loxahatchee National Wildlife Refuge, Florida, United States - Lox_Sample_2.4 | ecosystem: Environmental > Terrestrial > Soil > Wetlands | place: USA: Florida... | reverse complement strand
TCGTGTACGTGTGCGGCGGGGAGCTGTGGCTGCTGGCCGACGTGCACGGCAGCACACCGGAGCGCCTCGACATCGTGCTCGGCTCACCTGCGCCCGGGCGTGCACCCCGGCTCGTAACTGCTCGCGACCACGTCGGCTCCCTCTCAGTGGACCGTTCGGGAACTGCCAGCGCTGTCGAAGTTCGCGGGACAGTTCACTGGCTAACGCACCGGGACGGTCCGGCCCTGGCGCTGTCGGCGGTGCCAGGTGTCCGGGCCCGCTTCCCGCAGGTACTCGGGGACGGTCAGGTCGTCTGGGCCACGGATGCCGACGGCGTGGACGCGATCGAGATCGGCGGCGGTGACCCGGACGCCCCTCTTCCGGCTGGCACTGCTCCGGCTGGCACTGTTCCGGCTGGCACTGTTCCGGCTGGCACTGTTCCGGCTGGCACTGCTCCGGCTGGCACTGGCGGTCCGGACGTTGCGCCACGCCGGCTTGGAGCCGGCCAGGTGGGCCGTATCTGGAACCTCGCGGCAGCGCCGGACGGTAGCGCCGTCGCGGTGGCCGGACAGGACGGGCACCTGCGGGTCGTCGACGTGGTGTCCGGCCAGGTGCGCGAGCTCGCCGCTTCGGACAACGGCCCGGTGTCCGGCCTGGCCTGGTCACCAGACTCCGCCTGGCTCGCCTGGTCCGAGCCGACCGACAGGCCGGGCGGGAGCAATCTGGTGCCGCTTCGCAAGCTCCGCCTGGCGCGGCTGTCGGACGGTCAGGTGACCGACGTCACCGACGGGCGGTTCGTCGACAGCGAGCCGGTATTCACGCTCGACGGGAAGTACCTGGCGTTCCTGTCCCAGCGCAGCTTCGATCCGATCTACGACGCGCATTTCTTCGACCTGGCCTTCCCTTACGGTGCCCGGCCCTATCTGCTGCCGCTCAGCGCAGCGACCCTGTCGCCGTTCGGTCCGCAGCTTGGCGGACGGCCGATAGGCGACGGCGAGCGAGCGGGGGACGACGACCGGCACCAGAAGGCCGAGTCAGGCGCCGCCGACGGTGCTGAAGGCGCTCGCGGACCGGATGGCAAGCCAGAGTCCGGTGCCGAGGGGGCAGGCCCTGATGGCCGTGCCAGGTATGCCGGCCCGCCGGTGGTGGTGGAGACCGATGGCATCGCCGACCGGGTGATCCAGCTGCCGGTGCCGGAGGCGCGGTACAGCCGGCTTCGCGCGCTGAAGGACGGGCTCGCCTGGCTGCATCAGCCAGTCATCGGAAACCTCGGCACCGGCGGCGCGCGGCCGACTGACGACGCACCTCGCGGGGTGCTTGAGCGGTTCGACTTCGGTCGGCGTGAGTCGACGGAGCTAACCGGCGAGGTGGACTGGTTCGAGGCCAGCAAGGACGGCACCAGGCTGGTGGTCAGCGATCATGGCGAGCTGACGGTGATACCGGGTACGCACAAGGCGGACGATGGCAATCCCGACGACCGGGTGCGGGTGGACGCCAGCCGCGCCAGGTTCATGGCGGACCCCATGGCGATGTGGCGCCAGGCATACGCCGAGGCCTTCCGGATCATGCGGCATGACTTCTGGGTACCGGACATGGCCGACGTGGACTGGGATGCCATCCAGGACGAGTACCGCCCGCTGCTTGACCGGATCGCCAGTGAGTCCGACTTCCGGGACGTGCTCTGGGAGGTCTTCGGCGAGCTGGGCACCTCGCACGCCTACGCGTTCACCCAGGACAGCGGACCGACGGACCGCGCTTCTGGCGTGCTCGGGGCTGATCTGGAACGGACAGCTGACGGCTGGCGCCTGACCCGGATCGTGCGGGGGGAGAGCTCCGATCCGCGGGCCCGCTCCCCGCTGACGGCTCCAGGGGCGCTGGTCAGCGTCGGCGACCTGCTCGTCGCGATCGACGGTCAGCCGGTCGGACCGGAGGGGCCCGGGCCGCTGCTCGCAGGCGCGGCCGGCAAGCCGGTTGAGCTCACCGTGACCCAGGCCGCAGGCGCTGGTCAGGACGGCAGCCAGCGGCGCAGGGTCGCTGTGGTGCCGCTGCGCAGTGACCGCAGGCTGCGCTACCTGGACTGGGTCGCGGCCAAGCGCGAGCAGGTTCGTGAGCTCGGCGGCGGACGGCTGGGTTACCTGCACGTACCCGACATGATGAGCGAGGGCTGGGCCGACTTCGGCCGCGATCTGCGCAGTGAGATGCTGCGGGACGGCTTGATCGTGGACGTCCGGGCCAACAGCGGCGGGCACACCTCGGAGCTCGTGGTCGAGAAGCTGGCCCGCCGGGTCATCGGCTGGGATGTGCCAAGCGCGAGGGTACCGGCGACCTATCCGAACGACGCACCTCGTGGCGCTGTGGTCGCCATCGCGGACGAGTTCGCGGGCTCGGACGGCGACATCGTCACGGCGGCCATCAAGCTGCTCGGGCTCGGGCCTGTTGTCGGTGCTCGCACCTGGGGCGGCGTGATCGGCTTCGACGAGGAGCACGAGCTTGTGGACGGAACCCAGATGACGGTGCCGAGGCTCGCGTTCTGGTTCGAGCGGCTCGGCTGGAGCGTGGAAAACTACGGCGTCGATCCGGACGTCGAGGTCATTCCGACACCCGATGACTGGGCGGCTGGCCGCGATCCGCAGCTCGAGACTGCCGTACGGCTGGCCCTCGAGGCGCTGGAGGCGCGGCCAGCGGTGCGCCCGCCCGACACCAGCACCCGGGCGTCCCGGCGCAGGCCGCCGCTGCCACCGAGGCAGGCGTGAGTCCCTCGCGGTGGCCCGGTAGCGGTCAGATGGGCGGCGTGTAGCCGTTCAGCCAGTGCAGCTGGAGCCAGGTGACGGCGCTTGCCCAGGCTCCGCTGACCTCGAGGACTCCGACGGCGATCAGCAGTACTCCGCCGATCCTGGTGATCAGCCGGGCATGCCGCCGGGCGAAACCGAAGACGTTCACTCCGCGCTGGAACGCGAACGCGACGATGAGGAAGGGGATACCGAGGCCGATGGCATAGACGAATGCCAGCAGGCCGCCGCGCAGCGCTGTCCCGCTTTCGCTGCCGAGGGTCAGCACAGCCGCGAGCGTCGGCCCGATGCAGGGCGTCCAGCCCAGCCCGAACAGGACGCCGAGCAGTGGCGCGCCGGCTAGTCCGGCCCGCGGCCGGAAGCTCGGTTTGAAGATCCGGCCGGCGAAGCTGAACCGGTCGAAGGCACCGAGGAACAGCAGCCCGAGCACGATGATCAGCCCGCCCAGGACGCGGGTCAGTATCTGCCGGTGGCTGAGCAGGGCGTCGCCCACACTCGCGGCGGCTACTCCCTCCAGTGCGAACAGCACGGCAAAACCCAGGATGAACAGCAGCGTGCCGAGCATGACCCGGCCGCGAGCTACCCCGGCGACATCGGCGCGTGAGCTGGTCGTTACCGGACGTGCTGGTGCCGCGGCAGCCCCGCCGCCAGCGGCCGGACTCAGTGTCCCGCCCACGGCAACCGCTGCTGTGCCAGGCACTGCCAGATCTGCGGACGCGACGGCCGGAGTCAGCGACTCCTGCTCGCCCGCCGTCTCCCGCTGCGAGGTCACGGCCGTGCCGGACATGCCGGTGAGGTAGGAGAGGTAGCCAGGCACGAGTGGCAGGCAGCACGGCGACATGAAGGTAATGGCCCCGGCAGCTGCGGCCACCGGGATCGCCAGCAGCACCGGCCCGGCCAGGATCAGGTGCCCGACTCCGCCGCTCACCGGCCGCCTCCCTCGCCTGCTCAGTCCCACTCGGTTCGTGGTCGCATCTAAGTTACCGGCCCGCCTGGCCTTGCGGGCCACCGCGATCCAGATCAGGACTGCCGCGCGCGGGACGGCCCCGGCGGGATCAGGCCGGCAGCGGTATCAGGGCACTCTGGCGGTCAGGCTCGCCACCGCGTCGCGGGCCGCCAGCGCCGCTGCGGTCGGTTCCGGCCCGGCGGCCAGCAGCGGGAGGCGCACTGCCGGGCTCGGGATCTCGCCAAGCCGGTGCAGCACCGACTTGATCACGGCCGGGTTGGGCTCAGCGAACAAGGCCCGCGACAGTGGCGCCAGCTGATGTCCCAGCTCTCTGGCCAGGGCCGCCCGGCCGTCCCGCCACAGGCCGATCAGCCGGGCGAACCCGTCGGTGCAGACATGGGCCGACGCCGAGATGGCGCCGTCCGCGCCCAGCGCGAGCAGCGGCGACAGGTAGAGGCAGTCGCCGCCGAGCACGCTGAACCCGGCCGGGCGCTCGGCCATCATCGCGATCGTGTCCGCGTCGATGGATCCCGCCGAGTGCTTGACCCCGGCAATTCCCGGCAGCGCCGCGAGCTGGCGCATGTCCGCCCAGCCGACCGCCTGCCCCGTGCGGTACGGGATGTTGTAGACGACGACCGGGACCGGGCTGCCGACGGCCAGCGCACGGAAATGCTCGAGCACCCCGGCCGCGCCTGGCCTGCTGTAGTAAGGCACCACCGTCAGCGCCGCGCGGACTTGCGGGTACTCAGCGAGGGCAGCGAGCGCGGCCGCCGAGCGCGCCGTGTTGTTCGACCCTGCTCCGGCGATCAGCGGTGCGCCGCGGTCCCGGCAGACCTGGCTGCAGATCCGCAGGACCTCCGATCGCTCGGTCTCAGTCAGTGTCGGGGTCTCCGCGGTCGTGCCGAGCGCCACGATGCCAGTGGCGCCGTCGTCGAGAACCCGATGCGCGAGTCTCTCGAGCGCGTCGGCCGCGAGGGCGCCGTCGGCGGTGAAGGGAGTGATCAGCGGGACGAAGAGGCCAGTCAGCTCGGTCATGCACCGATCCTGCCCAGCAGAAATAGTCCAGGTCCAGTTCCGATTTCTGTATGAACAATTAAGCTAGGCTAATGCTTGACGTCCGCCGTCTGCAGCTGCTGCGCGACCTGGCCAGGCTTGGCACGATCGCCGCAGTTGCGCAGGCGCAGTTCTGCACGCCATCGGCCGTTTCTCAGCAGCTGAGCGTGCTGGAGCGGGAGGCTGGGCTGCCGCTGATCCGGCGTTCTGGCCGCGGGGTTGAGCTGACGGTGGCCGGGCTGGAGCTGGCGGACCGAGCCGGAGCCGTGCTCGCACTGCTGGAGGAAGCAGAAGCCGCGCTGGCAGCGATCCGCGGCGAGCTGGCCGGTGAACTCAGGGTCGGCGCTTTCCCGACCGCGGTCCGGTCGGTGCTGCCGCCCGCCATGGTCCGGCTGGGCACCGAGTATCCGCGACTTGAGCTGCATCTGACCGAGCTCGACCCGGCTGAGGTGCCGGACGCGCTCAGGTCAGGCGCGCTCGATATTGCGCTCGTGCACGAGTACGACTACGTCCCGGCTGAGCCCGATCCCGGGCTGGCCATGGATCCGCTGCTGGAGGAGACGATCTTCCTCGCCGGAGCGGCGCCCGGCCAGGCCGATATGGCGTCGGTCGCCAGAGCTACGGCCGGCTCCGACGGCTGCGAGGATCCCGTTTTCGCCAGCCGGGAGCAGCCCTGGATCATCTCCAGTCCTGGCACGCTCTGCCACCTGATGACCATGCGGCTGTGTCAGGCGGCCGGGTTCACGCCGCGCATCAGGCACTATGCCGACGATTTCGCGGCTGTGCTGACACTGGTGGCTGCCGGCCAGGGCGTCGCGCTCGTGCCGGAGCTCGCGCTCGCCGACCGGCCGTCGGGCGTCGCGCTGACCGCGCTGCCCGCCCGGCGGCGCACGCTGATCGCCTACCGCCGCGGAGCAGCCGCCCACCCGGCTGTGGCGGCCTGCACCGCCGCACTCCGTGCCGCGACCGGGGACTACCTGACGCGGCACCCGGATCCGGCAAACCGGGCATGATTCGCCCGGCCGAGCCGCCCTAGATACCACTCTTCATTCGTTCGGTGCGCTCGAACCAGGATGAAACGGGCGCGAGAGCGCACTTGACGAATGAAGAGTGACGGAGTGGGGGTCGGTTGCTCGGCGTTCGCGTGGCTCGCGGCGAGGGCTGGACCGACGGTGGCTGGTCCGACGGTGGCTGGTCCGACGGTGGCTGGTCCGACGGTGGCTGGTCCGACGGTGGCTGTCCTGCGGGCGGCTGCGCTGACGGCGGTTGCGGGACCAGGCGGCGCAGGACCAGGCGCTCGGCCGCGGTCCAGGCCGTCGTCGTCAGCAGGTAGATGCCCGCGGCCAGCGGCACAAAGGCGGCGATCGCCACCGTGCTGTACGGCAGGAGCTTGCCGAGCAGACCGAGTCCGGCAGGCTGGGCCGCGCCCGCGCCGACGGCGCCCGTGCCGGCAGCGCCCGTGCCGGCAGCGCCCGTGCCGGCAGCGCCCGTGCCGGCAGCGCGCGTGCTGACAGCGGCAGGGCCGGCAGCCGCGGGACTGGCTCCGAGCTGTCCGGTCGCCCGGGCCATGACGAACGCAACCGCGGCGAGCAGCAGGAACAGCCCGATGAACAGCAGGCCGTGCATGCTGAGCGCACCTGCCCCGGTCAGCCAGTGACTGCCGAGCGGCGTCCCGAGCAGTTCCCTGGTCAGCAGATGGTTCGTACCGCCGTCAACGGTCGACGACAGGAACAGCCGGTAGAGGACCGTGAAGAACGGCAGCTGCAGGAGCAGCGGCAGGCAGCCGGCCAGCATGCCGCCGCCCTCGGCCCGGTACAGGGCAGTGAGTTCCGCCTGCAGGCGTTCGGGCTGGCTGCCGTACTGCTTGCGGAGCTCGGCGATCTTGGGCTGCAGCGCGCTCATGCGAGCCTGGCCCCGGTAGGCGTGATAGCTAAGCGGGGACAGCAGCAGCCGCACCGCAACGGTGAAGAGGACGATCGCGGCCGCTGTCGCGAGGCCGATGCCGAGCGGCGAGAGTAGCTGAGCTAGTGAGAACACGATGTGATAAGCGAAGCCAATCGGGCCATTGAGGAAGCTAAAGCTGAGCATGACGAGACCCTCCAGCGGGTTCGGACGTTAGGGAATCAGCTGGAGACGGCCGCGTATGCGGGCGCGCTAGTGAGATGAGTACAGCGCGCTACGATCAGGCGGCCGCCGGGGCCGCCGATGGAGCTCTCGGCCGGGCATGGCCAGCCGCGTCCGGGTTGAGCTGGCGCTGGTAGACAGCGCCCCACGACTTCCTGCGCAGCGCGACAGCGCGCTGCAGCAGCGGGCCGGACGTGAGCGCGCTGGTGAGGCTGCCAGCGCTCGAAAGCAGTGCGACGATCGCGCCGGCCAGCGTCACGGCGGCGACGGCAAGCAGCACGGACGGAGCCGCGGCTGCCTGCTGGGTCAGCTGCCAGCGCGCTTCCAGCTCGGCTGTCGCGATGCCGAGCACGGCGAGGATCACAACAGCCGGCCCGCGTACGACGCTGAGACCGAGCACGGCTCCAACTGTACGCGCTCGCGACATGACGCGACTAGACGATGTCTCCGCGGGCGGGCGCCTTAACGGGACAAGGCGGCTTCGCGCTCGCTCACCCGCTCGCGCTGCGGCACCACGGTGTACTTCGGGTCAGCCGCCGATGCGGTCCCGGCGTGGAAGATGCCGAGCCTCGTGGAAGCGGACGCTGCCATCAGGGCAGCCCCCGACACCCCGGCAACGAGGCGGCTGGCCCGCCGGCTGGGCAGCAGACCCGGCGTGCTGAACAGCCCACCTGCCGCACCCAGCGCAGCAAGGACCTGGCCAGCCCTCATGTACTTGCCCCCGCGGCCCTGCGAGTAAGGCTCCGCCGTCAGGCCGGTGCGGTGTCGCATCCACTCGAACGCAGGCGCCTCGATCGCATAGCCGAGCAATGCGAGGTTGCGGGCCGGCGCCGCCTCGGCCAGTGGCGCGCTGAGCAGGCCAAGGCCGCCGGCCGCCATTGACGCGGAACCGATGAACTTGAACGGCATTTCCGGGTACGCCTCGTGCCAGGCGGGCACAGCCGTGTCGCAGATCAGCGCGGCGGTGTAGGACGCGACGGCCGGGGCCAGCAGTGCCGCCGACGCCGTTGCTGCAGCCCCGGTTCTGGGCAGCCGCCCGGTGAGAGCGGAGAGTGCGGCAACACCAGCGCAAGGGGCGTAACCGCTCACCACCCAGGTGCCGACGCTCATCGGCGAGGTCACCTTGAACACGCGGAGCATATTGAGAAACCGGGCCGGACGGCCCAAGTCCTTCACCAGCGCCGCCATGGAAAGCGAGATGGCAGCGGCGGCGCCGGTTTTGGCGACCCGGCTCAGACCGGGACGGCCAGTGAGGTCGGCACCGGCAGCGAGCAGCGAGGAACCGCCCGCCAGGCCGCCGAGGAAGAAGTAGCCCGCGATCTCCAGCGGCTGCCAGACCGGCGCGTTCAGGACCGGCCTGCCGTAGTACGAGGTGAACTCGGGGCGCGGCACCATCGGCCGCTCGCCGGAGCCCTTGCCTCGTCGCCATCGTCGGCTGGCACCGTCGGCTGGCCCATCCTGCGGGGGCCGATGACCGCTGCCGGCAGCCCTGGAGTTGCTCATTGCCGCCTGCCTACCGCCGCGGCAGCGAACGAAGCGGCGGCAATCGCCGCCATCGTGACCGCGGCCGCTCCGACGTGGCGCCACATGGACATGACGTCCCTGGTCGTGACCACCGGATCCGGCGGCAGGCCGTAAACCTCCGGCTCGTCGAGCAGCAGGAAAAACGCCCCGTCGCCGCCCACGCCGTCATCCGGGTCGTGCCCGTACAGCCGTGCCTCGGCAACGCCGGCCTCGTGCAGTTCATCCAGGCGGCCCGAGGCCCGCTCGCGTAGTTCGTCCAGCGGCCCGAACTGGATGGACTCGGTGGGGCACGCCTTCGCGCAGGCGGGCTCAAGCCCGTCGCCGATCCGGTCGTAGCACAGCGTGCACTTCCACACCCGGCCATCGTCCTTGCGCTGGTCGATCACGCCGTACGGGCAGGCAGGAACGCAGTACCCGCAGCCGTTGCAGACGTCCTCCTGGACGACCACGGTGCCGAACTCGGTGCGGAAGAGCGCTCCCGTCGGGCACACATCCAGGCATGCCGCGTACGTGCAGTGCTTGCACACGTCCGACGACATGAGCCAGCGCAGGTCGCCGTCCGCGGCACCTCGGCCGCCACTGTCACTGGCACCGTCACCGTCGGCAGCTTCCGGCCGGCGCTGCTCGATAAAGGCCACATGCCGCCAGGTGTCCGCGCTCAGGCCAATGGTGTTGTCGTAGGACATCCCGGTCAGCGTCAGGCCGTCCTCAGGGACGTGGTTCCACTCCTTGCACGCGACCTCGCAGGCCTTGCAGCCGATGCAGACCGAGGTGTCGGTGAAGAAGCCCACCCGGGCCGGATGATCGGGGTATCCCGCCTGCCCGGCCGGGTCGGAGCGGCCGCCGGACAAGGCGCCCGCGAACCCGCCGCCGAGAAGCTCAGGCATCCAGGGCGCGACCTGCTGATGGTCTTCAGGCCTCAGGCCCCCGGCCCCGGCCTCGCCAGCCCCGGCGTCCCCCCCGGCTGCGGCATCGCGGCCAGCCTGAGTCTCGCGGCCGGCCGTGTCCTGCTGGCGGTATGTTCCGGTCATATCTCGGTCCCGGTTCCCTCGGTGATGCCCGCCCGCCGCTGGTAATCGCGGACGAGGGCCAGGCGGCCCGGCCCGGTGGGCCGCCGGCCTGGCCGGATGTCGCAGGCGAAAACCTTGCTCTCCTGGATGTGCGAGTTCGGGTCAAGGCTGACCGGGGCCAGCTCGTTGGCCGAGTCGCCCCGCGCATAGCCATTGGGACCCCAGTGGTACGGCAGCCCGACCTGGTGGAGCCGGCGCCCGCCCACGGTCAGCGGGGTCATCCGGTCGGTCACCAGCACCCGCGCCTCGACAGCGTTGCGCGCAGTGACGATCGTCGCCCAGCCGCGGTGCGCGAGCCCGCGTTCCGCGGCCAGCTCGGGCGACACCTCGCAGAACAATTCCGGCTGCAGTTCGGCCAGGTACGGCAGCCACCGGGTCATCCCGCCACCCGTCTGGTGCTCGGTCAGGCGGTAGGTGGTCACCACGAACGGGAACACGTCCGACCCTGGTGTCCCGTTGCTCGGCTGCAGCCTGTTGTCCGGGTGGACGAACGGCAGGACCTCCCGGACGGGATTCCGCTGCTGCCGGTACAGCAGGTTGGCGACCGGGGAATCCTGCGGCTCGTAGTGGACCGGCATCGGTCCGTCGATCAGCCCGGCCGGCGAGTACAGCCATGCCTTCCCGTCCGCCTGCATGATGAACGCGTCGGTGCCGCTCAGCGCTG
>Ga0335075_10019100_pt1 | contig 10149 bp, 8 predicted proteins | sample Lox_Sample_24_FD_206723 | JGI IMG/M metagenome (GOLD analysis project Ga0335075, IMG submission 206723) | Soil microbial communities from Loxahatchee National Wildlife Refuge, Florida, United States - Lox_Sample_2.4 | ecosystem: Environmental > Terrestrial > Soil > Wetlands | place: USA: Florida... | reverse complement strand
GCGGGCGTGGCCTGCCGACGACGAAGCTGATCGCGGCATCAGCACACCAGCCGCCGACGAAGGCTCCGCAGTCGATGCTCACCAGGTCGCCGTCCGCCAGTCGGGTTCGGTCCGGGATCCCGTGAACGACCGCGTCGTTGACGCTGGCGCAGATGACCCCGGGGTAGGGGGTGGGCGCCCATGACGGGTGGTAGTCCAAGAACGCGGGGACGGCTGCAGCCTTGTCGATGATCGTGGCCGCTACCCGGTCCAGCTCGGCCAACGTGACGCCAACCTCGGCCTTCTCCCTGACCGCGGCGAGCGCTTCGGCTACGACGCGTCCTGCCTCGCGCTGGAGCGCGATCTCCCGTGATGTCTTGAGCTCGACCATGGTGTCTTTGGCCTCCCGGCGCAAGTTGCTCGAATTATCATACCGGTATTATTATTCGAGCATGGTCCGGGACCCGCTGCAGCCATGGGAGATCGAACGAGGGCGACGCCTCGGCGCTGCCCTCCGCCAAGCGCGCAGTTCAGCCACCCTTGGTGAGGTGGCGGCAGCTGCGGGCGTTTCTGTCGAAACGCTCCGCAAGATCGAGACGGGACGAATGCCGACTCCGGCTTTCTTCACGGTCGCCGCCCTCGCCCAGGTGCTCGGGCTGTCGCTGGACGAGCTGTCCGCCGGGCTCGCCGCCACCGGTGGCAGGACGGGCAGCCAGGCATCCTGACGTCGGGCCGAGTGACTGTGCGCGCAGGAATTACAAGTGCGCAGGCTGGCTGAGGTTGCTGTCGGCTGGCGTTCGCAGGCCCGCGACGTAAATTCTCCCGGGGCTATGACGCGGAAGATCCTACGTGATCATGGACTGGCTAGCCGTGGCGGGCGCGGAAAGCTGCCGCCTTGACCCTGTTCTGGCAGGTCGTCGAGCAGAAGCGGCGAGTCCCGTTCCTGGAGACGTCGACGTACACGCGATCACAGCGGGACGCGGTGCACACGCCTAGGCGCTTGTACATGTCGGTGCCGAGCACGACGGCTAGCCCGGTCGCGCAGCCGGCCGACCAGCCCTGAGCGAGCGAGTCGTCCCGGCCGTGGAAGTGCAGGTGCCAGGGCTCCCCGTCATGGCGGTCGAGTTGCGGTCGGGCTCCGGTCTCGGCCAGCATCGCGTTCAGCAGGCTGGCGGCATCGTCTACGTGCTCAGCCTCAACGGCGTCGAACACCGCGCGCAGCATGCTCGCGGTGCCGGCGAGGTCCGTCGCTTCCGCAGTGGTGACCTCGCGCGCCGATCGCTGCCCGGTCCGCAGTGCCGCGGTCACTGCGGCGCATGCGGCCTCGCCGGCCGGCGGCTGATAGCTGCGGCCGCGCGCTTCGCCCGGTGTCAGCGTGTTGACAAGGCTCACTGCGACCGAGATGACCGCGTCGAGGTGACTGTTGAAATTCACTTGACCAGTTATGTCCAGCATCGTAGGTTGTGACTGCTGAAACTGTACACGACAGTCACGTAGCCGGCACGCCCATCGCGTGCCGCGGGAAGCGAGTAGCCATGCCCGAAGCAGGTAGTCAGACGGTGCCCCAGCCGGTCAGCCCGGCAGTTGCGCGCGGGTGGATCGACCGCTGGGACGCTCAGCAGCAGCGCTACCTGCCGGACCGGGAAGACAGGTTCACCGCGCTGATTGACGCGGTCGAGGAAGCGGCCGGGCGCCCGGACCCGCTAGTGCTCGATCTCGGCAGCGGACCGGGTTCGCTCGCGGTCCGGTTGCTGCGGCGCATCCCGGCCGCCACTGTTGTTGCAGTTGACGCCGATCCGCTCACACTCGGCCTCGGCCGGGCTGCGTGGCGCGAGGTGTCCGGGCTTCGCTTCGTGGATGCCGACCTGCGTGCCCCCGGCTGGACGGCTGGTCTGGCCTTGGAGCGCGCGCCCGATGCCGCGGTCAGCACGACAGCGCTGCACTGGCTGCCCGAGCGCGCGCTGGCAGCGCTGTATGCCGAGCTCGCCACAGTGCTGAGGCCGGGGGGTCTGCTGCTGAACGGTGATCACATGCGCGATGACGACTCGGAGCCGACGCTCGTCCGGCTGGGCCGGGCGCTGATCGAGCGCGAGGAGCAGCGGCGGTTCCCGGAGGGCCTCGCTGAGACGTGGACCGACTGGTGGGAATCGGCGGCGGCTGATCCGGCGCTCGCGGCCCTCGTTGCCGAACGGCAGGCACGGCGAGTCGATTCTGAACACCACGGCTCGCCTGCCGGATTGTTGCGCGTGCACGTGACGGCGTTGCAGTCAGCGGGCTTCGCCGAGATTGGCACGCTCTGGCAGCGCGGGGAAAGCCGGCTGCTCTGCGCCGTGCGCCAAGCAGGCACTGCCGAGGTGGCAGACTGAAAAGATGTCCGCGCCAGCGCTGCCCGTTGCCCACCCAGCTGATCCTGACGCTGCAGGGCAGCTCTATGAGCCGTGCGTGTTGCTCAAGCTCGGTGAGATCGTGCTCAAGGGCCGCAACCGCCAGCAGTTTGAACGGCTGCTGCACGACAACATCAGGCGCGCGGTGCGCGACCTCGGGATCGAGGTGCGGGTCTGGCAGCGCGAGGGCGTGATCGTAGTCCGCGTGGCCGGCGCGGACCTGGGCGGCTTGGTCGCCGAGACTGCTGTCGACCTGGTCGCGCAGAGACTGACGTACGTCATGGGCGTGGCCCGGGTCTGCCGCGCCCTCCGGGTCGCGAAAGACCCGGATGCGGCCACCTCCGCGGCGGTCGGACTCGTCGCGGGATGCCCGGGCTCGTTCGCGGTTCGCGCCCGGCGACGGGATAAGCGCTTCCCGGTTACCTCGGCCGAGCTTGCCGTGCAGATCGGCAGCCGCATCCAGGCGGAGTATGGCTACCCGGTCGATCTCCGCTCGCCGGACACCACGGTGTTCGTGGAGGTAGACCAGCGCGAGGTCTTTGTCTTCACGGAGGGCTGGGCCGGCCAGGGCGGGCTGCCAGTCGGGATGAGCGGCCGGGGACTGGTGCTGATGTCCGGCGGGATCGACTCCCCGGTGGCCGCATACCGGATGATGCGACGCGGGCTGCGCTGCCATTTCCTGCATTTCTCCGGAATGCCGCTGACCGGCCCGGAGTCGGTGTACAAGGCGTACGGCCTGGCGCGGCAACTCGACCGCTACCAGACCGACTCACGGCTGTTCGTCGTGGCGTTCGGGACGGCGCAGCGGCGGCTCGCCGCGTCGGGCGCGGGCCGGCTGCAGATCGTCGCCCAGCGACGGCTCATGCTGAAGACCGGCGCTGCCCTCGCCAGACGGCTGCGGGCTACAGCTCTGGTGACCGGCGACTCGCTCGGTCAGGTGAGCAGCCAGACACTGGCAAACATCACCGCGCTCGACGACGCGGTCTCGCTCCCGATCCTCCGGCCCCTGATCGGGCTCGACAAGTCGGAGATCATGGCCGAGGCACGGCGGATTTCCACCCTGGCCATCTCCGAACTGCCAGACCAGGATTGCTGCTCGCTGCTAACGCCGCGCCAGGTAGAGACCAAGGCGCGAATCGAAGACTTGCGCAAGATCGAGGCCCGCCTGGACGCAGAGGACCTGGCCGAGGAGCTAGCTGCCGCTGCGCAGGAGCACACACCGGAGCGCAATTCCGGCGTCAGTCATCATCGTCAGCAATCCGGTGATGCTTCGACAGCGTGAGCCGGCCCTCCCAGATGACGGCATCCCCGCCGAGCCTGGTCAGGACGCCGCCGCTCGCCAGCAGCAACCTCGTGCCGCGTAGCAGCGCGACAGCACTGACGCCGCTGCCCAGGCCGGACCGGATCGCGGTAACACGGTCTTCGCCAGCAGCATTGACCTGCAAGACCAGCCCGGCCGCCGACGCCTGCGCCGGAGTCGCGGTGACGAGCACGGTGCCGTGCGCGCCAGGCGACAGCCGCCCGGCGAAGGCGGTCACGCCTGTATTGATCCGCCGCCAGCGAGCGCCGTTCCAGTGCGCCAGGACGAGTCGGGTGGCTCCTGCTCTGACCTCGTTGCCCAGCACCCAGACGTCGCGCTTGGACGTAGCCAGGATGTCACTTGCCACAACACCGGTCAGGACGTGACCGGTGCGCACCGGCCGCCACTGCTTGCCGTCGTAGCGCAGAACGGAACTGGTCTTCGTGCCGGTGGTAACGGCCCAGATGTCGCGCCGCGAGATCGCGCTGGCACGGTAGATCGCCCCGGCCGCGCCCGCGACCCGACGCCAGGACCGGCCGTCGAAATGCCACGTTCCCGTGCCGTTGCCGTCTGCGCCCGCGCCGAAGATCCAGACATTGTCCGCTGAGACCGCCGTCAGGCCGGTGATCGTGCCGTCCCAGCGCTTGGCGAGGTACCACTGCGTGCCATTCCAGTGCAGCAGGTACCCGCCGTACTCGCTAGCGGCCCAGATGTCCGTCGCGGACGGCGCGCTCGCGTCGCTGATGAAGCCGGCGAGCCGGGGCGGCAGCGCGGACCGCGTCATGGCGGCGCCCGTCCAGTGCTCGGCCACCGGTCTGCTCGGGCCGCCGGGGTTGGTCCCGCCGAAGACCCATGCCTGCCGCTTGCCGGTGGCCACGACGGCTGAGTAACCCGACGCATTCCCCGGCTGGCCGAAGTGGCTGATGGCCAGGATCCGGTACGGCGACACGCTGCCCCGCACGGCAGCCCGGGCATGCTGCGCGGTGCTGACCGTGCCCGCTGCTGCTTGCCGCGCCAGAGCCGGGCCGTTGGCACTGGCCAGCGCCAACACAGGCACCAGTCCCGCCACAGCCGCAGTCGAGCGGATCCTCAGCATCGACGTCCCCGCATTTTCAGCCCGGGTCTATTGCCGCATGCGTGCAACGCTCCGGTCAAGGCTTTCCCAAGATACCTGGACGAAGCAGGTGCCGGGACCTGATCAGCTGAGCCGGACAGCGGCTGTGACATTCTTGGTTGCCGGGGTGAGCGACGTGCGAATTGGCTTGCAGATTCCGGACTTCAGCGGCGCAGGGGGCGCGCCGGAACTCGGCAGGAAGCTGGCCGCGGTTGCCAGGACTGCCGATGACGCGGGTTTCGACAGCATCGCGGTCATGGATCACTTCTTCCAGATTTCGATGATCGGGCCGCCCGAGCAGGACATGCTCGAGGCCTACACGACGCTCGGATACCTGGCCGGCTGCACATCGCGCGCCCGGCTGCTGACACTGGTTACCGGGGCGGTCTACCGGCATCCAGGCATCCTGGCCAAGATTGTCACGACGCTCGACGTGCTCTCCGGCGGCCGGGCCTGGCTGGGCATCGGCGCTGCCTGGAACGAGGAGGAAGCCCGCGGGCTTGGCATCCCGTTCCCGCCAGTGGCCGAGCGGTTCGGGCGGCTTGAGGAGACGTTGCGTATCTGCCTGCAGATGTGGCAAGGGGACGAGAACCCCTTCAACGGCGAGTACTACCAGCTTGACCGGCCGCTGAACCATCCTCAGGCCTTGTCGGCTCCGCACCCGCCGATAATGATCGGCGGTGCAGGCGAGCGGAAAACTCTCCGTCTCGTCGCCCGCTACGCGCAGGCGTGCAATCTCTTTACCGGCCCTGACCTGGGCCGGAAGCTCGACGTCTTGCGCGCGCACTGCGAGGCTGAAGGTCGCTCGTTCGACGAGATCGAGAAGACTTGCTACTTCACATTCGACGTAGGTGATGGCGGCAAGCGAGCCGGGGAGGTCGTCGATCAGCTCGGCGGGCTGGCCGAGATGGGCTTCGACATGGCGATCGGAGCTGTCGCGGGAGTCTGGGACCTGCGGCCGCTTGAGATCATCGGCAGCCAGGTGATCCCGGCGGTCGCCGCGCTGTGACGCATCCCTGGCCGGCGCGCGCCGGAAGCTCCGTTGCTCCCGGTGCGCGTATTGCTTTGGCGGTCAGCCCCGGCTCGCGTTCCCCGCGCTCGCGAGCTTTCCGGCGTGTGCGACAGGCTGCGGCGCGGGTGTGAGCGTCCGGCCAAGCAGCCCAGGCAGAGTGTTGACCATCTCGGCAAGCTCGCGGATGTCCTCGCCGGTCAGCGCCTGATCGCCATCGCACATCGCGGCGGCCGGGTGCGGATGCACATCGACGATGATGCCGTCGGCACCGACCGCGACCGCGGCCCGGCTCAGCGGCAGCACCAGGTCACGACGGCCGCCGGAATGAGACGGGTCGATGATGACGGGCAGGTGCGAGAGGCGCTGGGCCACCGGCACCGCGCTGATGTCGAGAGTGTTCCTGGTGGCGGTCTCGAAGGTCCTGATGCCCCGCTCACACAGCACGATGTCGAGGTTGCCGCGCTGGGCGATGTACTCGGCAGCCATCAGCCATTCCTCGATGGTGGCGTTCATGCCGCGCTTGAGCAGCACAGGCTTGCTTGCGGAGCCGACCGCCTGCAGCAGCGTGAAGTTCTGCATGCTGCGCGTTCCCACCTGGAGCATGTCCGCGTAGGAGCTGACCAGGTCGACCGAGGCCGGGTCTATGACCTCTGTCACTACCGGCAGGCCGGTCTCGGCCCTGACGTCCGCCAGGATGCGCAGCCCGGCCTCGCCGAGTCCCTGGAACGCGTACGGCGACGTTCTCGGCTTGTAGGCGCCGCCACGCAGCAGCGAGGCGCCGGCGGCCTGCGCCATGCGCGCCGATGTGAGCGTCTGCTCCGCGGTCTCCACCGTGCACGGTCCGGCAATGACGGTCAGATGACCTGGCCCGATGGGCACGCCGCCAACGGTGATCACTGACCGGTTCGGATGATGCTCGCGGCTCACCAGCTTGTACGGCACCGAGATGCGCACCACATCGCTGACGCCGGAGTAGCTGCGCAAGTTCAGGGCGCCGAACTGCTCGACGTCGCCGACCAGCCCGATAATCGTCCGGGACACGCCACGGCTGACGAAGGCCTCGCCGCCGGCCGCGGTCACCAGGCCGACGATTGCTTCAATGTCACTCTCGGTGGCCTCGGGGGCCATCACCACCACCACTGCGTTCTCCTCGTCCCCATCATGACGAAAGCCCCGGACCATCTCGGCCCGGGGCTTAACTGAGTGTCGCCTTGCGTCAGCGCAGAGTCTGGCGGGCGACCGTCCCTGGGCCGGGCCGGTAGCCAAATCCAAACCAATAGCTGCTCCGCACGCGGGTTAGCTTAGCGCACCGGCCTGTAGCCGCGCTGCGCGGTGGGCGCGGCCAATGCATCGCCGGCCGGGTGGCAAGATAGCTGCACTTGCGGCGGCAATGGGTCGGCGTCGCGGCGCGCACTGGCGCGACATCGGGAAGGGGCAGGTCAGCGGGATATGATGCAGCCCGATACTGGTGCGCGCGAACGTGGCGAGCGCGAGGAGGGCTTGCTGGCAGCGGAGTCGGGGCAGACTGACGACCAGCCCGGCGCGGGCGGTGACAGCATCCCGGCCGGCCCGCACACGTCTGGTCAGCAACCGGCGCTACCCCCCGGCCAGTACGTACCGCGGACCCTGCCGGTGCTCCACTATGGCCCGGTCCCCGTCTTCAATGCGGCGACCTGGGACCTGCGCATACTCGGAGCGACGGAGTCAGGGGCGCAGATCAGGCTGCGCTGGGATGATGTCGCGGCGCTGCCCGTCAGCCAGGTCACGGCGGACTTCCACTGCGTGACGAAATTCACCGTCCGCGGAGTCCGCTGGGCGGGTGTGCTGGCTGCCGAGATACTGCGCCGGTACCCGCCAGCCCCTGCCGTGACGCACGTGATGATCTGGGCCGAGTTCGGCTATAGCGCCAACATCCGGATCGGCGATTTCGCGGCGGAGGACACGCTGCTGGCTACGCACCGTGACGGTGCCCCGCTGAGCCCCGAGCATGGCTACCCGCTCCGGCTGGTGGTGCCGAGCCTGTACGGGTGGAAGAGCGTCAAGTGGATCCGCGCGGTTGAGTACCTGACCGCTGACCGGCGCGGGTTCTGGGAGGAACGGGGCTACCACAACCTCGCCGACCCGTGGCAGGAGCAGCGGTACTCATATCAGGAACGAGCAGGGGAGGGTCCGCCGCTCTGAGCCCGTCGCGGCCGGGACTAGCGGCTCCTAGTCGCCGAACCCGCCGAACAGGCCGACATTGATGGTGATGGTCGATCCCTGGGGAGCCTGCCCCGTCGGCGAGTAACTCCCCACCGTGTTTCCGGGGCCCATCTGGTTCACGGTGACCTGGAAGCCGGCCTGGGTGAGCGCCTGCTGGGCCTGGCTGGTGCTCATGCCGGTCACATCCGGGACGTTCACCTGCTGCGGCCCTGACGACACATAGACGGTCACGACCTCACCGCTGGTGATGGGCGTGTTGGGAGCGGGGGACTGCCGGATGATGGTGTTCGCTGGCTGCGAGCTGTTGGAGACCGTCACCGGGTCGATGCTGTAGCCGCCGGCCGACGCGGCTCCCTGGGCTGCGGTTACCTGCTGGCCGACGAAGTTCGGCAGCGGCTGGCCGCTGCTCACCACCAGCTGGACCGGCTTGTTCGTCGGCCAGTGCTGGTAGGCGCCCGGGTCGGTCGAGAGCACCACGCCGGCCGGGATGCTGGTAGAAGTCTCGTAGGTCGGCCGGCCTGGTGTCAGTCCGGCCGCCTTGAGACTGTGGTCGGCCTGGGCCAATGACTGCCCGGTCACCGACGGCACCGCGACCAGGACCGGCCCGAGGGACGGAATGATCGTGACCGTGCCGCCGTGCCTGACCTGAGCTCCGGAGGCCGGGTCGCTCGAGATGACCTGGCCAGCCTGCACTGTGTCGCTGTGCCGCGGCGTCCCGACGACGACGCCGAGGCCGGCGTTGGACAGATCGCCGCGCGCCGTGCTGACCGTCATGTCGGCCAGCGACGGGACGGTGGTGTACTGGCCTTTCGCCAGCCACCATGCACCGATGCCGACGACGATGACGACCAGGACGATCAGGATCCGCCGGCTGAACAGCCACCGCTGGAGCATCGGCTCGTGATACCGGCGCTGCGTGCGGCCGCGACTGCGGCCGGAGTATCCGCTGCCGTCGGCGTAGTCCGCGCGGAGGCCGGTCGGAACGATGAGGGTGTGGTTCCCGCCGCCGGACTGGGCCGGGTAACCGCCCGGCGCGGGCAGCCTCGCGGTACCGTCGTGCAGCGGTCCGGTGCTGTTCAGGTCGGCGTTGGCATGCGCACCTGACTCGCCCCTGGCCAGCCATTGAGTGGCCGGCTCGTGTCCTGGCAGCAGGATTTCCCCGGTCACCGGACCGTCCGCGGCCCCACTCGACGAGACGTCGTCTGCTGCCCCGTCACCGCCCCCTGGCGCGGCGGCCATGCCCGCCGCCGGCCTGGAGTCGTGATTGACCGGTTGCTGGGCGCTGGCCGCCAGCCCGGGCATCGGCATGCCCCGGCGTACCTCGGTGATGGCCTTCAGGTAACGGCGAGCATCGGGCGGCCGCAGTTCCGGGTCGCGCGACGTGGCGAGCGCGACCAGCGTGTCTATTGCCGCGGGCAACTCCGGGACCAGGCTCGACGGTGCCGGGACAACGGCGTTGACATGCTTGTAGGCCACGTCTAGCGGAGACTCACCGGTGTGTGGCTGTACGCCGGTGAGCATCTCGAATAGCATCACGCCGGCCGCGTAGACGTCGCTCCGCTCGTCCGCGGTATTGGCGGCCACCTGCTCGGGCGCGAGGTAGGCGGCAGTCCCGATGAGCAGCCCGCTCTTGGTGTTACTGGTGCCCGACGCGGCCCGGGCCAGGCCGAAGTCGGCCACCTTGACCGACCTGCCGTTGCCGAGCAGTACGTTCTCAGGCTTGACGTCGCGGTGGATGATGCCTGCGTCATGCGCCGCGGCCAGGCCTGCCAGCACCCGCTCGATGATGTCCAGCGCCTCACGCGGGTTAAGCCGTCCGCGGGCGGCAATCAGGTCGCGCAGCGTCGGGCCGGGCACGTACTCCATGGCGATGTAATGCAGGTCACCTGTCGAGCCCTGGTCGAAGACAGCGACGACATTCGGGCTCGACAGCCTGGCTACCGACCGCGCCTCACTGATGAACCGCCCGACGAAATCCTGGTCGCGCGCCAGCTCCTGATGGGCGATCTTCAGCGCGACCGTCCGCTCTAGCCTGATGTCGCGCGCGTGGTACACAGTTGCCATGCCGCCACGGGCAATCTGCGACTCGACCAGGTAACGCCCGTCAAGCAGCTGCCCTATTGGTGCCGACACCGTCGTATCCATCGGGAGAATTCTA
>Ga0335075_10019099_pt1 | contig 10150 bp, 10 predicted proteins | sample Lox_Sample_24_FD_206723 | JGI IMG/M metagenome (GOLD analysis project Ga0335075, IMG submission 206723) | Soil microbial communities from Loxahatchee National Wildlife Refuge, Florida, United States - Lox_Sample_2.4 | ecosystem: Environmental > Terrestrial > Soil > Wetlands | place: USA... | reverse complement strand
TCGCATCAGAAGGGGGCCACCGCGAGCGACTTATTACAGCATCTCCAGGTCATGTGGGACTGCTCGAGGCGCTTAGGTCACTGGCTCTCGTTCGTCTCCGCCCGGAAAGGCGTTTTCACACGGTCTGGTGAATTTATGCAGCTTCGCGCCGGCGGCTGGCTGAATCGTCTCGAACCGGAATTTCCGTGAAACTCCGTCAGGCCTCGGTGTAACTCCGTGTGACCTTGACCGTGACCTCCGGTACCCTCCGTTCGCGATTTGGCGCCTCCTGCGCCAGCGAAGCTGGGCATCGGAGTACCAAGGCGGGGTCACGCATGCCAGCGCGACGCCGACCCACTGATCAGCAAGATTGCGATTGCGGGCGCTTCTCCCTCTACCGCTCAGACCTCCACGACGTTGCCGCGCGAGCCGGGCTCAAGGACGCGGGCGTTCTGGTACGCGCCCGCCGAACCGATCCCGACTGCGGTTTCGATCTGGTACGGCTCGCCGACGCGGTACGCGGGGGCGAAAAGCGCCGCTACAAATGCGATGCTTACAACTCCAACCACTGCCGACAGCATTTTCCCGGGCTCATGAAGGCCACCCGTCGGAGGATTGCGGAGTGCCGGGACCTCAGCGGACTGCGGCTGAGTATTTGTCATCATGGGCTGCGTCAAGGCAGACATTGCGCGTCCCCCCTAAAGTCGTGAGATCACGCGGCAAATAGGCGCTCCACATGAGTCTGACGACCGACGCTTTGTCAGCGTTTGCATGAGATAACATCATGTAAGATGTGCCCCAGCGACCCTGCCCGGCTGTCCCGTTGGCCTGTACCATATTCCTCGGCGATCTTCGTAGCCTCGCTGCCCTCGGTGTCGAATCCCGCTATCGCCCCACGCTGCACCGGGCGCCCGGCGCAATGGAAAAAGCAGCTTGCCGAAGCGCCAACCGACCGCCCCTGGCGTTCGCTGCCCCCGCCGGGCGATGATGCAGCCATGATCACCGCTGATGAGGCGCCGCCGATTCGCCGCCGGCGAAAGCGCGCCCCGCGCAAGGCCCCGCCGGGATTTGCCCCGCTCACCACCGAGCGCCTGACGCTCCGTCCCCTGCGTGCAGCCGATGCCGAGGCGCTGCACCGGCTGGTGAACGACTGGGAGGTGTCGCGCACGCTCTCCGCCGTCCCGTTCCCCTACCCACGCGAACTCGCCGACGACTGGATCGCCTCCACCGGGCGGGAGCTGGAGGCCGGCACCGCCTACCACCTCGCCATCACCGGCCAGGACGGCGCCAACGAACTGCTGGTCGGCGTGGTCGGGCTGCGGGTGAACCCGAAAGCCCGCACCGGACGGCTCGGCTACTGGGTCGGGCGGCGTTTCTGGGGCCATGGCGTCGCCACCGAGGCGGCCGGCCGCCTCGCCCGCTGGGCGCTCGCCAATCTCGACCTCGACCGCCTGGAGGCGAATGTCGCCACCGACAATCCGGCCTCGGTCGCCGTGCTGGCCCATATCGGCTTCCGCGAGACCGGCCACGGCACCGAGCTTTTCGTCTCCCGCGGCGGCAAGCACCCGGTGCGGCGCTTCGAAGCGACCCGCGACGACCTGTTCCGCGAGACGGAGATCGGGCCCCCCGCCGATCCCGCCGCCAAGCCGCTGCTTCTGGTCGCCGCCTGCGCCCTGATCGACGTCGATGAGCGTGTGCTGCTCGCCCGACGACCGGAAGGCAAGCGGATGGCCGGCCTGTGGGAGTTTCCCGGCGGCAAACTGCAGTCCGGCGAAACCCCCGAGGCAGCGCTCATCCGCGAGTTGAAGGAGGAGCTCGGGATCGACGTCTCGGCGGCGTGCCTGGCGCCGTTCGCCTTCGCCTCGCACGCTTACGAACGGTTCCACCTGCTGATGCCGCTCTATCTGTGCCGGCGCTGGCGCGGACTCGTGCGGCCGAACGAGGGGCAGACGCTGGCCTGGGTCCGCCCGCAGAAGCTCGGCGAATATCCCATGCCGCCCGCCGACAAACCGCTGGTCCCCCTGCTGCGTGACTTCCTGTGAATCACCGATGACCGAATCCCGTCTACCTCTCCCGTTTGCGGGTGAGGGTCGCCGTCCCACTTCCTCTGAGACGGACCGCCAATGACCGACACCGCGCCCACCGCCTGCCTGCTCGTCATCGGTAACGAGGTGCTGTCCGGCCGCACGCAGGACGCCAACATCAGGCATGTCGCCACGCGCCTCGGCGAGCTCGGCATACCCCTGCGTGAGGTGCGGATCATCCCCGACGACGCCGGGATGATCATCGCCACGATCAACGAAGTGCGCGCCCGCTACGACCACGTGTTCACCACCGGCGGCATCGGCCCAACCCACGACGACATCACCAGCGAATGTGTGGCCGCGGCCTTCGGCGTGCCCTGGGAGCCGCATCCCGCGGCCTGGAGTCGGATGGAGCGCGCCTACAAGCCGGGCGAGTTCAACCCCGCGCGCCAGCGCATGGCGACGATGCCGCGCGGGGCCGTATTGATCGACAACCCGATCTCCACCGCGCCCGGCTTCACCATCGGCAACGTGCACGTGATGGCGGGCGTCCCGGTGATCATGCGCGCGATGTTCGAGAACGTCGCCCCCTTGCTGAGGGGCGGGGCGCCGATCCGCTCGGAAGCGGTGCACGTGGCGCGGCTGGGCGAGGGGGTACTGGCCCAGGGGTTGGGCGCGATCCAGGCGCGCTATCCGGAGCTCGAGCTCGGCAGCTACCCCTTCTATCGCCCGTCCGGGAACGGGGTGGCCGTGGTTGCAAAGGGAACTGACACCGCGCGCATCGCGGCTGCGGTCGGCGAGGTGAGTCACTTGATCACCGAGCTGGGCGGCACTCCGGTGGCAGGGGAGCCCGCGGAGCAGGGTTGAGATCCGCCAGGGAGCCGCCACAGGGTTCCATCCGTGCGATCACGTGATACAATCGCACCGGTCCGGGGGCACAATGGGGACGGTGGCAAAGCCTGTAAGGCTCGATCGCGACGCCAGGCGCGCGGCGCTGCTCAGCAGCCCGCTGTTCGAAGCGATGCAGCCCGACGAGTTGGAAGAAGTCCTGAGGCTCTCCTCCGAACGTCGGGTCCCGCGCGGCGCTTCGCTATTTCAGAAAGGTGATGCCGGTTCGTCGATGATGGCGGTGCTCTCCGGCCGCGTGCGGGTAAGCTCGGTCTCCGCCGAAGGCAAGGAGATCACCCTCAACGTCATCAACCCCGGCGAGGTGTTCGGCGAGATCGCCCTGCTTGACGGCAAGCCGCGCAGCGCCGATTGCAGCGCGATCGAGGAGACCACGCTGCTTGTACTCGAGCGCCGGCACTTCCTGCCCTTCCTGCGCCGTAACGAGGACCTGTATCTCCGTCTGCTTGCCGTGCTCTGCGAGAAACTGCGCCGAACCAGCATGGCGCTGGAGGAGCTGGCGTTGTTCGACCTGCCGGCGCGGCTTGCCCGTGTGTTGCTGAAGCTTGCCGCGGACTATGGGCGCCCGGTCGGGCAGGACATCCGGATCGGCGTGAAGATGTCGCAGCGGGAACTGTCGAACCTGGTCGCTTCTTCGCGTGAGAGCGTCAATAAGCAGCTTCGGGTGTGGCGCGACGATGGGGTGGTGGATCTCGACGGCGGCTATCTGATCCTGCTCCGGCCAGAGGAGTTGCGGGTTCTGGTGGAGTAGGGCGGGCGCAGTCCGCCGTCCGCATTGCGGCGGACTGTGTCCGCCCTACGACGCCCGGTGATATGCCTGCAGCAACGTACAGCATCGGTGGCGCACGGAGTACGCAGCGTCCTCCCATGCCGCCGGCCTATGATGATCCTTTGTGTGCCTTCCAGGTCCGTACCTTATCGGGAAGCCCGTCGTGGTCGCCAAGCGGGTGTTTCGGCACATCGTCCCACCAGTCCGAGCGTAACGCCTTTCGCTCCGGATTGAGCGGGTAGTAGATCCGATTCTCCGGCTTGTGGGTTTCGCCCACGACCAGGAGCCGTACCTCCAGTTCGGTGTTGTTGAGGAAACTGTGGCAGATGCCGGTGCCGGCAGGGAAGCCGACACCATCGCCGGGCCCCAGGCGGTACAATCGGCCATCGAGCCACACGTCGGGAGTGCCCTCGATGACGTAAACGAACTCCTCCTCGGCGCTTTCGGCGTGGGGGAACGAGGTACGGCGTCCCGGCGGCAAGCGGTGATGGTGGATGCCCAGCCTGTTGAGTCCGAAATGTCGTGCGAACGGTGCACCGATCCTCACCAACTCATCGTCACCGCTGTAGCGATGATTGTCCGGCTCTTCGATGTCACTCCAATGCGCGATGCAGGCAGGACGATCTGTCGATGTCATGTTTCTCCTCCTGTCGAAACGGCCGCCATCCACGCCGTGCATGGCTTGGCATTGCCTCGCCGCCGGCGAGGGTCCATTGAAGCCCGTCGCCGGCTATGGGACCTGTGATGACCACAGCCTATCTCGATCCGCGTAGCGGGCAAACCTTTCCGCTCGACACGCCGCACTGGTGCGGGCCGGGACATCAACCGCTTCTGCTGACGCCGCTCCCAGGCATCACGGCGGCCGAGATCGACACTGCCACGCGCAGCCTCTGGCGTTACCGCGCAGCGCTGCCGATGCAGCCGAAGACGCCGATCAGCATGGGCGAGGGATGCACGCCGCTGATCCGGCGCGACATCGGCAACGCCACAGCTCTGCTGAAATGCGAGTGGATGATGCCGACCGGCAGCTTCAAGGACCGCGGTGCCACCGTTATGCTGTCGCTGTTGCGCGCCCAGGGCATTGACGAGGTGCTGGAGGACAGTTCCGGCAACGGCGGTGCTGCGGTGGCCGCCTACGCCGCCGCCGGCGGGATGCGCGCGATCATCCTCACGCCCGCCTCCACCAGCCCGGCAAAGACCGTGCAGATGCGCGCGCACGGCGTCACCGTGGAGTTGGTGCCGGGCAGCCGCCAGGACACCGCCGATGAAGCGCTGCGCCGCGCCGAAAGCGTGTTCTACGCCAGCCACAACTGGCACCCGTTCTTCCTGCAAGGTACCAAGACATTGGCCTACGAGCTCTGGGAGGATCTCGGCTTCCGGGCACCGGACAACCTGATCGTCCCCTGCGGCGCCGGCTCCAACGTGCTGGGCTGCGAGATCGGCTTCTCCGAACTCCTGCGAGCCGGGCAGATCGCCAAAATCCCGCGTCTCTTCGCCGTGCAGCCGGCTAACTGTGCGCCGATCGCCGCGGCCTTCCTCGCCGGGGAGGAAGCGGCGCCACGCGAGGTGCTGCCCACCATCGCCGAGGGCACGGCCATCGCTGCCCCCATCCGCCTGCACGAAGTGCTGGGTGCGCTGCGCGAAACCCAAGGTGGCGCGGTGATGCTGACCGAGGCCGAGATCGCGCAGGCCACGTTCGACCTCGCCCGAACCGGTATCTATGTGGAGCCCACCGCGGCCCAGCCTGCAGCGGCATTCCACAAACTGCTCGAAGCCGGCACCATCACACCCGCGCAAGCGACGGTGCTGGTGCTGACCGGCAGCGGCCTCAAAGCCACGCCGCGGATCGGCGAGCTTCTGGGAATCCAACTGTGAACACATGCAACCATCTTGCGACGGTGGCGGCATGACGCTTGACGACCTCCGCACGCCCTGCCTGGTGCTCGACCGCACCATCTTGCGGCGGAACATCGCCACGATGGCGGCTGCGCTCGGTCGCCATCGCGTACCGCTGCGGCCGCATATGAAGACTGCCAAGTCGATCGATGTGGCCAAGCTGGCGCTGGAGGGCCAGTCCGGCGGCATCACCGTCTCGACACTGGCCGAGGCCGAGTACTTCGCTGCGCACGGTGTCGCCGACATCCTCTACGCCGTAGGCATCACCCCACAGAAGCTGGACGCGGTGGCGCGCCTCAACGCCGGCGGCACCGACATTGCGGTCATTACCGACGACCTCGACACGGCGATGGCAATTGCCGCCCACCCGGTGCCGCCGCGCACGCTGATCGAGATCGATACCGGCGAGGCCCGCGGCGGCCTTGCGCCCGATGACGATCGCCTGACCGGAATCGCCACCCGGCTCGGCCAGCACTTGGCCGGCGTCATGACGCACGCCGGGCACAGCTACGCCGGCCGCACGCACGACGACATGCGGCGCATCGCCGAGGCCGAGCGGGCAGGCGTGGTGCGCGCCGCCGAGCGGCTGCGTGCCGGCGGTCATACCGTGCCGATCGTCTCCATGGGCAGCTCGCCGACCGCGCTGCACGCCGGCTCGTTCAAGGGCATCACCGAAGTCCGTGCCGGCGTCTACATGTTCGGTGACCTCTTCCAGGCGGAAATCGGCACGCACGGCATCGATGACATCGCCGTGACGGTGCTCGCCAGCGTGATCGGCCGCCGTCCCGGCGCGCTGCTGGTGGATGCCGGCGGGCTGGCGCTGTCGAAGGACCGCAGCACCGAGGCGGCGCCAAAGGACTACGGGTTCGGCCTCGTGCTGGATCGCAGCGGGCGGCGCAGCTACGGCGACGCGATAGTGCGGCGCGCTTACCAGGAGCACGGGCTGATAACGTCCGACCCGGTCCACCCGATCGAGCTGTCGGTCGGCGCGAAGCTGCGCATCGCGCCCAATCACACCTGCATGACGGCCGCCGCGCACGACCGCTACCACGTGGTGGACGGGACCGAGCAAGTCGTCGCGGTCTGGCCGCGTATCAACGGCTGGTAGCGCTCAGCGCCGCGCCCGGCGCTTGCGCACCACAAATATCCCGGCGATCCCTGACAGCAGCACGAGCGAGCCTGGCTCCGGGATTGCATGTCCGACCCGCACTGTTTCCTGCGCGACGATTGCGAGTTTCCAAGCGATCTCGGGGGAGATGCCGAGTGCATAAGCGGCAGAATCGTCATAGCCGGGATTGCTGGGGTCGAACTCCGGAAGCAGCGATTCGGGGTTTACGCCGGTGGTCTCATCCAATAGCACCAGCGCACTGAGATAGGCGCCGTAAGCGCTGGGGTGATAGCCGATCGGCGTAGTGCAGCATGCATCGAGGGCATTGCTGTCCCATAGGTCCACCTCGCCGGGCGGGTTGGTCGTCAGATAGGGGTCTTGAACAGCGATGCCGGCATCGATTGCGCTGACCCATGCGTCGCCTGCCAGCGCGACATCGACCGAGCTCCCGGTCGGGTTGCTCGCCATGTAGTCGCTGGCGGCCTTCTCGTAGGCGTTGTGCAGGTCGCTGGCCATCGCGGCGATCGGGTTGGGGTCGCCGACATAGGGCGCGTTCAGTCCGCCGGGCGGGCTCGTGCTGCTGCCAAAGATCGGCGCGTTGGGGTTGCTGCTCGTGTAGCCATACGAAGCAAGCGGCTGCGTCTCATACAGCGTCACGGCGGCGTTGGGCTTGCCGGCAGTCTTGTCGGCGGCATCTATGCCGTTGATCAGTCCGGTCACCGCGCTTTCGAACCCGGCAGGGTCGCCGCGTGTCGCAACGCTATGGCCGTTGACCGTGATCGTAGATGGCAGCGGACGAAAACTCTGGTCCTGCAGCACTACCTTGTTCCAGGCGGAGCTTTCGATCAGCGGGAGATCGCCCGCCTCGCTGCCGGTGTTGTTGAGATAGCCGGTGAGGGTGGCGGAGCTCACCGCGACCACCGACACGGAATAGTCCAAACCGGCATCGCGGGTGAATTGCAGGAAGATCCCGGGAACCCCGCCATAAGGGCCGGGCTCGTTGTACTGCGCCGAGGGATTCGCCTGCAGATAGTCCAGTTGCTGCAGCAACGTACTGCCGGGTGGTGGTGTCAGGGCCGGATTGACTTGCGTGCCCTGTTCGGCGCTGCTGCAACTTGCCGGCGACGGGCACAGAAGGTCATGCACGTCGTCGTCGGCAAACCCGCCATTATAGGTGCGCACCGGTCCGTACCGCCCATGCGTGAAACTGTTGCCGACAAACAGGATGTTGATCGGGTCGGCGGCGGCGGTTGCCGGAAGCAATCCAAGGATGGGGAGAAACCCGAGTGCGGCGTGTACCAGGAACGGATGGGTAGTTCGGTGACGGCTCATGGACATATTCCCCCTTCGTTTCCGCGTCATTGACTTCAGCTTGGCGACAGCCGCGCCAAATGTAAAATATACGGAATCGACCACTGCGATATTTTTTCCATATGGATCGTCCGGGCCATGGAGCTGCGCCATCTCCGCTATTTTGTGGCGGTCGCCGAAACCGGACACGTCACCCGTGCCGCAGCCCAACTCGGTATTCAGCAGCCCCCGCTCAGCCAGCAGATTCGGGCGCTGGAGACCGAGCTCGGCGTGGCCCTGTTCACGCGCCTGCCGCGTGGTGTCGCCCTGACAGCCGCCGGCGCGGCCTTCCTCGCCGAAGCCCGAGCTGTCCTGGCGGGTGCGGAGCGGGCCGCCACGCAGGCCGTTCTGGCGGCACGCGGTCAACAGGGCGAGATCACGATCGGCCTGACCACCTCGGCGATCCTGCATCCGCTGGTGCCGGAAGTCATCGGCGCTTACACCCGTCGCTACCCGAACATCGCGCTTGATCTGCACGAAGGAAACGCCGCCGACCTCACCGATGGCCTGGCGGCTGGGGCGCTGCACGCTGCCTTCCTGCGCGCTGTGGTGACGCGTCCGCTCGGACTTTCATTCACCGAACTGCTCGAGGAAGAGATGCTGGTGGCGGTTCCGTTGCGTCACAAGTTGGCGCGCCGCCGTCCCCAGGTGGTGGATATCAGCCAGCTTGCCGGCGAACGCCTCATCTTGGTTCGTCGGCATGCCGCGCCCGGAATGTACGCCGACGCCGTCGAGGCTTGTCGCGCGGCCGGATTCGAGCCGGTGATCGCCGCCGAAGTCGGGCGCATGCTGACGAACATCATTCTGGTCGCGGCCGGCATCGGCATTTCTCTGGTGCCGGCATCGATGCGGGAAATCCGTCTGGGTGGCGTTCGCTATCTGCGACTCGCGCATGCCGGGCGGCTGCGCGCGCCGCTTACACTTGCGACCCGCAGCGACAACGAGCGTCTTACTGTCGCCAATCTTCTCCGCCTTACCGACGAGATTGCTCGCCGACGTGGCGCTGCTGCGCAGAAGTGAACTGCGGGCAGGACCGGAGGGTACGCTCCGTCTTGCGCCGTTGGGTCACCTCTGGAAGATCATGTGGCCTGCACTGGAAGCGAGCCTCGCTACCATGAAGGGCAATCGGGAACGGGAGATCTGTCATTAAGCTGTGGCCTGCATGCCTCATCGCCGCGTATCTGTCCGCCATCCCTGCCTTCGCCGGCGAGGTCTGCCGCTTCGCCGGTACCACCGATTACAACGGACAGGTTGCGGTCACCGCCATCACCAGCACGGACGCCGCGGAGGGGACGACGACAGTGGACGTCCGCCTCGGCTTCAAGGGCACGCCGATGCCCTTCGTGCACACCAACTATCTGATGCAGGAGATCAGCACCTGGAAAGCGACCCGGCTGCAAAGCCTGGCGGTGAACAGCCGCTATCGCGTCGATGGCCGCGTCGTGCGTCAGCTCTGGGACGTGTTCGTGCGCGGCCGCGACGGGCTGGAGGCCTATCGGCTGCAAGCAAGAACGCCGGCGGAGTTTCGCGGCAAGCACCCTGCCTTCGCCGAGCATGCAAACCCGGCAAGTTTCGGCCAGCCCTGGCTCCAGGACTTTTGGCGCGCCGATCCCGAGCGGCGCCGCGACCTCGATCTGCCGGCGTCCTCGGCAGTGCCGGACATTCGCTCGCCGCTGGCGTTGGCCTTCTACTGGGGTGAGCGACTTCCGCGTACCGGCGGGGCGGCGACGGTGTTCCTGCCAGGGTTCAAGAAAGACAAGAGCGTCACGCTGACCATCGGTCCAGCCGGACCGCCGAGCAACGGCGCGCAACCGTGGGAGACCTCGGTCCGCTACCCCGCTCTCAGCATGACCCGAGCCTCCACCGCCGAAGCCTGGGTCTCCGCGGACGGGCACCTGTTGCAGCTCGCGGTCCAGGTGCGCACCGCCAGCCGCACCGCCAACGGCATCATCCGCCAGGAAGGCTGCACCAATGTAACAGGTGCCGCCGGTGGGTGAGCGACTGTCTGGACTGTCAAGCAATGTGGGCGAGTTTTTCTCTGACATCGCGGGCTTTGGCATTGAGCCTGGTGAGCAGCTTATGGGCGATGGCGACGCGGGTGACCTTCTTCGGCTTTCC
>Ga0335075_10019098_pt1 | contig 10150 bp, 14 predicted proteins | sample Lox_Sample_24_FD_206723 | JGI IMG/M metagenome (GOLD analysis project Ga0335075, IMG submission 206723) | Soil microbial communities from Loxahatchee National Wildlife Refuge, Florida, United States - Lox_Sample_2.4 | ecosystem: Environmental > Terrestrial > Soil > Wetlands | place: USA... | reverse complement strand
GTGAGAGCCACTGGTTGGCCGCTTGCGCTTTCGAGCTTTGCGGGAGACCACGACGTTACCCTTGCGCGAGAAAGTCTTTGGAGTCTCTTCTTCGTCTTGGCGGATGTCAAAGCTGTAGATGTGGTCCGCGCTCCAGCTCGCGATGAGTTCGTTTGGATTGGCGTTGCTGATTTTGCACGCCGTGATCTGCGCGCTCGAGGTACGGCCCATCCTTGGCTGACCGTGAGGTGCAAATTTGCGGACGCAACGTGTCGCTTGGCAGATGGCATCGAGTTCCGAGTCGGAGCAGTTTGATGGGGAGAATGCGCCGCCTCGTTCGCGCAGCTTGTCTCGTCCAAGCATCCGCCTGTCGTGCAGGAAACAGTGAAGATGCGTCCCACCGAGAGCGATGTAGTGAGGCTGACTCGGAGAGCAGGAGAGAGTGTAGAGGTCAATATTGTAGTCGCGATAGGAGATGAGAGGAGGAGGAGTATCGTCATTCGTTCGATCGGATACAAGACCAAACATGGAAACTTTCGATTTTGGATACGCAGATTCAGGCTGCCTGATGTCCCATTGACGAACAGTCCCATCTTCGGAGCAGGTCAGGAAGTAGAATGGCGAGGCCTCGGTGACGATCCGCTTGACGGAAGCACTGTGCGATCGGAAGACCTTGGCATTAGTAGAACCGGTCGAAAGAACTTGGCACGTGCCAGCTACTGGAGTTACTCGTTCAATGTCAAAGATTCTGACTTCGGCGTCGCCGGCACAAGACACGATCTTGCGGTCATCCGAGTGTGGCATGAATTTCACTGAGAAGATGTTGCGACGGTGACCCGTGTCGATGGCGACGGCGAGGTGGAATTGTTCCGAGGTATATTCGGGTTGGTAAGAGTAGAGATTAATCTGTCTGTCGTCGGAGCCAGAGGCAAGAAACTTGCCAGATTTTGACCAACTGCTGGAGCGATTAGTGCTGCTCACGGCTGGAAGGTTTCAAAATGCGGACCTTAAAGCGTTGACACAGCCAATGTGACCGTGGAGTTCATTGACAATATCCAGGTCGTTGACAAAGTCTTTGTCTCCATAGGTACCTCTGGGACCGCTGTTTGTTCCACCAAGGTTAAGCTCCCGAAGGAGAAGACGGCTTTCGAGCACGTCTTGGGGCTTCCCTCTCATCCTTGTTGACACCTAGTGAACTTATGTAAGGCCGATGTTTGTCGATTAGCAAGATTGGAGACGGCAGGGTCGAAGAAGGTAGTGTGATGTTCGTGGGCGCAGGTGTGGCCGTTTTAGTCAGGTTCTCGCACGGTCGGAATTGACTGCTGCTCAGAAGGCATATCTATGTGCCGAGTCTTTATTTGGATGTGTCAAAGTGTGAATAAAAAGTTCAGGTGAGCAGCTCCGTGAAGCTGGCCTGGCACTCCAACTTATGTCCCGCAGTCGGTTACGGCTGAGGCATCCGGGCGACAATTGCACGGCCCCTCCTCGATTCATCATCGCATTGCAAGGTGAGAAGAGCCTGGCGGCCATGCACGTGATTTTGGTCCTGGATCAAGTCTTCATATATGAATTCGGTCTTTTATGATCTATTAGAAGAACTTCATAATGGCACAATGCTCTGAACTCGCCATCCATGCTCCTAACCTGTCTAACGACAGCTGTCGAGTCTCTACGCCAGAAAATGCAATTAACCTTAACCCATTTCCCGCTGATCTTGTCAACCATTGTGTCACTTTCTTTTCATAACACCATTACCATTTTGCTGATTCGTCGCATGTTCATGATGGTGGTTGTTGTTGTGGTGGTGGTGCTCCTCCTCTGGCTCCGGACTCGATCGCGCACTTACGCTCGGTGAGATGAACTCCTCGCCAAAGTCCTGCTCGCGCGACTTGTCTGGGAGGAATCGCACTCTGACGCGACGAGCACCCCGGACTTTCTCGCCTATCCTAGTGCGAACAGCCTCTTCCACAAGCCTAATCCTACCAACTGGCCAGTCATATGGCACAGCAACTTCCACTTCAATGAGGTAGTTCTGCCCAGCCTTGGTACCCTGAACATCACGCACCTCCATCGCTTGCCCTGGAAAGCCGTCCATAATCGCATTGGTTGCCGCACGGCGGACCTTGTTTTTGATCTCAACATCGAAGCTCGCATCGGCCAGCTCGGACAGAGCTATCCACGTGTTTCCCCATCCAGCTCTGATCACCATGAAGGATATGAGGAGACCTCCGAGGGCATCGGCTCCAGAAAAGGTTGGGAAGACGTTAGATAAGGCAATCGAGAGAAGTGCGGCGATGCCTGTCAGCGAGTCGACGCGGTGATGGATGGCGTTCGATTCCAAGACGGATGATTTCCGTTCCTTGGCTACCTTCAAAGCTATGCCGCATGATCAGCTTCAATTCTGCCATGTGGGTGGCTTGCATTGGCCTACTCGCTCGGTAAAGCCACTCTTTGACCAGCACAGATCCTCCAGCCAGCCATGCAGCCTGGATGTTGGGAATTTGGTGGCTGTGGGCGTGTGAATGTCCAACAAGGTGCAGCTCCTCGAGAATGTCTGCGGCAACCGGCACATAAATGTGAAACAGGTCTACAATGGCCGACCATCCCATCATAACTCCGCCGAACACCAACAAACTGCTTACGCCCAATGATCCCAGACTTTCCATCTTGCCATATCCCAGGGGGAACTTCTCCGTGGGAGGCTTGAGTGCCCAGGACACGGTTGCCAGCGTCATGAAATCGGACACGAGATCCGTAAGGCTGTGGACCGCATCTGCGGAAAGCGCTGCATGAAATTGAGCGAGTGGCAGGAAAATGTCATGCAGGAAGGCGCCCATACCTTGGCTGTGGAAAACATAGCCACCAATGCCTTTCCCAATGGCCATAGCGAGGTTGACGTAGAGCCCAATGCGCGTGATTCGAACACCTGCGTCATTCTTATTCGTGGAAGTGAGATAGGCGTTGTCATGGTGGTGATGGGAGTGAGTGGAATGGTCTCTCTTCTGGCCAGTCGTGGTGGAAGCCATTTTGAACGCAGGCAATGCGACAGGCGGACTAAAACATTTTCTGCTCGTACCGTGAGAGGTCGACGTCAACAGCACGCGACACTGTGCAGGAAGTTGAAAGAAGCCAGGAGCAGAGAACGGGGGCTGAAAGGGGTGAGGCATAAGCCGAGCCAACGAGGAACGGCGCGCTGGAAAAGGCAGCCATGGACTGCTGCTGCGCGGACGCATCAAGCTTCGGCACTGCCAGAAGTCATCTGGGGCCTTAGCAGCGCATCGCAGGCTTTGCAGCAAAGTTTGGCCCAGAGAGAGACCGAATCCGTTGTTTTTCTCACTTTTCCCTCAAGGACCCAATCGGAGTTGGAGCGTGTGAGCCCTGCGTCATCGCCGCCAGTCGAAGCTTTTGGCTAGACTCGACCTCACCTCCTGCCAACGGCATCGTGTCTCTATCTTGGGACCAGCAGCCGACCAAATCGAACCCTTCTTGGACGGTCCCCTCATCCCGCCATAAGCCGTGCTTAGATCTCAATACTCCTATTGTCCTCTGAAGCTGACAAAGCGTTTCACGGTACTCGCAATCCGTAGACAACCTCTCCATAGTTTGATCCCTCACTGCGGTTCGGCTAAGAGTCGAGAGCTCATCGAAATATTCAAAATACCTCTACGTCTTTCCGGTATCCAAGCGGGGTAAATTTGTTTTCATGGACCCTGTTCTGTCTTTTTATTCTTGTTCGTAAGCGGCTATTGTGGTTCCAATAGCCGCCGAACGAAGGGTCCTTGCATACTTCACATCTCTCTCACAGGCCAGCCCTATACCAAGGTACGTGGCGTGGCGCATGACTAGGCATTCGAATTGGCGCCTCATGTTGCCGGATTGGCGATGATTTTGGTTTCCATTTCCGTTCCTCTGCCATTGGCCGCTCTGCACCATTGGGTGAAGTCGTCGTTGCGGCGAGGCACCCAGGTATGCTAAATGGTCCCTAAGCGTCTACGGCAATGTTGATACGCGTTTCATGCCCGTGCTTCACAAGTTGTTCATTGGGTCTACCGCGGACTGGGCCTCGTACCGCTAGCGTCTACTTTGATTGCTCCTCCAGTGCGGCGTATATAGATATCGCCCTCTGCCCCGTGCCTGCCTTTAGGCTGGCGTAGTCCAAGTGTAAGTGAAACAGCGCGCGGTCAGTCAAAATTCGTATCTCTTACTTCTGTCTTTCTTCCTCTTTCCCCCTGCATTTTCATCGCGCGGCTTGGGCGTCTCTCCCGGCCAATTAGCTGTGCCTTTTCCTTCCGATTTCTTTTCATCTCAAGTCTCCAAGCGCTTTCTTCCATTCTCCTTCCAATTTCCTACAGTCAATCTTCTCATCGCCTTTTCATGCGACCTCAAATCGCGAAACTTTTTTCTTTTCACGAAACGGAAGACACGGCACGCTAACTGGTCTTAATACTCGCCTTCCCGCCCGGTGACAGTCACCAGGCGCGGTCGCGGAGCACCTCTCCATTCATATGCACAACGGTGACCCGCTTTATTTCAACTACGCACGTTACGACATGCCCAAGGAGACTAGACAATCAAACCAGTATAGGATCGACCCTATTTCTTTGCCATCGGACGCAGGCTCGGGCACCCGAGTGACTTCAATATGGACAACGGAAGACGACGATACCCTAATGTCGGCGAGAGCATCTGGGATGGACTGGAAAACGATCGCAGTGCGCTATTTTCCCGCGAAAACGTCCAATGCCTGCCGCAAGCGGCACGAACGACTCATGGAGCGACGCAACGCCGAAGAGTGGGGTGGACCGAAGCTGGAAACGCTATCGAAGGAGTACATGGCCGTGCGACGGGAGATGTGGAGCGTTCTGGCGGACCGTGTTGGCGAAAAGTGGCAAGTCATTGAAGCCAAGGTCAGATTCTGGTCCGATTTGGTTCGTAACCGATCATCTTTTTTGCTGAATTCTTCTACAGTGCATGGAGATGGGCCTCAAGAACATTCAGGCGGCCCATCGGACGGCGCAGAGGAAGGAGCGAGGTATGGAGAAAGCCGACAGTGGCATCGGGCTTGAGGATGCTGAAGGGGAACCAGACGAAAGCATCGCGCCAGAATCATCGCAAGCAGCGTTGAAGAGGCAGCAGGAGCGTGCGTCTCGGAATATTAGCATCCAGTCGATGCTATCACTTGAAGGATCACCGTCTTACTGTGCATAGATGGCAACCAGGAGTAGCGGCGAGCTGCTTCCCCGTTCACGTCATTCCAGTTCGGTTCACCATCCACTGTTACGGCTGTGCATGTATAAGGGTCCTTGGAGCGTTGAATTCGGCATATGATACCACGACCAGGCGTTGGCGGCATAATGTATTAGTTTTATTGCAAGTTTCACTCGCTGCGAGCCACGCTTTACGCAGCGGCCGAAACCTGAAATTGTTAATTAAGTTATCGGATCAATGTTCACGGTCCTTCAAGCTGCTCCTTCCTAGCATCTGTCTCCCTTCCAGCCCATCTGCTCTCACTCACTCCCAAACAAAGAAAAAATTTAGAAAAACCGAGAACCACTTGTGCGGCACGCCAATCTCAAACCAGAAGCGCTAACTCACGAGTATCGATGTGACCGTAAGGCCGGCGCTTCTGCACCCTGCACAGCTAAGGATCGTCGGAGCACGGCCGTCATGCTTGTGAGGAGCAGGGCTGAATTCTAAAAGTTTTTTCCGTCCGTTTCCCATCACGATGCTACCGCCGGCCTGTTGCTTGACCTTCGATGGGATTAATGCGCATCCCCTACACTGACCCGCTACCGGCGCCACGCATCATCCCAGCAACCGCTGTCACGGTTGGCGGCGCTGTCGCCGCGCTTGCCGAGTTTCTCTCTGGGAGTCGTGCAGAGGGCGACATAGACGGCCAGCGTCGTGAATCAAGGCCCAATAGCAATGCGAACGGGAGGACGGTTTTGCTGACTGGTGCGGGCGTGTCGGTAGCGTCTGGACTGGCGGATTATCGAGGCGAGAATGGGACATACACGTTGAACAAGACCTATCGTCCGATTTACTATCACGAGTTTATTGCCAGACACGATGCCAGACAGCGCTACTGGGCGAGGAGTTTTCTGGGCTGGACCAACCTTAACAGGGCCAGTCCTAACTCTGTACATTTGGCGATAGGGAAGCTGGGCCAGCTGGGCATCGTGTCGTCGGTCATAACCCAAAGTAAGCCATTATCGGTGGAATTTTTTTTTTTTTTCTAACAACGTAACTCCCGGTTCGATTAAATCGTAATCAGGGTTTTGATATCAGATGGCTGACAGCCTCATTTGCAACACCATCAGACGTCGACAGCTTCCATGTCGTCGCACACCCGTATCTCCCCACCATCGAACTCCACGGCTCTCTCCGCTCCCTCGTCTGTCTGACCTGCCGCCACGAATATGCGCGCTCATCTTTCCAAACCCAGCTCTCGCGTCTCAATCCTGCTTGGCAAGACTTCCTCACTGAGATGTTGGCCAGCGGCGCCCTCACGACCGAAGATCCGGCGGAGCGGCGCGCAAAGGGCCTACGCACGAATCCGGACGGCGATGTCGATGTGCGGGGCGTCGACTACAGCGGTTTCAGATACCCTGCCTGCCCGACATGTCTTTCCGATCTTCGAAACGGGAAGCTGAAGCTCCTGGCCAATGGAGATAAGCCGCACATCGAGCTTGATGCCGACGGTGCGTGGATGCCGAGTTCGAATGCGGGCATCTTGAAGCCTGCCGTTGTCATGTTTGGTGAGAACATTGCCGATGACGTGAAGCGGGCTGCTGAAAGCGCTGTTGATGCTGCCGATAGGATTCTCGTGGTGGGCAGCAGTCTTGCCACGTACAGTGCTTGGCGGATTGTGAAGAGGGCGAGGGATATAGGATTGAGGATTGGGATGCTGAACTTGGGTGGTGTGAGGGGGGAAGAGGGGTTCTTCAAGGGGGCCCCGATGGGGAATACCGGCAGTTTGGCAGTGAGAGTCAGTCAGAAGGCTGATGTGCTTTTGCCAGAAGTTGTAAAGGTGTTGGAGTAGACGAGCGGGATTGGAGGGTACGGGTCAGAGGTGGTGAGGATTCATCGCTCATATGAGGGGCCATTGTAGGGAATCATGAAAACTTTGTGAATGACATACGCTATGACTGTCTTGACAATAGATTCAAGATTCATGGGAATCTATGGTAGTCTTGATAGAAGATGGAAAATATATTTCAGATCCGGAACTGCTGCTGGAGACATCAAGTTGTATTGTGACGATCTTAGCAAATATTAGAAGAGATGCTGCTCATATCAGGCGATTTGTCGACATCGTCAGCGACAAGATGATCAAGAGCGACCCACTATTCTCGACTGGCTTACGCCGGTAGACTATGCCTCTCAGCAGAATGACTTCATCAGCCGGCGACAAGCAGGGACCGGCCTATGGCTTCTCGATTCGACACAATACCAGGATTGGCTCAAGACGAGCGGGCAGACGTTATTCTGTCCAGGGATTCCTGGAGCAGGGAAGACAATCCTCACATCAATCGTGATCGACGATCTTTACGAACGATTCCAGGATGACACTTTGTAATTACTTATCTTTATTGTAACTTTCGGCAGCGAGACGAACAGACAGTAGAAAATTTACTAGCGAGTATGCTAAGGCAGCTGGCTCATAAACAGCCTTGTTTGCCGGATAGTGTGAAGAACGTTTACAGCCGACACAAGAACAAACTGACACGACCGTCATTCGATGAAATCTCTAGAGCTCTCCAGTCTGTGGCTGCCATGTATGCGAGAGTCTTTATTGTCGTTGACGCACTCGATGAATGCCAAGAATCCTATCACTGCCGAGTAAAATTCCTCAAAGAAGTCTTCAGCCTCCAGGTCAACAATCGAGCAAATCTCTTTGTAACTTCACGACATAGACCGGACATCGAAAAGGAGTTTGAACGAAGCGTAACATTAGAGATTCGCGCTAACAATGAAGATGTTCTCCGATATCTAGAAGACCATATATCACAGCTACCATCATTTGTCTCGAAGCAACCTCACTTACAAAAGAATATCACCAATAAAATTGTTGACACGATTGACGGAATGTAAGTTTATGGGGTTGAACTGGCAAATTCGGATATTAATAATCCCTTAGGTTTCTTCTCGCCAAACTTCATCTTGATTCTCTCCGAGATAAGATTACCCCTAGGGCGATGACTCGAGCATTAGAAAAGCTCCCGAAAGGAACAGACGCTTTAGATCGAACCTACTCTGAAGCGATAGAGAGAATAGAACCAAGAAACTTTGCTCTTCAAGTTCTGTCATGGATTACATGTGCCAGGAGGCCGCTGTCTTCGTTGGAACTTCAGCACGCACTCGCTGTAGAGCGTGCAGATACTGAACTTGGTGAGGATAACCTTACAGAAATTGAAGACATGGTCTCTGCGTGTGCTGGTTTGGTTATGGTCGATGAAGAAAGTAATATCATTCGGTTAGTCCACTACACTACACAGGAATACTTCGAACGGACTCAGGAGAAATGGTTTCCAAATGCACAATCCAATATCACAACAACCTGCGTTACTTATCTTTCATTCACTGTCTTTGAGAACGGGCTTTGTCAAAATGACGATACGTTTGAGGAGCGGCTGCGGTCAAATCCACTTTACGACTACGCCGCACGCAACTGGGGACATCATGCTCGCGAGGCTTCGACGCCCTGTCAAGGCGTTATAGAATTTCTGGAGTGCGAGGCGAAGGTGGAGGCGTCGATTCAAGCATTATTGGCCGTCAAGCGTTCCTTATTACACACGAATTACAGTCAAATACCTCTCCGACAAATAACGGGACTGCATTTAGCAGCATCTTTTGGGGTTCAGGAAGCAGCAAAAACTCTCCTTAGACACCCATTGGGTATAGATTCGAAGGATAGCCACGGCTGGACGCCGCTGTGGTTGGCCGCGAAGAACGGGCACGAGGCCGTGGTGAAGTTGCTGCTCGAGACCGGTAAGGTGGACGTGAACTCGAAGGATATCTGCGGTGAGACGCCGCTGTTGGGGGCAGCGAAGAACGGGCGTGAGGCTGTGGTGAAATTGCTGCTCGAGACCGGCAAGGTGGACGTAGACTTGATGAGTTTACTCGGTTGGACACCGCTCTCATGCGCCACGAGGAACGGGTACGAGGCCGTGGTGAAGTTGCTGCTCGAGACTGGCAAGGTGGACGTGGACTTGAAGAATACTTTCGGTCAGACGCCGCTGTTGGGCGCCGCGAGGGACGGGTACGAGGCCGTGGTGAAGCTGCTGCTCGAAATAGGCAAGGTGAACGTGGACTTCAGGGATAGCGAAGGTCTGACGCCGCTGTCGTGGGCCGCGGCGAACGAGCACGAGGCCGTGGTAAAGCTGCTGCTCGAGACCGGCAAGGTGAACGTGAACTCGAAGGATAGCTTCGGTGAGACGCCGCTGTCGTGGGCCGCGAGGAACGGGCACGAAGCCGTGGTGAAGCTGCTGCTCGAGACCGGCAAGGTGGACGTGGACTCGAAGAATAGCTACGGTGAGACGCCGTTGTCGTGGGCCACGAAGAATGGGCACGAAGCCGTGGTGAAGCTGCTGCTTGAGACCGGCAAGGCGGACGTAGACTCGATGGGTTTCCTTGGGTGGACGCCGCTGTTGTGCGCCATGAGGAATGGGCACGAGGCCGTGGTGAAGCTGCTGTTCGAGACTGGCAAGGTAGATATGGACTCAAAGGATAGCGACAGTTGGACGCCGCTGTCGTGGGCCGCGGCGAACGGGCACGAGGCCGTGGTGAAGCTGCTGCTCAAGACTGGCAAGGTGGATGTGGACTCGAAGGATAACTACGGTGAGACGCCGCTGTCGTGGGCCGCGAGGAACGGGCACGAAGCCGTGGTGAAGCTGCTGCTCGAGACCGGCAAGGTAGACGTGGACTCAAAGGATAGCGACGGTTGGGCGCCGCTGTCGTGGGCCGAGAGGGCCGGGCACGAACCCGTGGTGAAGTTGCTGCTCGAGACCGGTAAGGAGGAGAGTGATCGTCCTAGCTATGTTTTAACCACATGCTGGAACATCTAGCCCATCGTGGTCTGGTAAGGTTCAAACCATCCCTCGTCCAGGCCTTCACGGCACCGCATGAAGCTGTAAGCCTATAAACCTGACACCTGCAACATTTTTTTATA
>Ga0335075_10019097_pt1 | contig 10150 bp, 8 predicted proteins | sample Lox_Sample_24_FD_206723 | JGI IMG/M metagenome (GOLD analysis project Ga0335075, IMG submission 206723) | Soil microbial communities from Loxahatchee National Wildlife Refuge, Florida, United States - Lox_Sample_2.4 | ecosystem: Environmental > Terrestrial > Soil > Wetlands | place: USA: Florida... | reverse complement strand
AGCATCCTTTGCGTTCGTAAGTTAGCAATTGACCAGTCGTTGAGCCGCGCCATTGATGGGAAACAACACCTGGGGAGGTATCGCAACTTCCGGAAAGGGCAATAATGACTGCTTCAAGCAGTTCAAGCGTTGTGGTGGGCGGGAAGGCGCGAAAACGTAGGATATTCGCGAGAAAGCGCGAGTATGTTCGCGCGCTTTGTTCGCAACTTCTTCACTATATTCTAACAAAGCTTTTCATCACTCTTCATATCCAACAAAGCTTTTCTTATCCTTATCATCTACTGGCCGGCCGTTGCGCCTTCTCTTTCCATTCACTTGCCTTCTGCCGCCACTCCCACGCCTGCTTCCTACGCCTGCTGGTGCTCGCTCTACTCTCCATCTCCTGGCGGCGTTGTACTTCGACAGCAATCCATCCATAGAAAAGACCGAATTTCTCGCAGACATTGCTTCATTTATTTGATAATTCACGGAACAAAGACCAAAGTGAAACCCAACATATATTCAAATTCATGTCGGAAGGAGGAGCTTGGTTAGGCCTTATAGATAAAGATTGTCTTGAAATGAGAAAATGCTGGCTTTGGTTAATCTTCAAAACAGCCTCCATTTTCGGCTGCAAATTCACAGGTGGTCAGATTCTATAAACTAATCTGCGCACTCTTCTGCCCGTTTCAATTGCGTACCGTTCTACTCATGTGATTTCATGACGATTTGAGAAAGTGAAACAGGTGGGAGATGTACTTCAAAGACGGCTCATTTTATGCTCCAACTATTAAAGCATATATTGAACTCTTGCCTGATACGACTTCCTAAGATGGTGGCCTGTCGTGAATCTATTTCATACAAAGCTAACCCATGCACCATTTTATTACGCTTCCTTTAGCAAAAACCGCAGACTTCTTTTGGCTCCCGACCACAATTTCGGACCAGCAACTGAGCACTGCTTGTGCCGATTAAACAGGTGTCAAGTTCATCCTTTGTGCCGCTCTAGCAGCAGGATGGCGAATGATCGAAACATCGAGAGTATAGACATCTCCAGGGGTTTGTCCGTTTTCAAGAGGCAACGCATTCCCAAAGAGGTCTTGCCTCGTGAAGACAATCTGGTCGTTGAGGGGATTGGTTGGCACCGGAAAGATTTCCTAGGACAGTTAGATGGTGATTATTTAGATACATGGAATAAGAATGATCGAGGAATAACGTACCATTCTATTAGTTGTGGAGCCGCGATTGGTATGGAAGATAACATACCTTGCGACCTTTGAATTTACTCTTTTATTGAATTTTGCTTGAATGGCAAAGAGAACTCCAAGTGCAGTTCCAACCAGCCACAAATTGATGTCACGATCTAGTTCGGGCTTACTTTCCGAATAGCCCGTTTCGTTGATCCAGATTGGGCAGTCCGCTGGAACGCCAGGCGCCGATGACATTCACTTGAACATCGGGTTCTTTGGATGTTCCAGCATATTGACCGACGAAATTATCAAATGCTACATATCAGTGATTAGTATATGAGGTTTAGTTGACAGGGAGGAAACTTACTGGTCCCGGACGTGACGTCGAGTCTTAACCATTGGTTCTGTGAGATAAAATTGTTGAAGAACATATCCTTAATGATATCATTGACCGCAGTCTGAAGGGAATTGTGTAATGGAGTTGGCTTGAAGGCGAAGAGTTTCCCTTTCTCGTAGCTGTATCTGCATGACAGTGTTCAGTATTGGCGTTAATTGTTGATCTTAGGATATTCCATACCGATATTTGCCTTCAGAACCAATAGCCGGATCAGAATCGAGACCCTCGATTAATGGCAGTGCAAAATCCTTAGGCACGTCCGTCAGAAGTAAGTAGTTTTCTTCCAGAAGTTGCTCCTTTGCCTCTCGGAAAACTGGTGTGCTGATTTTGGGGGGTTGGGAATGAAAAGTTTAGATCGAGTGGATGCGGCCATGGTGATTGTAAAGTGCAAATTGAGGAGCAAGTTGAAGTGTAGATAATCACGCGGTCGACAACAAAGATATCAATGCCGCGAAATCCCGCCAACCGTCCGCTACGAACAGTTAAGATTATCGAAGTGAAATAATTCGAAACTTCGCAGCTGAAGTGATCGGTTTGCGGTAGTTCTAACAAGTCGCAGACAAATTGTGTGGCTCTTTATATTTTGTGATCGAAATTTTTTAATGAGTCTGACTCGAAGGAAAAAGGTGTTGGCCTGCAGCGCCGTGTCCACTACAAGGTGTGGAGGGAAAAATTCATATATCACCACTCGGTTTCACACTTATATGTAGCAGAGGGTTTAGCTACAACGGAAATTGAGGATTTCTACAAATTTCCTACATTGAGCCTTTCCGGGCAACAATTTATCAAACGCCATGCAAATGCTGCACCGTATGTACAAGCGAATGGGAAATTTTACAGGACAATCAAGTTCCCGATCCGTATTCCTTGACTCTCATACCACCATCTGCGTCTGATCGCAACCCCTTTCGCCCGCCGGAACCGATCAATCATTTCTTCACCACCGCCGACCATGACCATAGGAATAGGATGCGGTCGTGGGATTCCTGCAGGCGTCATTTGTATCTGATCTAGATATGGCTGAATGAGTTCCTCTTCGTCAAAGCGATCGTTTCTTTGCTGCTGATCTCCTCCTTGAGCGCTTTGATGCAGTTCTGGATTATCGTGCTCAGGGAGGGAGATGACAATGACGAGTTGCAGAGAGTTGGGCGATGGTGCAAAGGAAGGGATATTTCGGAGCTTCTCGCTAAAGCTGCAACCGCCACGCTCAATTATGAGGACTTGGTTTTCCTTCGGGACCTCTGTCGGGAGCACATGTTCTCCGCAAAGCTGACCAGCCATGTAGATACTCTGCCAAGGGAGGGCGGATACGTCGTCATTGAATGGCGGTAGGTCATCCATATCTTGTAACGGGGCCGCACCAGGCCCAATTGATACACTGGCTGGTTCAAAGTGACGTGAGAGACGTATAGCAGCTGTGGGTACTGTATTTCCGGGCAACGAGTCCATGAACATAGACTGGATGTTTGATAAAAACCCAGATATCAGAGACGAATCTTCTCCAGAACCGAGAGAATCGAGGCTTCCTTTAAGTGTAATGAAAGGCAGAATGGATGCATTGAATATCTCCTCACCGACAATTGTGTCAGGGCTGGTCGGAGCCGGGACATTGTTGGCGATATCGAGCACAACATCAAGAACGTACAGATCTCGTGTTCGAGTAAAATACGGATCAGTAGGATTGAAGTCAGAGACGAGGTCGCGGATGAGAAAAACTTTCTCGTCACGGCCCAGAGCCACATTTGAGACGGAGTAGATGCGGAAAAGATCTTCGGTACCAGAATCGCCAAGTCTCATCGATGCCACCGGTTCCTTGATCATGCCCAGTCGTAAGCCACTCACGGAGTGGATGAGGATACCATCGAAGACTCGCTGGAGCGCCCCGAGTGCAGGCGCCTTCTCAGGGAGATTCGGGAATGAGAGATCGAAAGTCGTTCTGGTGGCCATGAGAGAACAATCCGCGTTCGGGGGTACAAATTCGGGCGGTAGCGTCCAGGGAAAGTATGTGTAATTGGATGGGGAGGTCAGGTCGGACACGGAGATGCTTGGATGATCCGCCGTAAACTCAACCAGAGGAGATTCGAGTGTTTCGATGCTTGGCATCAAATGCAGACGAGCAAGGCTTGCCGCATGAAAGATGTCTTTCCGAGCGGCTGTAGATGAAATACTAAGTGGGACGTTGGGCGGTGGCAGCGGACATGCCGGCGGCCGGATGAGAGGGTGTGGCCGTGAAAGTCTTTCCCGTGACATACTGTCGGAGGACAAGCCATTATTCCAAAATCTACGAGGCACGATGAGTGGGTGTCCTTCTGTTGTAAAGACCACTGGCCCGTCCAGGTGATTCAAGGGATGGTCTTCGTCGAACAGTAGGAATAGGTACTTGGCAGTCTCTCCAAGAAAGAAGCTCTCCATGCGGTCCATTTTCTCGCCGCTTCTGACATCCTGTAGTCCTGCCCATCCGCATTTGGTCCAACACCTCCTCTTTATGTCGCGAAGAGCCATTTCTCCAACGTACAGGTACCAGGGATCTTTCGTCGCTCGATAAAGATACCATGTGCTCTCTATAAATTCAGGGCGACCAATCCACCAGCGCAAACCAGCTTCGATGGTACCTGTCGCAGTGGACCAACGTTCCGGCAGCGCTGAATACCTTGTCCAGAGGGCCGTGTATAGAAGATGAGTTGTGATCGCTTCTTCCAGCTCGCCCGCCAAAGTCAAGAGACCTGGATAGTACGCGCTCAAGCTGTCGACCCACAGTGCCCGTAAAGCGCCAGTGTAGAGATCAACCTGCAGATAATGTGGGTGTTGAAATGCCTCTCCGCGGTATATATGGCGCTTTATCGCCGCATGAGCCTCCTGCCATGCTTCGAGAAAGGCTTCCGGCGAATGCATGCTTGGATGGCTGGTATCATACGGCATACCGGAAAGCAACACGTAAGATTTGAAAGCGTATTCGAAGAAGCTGTCGATTCCAGCACCAATTCCAGTATAAGGAGAGACCCAATGGCCCGACTCAGCGTCGATTCCGGATCCGATCAGACCGACGCTGCTCCTGCGCAACCAAACGGCCCAGAATGCCCGTTTGGCAGCATTTTCGAAGCGACTATCTCCAGTTAAGCGGCTCAAAGTAGTAAACTCGAGAACCAAACTGCCAGCGCCCGCGCTACAAGTCTCTGTGATCTCCGCGCTCGGTGGTGGAGACGTTGGGCATTGACCACGTTCGGGATCAGTGTTCAGTGGCGAGTTGGCGTAGAAAGGTATGCCATGCCGCAGATTAACTCGAGGATAAGGTAATCCTGTCGTAGTATGAAAAGCCGGCAAAAGTCGCTCGGCAAGATCCAACGCTAGCCGAAGAAGCTGCCCGTCGTACACCAGGCCGTTTTGCCAGAAAATACCGGTTATCCCTCGCTTCGACTCGACGGTAGGACTGTATCCGCGGATTGGCAAATCTCCCACGGCAAACAAGTGGGCACTCAACAAGCCGCCAACGCCGCGAATCACAGTCTCAAACACTTGCACTTTGCTGTCCACGTCGAATCCTCTCGCTCTTTTGCCTTGACCTTCAGGACCTTGACTCCCATCTCCATAGTGCTCGACCAGAAGCGCCACACCATCTTGAAAGTTTTTCAACGCCCTGTTTGGATGTTGCCCCGGTGGTGGAGATGATGCCAGTATAGCGAGGGTTGAAAGGCTGTCAATGAGTGTCAAAGAATAATTTCCCAAGACATCATTGAGCTCGATACGGGTCGGATTGTCGCGGTCACGCGTGAGAGGCCCGCAGGTGAGTGGACGAAGCTCGTCTTCCGGGAAGGCATATTTCATGTAGTTGTCATAGCCGTGGTTGAAGATGTCGCGTGTCTCCTGTCTACGCGACGAGGTCAATTCCGAAGGCTATCTTGACCACCGAACGCAGACTCACCTCAGAAGCGCAATCACCTCATCTGCCATGCACAGTACGCATGTCGCCCAACAGAAGACACAAAGAAAGACAAGCCATCCGACCTTTGAAAAGGCCGGCGTATTTCTGGCCCTCGAATATGGCCGTCCGGACGACAGCATTCCCAAGGGAGAGATCGTAGGACGACATGGGACCAGACAGCGCATGTAATAGCCGTCTATAAGCCCAGAGGGACAAAACACCACAACCAAGTGGACATGCAAAGGCACGCGACAAAGATGCCAGTTTCCAGATTTTTTTGATCAGCACAAAAACGCCACGGCATAGTCTCGGATTAACGAGCTAGTTATGTCACGTGTTGTACCTATTTTCAACTCTCTTCTCCAAATTTTAGACACAGGAAACAATCATAAACGTAAGCAGACACTGTGTTGCTAGAAGTGCAATTCTGGCTTCTGGATTGCTATTCCTCCATCACCGCCCCTGTTATCATCAGCTGCCGAACTGTCTAAACGTTTACTGAATGACAACCGCCACATGGTCGTCCATGTATTTGCTAATATCTCCAAGGAATGTCGCTGCAATGATGCTAACAACACCGAAAACTTAAGGCCTGTCAACATCGATCTTGTCAAGACCGCGGTTTGTAGACTACTTACCAAGTGACACCAGGTACACGTAGCGATATGCGCCCACGAAAGCAACCTGGCCGGCCACAACAATTTCATCGCCGAAATTTGGTCCCACTGCAGTAATTTGAGGTAACGCCACAATATCACTAATCCGAGAGGCAGCCGTCAACTGGATGACTTCTTTGATTACTGTGATGTTCGAGATGCCATGAGACTCAAGAAGGCCTGGATGAAGAGCCATCAGTCACATTGGGTTTGACAATGAGGATTATTGACGTACCTCCAACATTTTCTGTCACAAGTGGGACAAATTTCTCGAGAAAGATATTGTAGTAGATCGCATAACCAATGCTTCCTCCGATTACTCGGATAGCCAATGTGATTGCAGATACGGTCGCGATCAAATCATCTGATTCGATCAGACTTTTGTCAAGGACGCAATTTCATTATCACTCACCTGGACAGACAATTGTAGTGATGATGGAAGCCGGAACAAGAATGCCGCCAATGCCGAGTCCAGCGATAATCAAAATGGCGTATACCCCATGCATGTTGCTGCGGTCCGCAAGTGCCATCAGGCCGGTACCAAGGGTCATGAGAGAGGTCGACAGGATCAGCAAAAGCCGGATTTTTCCTCTCAGAACCGACAGAAGAACGAGAACAACACATGCGCCGGTCAGGATGGACAGACCGACAGGTAAACCCCGTAGACCGACGGCAATGGGGTCATGGCCATACACATTATAGGCTTCAGTTGGCCAGAACATGAGGATAGAGAAGAAATTAGCACCTGATATCCAGGTGATGAGTAGCGTAAGCAAAAACACTCGCGGATCCTGTTGGAGACGACGAGGGAACATGGGATATTTGGCGCCATAAACTTCCCAGCCGAAGAAAGCCATGATCAAAACACCACCGAGTAGAAGAGGTACAAGAGCGTGAGCCGACCTCCAAGAGTACTGGAAACGTCGTTATTGCTTCGACCGCAATCGGTCTCTCGAAAGAACATACCTGGTGGCCACCCCATTGCAGGCCCATCAGGAATAACACTATTCCTGAAATACTCAGCAGACCACCAACCCAGTCGATTCTTCTGAGAACTTCAGCTCCACTCAATCCAGCCGAATTAACCCTTGGTGGTGGGAAGTAGAAGATAAAGGTCAAGAAGACGCCGATCGCGGCCCATATTCCGCAGAGGAGGCCGATGTAACGCCAGTTTGTATGGGAAGCAATGAGTTGTGACCACAACACGGATGGGCAAAATGGCACAATGGTTAATACCAAAACTGCCACGTAACTTCCACGTTTCCTCGTGGGTGCCATCTCAGCGGTGGCAGCTAAGGCGGTCAACTCGTTGATTCCCGCGCCAACGCCGTTGAATATCATGCCACCTACAGGCCAAGGATTAGCTAGAGACTTCTCATCATGCAAGCTACTCACCAATAAAAATATTCATGGTATTCGCTTTCGCGCAGATAATGTTACCGGTTATCAGGAGACTTCCACCCAACAATGCCACATATCGACGCCCGAGCAGGTCCGAAAGACTGCCAACAAACGGACAGATTGCTGCCAATGAAAGCAAGTGCCCGATGACGAACCAGGTCCAGCGATCTATGCCACCGATATCCGCGTATATGTAGGGTGGAACGCCTCCGTAAAGGTAGACCGGGATTTGGCTTCCAGTCCAGAGAAACGCCATTGCGGTAAGTGACATGAACCGACGAAAGGTCATGCGAGGCTCATGATCGTGATCCTGATTGTCGCCATATGTGCGCAGACCATCTTTCTCATAGTAGTTGGTGCGTCCAGGGACGTTTTCGCGCGTCGAGATATGCTCAATGGCGCCTCCGTCTCCTTTGGTAGAGAGGTTCTGTAAGCTGGTGGAGCTCATGTTGCCAAAGATAGAAGGGAATTATTGCACCCTTTGCGGAACAACTAGAAACACATTAGGCCAAACATAATGAGGCATATTAATCGTAGTTACCTGATATTCAAAATTAAAATTGCCCGCGTGGAAGGCACCTGACAACCCTTAAAAGACTTTTATGGATTACAGTGCTCACGGAAGGCGTGTGGGAAATGTAATCCCATGAAAAAGAATCTCATGCAAAGAAGCAACAATCGTTCGTATCCAGGCCCAATCCGAAATACATTGTGAAAGCATGGGTAGTGCGGAGCTTGGCCACCCATCGTATCAATCCTTGGGCGCCAGACGGTCGATGGCATGACGCTTGGAGATAAAAGATACCTAGGTAATTTCATCTCACCGCTTAGACGGTGTATGAGCACCGCGTTTGGTCTGCAGAGACCAGAGGAGATACGTAGGGGATAGGTTAGCTTACTTGGCCCGGGCTGTAACGTATCTGGGATGCACGGAGACATTGCGTTGACCGTTGTAACAACTAAATTTATTGCCATAACTATAGAGCTCTCTTTTATCCCAATATTGACAAGGTTTCCGTTGTCAATTCCAACCAGTGTAAAGACACTTTTCTTCCAGCCTCACAGTTACATCCAACCCCATGTGAACGAGCCACTGCGACAAGGCTGGAGATGGCGGCTCGTCCTCACGTTATCTGTTGACCTGGTTTGGTGTTCCCTACAACCGCCTCGGTCCGATGGACCCTAACGCGTGGCTCAAGGTTGCTCTGGAGTCTGGTTCCTTCCTTCTCAGCAAATGTGATTGATATGTCCAGCATGGTCGTGAGGTTGTTTTTATTGCTGGCGTATATTACGAGTAATCCGGACGCTGCTGAAGGAGAAGAGTTACTTTTTTTAACTGGCCTTATCCATAGGAGTTATCTAATTGAGATTGCTCGCAAAAGTGCTCTTGAATGGTTTACAGCTTTTCTCGGACCTCAATTCGGTCCCAGCTTCCGTAACACTCCGAACAACACTCATTGGGATTCATCACATGGCAGAATGAATATACTGATTTTCATGTTCTCCTGCTGTACCAATTCCGACCACAATTCTACCCCGCTGTTGACACCTCCGGATTTCAGAGCTTGTCCGTTGGCTCGTGGCTTCATCCTACCTTTTCTCGAGCACTAAACCGGCATCTTCAGCTCTTCTCAATTTCACAGTTAGGGCAAACACTGAATCTTCTATCACTCCAATCAAGCGATGCTTTGCTTGGTCGAAAGTCTCTGCACCTCTGACTGCCGGTCTGATTCGATAAGATCTCAGGATTGTCGCCAGCACTGCGATGTACTCGACTTGACTGAACTTCTTCCCAGGACATACGCGGGGTCCGTAGCTCCAGGCTATGAACTCTGCTCCATCGGGAGGAGCAGCTAGTGCTTCTCGGCCATCAAGGTTACGGCGAACCCACCGTTGCGGTTTCCATCGAAGGTTGTCCTCCCCCCAATATTGAGGATCTGTATGTACAGCCTGGAAGTTGGGCTGCATGAAAGTATTGGGAGGGATGTGGTAGATGTGTTCGCTAATTTTGATCGTTTGCGGTTCCGGGCTGATTTTTGGCAAACTCTGGATGGGACCCCAAAGACGTAGCGTCTCGTACTACGTGTAGTCAGTATACAACACACTTCAAAAAGGAACCGGAGTGGCTATTGCTAGGTGTTGTAACATACCATGACTGCCATGCATCGTACTAATTTCGGAAAGACGTTGGAATAGATCTGATCCTTCCCGAAGATGTCATCAACTTCTTCAGCTACCCAAGCCTGGGTCTCCGGATATGCTGCTAACAATGGGAGTGAATACGTGAATGTGGTCGCAGTCGTTTCGTGTCCCGCTAAAGCAAAAATGAAAAGATTACCCAGGAGCTCACTGTCGGACAAGACTCCTTTGACTTTCGGATCGTTCACCTCCTTCTCTTTCTCATTTGCTCTCACTAATACGGAACTCAGATTCGCTTTCTCATCGCCACCAGCGGCAAGATTTTCTTTCTCCTCTGAGATTTTTTCGTGTAGGTAAGCCCTAAACTCACTCGTTGCCGTTTTCAGTATCCTCAACATTTGAGGCAGCATCCATGTAGGCGCCTTGAGGCCGTCGAAAAGGATCGTGAACATGATATTCTCCAAGACAG
>Ga0335075_10019096_pt1 | contig 10151 bp, 8 predicted proteins | sample Lox_Sample_24_FD_206723 | JGI IMG/M metagenome (GOLD analysis project Ga0335075, IMG submission 206723) | Soil microbial communities from Loxahatchee National Wildlife Refuge, Florida, United States - Lox_Sample_2.4 | ecosystem: Environmental > Terrestrial > Soil > Wetlands | place: USA: Florida... | reverse complement strand
AAGGCCCGAAGCGCTTAGCCTCGGTTATATTGAACCGAGCGATGCCGAGCTGCGCCAGCGCTTCTTGCACTTCTTCGATCTTGTATGGCCTGATGACGGCGATGACGAGTTTCATGGGATTACTTTTCCAGGAGCCAGCGCACGTTGCCCCTCCCAAGTCGCCCGATCAAGCGGCGAGGCGGACGAGTCGGTTCACAAAACGCACTTCTCCCGCCGTTCCGGATTCGCCTTCGGGTGGGGCATGATGCCTTTCGCCCTTCGCGCCCTCTCCGCGCGCAGGCGGGCTTTCTCGCACCGCGCGGCGGCACGTTCTTGCGGCGTGATTGCAGTAGCATTTTCGGTTCTCCAGATTCTGCGGAAACGGGTTCGCGGCGCTTCGCTGTCCGGCCTATGCTTGCGCCGCGTTGCTATAACGGGTTCCTTTACGCAAAGGTACGTAACGCGACATGAGCGTCGGTTATATGAGGCGTATAATCAATAGGTTAACGCAATTTTTGATGTACCCCAATGCCTGAAAAAAGGGCGCGCCAGGACGCAACGATCGGCGGACGCTCGAGCAGAGGATCACCACCCTCATGAATAGGCGGAAACTTCCAAACCAAAGATGGCGCATTCAGGCATGGTACTCAGCACGAGAGAAGCGCCAACCAGTGCTTGTTTCGCCAACCTAGAGCGCATTCCGCAAAGGTTGACAGACTTTTGCGACGAGAATTCGCTCCAACTTCTCGATCATGCGCGATTTCTTTCCGCTCGTTCGTTCGAGCGGAAAGCGCGCTGGAACAGTCGGCAAAACGCGTTGCAAATCATCAACCTTAGTCGTATGTACACATATGAGGACTTGGATCGCGCAGGAAATTCCAATGACCGATGCGTTGCTCACAGTGCGCTTATCCAGCGCCACTAAGGAAAAACTTGAGCTTCTTGCTAAAGACACCAAACGTTCAAAGTCGTTCTTGGCAGCGGAAGCCATTACACGTTTCATCGAGGAGCAAGCCCAGATCATCGAAGGGATCCGTGCGGGCCTGGAGGATGCCAAGGCCGGCCGCGTGACCTCCCACGAAGACGCGATGAAAACGATCTACGCCACGATCGACAAAGCGAATAAACGCGTGTGAGAAGGATCTTTTGGGCGAACCAGGCGCTTGCCGACTTCGATCAGCAAATCGGGCAGATCGCAGCCAATTCCCCGAAAGGTGCACAGCTGGTTGCGGAGCGATTGCACAAGGCCATTGAAGGTCTCACCAAAACAGCTTCAGGTCGCTTGGGCCGGTTCCCAGGAACCTATGAAAAATTTGTTACCAAGACGTCGCATGTGATTGTTTACGTCAAAGACGATAGCGCCAAGACGATCACAATCCTGCGTATAATTCATACCTCGCGGGAATGGCTCATCGGAACACTCCCGGATTGATCAGGCCGCGGCTTTTTCTGCCCTTTGTTCGGCGCCCGCCTGCGGCTCGGCGGGGGCGCCGGCCCAGGCGCTGCTCGCCGGGATCTGCTCGCCCTTCATGACGAGGGTGAGGGGGCCGAGCCGCGCGTAATCGAGCACATGGGTGTCGTAGAGCACGGTCGAGCCCGCCCCGACGGTGACGCCTCGGCCCACGAAAACCCGGCCGACTTTCATCACCCGGTCCTCATAGAGGTGCGTCTGCAAAGCCGAGAGCTCATTCAGCGCGGCGTAATCGCCGACCGTGACGCAGTCGAATTCGGTGATGTCGGTCATATTCATGAAGACACCGCGGCCGAATTTCGTGCCGAAGAGCCGCAGCATCCAGGGCAAGAACGGCGTACCGCGCAAATGGTCGAGCAGGACCCTGCCGGCGAGCCCCCAATAGAGGACGGCGACCGCCTCGGTACGCATCGCCCACCAGGACCACATGGGCATGGTCACCGGCTCGTAGCGCCCCATTGTGATCCATTTGGCGACGACGACGACGAGGGTCATGGCCAAGCTGATCGCCATCGAGGAAAAGGTGAATTCCCCGAGGGCCTTGAGATAGTTGCCATCGAGCACATCGGCGCTGAACCATTCGACCGCCCAGGTACCGAAGGTGATGAACAACATGGTCGGCAGCGAGATGGTGAAGGCCTCGAACACGGCGCGGGCGAATTTCTTCCAGAACGGCGCCTCATAGGTCCAGCGGGCGCCGCCACCATCGAAGGTCTGGCGGACCGGCAGCTTGATCGGCGGTGAGCCGAACCAGGTTTCACCCGGTTTGATCACACCATTCGCCGGCGGCTTGGATTTGATGCCGATCAGGGCGCCTTCCGGGATTTCGGCGCCGGCCGGCACGACAGCGCTGTTGCCGACAAAGACGCGCGGTCCCGTCTTGACGCGCTTTAGATACATCCAGCCATTGCGCACTTCCTCATCGCCCAGGATCACCTCGTCGGCGATGAAGCATTTCTCGCCGATCTCGACGAGATCATAGCGGCCGGAAAGATTGGTCGAGATTTCCGCATCCTTGCCGATCCTGGCGCCCATCAGCCGGTACCAGCTGCGCATATAGATCGTCGCATAGAGGGACGAGAGGGTTTCGAGCGTCACCTCGGTTGTCAGCGCGACGACCCATTTGCGGAAATAGAAGAAGGAATGGACCGAATAGGTCCCTTCCTTGACGACGGGCAGGATGATCCAGCGGCAGGCGGCGATGAAAAGGACGGTCACGAGCACCATGACGAAGGAGGTCGGCCAAGCCATGAAGGGGATCGACAGCATGTAAAAGGAGCGGTCGAAATCAGCGGTGCCGATCCAGTCGTCGATCCGGTCGAAAACCCAGAAAGCCGGGAAGATCGGGATGAGACCGAGTGGCGGGACGGCGAGCAGCAGTGCCACATGGAGCAGCGTCATGATGGCGCGGCGCGCGATCGAGGCCTCGGGTGGCGTATCCAGCGCGGCGGGGTCGACGAGGCCGGTCTTGCGGGCCGGCGAGCCGTCCCAGCTTTCCCAGGCGCCAATATGGCCGCCGGGACCGACCGCGGTGAGATCGGCAAGCTCGGCGCCCTCTTCGATTACAGTGTTTTCCGAAAGGACGCAGGAGGAACCGATATAGACCGAGGGCCCGATCTTGATCGTTCCGATGATGAGCTCATTGCCCTCGACCCGCGCATTAGCGAAATTGGCGAGGGAGCCGATGCTGGTGCCTTCACCGATCGAGATGAGATCGACGGCGCCGGGCTCGATGTCGCTGATCAGCGCATCCTTGCCGATCGTTGCGCCAAGCGCCCGCAGATAATAGCGCATGACCGGCGAGCCCTGGAACCATTTGATATGGACGAGGCCGAGGAAGCGCTTCACCAGCCACCAGCGGAAATAATAGACGCCCCACAGAGGATAGCGGCCGGGCTTGGTCTTGCCGATGATGAGCCATTTCGTCGCGATGACGATGGCTATCGTCGCGATGTTGATGCACGTATAGACGCTGAGCAGCGAGGCGGCCTCTTCGAGGAAAGTCGCGTCGGCTCCGGTCAGCAGCATATAGCTCACGAAAACGCCGAGCCACTGGGCGCTCATCAAGGCGATGATCACCGGCAGGGCGACAGCCTGCGCGCAGCCGCACAGGAAGCGGCGCAACAGAGGTGGTGGCGTGAAGACGAGATCCTCGGCGGGCGCGCCTTCCCCCCATTTCTGGTCGAGAAGCTCGGCGAGGGCGCGCAATGTGCGGGCCTGATAGACATCCTGCAAGGTGATGTTGGAAAGCGCCGGCGTTTCCCGCACCACGGAGATGAAGCGCGCGGCGAGCAGCGAATGGCCGCCGAGATCGGTGAAGAAATCCGCATCGAAAGGGATGGCTTGCGGCGGCAGAACGCGCTTGGCGGCATCGAGAAGTTTCGCCTCCGTCTCATTGCACGGATCTTCCTGCGCATCGGCCTCGGGAGCGGCGGCGAGCTCGACCTGCTTCAGCGTTTTGCGATCGACCTTGCCGGATGAAAGCCTGGGCAGGCTGGCGACGGTTTCGAAGCGGGCCGGCACCATATAGGCGGGCAGGCTCTGGCGCAGCTCCGCGCGCATCTTCTTGGCATCGAGTTCCGCACCGATCTCGGGGACGAGAAAGGCAACGAGCTGCTCGATCTCATGATCATTGCGCAGCACCACGGCGGCTTGCGCTATATCGCTGATTTCGGAGAGTCTGGCTTCAATTTCCCCCAGCTCGACTCGAAAACCGCGAATTTTCACCTGATCATCGATGCGGCCGCGGAAGGCGATTTCGCCGTTGGCCTCAAGCCGCACGGCGTCGCCGGAACGATAGAGAATGGGATCGACCCGCTCTGCGAGTGTGGGTGAGGGCGCATCCGGATCCGGTCCAGGCGGATCGGGATCGTCCGATAAGGCTTCATCAGGAAAAGGATTGGCGATGAATTTCTCGCGGTTCAGCCGGTCGCGGCGCAGATAGCCCTTGGCGACGCCCGGGCCGCCGATCAGAAGCTCGCCTTCCCGGCCCTGCGGCAGCAGCTCGAGATTTTCACCCGCCACATAGCAGGTGTAATTGGGGATCGGACGCCCGATCGTGACAGGCTGGCCTGGCCGCACCTCCGCGATGGTCGCGACGACCGTCGCTTCCGTCGGGCCATAGGAATTGAAGATCCTGCGGCCCGGCCGGCACCAGCGCCCGGCGACGGTCGGCGGACAGGCCTCGCCGCCGAGGATGATCAGACGAAGGCTTGCGACATCGCGCGGCAGCAGCGAGAGCAGGGTCGGCACGGTGTCGAGCACGCTCACATGATGTTCTTCGAGGAAGTCGGGCAGCCGGTCGGCCTCGCCCATCATCTCGGCGTCGGCGACAAAGAGCGCCGCGCCGACAAGATAGGGGATCCAAATCTCCTCCATCGAGAGATCGAAAGCGACGGACGCGCCCTGAAAGACGACGTCGCTGGCGGCAATCCCATAAACCTCATTGGCAGCGCGCAGATAATGGCAAATATTGCGCGAGGTGATCACGATCCCCTTCGGTGTTCCGGTCGTCCCCGAAGTGTAGATGAGATAGGCCGGATCCTCCGGGCGGGCGCCAAGCGCGCGGGCATTAATCTTCCAGTCGTCGTAAGCCGGCGAGGACGAAGCCGATAGCTGGCCAAAAGTCCAAACCGGGCAAGAGGGCGCGATTTTTGCGACCCAAACCTCATGCGTGACGAGGCCCCAGGCCTCGGCGTCGGAGAGACAAAGGGCGACCCGCTCGGCGGGAGCATCGGCGTCAAAGGGCAGCCAGGCGGCGCCGGTCTTGGCGATTGCAATCTGTGCGATCAGGAGTTCGGGGCCGCGCGGCAGCCAAAGCCCGGCGACGCGGCCGGGACGTAAGCCCTTTTGCACAAGGCTGCGGGCCAAGGCCTCGGCCCTGGCATCGACTTGCCCATAGGTGAGTCGGCCCTCCGCCGTGATCAGGACGGGGGCATCGGGCTGGCGGGCAACGGTTGCGGCAAAAACCTCGCAGAGCAATTCATCGCGGATCAAATCGGGGCGTGAGGGTCCACGCAGCCTGGCCAAGGGGGCGGATACCGGGGGCTCATCCTCGCGGAAGGATGTTGGGGCGCTCGCCAGACGGTGAAGCATGAAGGATCCTGTTTGAATGACTCTCTCTTAGCTCATATGTCCGAGCCGCAAATCAATCCTTGCCGGGACAAATATTCGGATGCTGCCGGACCGGATCCCGCCTCTTGGACCGCCGCCGCCCGGGTTTCAATCCGGCTGGATGAGGTGGCATTCCAGTAAAACCTTAAGAGGGCGTTACAAATCCAGGCTCACCGGACTGATAACGCCGCCATTTGTTGAAATCTTGGCGGAGAAACCCTGCGGTTCACGTGTTGGGAATGAAACCGTTTTCCTAATATATGTGGCTTCATAAACATGGCTTCCCGTCAGGGGCGCAGTGTCATGTTTCCATCAAGCTGATTTGGATCGGCTCGGTCCAGATCAGCAGGATGGAGTCTGAAAACTTAGAGCGGGACTCATGTGGTGCAGAGCCCAGTTACGGGCAAAGTTCTGAACCGGCGGTGAATGTCAGTCTTTGCCGGCCACGGAAATATCGGGAGCGGCCGGATTTTTCATGCCCACGATATGGTAGCCGCAGTCAACATGCAGGATTTCGCCGGTGATGCCCCGCGCCATGGGTGAGAGAAGGAAGGCGGCGCTTTCGCCGACTTCATCGATCGTCACAGTGCGCCGGAGCGGCGCATTATATTCATTCCATTTGAGTATATAGCGGAAATCGCCGATTCCCGAAGCCGCCAATGTTTTGATCGGTCCGGCCGAGATCGCATTGACCCTTATGTTGCGTTCACCGAGGTCGGCGGCAAGGTAGCGGACGCTGGCTTCAAGTGCCGCCTTGGCAAGCCCCATGACATTGTAATGGGGCATCCATTTTTCCGCCCCGTAATAGGTCAAGGTCAGCATGGCGCCGCCATTCGGCATAAGCTTCTCGGCGCGCTGGGCGACGGCGGTGAAGGAATAGCAGGAGATGAGCAGCGTATTGGTGAAATTCTCCGCCGTTGTGTCGAGATAGCGGCCGGTCAGCTGATCTTTGTCGGAAAAGGCCACGCAGTGAACGATGAAGTCGAGGCTGCCCCAAATGCGCTCGATCTGCTCGAAGATCGCGGCAAGCGAACTCGTATTGGTGACATCACAATCGCCGAGCACATTGGCGCCGATTTCCTGGGCGAGTGGCCGGACCCGCTTTTCAAGCGCCTCCCCCTGATAGGTGAAGGCGAGTTCGGCACCCGCCTCATGAGCCGCCTTAGCGATTCCCCAGGCGATCGACCGGTTGTTGGCAATTCCCAGGATGAGGCCGCGTTTTCCACTGAGAATTCCGGAAAGGGGCAGTCCTTTGGGAGCGAGATCCAGTTGCGTCATCAGAGGTTGGACCACAGAATAGGAGAGACCGCAGGGCTTGGAACGCTAGCAAATGTTCACGCGTTTAAAGGCTGCGAGGCCGAAGTGCAAGTTGGACTGAAGCCCGAGGTTGTTTTGAAATTTCGGATCACCCTCTATATTAATAGGGGAAAGGCTGTCCTGGTGCAAAAACACAGCCGGCAGGGGCGTTTTCCAAGGGGTTTTCGAGGTGAGCTTGCGGGATGAATTAAATTCCTGCGCGCCGCGGCTTCGCCGCTTTGCCCGGGCGCTCATTGGCGGCCATCCCATGCGGAACCCTGCCGCCGATGATCTCGCCGCGGCGGTTTTGCATTTTCTCGACCTTTACGCGCAGATTGTGGAGGACCATCGCGCGAGGCTCGCGGCTCAGGGCCAAAGGGAAAATGAGAATTACAAGAGAGCCAGCGCACAGGGGAATCCAGCATTGTCGCTGCCAAAGCCTTCGAGGGACAGCCTCTCTGAGGCGCTTTTGAACCTCGCTCTGGAAGAGCGGGAGGCGCTTCTCCTCGTTGCTCTGGAAGGCTTCAGCCACGCCCAGGCGGCGCGGATCCTGAAAATCTCGCGGACGGTTTTCATCGCCCGCCTGGCGCGCGCCCGGCTGGCGCTCGGGAACCCCGCCGCGACAACCCCGCCGGCCCGCCCGAGGCGGGCGCTCCCGTCCTATCTGCAGCTGATCAAGTGAGGGGACATGTGGGTAAGCGGATCCACGCCTCCGGTCAGCGAGGCGGAGCTGCATAGTTTTGTCGATGGTGGTCTCGATCGGGCCCGGCGCGAAGCTGTCGAGGCGCATCTCGCAACCGCGCCGGACGATGCGGCCCGTGTCACCATCTGGCAGGCGCAGAACGAATGGATTCGCGCCGCCTTCGCCAGGATCGAATCGCCACCCCCCGCTTGGCCGGCGCCACCGGAGCCGAAACTTCACTGCGAAGCTGTTATGGCGGACCCTCGAAAGCCTGGACATTCCGGGTGGGGTTTTGAGGCGTCATCCTGGCACGAACGCTGGTTCTGGCCCCTCATCGGGCTCGCCTTTGCGGCCGGTGGGCTTGCGACGGTTGGCGCCGCTCATTTGCTATCGGCCAATGCTCCAGAGGAGGGAGACGGTGGCCGGATCCTAGCCCCACAGGCCATTCCAGGCATGGCCCAGAGCGAGACGGCGATGAAGGGCCTGCCGGAGCCGGCCGCGCCGCTGCTTCCAAATCTGACCTTCGATTCCTATAAGTTGACCGGCGTGCAGTCGCTGCCGGGCCATAAAGGACAAAAACTCTGCCTTTTCTATGCCCGGTCCAATGCCGGTCCGCTAACCCTTTGCGTCGAGTCCATACCGGGCCCGAGCGAAAGCCCATTGCAGCCCACCGGCCATTCTCCGGCGGCGGCCGTCAGCTGGCGGCAAAGGGGTGCGGATTATGTCCTGACCGGCACGCTCGCTGAACCCGAATTGCGCAGTCTTGCCGATTCAGTGCGCGCTCAGATCGAGGCTTTCGATGCACGCTGAATTTACCGATTCTTACCAAAATGTTTCACGTGAAACATTTTGGTAAGGTCGGGGCGCAAAATCGGACAAGCCGCAGGACGCAGCCCGCACGGCTCTCTGTCGGATCGGGGCGAAACCATGTCCTGAGCAGGCCTGGATGATTTTGGATCGAATCGATCCAAAATCATGAAACGTGATCGATTCTCGTCATTTCGAGCGGGATGCGAGCGCAAAACCCTTCACACTTTTCCTCATTCCGCTCTAGAAACCCGGTCAAAGCCCGCAAGCCAGGCCCAAAGGACAAGGTCGTGATCGGTTCTCTCGTCGCGAAGCGCCAGGCGGCCCAGCCGCAGGCCGCTCCCTTCACCGTGGCGCTCTACCAGCCGGACATTCCGCAAAACACCGGCACGATCCTGCGGATGTGCGCCTGCCTCGGCCTTTCGGCGGCGATTATCGAACCGGCCGGCTTTCCCGCAAGCGACAAGCATTTCCGCCGCGCGGGCCTTGATTACCTCGACCATCTCGAGATCGCCTATCATGCCGATTGGGCCGCTTTCGAAGGATGGCGGCGCGCAGCGGGACGCCGCCTCATTCTCCTGACAACCAAGGCGAAACTGGCCTATACCAATTTTCGCTTTGGCCACGGTGATATACTGCTGCTCGGCCGCGAGTCCGCCGGGGTCCTGCCTGAAGTGCACCAGGCCGCCGACACGCGGCTTCTCATTCCGATCAAAGCGCCGTTGCGCTCACTCAATGTCGCCGTCGCGGCGGCAATGGTCGCGGGAGAAGCGTTGCGCCAGCTCGCCAGTTGAACACCTTGAGCTTGTCTTGACAAAAGTCACCTTCCCTGTGGGGTGCGCCCGACTCACCGACAAAGTGCAAGGACCTCTGCGAATATGACGCAACGAGAGACGCGCAGATGCGTTACGCCCTTGCGACAGATTACAAACGGGTCGAGAGGAAGCTCGCGGACCGATCTTTTGGCCAAGGAGATCCAAGAAACCCGCGCTAACGGGACATGCGGACAATGGGCGGCCGTTTCACTGCTACTTCATGCGGCTCCCGTCTGATGGCGCGAATGTCGAGACGGCTCTGATCGGCAGTTTCGCGGAAGTGCTCAACCAAGGCTCTCATAAACCCATGCTATCGGCGACTCAGAGGGCCGCGAATTAAAATTTGCGTGACATGGCGGCTCGCCATCCAGCAATAATCGAGTGGGGGAGCCGAAAGTCCATCAAGATGACGAGACATGCACGGTGAAAAACATGAGCATGAATGAGATGGATGCCGGCGCAGCCCGCAAGACAAAAACCCGCGCCTGGTTCGAGGCGCTCCAGGAGCAGATCATCGCCGCGTGTGAGGAATTGGAACGCGAGGTGGAGGGCCCACTGCCCGAGCCCGGTCAGGCGCCGGGCCGTTTCGTGCTCACACCCTGGACAAGATCCGATCCGGCGATCGGCCATGGCGGCGGAGGCCTTATGGCGGTGCTGAAAGGCCGCCTGTTCGAGAAGATGGCGGTCCACACCTCAACCGTCTTCGGCCGCTTTCCACCGGAATATGCCGCCCAAATTCCTGGAGCGGAAGACGATCCCGCCTTCTGGGCCTCGGGCCTCTCGCTCATCGCCCATCCGTTCAATCCGAATGTCCCGACCATCCATATGAACACGCGCTATGTGGTCACGACCAAGGCCTGGTTCGGCGGCGGTGCCGATCTCACGCCTCTGCTCGACGAGCGGCGCGTGCAGAGTGATCCCGACAGCCTTGCCTTTCATGCCGCCATGCGGGCGGCGTGCGAGAGCCATAGCGAAGTCGCCGACTATG
>Ga0335075_10019095_pt1 | contig 10151 bp, 8 predicted proteins | sample Lox_Sample_24_FD_206723 | JGI IMG/M metagenome (GOLD analysis project Ga0335075, IMG submission 206723) | Soil microbial communities from Loxahatchee National Wildlife Refuge, Florida, United States - Lox_Sample_2.4 | ecosystem: Environmental > Terrestrial > Soil > Wetlands | place: USA: Florida... | reverse complement strand
TGCTCACGTTGCGGCACCGTGATGGAGCGGAAGGGTTGAACGCCAGGATCAGCGTAGGAAACCGCGAAGTCAGCATCGACCTCTCCAAGCCGGTCAGCCTCGCAATCGACCTGCGCTTCAGCGAACAGCAACGGCAACCGCGTCACTTCGGCGCCCCGGCGGCGAGCTCCCGCCCTTTCGCCATACCGGGTTTCTCCGGCTCCGTAGAGCACGGGGCAAGCTGCAACTGTCACATACTGACGCTGGTCCCCCATTGCAACGGAACACACACCGAGTGTGTCGGACACCTGACACGCGAGCCCGCGGACGCCTACAGCGCCGTCCCGTTCGGCCTGATGCCGGCTCTTTTGATAAGCGTCGAGCCAACCGACGCCAGAGCAGATGGCGAAAGCACGGAACCCACGCCACAACCCGGTGACTCCCTCATTACCAGGAGTGCGATTCTGGAGAGCTGGGCGAAAGCCAACGGCGACGCCAACGCACCACCGCACTTTGCGCCCTGCGCGTTAGTGCTCCGCACGTTGCCCAACAATGCCGACAAACAACACCGGGACTACAGCGGCCAAACACCCCCATACCTGACGCGTGAGGCCGTATCCCTGCTCGTCGAGCGCGGCATCGAGCACCTCGTTGTGGACTTGCCCTCGATCGACCGCTCACACGATGAGGGCCGCCTGACGGCGCATCGCGTTTTCTTCGGTCTGCCACGCGGCTCAGCGACACTGGCGCAGGCCACGCGTCCGCGCGCGACCGTCACCGAGCTCGCCTACATTCCTGACAGCGTGCCCGATGGCCCGTACCTGCTCGAGCTGCAGGTGCCCGCCCTCGGCGGCGACGCTGTGCCAAGCCGCCCACTGCTGTACCGCTGGGAACCATCCGCATGACTTACCAGCCCGGCCTCGACTACGCCCGCCGCTGCGATGAAGCTGACCCGCTTCGTCCCTTCCGCGACCGCTTTGCATTACCTCGCGACGATCGTGGGCAACCAACACTGTTCCTTTGCGGCCACTCACTCGGCTTGATGCCACTGGCGGCTCGCACGATCATTTCCGAGGAGCTCGACGACTGGTCACGGCTGGCCGTCCTTGGGCACGAGCACGCGCGACGTCCCTGGATCCCTTATCACGAAAACCTCACCGCAGGCCTCGTGCACCTGACGGGCGCGCGCGCCACCGAAGTCATTGCGATGAACTCGCTGACGGTGAACATCCACCTGATGCTGGCGAGCTTCTTCCGCCCTGCCGGCGAGCGAACCAAGATCCTCATTGAGACGGGCGCCTTCTCTTCCGACCGCCATGCCGTCACCTCTCAGCTCACCTGGCACGGCCTCGACCCAACGCAACATCTGATAGAGCTGGCAGCGCCCCCCGGAAGCGACTCTATTCCCGAGGAGGCCATCGAGGCCTGCCTCGCCCAGCACGGGTCGCAGATCGCGCTCCTGTTATGGCCTGGGGTGCAATTCCGCACTGGCCAGGCGTTCGACCTCCAACGCATCGCGCGGGCCGGGCGTCGCGCCGGCTGCGTCGTGGGTTTCGATCTGGCCCATTCCATTGGCAACATGCCGCTCGCCCTGCACGACGCCGATGCGGATTTCGCCGTGTGGTGCAGCTACAAATATCTGAACGCGGGTCCGGGAGCGATCGGCGGCTGCTTCGTGCACGAGCGTCACGTCTCGAGCCAATCTCATCTGATGGGATGGTGGGGCCACGAGGAGCCGACCCGGTTCCGGATGGAGCCGCGGTTTCGCCCCGCGCCCGGTATCGCCGCCTGGCAGATCAGCAATCCGCCGATTCTCGCCGCAGCCCCCCTGCTCGCCTCGCTCGCGATCTTCCAGGAAGCGCGCATCGAGCGACTGCGGGCGAAATCGGTCGAGCTGACGGGCTACCTCGAGTTTCTGCTGGAGCGCCTCAAACCCGATGCGCGGTTCATAACCCCACGCGAAGTCGACGCCCGCGGTTGCCAGATCTCCATCCGCATCACCGGCTCCGCAACACGCGGCCGGCGTGTATTTGAGCGCCTCGGCGAGCGTGGGGTCATATGCGACTGGCGCGACCCCGATGTCATACGGGTCGCCCCTGTACCGCTGTACAACACCTTCGAGGAGGTGTTCCGCTTCAGCGAGCATCTCGCCGCGGTGCTTCGGGAAAACCAGTGAGCTCCTCCGCAACTCTCCAAGAGCATCCGCTCAACATTGTGGGAGCCGGGCTCGCAGGCGCCCTTCTTGCGGTGCTCCTTGCCCGTCGCGGCTTCCAGATCAACCTTTACGACCGCCGCCCAGACCCGCGTACAACCGCAGCGGAAGGCGGTCGTTCCATCAACCTGGCTCTTGCGGCTCGCGGCATCCGCGCCCTCGAGCGCGCAGGTGTCATGGATGACATTCGCCCGCTCCTGATTCCAATGCGGGGCCGCATGGTCCACGACCTATCGGGCGCAACAACCCTGCAACCCTACGGCCAACGCGAGCACGAAGTCATCTACTCCGTCGGACGAGCGGCACTGAACCGCGTACTCATCGAAGCGGCCGCGCGCCATGACACCGTCTCGCTGCACTTCGACCAAACCTGCCTTGGCGCCAACCTAGAGCGCAACGTTCTGAGATTCCGTACCGCCGGCAGCACCGCTCCTGCGCACAAGCCCGGCACGACCAACAGCCCCAGCGCGACCCACCTGGACGAGTATGAGACCCCTCTCACTCCAACCATCGCCACCGACGGCGCCGGCTCAGCAGTTCGCGTAAGCCTCACCGCGGCAAATCATGTCGTCACACGCGAGGACTGGCTCGATCACGACTACAAGGAGCTCACCATTGCGGCGCACGCGGCGAGGAATGTGTTGGATACGAACGCACTCCATATCTGGCCCCGCGGCGGCTTCATGCTGATCGCACTGCCCAACACGGACGGAAGCTTTACCGCGACCCTGTTCCTGGCACGCACCGGTCCCAACAGCTTCGCGACTCTGACGGACGCCACCACGGTGGCGGCGTTCTTCCAACGCGAGTTCCCCGACGCCCTGGCCTTGATGCCCAACCTGACCCGGGATTTCGCGGCAAATCCCCAGGGCCAGCTCGGCACGGTACACCTCACCCCGTGGCACGTCGGCGGCAGCGTGTTGTTGCTGGGCGACGCAGCACACGCAATCGTCCCCTTCCACGGCCAGGGAATGAATGCCGCGTTCGAGGATTGCTCCGTGCTCGACTCGCTGTTGGATCGCCATACCCGGTGGGAGCCGCTGTTCGCCGAGTTTTCCGCCTCACGGCGCCCGAATGCGGCCGCCATCGCGGCCATGGCACTCGAAAACTACACGGAGATGCGCGACACGGTACTCGACGCAGGATTTGTGCGGCGCAAGGCGATTGCGATGGACCTGGAGCGTCGTTTCCCGGATCGCTTCATCCCACGCTACTCAATGGTGATGTTCCACCCGGAAATTCCGTACGCCGAGGCGTTGCGCCGAGGCAGCATACAAGCCGAAATCCTCGCGGAACTGGACAAAAACCGCGACCCTCGAGGCAACACCGACATTGCGCTGGCGCAGCAAGTCGTGGCAGCCCGCCTCGATCCCATTCAATGAGAGCGCGGCGATAGAGGCGCGTTCTTTCTTTCCAACGTCACGAAGGTCACGTCGTAGGCGTTCTTCTCATCCGCCTTGTACTCGCTGTATTCCGCATCCACCCACTGCGTGGGATCGAAATCCGGAAAAATCGTGTCGCCCGGCACCTCGGCATGTACTTGCGTGAGATAGATGCGCCGCGCGAACGGCATCAACAGCCGGTAGATCTCCGCACCGCCGATGGCAATCATCTCGTCGGTGTCGCGCACCTTGCGCAGCGCCTCGTCCACCGAATTCACCACAATCACACCTTCGGCACGCCAGTCAGGATTGCGCGTCAGCACGAAATTCAAGCGCCCCGGCAACGGCTTGCCGATCGACTCGAAGGTTTTGCGGCCCATGAGAATGGATTTGCCGAGGGTGATCGCCTTGAACCGCCGCAGATCTTCGGGAAGGCGCCAGGGCAGAGTGTTGTCCCGACCGATGACACCGTTCTGGGCCATCGCGACGATCATGGAAACGAGAGGGTAAGCCATATCTTCATTATAGTTTCATTCCCGGCGTTTTCCGTCGGGACTTTACTCTGCGGCAATACTCTTCAGCGCCGCGACCGCATCCACCAGCCCGAAGCCGGCGTCATAATCAAACCCCTCGGCCGCCGCGACGGGCTGCGGCCCGAGGTTGCCACCGAGATTTCTCAGCTGCATGTCACTTGCGGTTTGCCGCAACGTGTTGTAGAGCGCTGCGGGCGTGAGCGTCCGGGGAGCCGGCACCTGTCGATGTGCCGCCAGATCGCGAGCCCGCTTGTCGAGCAGCAAGGCTGCGACCGCGGCTACGTGTGGCGCCGCGGCCGACGTTCCGGAAAAGTTGGGATAGCTATCGTCTTCGGAGCTGCCCGGCACATTGAATCCCAGCTTGAAGTAGAAAAAGCTGGTGTTACCCGCATCCGGACCGATGATTCCGGGCTTGGGACGCAATTGCGCGGCGTCGAGCCGCCGGCCGGCACGATCGAACAGAATCGGTGTTCCTCCCGCGGAAGAAAAGCTGTCCAGACACGCCGGCACACACTGCGGCCGCAGCGGACTCCCTCACGCCTCCGTCTGATACCAGGCGGCGGAGCCAACGGCCTCGGCGCCCGCCGCGTTCGCGTGACCGACGAGCGTGCCATCCGCGGTGTCAAACGCATCCACATCCAACGCCGCCGACCCGAGGTCGTACCAGACATATTTGATCAAGCCCGGCGCGGGCCCGGAGGCGAGCTCTATCCCGAGCTGCACCTGCAGTTCCTGGTTGGACAGATTGACGATGACGGGCAGCTCGACCGCATCCGCGCCGAGGTTGTTGGCGATCCCGGGCTCCTGGCAGACGAGCTGCGCCAGGCTGTCGGTGCACGGTGCGACCGGCGTGCCGTCCATGTTGTAGAAAATGGCGTCGACGTCGCTTTGTGAGCCGTGCGTCCCGTTGGCGGAGAACGAAGGCTGATCCCATTGCAACACCAGCAGCGAGACTGTTCCGGGCGGCGCGACGAGGTGCTGCAGATCGTTGACACCCGGGCCCGGATTGAAGTTGTGACGGACTCCGGACAACCCTTTGCGCCCCGACGGTCGGAACGCCGACTGATACGACTGACGCCCCTCGTTTCCGGCTGCCGAGAAGTACGCCACACCACGGGCAACTACCTGGTCGACAGCATTGGCGACAACCCCGTCCTCAAACATCGGCTCGTCGAAATATTCGGCATCGTCGACGATCACCTTCGCGCCATCGTCGGCCAACGCGACGATGCCCGCAGCGAAGTCCTCCTCACTCGTTAGCGCCGTATTGAACGAGAGCGATGCGCCGGGCGCGACGTCGTGCACGATCTGCATCATCGCGCGTCCTTCGTCCGTACATTCACCGTCGGGCACGGTGTGCAGATCCGCCAGCACGCGGACTCCTAACGGCAGGTCGCCGTTCACAGCATCCTGTCCGGCGCGCGTGAAGTTCTGGCCGGGCGCGAAGGGCCCCGGTGCGCAATCGAAACTATCGGACAACACTCCGACACGTACACCTGTTCCGTCCACACCAAACTGCGCGCGGGCGAGATCGCTATGCATGGAGTGATCACCCTGCGTGGTCGTCAGGCCGACTCGCGTCGTGGCCAGCACCGGCTTTACAAATCGTAAGCCCGAAATGGACGCGATATCGCTCAAGGCTGCAATCGGAACGCGGCCCGTGACCGCATGGTCGTGGCGCCTGGCATCCAGCATGCCCTGGCCGATGAGCTGGGTTCTGAGCGCGTTGACGTCGTCCCCGTAAGCGCTGATGCGGACATAACCATCCTGCATGCGTAACGGGGGCAGCTTCGCCCGCAGACCGCCGTCGTGCCATAGAGGCTGTGAGCCGTAGGCCTTCTGCAGGATGGTCAGATGTGGCCCGAGCCTGGCGCCGGTGCCAGTCTTGGTTTCCTGCAGAAGCTGCTTGAGAGCCGCGGTGCTGTTCTTATCGGTGGCATGCGCGAGGCTCGCCAGAGCACCCATCGCTGTCGCCGCCGCCACGGCCGTCATGGCCGCCACAATGGCCTTCATCGGCATCTCCCCGCTGCTTCGACTTTATCAATATGCCGAATTCGCCCCAGGCGCAACTGTCTGCGGATTTAGACGGGGAATCGCTTTAAGCCTCAAATCTCCACGGCGGTATTGAGCACGACTACACCGCGGAAGGGCATGCGAAAGAACTCCGCGGCCTGGGTACTATGCTGCTGCATGCGGGCAAACAGCCGGCGCTGCAACCCCCTCAGACCAGGCAGCGGCCGTGCGCGCACTACGTGACGCCCCACGAAGAACGAGCTGTCCTCCGTGAACACCCGCAGCCCGCGCGTGCGACAGGACTTCAACGCCTCGCTCACGTCAGGCGTCTCCATGAAACCGAATCGCGCGGTAATGGAATAAACGCCCGGCAGAATCTCTTCGATACTCACCCGCCGCACCGGATCGAGGCGTGGCGTATGTGCGATCTCGATTTGCAGGATGATGACGCGCTCGTGCACGACGCCGTTGTGCTCGATGTTCCGGATCAACGCCGACGGCACGAGACCCGGGTCGCTCGCGAGGAACACGCCCGTTCCGGGCACGCGATGGGCACCGGCAATCATCTTCGCTAACTCGCTGCGGGGCACGGCCATTTTCGCGAGCGCCGCGCGCAGCTCGAGGCGACCGGTGCGCCAGGTCAGGAAGATCAGGAACAACACCGCGCTCAACGTCAACGGAATCCAGCCTCCGGTCGGCACCTTCGTCATATTGCCGGCAACGAACACACCGTCGACCACGAACATCAGGCCGAACAGCACCGTAACGATCCACTTCGGCCAGCCCCACTGGGTGGCGGCGACGAAAGAGCCGAGAAAAGTCGTGATCAGCATCGTCCCGACGACCGCGGCGCCATACGCACCTGACAGTGCGTCGGACGAGCCGAACCCCACGACAAAGGCGACGACGGCAAGGAAGACAGTCCAGTTCACGATGGGGACGTAGATCTGGCCCTGCTCCAGCGCCGAGGTCTGGAGCACCTTGATGCGCGGCAGAAGATCGAGCTGCACCGCCTGGCGCGCCATCGAGAACGCCCCGGAGATCGTTGCCTGTGAGGCAATCACAGTGGCGGCCGTCGCCAGAATCACCATCCAGGGCAACAGGGGCTGCGGTACGAGCACATACAACGGATGGGTCACCGCGTGGCCGGACTGTAACAACAGCGCGCCCTGGCCGAAGTAGTTGATGATCAGGGACGGCCAGACGATGGAGAACCAGGCTATGCGCACGGGGTTGCGTCCGAAGTGCCCCATGTCCGCATACAAGGCCTCACCGCCGGTGATCGACAGAAACACCGCCCCGATGATGGCGAGCGCGAAACCCGGCCGATGCGCAAGCAGCATGAGCCCATAGACTGGATTACAAGCAAACAACACCTGCGGCGCCCGGCCGATCGCCAGCGCACCGGTGGTCGCCAGCACGATGAACCACACGATCATGATCGGACCGAACAGGCTCGCCACCTTCGCGGTGCCGCGATGTTGAAAAAAGAACAACACAAACAACACCGCGATGGTCACCCCGATCACGTATTGCGAGAAACCCGGATCGAGCAGCTCCAACCCCTCCACCGCGCTCAACACCGAAATGGCCGGCGTGATCAGGGCATCGCAAAAGAAAAACGCCGTCCCGGCCAACGCCAGGAGAACGACCGTCTTCACCCAGGGCCCACCGCCGAGGAGCTTGCGTTTCGCCAGCGCGAACAACGCCAGGATCCCACCCTCGCCGTCGTTGTCGGCGCGCATGATGATGGTGACGTACTTCAGGGTGACGGAGATCGCCAGTGCCCAGAAGATGAGCGACAAAACACCCATCACCGCCTCGCGGTCGAACGGCCCGGCCGCCGCCAGCGACTGCTCGAGGGCGTACAACGGACTGGTACCGATATCGCCATAGACGATACCGGTAGCGCTGACGACGGTCGCGACACCCCAGCGGTGTGAGTTGCTCATGATTTACGGAGCCGCTCTCTAGCGGCGCCGCACCTTCTTCCTGGTCGTCTTACGGTTGGATTTGCCACGGCCCCGCGGCGTGGAATGGCTTTTGACCTTGCCCTGAGCCTTGCCCTTGGATTTGGTTTTGCTGCTACCCCGCTTCGCCGGCGCGGCTTGCTGCCTCGGGCGGCTGCGCTTTTTCGGCGGCTCCGGCGGCCACAACATGGTGCCGCGACAGTTCGCGAAGCCACAACGGCAGGCAAACACCTCGTCTATGTTCTCCGGATCGCCGGCTTCCTTGTAGATCTGGTAGTCGTAGGTCATCTCCTCGCCGGGCTCGATCGGGCGGATCGCCTCGATATAGACCCGGCGCTTCTCGACCACCGACTCGCAGTTCGGATCGCACGAGTGATTGAAGAAGCGTGCATCGTTGCCGTCGACGCCCGCATCGATCACCGTCCTGGAGTCGACGATGAACAGGAAAGTGTGACTGTCGTTCTCTGCCTTCGACTCATAGCGCCGATCCGCTTCTTTATGCGAGACCCGCTCGCCGAGATACTCGATGATGCGCTCCCCCTTCTCGATCCGGCGCGTCGCGAACACCCCGCGACCATGCACACTCGAATTGCGCACCTGGATAGGGGGCGCCCCCGCCTCGTTGACCTCTGCCATTAGACCGCCACCGGCGCCCTGATCGCCGCATGATGCTGATAGTTCACGAATTCAAAATCCTCGTAGTCATATTCGAAAATCGAGCCCGGCCGGCGCCGGATCGCCAGTCGCGGCAACGGCAGCGGCGTGCGCGCGAGCTGCAGGTCGGCTTGTTCCAGGTGATTGACATACAGGTGCGTGTCGCCGCCGGTCCAGATGAACTCACCGGGCTCGAGATCGCACTGCTGGGCCATCATGTGAGTGAGCAACGCATAACTGGCAATGTTGAACGGCACACCGAGAAACACGTCCGCGCTGCGCTGGTAGAGCTGGCAGGACAAACGGCCCTCGGCCACGTAAAACTGGAACATGGCGTGGCACGGCATGAGCTTCATCCGGTCCAACTCACCGACGTTCCAGGCGCTCACTATGATCCGCCGCGAGTCGGGATTGCGCCGCAGCTGCTCCACCGCCTGGGCGATCTGGTCGATCGTGCGGCCGTCGGGTGCGAGCCAGGAGCGCCACTGTTTGCCGTAAACGGGGCCGAGCTCACCGTTCGCATCGGCCCACTCGTCCCAGATGGTTACGCCGTGCTCGCGCAGCCAGGCGATATTGGTTGCACCCCGCAGAAACCACAGCAGCTCGTACACCACCGAGCGCAGGTGGATCTTCTTAGTGGTGACGAGCGGAAATCCCTCGCGCAGATCGAAGCGCAGCTGCGGTCCGAACACCGACAGAGTTCCGGTGCCGGTGCGATCCTCCTTGCGCGCGCCGTGCTGCCGGATCTGGCGCATGAGGTCCAGGTACTGCTTCATCGTGCGACGGCGAAGTTGCCCGAGGGAGTACGTGCTCGATACGCGTAAAACAGAAAGATGAGACCCACGATGATCATCGGAAACGACAGCACCTGTCCCATCGTCAACCAACCGTCCCAGAGATAGCCGATGTGGTCATCGGGCAGGCGCACGAACTCGAGGATGAAACGCGAGATGCCGTAGATGAGCAGAAACAATCCGGAGATCGCCAGCCGCGGCCGCGGCTTCGAGGAGAACCACCACACCACCGTGAAGAGCACGATGCCTTCCAGACACGCCTCGTAAAGCTGTGAAGGGTGTCGCACGACTCCGTTTACGTTGAAGCCCCAGGGCACGGTGGTCGGCTTGCCCCACAGCTCGCCGTTGATGAAGTTACCGATCCGCCCGAAGAACAACCCGAAAGCCGGCAGCGGTGCGGTGAAGTCATATACGTCCGCGACATTGCGCCCGCGGCGCAAGGCGTACAGCGTCATGGCGACGATCACGCCGAGCAAGCCGCCGTGGAACGACATCCCCCCCTCCCAGATCTTGAAGGGATACCAGATGTCCTTGGCCCAGAATCCGAGACCGTAGAACAGGACGTAGCCGATGCGGCCGCCCAGGATGACCCCGAGCATGTCATAGAAAATGAG
>Ga0335075_10019094_pt1 | contig 10151 bp, 10 predicted proteins | sample Lox_Sample_24_FD_206723 | JGI IMG/M metagenome (GOLD analysis project Ga0335075, IMG submission 206723) | Soil microbial communities from Loxahatchee National Wildlife Refuge, Florida, United States - Lox_Sample_2.4 | ecosystem: Environmental > Terrestrial > Soil > Wetlands | place: USA... | reverse complement strand
TAGTCGTGACCTATCTCACATTAATTCGGTTGGCCAGCCGGCGGGATGGCGACACGCGCAGGGAGTTGTGACACTCGGTGCTGGGCGTCTCCCGCTATGTATAGGACGTCGGGCGGCCCGTGCCGGTTCACGCCGTCGTCGCGGGCTGGCCGGTACCCTGGAGCGGTGGCCGCAGTGGATCTTCCCCTGCCACGTGCTGGGCGCCCCGCGGGCCTGCCGGTAGTCGTGGACGCGGGCCGGGGCTGTGCGCTCTGGATCTGTGATGCCGGGCTGGCCTGCTGCGCCGTGGAGGTGGCGGCGGCGCTGAGCCGGCTGGACCCGGGCCTGGCTGAGGGCACCGCCGAGGTAAACGTGTTCGTGGTGGCGGGCACCGTCACCGACAAGCTGGCGCCGCTGGTGCTGGCCGCCTATCAGCAGGTGCCCGAACCCAAGTTCGTGCTGTCCTTTGGCGCCTGCTCGAACAGCGGTGGCCCGTACTGGGACTCGTACTGCGTGACCAAGGGCGTGGACCAGCTCATCCCGGTGGATGTCTACGTGCCGGGCTGCCCGCCCCGGCCCGAGGCGCTGCTGGCCGGCCTGGACCTGGTGCTGCAGCGGGCGCCGGCATGACCGGCGAGGAGATCCTCGGCCTGGTGCAGTCGGCCGGCCTGGATGCCGCGGTCGAGCCGTCCGCCGGCCTGGGGGCGGCGGGAGCGGTGGCCGTGACCGTCACCGTGCCCGCGGGTAACTGGCTGGCGCTGCTGACGCTGGCCCGGGATCGCCTCGGCTGCGATTTCTTCGACTGGCTGAGCGGGGTGGATGAGGCCGAGGCAGGAGTGGCCGTGCTGGCCCACGTGTACTCGCTGGCCGGGCGGCATCATCTGCTGCTGCGCACGGTGCCGGCTGGCGGCCAGCCCCGCGCTGGCGGCCAGCCCCGCGCTGGCGGCCAGCCCCGGCTGCCCACGGCCACCGGCGTCTACCGGGGCGCGGCCTGGCATGAGCGGGAGACCGGGGAGATGTTCGGCGTCATCTTCGACGGCCACCCCGGGCCGGGCCCGCTGCTGCTGCCGGATGAGTTCGAGGGACACCCGTTGCGCAAGGACTTCCCGCTCGCGGCGCGCGCCGCCCAGGAGTGGCCCGGCGCCCGGGAGCCCGGTGAGCCCGCCGGGCCAGGCCAGCCCGTGCGCGGCCGCCGCCGGGCGGTGCCGCCCGGAGTCCCGGAAGGGTGGCCGGCCGGATGAGTACGGAGCTGCCTGCGCGCAGCCGCGGGGTGATCGGGCTGCTCGAAGAGAACTGCACGGTCTGCATGCTGTGCGCCCGCGAGTGCCCGGACTGGTGCATCTACATCGAGTCGCACAAGGAACCGACGCCAGCTGAGCCTGGTGCGGAGCGGCGGGCCGGTGCGGCCGGTGCGGCTGGTGCGGCTGGTGCGGAGCGGCGGCCTGGTGTGGCCGGTGCGGAGGCGCGGCGCGGTGTGGCGGGTGCGGCTGGTGCGGAGGCGCGGCGCGGTGCGGCCGGTGCGGCCGGTGCGGAGCCGCGGCGCGGCGGACGTCAGGTCCGCAACGCCCTGGACCGGTTCGCGATCGACTTCTCGCTCTGCATGTACTGCGGGATCTGTATCGAGGTGTGCCCCTACGACGCCCTGTTCTGGTCGCCCGAGTTCAGCTACGCGGAGACCGATATCCGGGAACTGACTCATGAGCGCGGCCGGCTGCGGGACTGGATGTGGACCGTGCCGCCGCCGCCAGCGCACGACCCGGGCGCGCCGGTCGCCAGGGAGGTGCAGGCCGTCTACGGCCCAGGCGGCCCGCCAGGGGTGAGCGATCCGGGCCTCAGCGGAAGTTGACGAACTGCAGCGCCAGGTCCAGGTCCTTGCCCTTGACCAGCGAGATCACGGCCTGCAGGTCATCCTTCTTCTTGGACGAAACGCGCAGCTCCTCGCCCTGGACCTGCGCCCGGACGCCCTTCGGGCCCTCATCCCGGATGAGCTTGCTGATCTTCTTCGAGTCCTCCTGGGAGATGCCCTCCTTGAGGGCGACCGCTATCCGGTATTCCTTACCGGACAGCCGTGGTTCCCCGGCGTCCAGGACCTTCAGCGAGACCTGGCGCTTGACCAGCTTGTCCTTGAACACGTCCAGCACCGCGCTGGCCCGGCCCTCGCTGTTGGCCCGGATCTCGATGGCGTGATCCCCGGACCGGGCGATAGAGGCACCCACGCCGCGGAAATCGAACCGGGTCGAAATCTCCTTGGTGGTCTGGTTGATCGCGTTGTCGACTTCCTGCTTGTCGATCTTGCTGACAATGTCGAAACTGCTGTCCGCCATGCGCCGCTCCTTCCCCTTGGCTGTGACGTCGGGTCATGAGGCTACTGCGCTTCACGCGCCTTGGGCGCAGTGCCCGTCTCCAGCCGGTGTGCGCTGCGCTGCCGGACCCAGGTCCAGCGCTAATCCAGTGCACCGGGGGCGCGCGCTGTCCGCTATCCTTCACTGAGCCGCCTGTCGGGTGGCACCAGGCAGGTTGCCCGAGTGGCCAAAGGGAGCGGTCTGTAAAACCGTCGGCTTAGCCTACGTTGGTTCGAACCCAACACCTGCCACTACCTGCGCAAACGGCCCGTGAGCTGGGATACCTGGCTGCGCGGGCCGTTTTTTCTCTGTCCCGCTGTGTGTCACCTTGTCGCGCTGTAGACCGCTGTGTTGCGGGGTTCACGGACGTATAGCGGACGGTGCAGGGCCGCCAGGACGGTCGGTGTAACCGCCGGTTTTCCACGGACGGCCACGGACGGGCCGCGCCGGGGCCGTTGTCCCGGCTTGACGTTCGCGGCTGAGTCGAGGGTGCATCCCCGTGTGTCTGCTGTTCCCGAGCGCAGGGGATGTCTATGAGCGGTGGCCTCGCCTCGCGACGGCGGTAGAGCGACGGGTGATGACACCACCTAGATCATTCTGATTTAAATAAGATGTTGGTAGCTTGGTCGGGCTGGGGCACGCTGTGGCCGCGTTCTTCAGTATCGATGGGTCATCGCGTAACCGGACGAACGGCGCCGAGTTGTCAACGGCACGCGAATTTCACGTGGCGCCGACACGAGTCTTGACTGGGGCGAAACGTGTCTGCGCCGGCAGCAGCCCAGCCCGGAACCGTACCGCCTGGCTTTCGGCCTCGTCGTACATAACGGCGAAGGATCTGGTAACCGCCGCAGATGCCGAGGACGGGGAGGCCGTCCTCGGCCCGGCGCGCGAGCACCTCGTCCACGCCCACGGGTAACAAAGCCACGTCGGCGACGGTTGCCTTTGGGCAGATGTCGGCGGTCAGCACGGACTTGTCCGCGTCGGAGATCGTGCCGGCCGCACCATCGAACCGGTTGTGACTGTGTCTTCGCGCTCCTTCCGCTAGCTGCCGAAATGGGCACGATCATGAGCCGTCGGCGGGCAGGCCGAAGGCCGACGGGTGCAGCCACTTCGCTATCGCCACTGCCGCCGCCGCATTACGGGGGCTGGGGGTGACCTCGTCGTAGCTGAGCACGAGGAAGCAATGGTTCTTCACGGCAGGCAGGTTCCTGCTCGCCGTGAATGTCTCCAGGAACTTCTCCTTCTGCGCCGCGGTCGGGGTGCCGTAGTCGTTGATGATGATGCACTGCGGCTTGGCCGCGACGACCTGCTCCCAGGAAACCGAGGTCCAGCTCTGTTTGAGCGACCCGAAGATGTTGGTCCCCCCGCCCAGGCTGATCAGGGCGTTGATCATGGCCAGGCCGGGCCCGGTGAACGGCGCGGACTGGCCGCTGTCGTAGTCGAAGACGGTGACTGGCTTGCGGCCCGAGATTTTTGCCCGGGCCGACGCGACCTGAGCCTGCATGCTGGCGATCAGTTTTTCGGCGCGGGACTCGACCCCGAAGATCTCGCCGAGGTTACGCAGGTCCTGGTAGGTGTTATCAATGCTCACTGACGCCTTGCTGGACTGCACGTGGGCGCATGATTCGGTGAGGGCTAGGGTTTTGATGCCGAACTTCTGCAGGTACTGGGGAGTCAGGTTGGTGCCGGTCTGGAGTCCGTAGTTCCAGCCGGCGAACAGGAAGTCCGGGTGCAAGCCGACGAGCTGCTCCAGAGTGAAGTAGTTGGACGAGACGTCGCGGACCTTCTTGAACCCAGCCTCGTACGGCAGCGGCACCGGCTGGCTGACTGGGCCGTCTCCGGTCACGCCGAAGGTACCGGCCATGTGCGATTCCAGGCCGAGCGCGAGCATGTCCTCGGTCGTGTTGATGTCGTTGGAGACAGCCCGGGTTGGCGCCTTGTCGTAGGTCGTGTCGGTACCGCAGTTGTCGATGGTGACGGGATAGCGATGGGCCGGGGTTGCCGCGGCGGGCTTGTCTGGGCTGCTGCCGCTGCTGCAGGCAGCCAGGACGCAGACGCCGGCCAGCAGCGCGGCGGCCACCGCTACGGCGCGCGGGGCACGCCACCGGAGCGGCACGGCGGGTCGGCTGGGGTTATCCATGGGCATCCTCTCGGTTCAGGCAGTCGCGCTGGGTGGCGCAGACGGACCAGGGGGCGTGCCGTCGGTGTGCGGCTCGCCGGAGGCGGGCTGGATCCGGCGGGGTATCAGGTGCGGCGTGCCCGTGTCGGGGTGCTCGATGACCAGCACGTCGGCGCCGTAGGCCTGGAAGATGGTGTCGGGCGTGAGCACGTCCTCGGGCAAGCCTGCAGCGACGATCTGACCGGCCCGCAGCACGTGGATGGCGTGACAGAACAGGGCGGCCAGGCTGAGGTCGTGCAGCGCCGCGAGGACGGTGACCCCGAGCCCCGAAATGATCTCGAGGATCTCGACCTGGTTATGGATATCGAGATGGTTTGTCGGCTCGTCCAGGATGAGGTGGTCAACCTGCTGGGCCAGCGCCCGGGCGATGAGGACGAGCTGCTTCTCGCCGCCCGACAGGGTGTTGAACCGGCGCGAGGCGAGCTGCTGGCAGCCGGCTCGCTCTATCGCGTGGTCCACGATGTCGTGGTCGGTGCCGGTGTCGCGGTCGAACGACCGCTTGTGCGGCGTGCGGCCGATCATCACCATCTCCCGGACGGTGAAGTCGAACTCGCTGGCGGACTCCTGCGTAACCACCGCGATGCGGCGGGCGGTGTCCTTGTGCCCCAGCGAGAGCAGGTCGGTCCCGTCCAGCAGTACCCGGCCTGCCGACGGCCGGTGTACGCGATAGACAGCCTTGAGGATCGTGGATTTCCCGCTGCCGTTAGGTCCGACCAGGCCAGCGAACTGGTGATCACCGACGGTCAGGTTGATCCCGCTGACGATGCGCCGCCCGGCGATGTCGACGGACAGATCGTCGAGCTGCAGGCTCACTGCGTCGCCCCGTAGAGGTAAGGGCGGCGGCGGATCAGCACGATGAGGGTGGGCGCGCCGATGAAGGCGGTGATCACCCCGATCGGCATCTCCTGCGGGGCGACGATGGTCCGCGCCAGCAGGTCGCCGAGGACCATGAAGCTGGCGCCGAACAGCACGCCGGCAGGCAATACGCGGCGGTGGTCCGAGCCCACCATGAGCCGCACGATGTGGGGCACGACCAGGCCGACGAACCCGATGATGCCGCTCACCGCTACCGCCACGCCGGCCATCAGCGAGGTCACTACGAAGAGGTTCCGGCGCAGCTGGTGCACATCGACGCCGAGTGACGCGGCGGGCTCTGAGCCCATAGCCAGGGCGTTCAGCGTCCGTCCCTGCGCGAGCAGGTAGACCATTGCGGCTGCCAGTGCCGCGGCGGGGATCGGCAGCTGGTTCCAGCTGGCCAGTCCGAACGACCCCAGCAGCCAGAACAGCACGGCCTGGGTGGCCTGCGGGTTGCCACGGAAGATGAGGAAGCTGGTCACGGACTCGAACAGGGCCGACATCACAACACCGCAGAGGATCAGCTGCGTCGGGGACAGCGAGGATCCGGTCCGGGAGACGAGGAACACCGCGGCCATCGCGGCCAGGGCGCCTAGCACGCTGCCGATCGAGATCGCCCACTGGCCGAGCGATGCGAACGCGCCGAAGAGCAGCACTGCGGTGGCGCCGACGCTAGCGCCCGACGAGACGCCCAGCAGGAACGGGTCGGCGAGGGCGTTGCGCACCAGCACCTGAACGACCGAGCCCGCTGTCGTGAGCGACGCACCGACGACAGCGGCGAGCAGCACCCTGGGCAGCCGGATCTGCCACACGATGATGCCGGCCACGGTGTTCGGCGCATGACCGGCTAGTCCCGCCACGACGACATGCCAGACCTGGGATGGGCTGAGCGGGACCGAGCCGATGGCCACACCCGCGGTCATCGTGGCTAGCAGGAAAACCAGGCACGCGAGCAGCACGACCGACAGGGGCACGCGATCCCGCCGGCGGCCGCGCAGGCGGCCTGATGGAGCAGCCGGCGCGCCGCCGGACTGCTCCGCCCTGGCAGCTGCCGATACCGAGGGTGAACCGCCGGGACGGGGATCAGGCTGAGCTGGCCCGGGCCGAGTATCGTCCTCGCGCACTCGCACGCCCTCTCTGAAACTGAGGACGCACGAGCCGTCCTTCCTCCGAGGACTACTTCGCTGACACAGAGCAGGCGACCGGGCTCGCCCCCGAGGGGGACCACCGTTGCGGGACAGCGCCGGGATCTCACCGGACTTCGCTGGTTCTGCATCCGCTTCTGGCCGCACGCGGCCAGAAGCAGCGACACTGTAAGCGCCCGGCTAGCGCACCGTCAAGCTGGCTTGCCGCCGCCCGGCCCCGGTTCGCGCCCGGGCTGGGTGCCCGGCAGACGCGCAGGGCTCGCGGCGGCAGGCCCAGCGAGAATTTCCCGGATGTTTTCGCGCAGGCACGCCGGCGCCCGCCCATCGGTGCCGCGGGGGCAGTCCGGCCGTACGGCGGCGCTCGCGATCTGGTCCAGCACCGCGGTGGCGGCCGCGAGCTGCTCCCGCAGTTCATGGCGGCGGACGGCCTGAGCACCGGCCTGACGGCGGATGCTGTCAAGGCGCTCGTAGTCGTCCGGCGTCAGCACGACGGCATCGGTGCCATCCAGGTGGATTCGCCGGGGCCGCGGACGCCAGGCCATCAGCCCGGCTCCTGGCACCGTGTCGAGGGCCGGCCAGCGGTAGCTGGTACCACGGCGGCACTGAGCGACGAACAGAGGACGCCTCGGTGCATACCCGCACTGCCCTTCTGTCGAGGGCCAATGACGAGGGCGCCGCGCAGGCGACCGGGCTCGCCCTGTGCGGGACTACCGTTGCGGGACAACGCCGGGATCTCACCGGACTTCGCTGCGGTCAGCGCCACCGCAAGCTCGGGACCTGCGGCAGCGTCAAGCTACGGACGCATCCTCGTGGGTGTCAAGCGCTCGGTCGGCGGCCGTCCCTGCGCCCTGACCGGCCGCCGCCGGGCAGGCTCGCCACGATACCGTGCAGTCGATGACATCTGCGGAATCCGGCCAGAGCCAGGTCACGGTCGTCGGCATCAGCGCGGAAGGCTGGCCGTCGCTGACGCAGGACGCCCGGGACGCGCTGACGGCAGCTAAGACCATCGTCGGCAGCCCGCGCCAGCTCGCGCTCCTGCCGGACCTGGCTGCGCGGCGCGCCCCGCTGCCGTCCCCGCTGCTCGAGCATCTCGACGAGCTGGTCCGGGACAATCCAGGCTTGTGCCTGCTCGCCAGCGGGGATCCGATGCTGCATGGCATCGGCGCGACGCTGACCCGCCGGCTGGGAACGGCAGCCGTACGGATCCTGCCAGCGGTATCGTCGGTCGCGCTGGCATGCGCGCGGCTCGGCTGGCCCCGGCACGAGGTGACGGTCGTGTCGCTGGTCAGCCAGCAGCCCGAGGCGGCACTCGCTGCGATGCAGCCCGGGGCTCGGCTGATCGTGCTGTGCCGCGACCGCCGCACCCCGGCTCAGGTGGCTCGCGTGCTGACCGGCCGGGGCTGGGGTGCCAGCGAGCTGACCGTCCTGGAACAGCTCGGGGGCCCGGCCGAGCAGGTGTACCCGCCGCAGCTGGCCGCCGCCCTGACCGCGGATGTGCGGGCCGACCTTTGCGTGCTCGCCGTCACAGCCAGGCCAGGTCCCGGCACGCCCGCCTCCGGCCGGGTGCCAGGCTTGCCGGACAGCGCCTACGAGACTGACGGGCAGCTCACCCGGCGCGAGATACGCGCGCTGGCCCTGGCGGTGCTCCGGCCGGGTCCCGGCGCGCTGCTGTGGGACGTCGGCGCGGGCAACGGCAGCATCGGCATCGAGTGGATGCGCGCTGACCCGCTCGCGCGCGCCATCGCCATCGAGGCCAGGCCCGATCGCGCGGACCGGGCAGCCCGCAACGCGACCGCCCTCGGCGTGCCCAGCCTCCGCGTGATCACCGGAACCGCACCGGAGGCGCTGACCGGGCTCCCGGACCCGGATGCGGTGTTCATCGGGGGCGGGCTTACCACCGACGGAGTGCTGCCGGCCTGCTGGCAGCGGCTGTCGCGAGGCGGCAGGCTGGTGGCGCACGCGGTCACCATCGAGTCGGAGGCACTGCTGCATCGCTGGCAGCGCGAGCATGGCGGCGAGCTGGTCAAGGTCGCAGTCAGCTACCGGGAGCCGCTTGGCGACTTCACCACCTGGCGGCCTGCCCTCCCGGTCACGCAGTGGCAGGTGACACGGCCATGACCGTGCACTTCATCGGCGCTGGGCCGGGCGCGGCGGACCTGCTCACGCTGCGCGCCCAGCGGATCATCGCCGCGGCCCCGGTCGTCGTGTACGCCGGCAGCCTCGTGCCGCCGGAGGTTCTCGCTGGGGCCAGGCTGGACGCGCGGCTGGTGGACTCCAGCGATCTGGATCTCGATGCGATCATCGCCGAGCTGGTATCCGCGCACAGGGCCGGGCATGATGTCGCCCGCCTGCACAGCGGCGACCCGTCGATCTTCAGCGCCGTCGCCGAGCAGGCCAGGCGGCTCGACGCCGCGGCCGTGCCATGGCAGATCGTCCCCGGCGTCCCGGCCTTCGCGGCCGCGGCAGCCGCGTTGCGCCAGGAGCTCACCCTGCCGGGCGTGGGCCAGACCGTGGTGCTGACCAGGGCCGCTGCCCGGGCGACGCCCATGCCACTGGGCGAGGACCTGGCTTCGCTCGCCGCGACCGGCGCCACCCTGGTGCTGCACCTGGCGGCCCAGAGCATCGGCAAGGTCGCGGCCGACCTTCTGCCGCACTACGGCCCGGACTGCCCGGCAGCGGTCGTGGCCAGGGCGAGCTGGCCGGATGAGGAGATCCTCCGGTGCAGCCTGGGTGACCTCGCCCACCAGGTGCAGGCCCGCGGGATCCGCCGCACCGCGATCGTCGTCGTGGGGCGGGTGCTGGCCGGGGCCGGTTTCGATGACAGCCATCTGTACTCGGCCGGCCGCGACCGCGGCCGGCCCGCGAACCGGAGCGCGCGATGAGAACCGTGTCCGTCGTTGGCATCGGATCCGGCAACCCTGAGCACCTGACCGTCCAGGCGATCAACGAGCTGACTGCCGCTGACGTGGTGTTCATGCTGGACAAGGGCGAGGAGAGGCAGAGCCTCATCGATGTGCGGACGCAGATCTGCGACCGGTACGTCACCGGTGGCTGCCGGATCGTTACCGCCGCCGACGCGCAGCGTGACCGGGACGCCACGCAGTACACCGCAGCCGTCGAGGACTGGCGGGTACGCCGCGCGGAGATCTACGAGCGGCTGCTGACAGAGGATCTCGGCGACGACGGCCGGGGCGTGTTCCTGGCGTGGGGCGACCCGGCGCTGTATGACAGCACGCTGCACGTGCTGGGCGAGGTGCGGGCGCGCGGCACTGTCCGCTTCGACCTGCGGGTGGTCCCCGGCATCAGCAGCGTGCAGGCTCTGGCCGCCCAGCACCAGATCAGCCTGACCAGGACCGGCCGGCCGCTGCACATCACGACGGGACGGCGGCTGGCGGCTGAGGGCTTTCCGGCGTACAGCGACGACGTCGTCGTCATGCTTGACGCGCGGTTCGCGTTCCGCGTCGCGGACGCCGACGACGAGATCTACTGGGGCGCTTACGTCGGCACGCCGGACGAGATCCTGATCGCCGGCCGGGTGGCCGACGTCGCTGACCGCATCGCGGCCGAGCGGGAGGCGGCCCGGCAGCGGCACGGCTGGATCATGGACACCTACCTACTGCGCCGGGCTGGTGACGCGGCCGGTGACGCCGG
>Ga0335075_10019093_pt1 | contig 10151 bp, 9 predicted proteins | sample Lox_Sample_24_FD_206723 | JGI IMG/M metagenome (GOLD analysis project Ga0335075, IMG submission 206723) | Soil microbial communities from Loxahatchee National Wildlife Refuge, Florida, United States - Lox_Sample_2.4 | ecosystem: Environmental > Terrestrial > Soil > Wetlands | place: USA: Florida... | reverse complement strand
TTCGCGATCTGTTACTGCCGTTTGAGGTGACTTCAGTTCTGATTCTTGTGGCGATTCTTGGCGCTGTGGCGCTGGCGAGGAGGGAGCACTAAGCGATGGTTCCTGTGTCGTATTACCTGATCCTTGCCGCGATTTTGTTTTCGATTGGGGTCGCAGCGTTTCTGATCAAGCGGAACGTCATCAGCGTGTTCATGTCAATTGAGCTGATGCTGAACGCCGTGAACCTGACTTTTGTGGCCTTTGCACACCAGTGGCATCAGGTGAGCGGGCAGATCTTCGTCTTCTTTGTGATGGTGGTCGCGGCGGCGGAAGCCGCCGTGGGCCTGGCAATCATTATCGCGATCTTCCGCGCGCGGAATACGCTTAACGTCGACCAGATCGACCTGATGAAACTGTAATCCGAGAGATCATGAACAGTTCGCTCCATCTCTGGCTGATTCCGCTGGTACCGTTTGCGGGTTTTGTGTTGAACGGTCTTATAGGCCGCAAGCTGCCCAAGGCGCTGGTGACCGCGATTGCGCTGATCGCAACGCTGATTCCGTTTGCGCAGGTCTCATACATCTGGTTCCGGCTGAGCGGCATTTCCCTGCCCTACATTGAGCATGTTGGCACCTGGATTCAGACGGGCACGTTCCGCGCGGGGTTTGACCTGCAGCTCGATCACCTCACGATGGTTATGCTGCTGGTGGTGACTGGCGTGGGGTTCGTGATTCACGTCTTCTCTGTGGGATACATGGAGCACGAAGAGGGCTATTGGCGGTTCTTTGCCTACATGAACCTCTTCATGTTCTTCATGCTCACGCTGGTGCTAGCGGAGAACTTCCTGCTGATGTTTGTCGGCTGGGAGGGCGTGGGCCTGGCGTCGTATCTGCTAATCGGGTTCTACTACCTGCGGACATCGGCGGCGAAAGCGGGCAAGAAGGCATTCGTTGTCAACCGCATCGGCGACTTCGGCTTTCTGATTGCGTTGTTCCTGCTGATATGGCACTTTGGCACGCTGAACTTCAGCACTATTTTTTCGCAGATTACACAGCATCCTGAATGGCAGGGCGGCTTTTTGACGGCGATTGCGTTGTTCCTGGTGCTGGGCGCAACGGGCAAGTCAGCGCAGATTCCGCTGTATGTGTGGCTGCCGGACGCGATGGAGGGTCCGACGCCTGTTTCAGCCCTGATTCACGCGGCGACGATGGTGACCGCAGGCGTTTACATGATCGCACGCACGCATGTGATCTTTGACCGCTCGCCGCTGGCGTTGACGGTGGTGGCGATCATCGGCGCGGCGACGGCGTTCGTAGCGGCGACGATCGGCGTTGTGCAGACGGATATCAAGCGTGTGCTGGCGTACTCAACGGTATCGCAGATTGGATACATGTTTCTGGCGTGCGGCGTGGCATCGTATGCTTCGGGCATCTTCCATCTGGTGACGCACGCGTTCTTCAAGGCACTGCTGTTCCTTGCGGCTGGGTCGGTGATTCACGCGCTGAACGGCGAACAGGACATGCGCGCGATGGGCGGTCTCTGGAAGAAGATGCCGGTGACCTTCTGGACGATGACCTCGGCGGTGTTTGCGATTTCGGGTATACCGCCTTTTGCCGGGTTCTTCAGCAAGGACGAAATTCTTTACCTGACCTTTCTCGCACCGAACGGCGGGAAGCTGCTGTGGCTTGTGGGGCTGGTGACGGCGGGGCTGACATCGTTCTACATGTTCCGGCTGTGGTACATGACGTTCTTTGGCGAGACGCGCTACAAGGGGCCTTCTCTTGCCGAGCATGGCGCGGCGGTCCATGCGAGCTCCACGTCAAAGCTGGTACTGGAAGCTGAACCAGAAGGCCACGGGCACGGTGGTATCCATGAGAGCCCGTGGGTCATGCTGGTTCCGCTGATTGTGCTGGGCATTCTGTCACTGATTGGCGGCTGGATCGGAGTTCCTGTAGAAATGCGCGGCAACAACGATATTGGGCACTTCCTGGGTCCAGCCCTTAACGTGGCGGGTGCTCTGAAGGGATCCGACCAACTCGCGTTTACGCTGGCGATTGTCTCGACGCTCACGGCGGGTGCGGGGTGGTTGACGGCACATGTTCTGTACTATGCAAAGCCGGAGCTGCCGGAGGTCCTGACGGGAAAGATTCGCGGAGTGTACGCGCTCGTAGCGAACAAGTACTGGGTGGATGAGATCTACGGGGCCATTTTCGTGACGCCGCTGCTGATGGTCTCGAAGTACCTGCTGCAGGGGCTTCTGGATACCGGCGTGATTGGAGGAACGACCTATGGGGGCGCGTACGCGACGCAAGGCTTTGGCGCGATTGTGCAACGGGTGCAGTCGGGCAACATTCGGTCTTATGCGGGCTGGCTGGCGCTGGGCGCAGCGGTACTGCTGATTGTGACCTACTTCGGATTTTCGGCGCATTTTGGGCTGCGATAGAAAGCTGGAAGGAACGGATTCGTGGAGATTAACCACATATTGACGCTGATGACATTCTGGCCCACCGTGGGCGCGTTTGTCGTCGCATTACTGCCGCGCAATGGTCGCATTGTGCGATGGTGGGCGCTGTTTGTTTCCGTCGTGACGTTTTTGCTTACACTACATCTGCCGATGCACTTTGCGTATGGGCAGGCGGGCTTCCAGTTTGTGGAGGACCAGGCATGGATTACCAGCCCCGCGATCCGATACCACATGGGCGTGGACGGGTTGTCGATGTGGCTGGTAGTGCTGACCGGGTTCCTTGCAGTGGTTGGCACGCTGGTTTCATGGAAGGTAATCGAGACGCGGACGAATGAGTTTTACTTCTTCTTCCTGCTGCAGCAGACGGCGATAATCGGGATCTTCGTCTCACTGGATATCTTCCTTTATTACGCGTTCTGGGAGATGTCGCTGATCCCGACGGCGATTCTGATTGCGATGTTCGGGCGCGAACGAGGTCCGAGGACGGCGATCAAGTATTTTCTGTACACGTTTATTCCGTCGGCGCTGTTCCTGGTGGCGATTCTATGGCTGTATGCAAAAACGGGGACGTTTGAATATCCGGCACTGAAGCAGATTCTAGCGAAGAACGGCGGGCTGTTCGGGCCGAACGCTCTATGGTGGGCGGCGCTCGCGTTCCTGGTGGCGTTCGCGGTGAAGGTTCCGGTGTTTCCGCTGCATGGCTGGCTGAGCGATTCGATCAGCGATGCGCCGACGGCGATGGCAATGGTGATTGCCGGCAAGTTGGGACTGTACTCGATTATTCGATTCAACCTGGGGCTGTTCCCCGTGCAGGCGCGCGAGATTGCGCCGCTGATGGTGGTGCTGGCGGTGATCGGCATACTGTACGGCGCGAGCATCGCGCTAGTGCAGACGGACATAAAGCGCCTGATTGCGTATGCGACGCTGAGCGCGTTGAGCTTCTGCACGCTGGGGATTTTCTGCTTTTCGCTGTCCGGGCTGGACGGGGCGGTGTACCAGTTCATCAATGAGGGCGTTTCCGGCGCAGCGTTGCTGGCGCTGGCGGGCTTTCTGCATGAGCGCTACGGGACCTACGACATGGAGCGCTACGGCGGGCTGGCAGCCAAGCTGCCCATGATGGCGACTCTGTTTGTGATTACCGGGCTGGCGGTCGTAGGGCTGCCGCTGTTCAATAACTTTGTGGGCGAGTTCCTAGTGTTGAGCGGGAGCTTCCATGCGCATCCGGGCTGGGTGCTGGCGGCGACACTGGGCGTGATCCTGACCGCGGGCTACATGCTGACGATGATTCAGAATATCTTCTATGGGCCGGAGTCGAAGATGGTCATGCAACACGCGGCCAGCGATTTTTCCGCGCGCGAGCATGTACTGCTGTGGCCAATGGCAGTGCTGATGCTGGCCATGGGCATATTTTCCCCTTTCTGGATGCGCGCGATTGATCAGGGCGTTGCGAGCCTGGCGACACCGGCTGCACACACCATTTCTTACGCGGAGAAGCGATGAACCCGACACCTCAAATCCTTCGCATTCTCCCTGAAGTGATTCTCACAATCACCGGCGTGATCATCATGCTGGCGGAGCCGCTGATTGCCAAGGGCAAGTCGAGGCGCCCGCTGGGATGGCTGGCGGTGATCGGCATGATCTCGGCGCTGGCGGCAAGCCTGTACCAATATCAACTGCCGGTGGGCACAGCGTTTTTCGGTACGGTGAAGACGGACGCCTTTAGCGTGTTCTTCCACGTGTTGATCTGCGGGATCTCGCTGGTGTGCCTGCTGATTACGCTGGACGCGACCACAGCGAAGACCGAGGGTATGGGCGAATTCTATGCGCTGATCGCGTTGGGCACAGTGGGCATGCTGTTCATGACGTGCGCGGTCGAGCTGCTGCTGGTTTTTGTGGGACTGGAGATTTCGTCGATCTCCACGTACATCCTGGCTGGGTTCCGAAAGAACACGGCGAAGGGGCCGGAGTCGGCGATCAAGTACTTTCTGCTGGGATCGTTTGCGACGGCTTTCTTCCTGTACGGCATTGCGCTGACGTTTGGGGCGACCGGCACGACAAAGATTGAGGCGATTGCGGCGTTGATTGCAGCGAGCACGACGCCGAAGCTGGCGCTTGCCGGGCTGGCGATGATCCTGATCGGACTGGCGTTCAAGGTGTCGGCGGCACCGTTCCAGGTGTGGACGCCGGATGTGTATGAAGGCTCACCTTCGCCGGTAGTGGCGTTGATGTCCACGGGGCCTAAGGTGGCGGCGTTCGCGGTGTTGCTGCGCGTGCTTTACGACGCCTTTCCTGCGCTGCACGGGCACTGGGTGCCGCTGCTGTGGTGGCTGGCCGTGCTGTCTATGTTCGTGGGCAATTTGGGCGCGCTGCGGCAGAAGAACATCAAGCGCATGCTGGCATACTCGTCGATTGCGCATGCGGGCTACCTGCTGGTGGCGTTTACGGCGTTCTCGGCAGAGGGGATTGCGGCGGCGAGCTTTTATGCCGCGGCCTATGCGGCAATGAACGTGGGCATTTTTGCCGTGGTGAGCCACGTGGGCGGCTACGAGGACCGGGTGACGCTGATTGGTGACTATCGCGGACTGGCCTACCGCTCGCCGCTGCTGGGCGGGGCGATGGCCTTTTTCCTGATTTCGCTGATCGGGATTCCCTTCACAGGTGGATTCTTCGGGAAGTTCTATGTGTTCACGGCGGCCATCCACGCGGGATATGTGTGGCTGGCGATTCTGGGCCTGATCAACAGCGGCATCGCGGCGTTCTACTACCTGCGGGCAGCAACGGCGCTATACAGCAAGCCGAATGAATCCGCTCCGGTAGCGTCGATTCCGTGCCTGACTGTGCCGCTGCTGTTCGCTCTGCTTTGCACGGTGGTGGCAACGCTGATTCTGGGCGTGGTTCCAGGCCGGGTGCTGGTGCGGGCACAGGACGCGGCGAATGCGACGTTCAGTTCGGCGCCGGCTGCGGCAACGGTCCAGCCGATGCAGGCGGTTGCGAAGAAGTAGTCAGCTGCGAAGCAGGAATAGAAAAGCCTCCGGCGCACCGGAGGCTTTTACTCTTGTGCAAGAAACCCGATTAAAACGGCTTCGCCTTGAGCAGAATGATCACAAAGGTGAACAGCGACAGGGACTCGATGAAGGCGAGGCCGAGCACAAGGAAGAGCATGATTGCGGGGCGCGCCCCCGGGTTGCGGGCGACGGCCTCAGCGGCTGAGCCTGCGGCGCGGCCCTGCCCGATACCGCAAAGGCCGGCGGCAATGCCCATGCCGATTCCAGCGCCGATGGGAATAAGGCTTCCGGAGCCTCCTCCCGCTGACTGTGCGAAGGCCGGCGTGGCCAGGCACAACATTGACAACGTCATGAAAAGATATTGCAGCTTGCGCATTTCGTCTCCTGCTTCCCTATATGAATTGCCGTCAGTGGGTGGTTGAGGCTCACCGTGCTGGCCCCCTCACGCTAAACGGCGGTTTCGCCCGGCAGCGGAAGCGCTCCGCCGGGGAAAATCCCTAAATGCTTGCTTCCTCTTCGTGCGATACGGCCATCGCCAGATAGATCATCGCCAACAGCATAAAGATATAAGCCTGAATGAGCGATACGGCAAAGTGCAGGCCCAGACCGAGCACGGGAACCACAATGGGAATCAGCGAAAACGCAACCAGAGTGATCAAGTCGCTGGCCAGCATGTTGGCGAAAAGACGGATGGTAAGCGACATGATGCGGGCGAGGTGCGAAATAATCTCAATGGGAAACATGAGCCAGGCGATCCACCAGATAGGGCCGGCAAAATGCTTTACGTATTTCACGGGCCCCTGCACCCGCATGCCGTGGAAGTTGTAGTACACGAAGGTGAGGATGGCGATGCCGAGCGGCGCGACCGGGTCGGCGGTGGGCGTTTCAAAGCCGGGAAGCAGGCCGAAGCAGTTACATATGAGGACGAAAAGCAGAATGGTGGTCACAAACGGCATGAACCGCTCGTAGCCGTGGCCGATGACCTGGTCGGCCTGATTGCTGACAAATTCGTGGATGAATTCAGCCGTTTGCTGGATGGCATTGGGCTTTTCCACGTTGAGAGAGAGGCGCGCCGCGAGGAAAAAAAGGACGAGCAACGTCATGACCACGAGCTGCATGGTGATTGGGTTAGTGATGGGGTGTGTGGGATGCGCAGGATGAATGCCCAGCATCGTCATGACGGCGACGATGGGCGCGGCAAACCAGTGATTGAGCAGCGCGGTAAGCGCGTTAATCATGGGTAGCATGGTTGGGTTATTCCAGCCTGTAAGTTCTTTCTGTTATTACATTTTACCAAGACCGCAGGGTACGCAGAGCTTCAAAGGTCAGGGCGATTACCGCTAACCCAAGTCCAGACAGCAAGGCGTACAGCGATCCGTGAAGCCACCTAAGGCTAGCATAAATAATCAACCCTGCGATACCCAAGCGCAGAAAGAACATAACAAGGGTGAAGCCAGTGGCGCGGGGGGTCTGCTGGTTGTCGAGCTTGGCGTTAACAATGGCGATGAGCTGCTGCCACTCGTAGATTCCGGTGATGGAAACGACAGCTCCAGAGATAAAAAGGGCGGCAGTTTGCCATCCGGCGGCGAGGGTAAGGGCGACTGCCCCGAGCACGGCCAGGATAGCGGTGATCCACATAGCGCGCCGCATGGAGGCGCGGAGATCGGCATCGGTGTAGTTCAGGAACGTATTGGCTTCGGTCATAGAATGCTTGACGTCTTCTAGATTTGCTTGAAGGCCTGACGGATGGCCTCGACCATTCCGGCGATTGCTCCCAGAATGACTCCAGCGATATAAATCCATTGCTGGTGCAGCCATTTGTCGAGCAAAGCGCCGAGCCCCCAGCCGATGAGCACAGCACATGGCAAAACAAAGGCGATCTGCGTGAGGCGCTCGGCCTTCAGGATTGTCTGCATGGTCTCAGTACGGCGGGGTGCGTGTGGCGGGGCATTCGGATTGGGTTTCTGCTCGGACATGCGGTTCCTGGTTGTTTATACACCACGGAGGGCGCGGTACTGAACGCTATACTGAACAGAGCAAGTTCATAGAACGAAACCCCTTTCGAGATTATTTAAGGAAGCTACGTGTTCGAGTCAGAGTTTGAGCGCAATCTCTTTGCGCTTCGCCAGGAAAAATTGAAGCAGATTGAGGCGATTGGCCAGCAGGCGTATCCGAATTCGTTTGCCGCTACGCACACGCTGGAGGAGATCCGCAGCAAGTACGATGGCGCAACTGCCGAAGAGCTGGAAGCGGGCCGCGTGGACGTGAAGGTGGCCGGGCGGATCATGGCCATTCGCGCACAGGGCAAGGCGGGGTTTGCGCAGTTGCAACAGGGCGGCGTGCGGTTGCAGATCTATGTGCGTAAGGATGCTGTGGGCGACAAGGGCTTTGAGCTGTACAAGCTTCTGGACCTGGGCGACCATATCGGGGTGAGCGGATACCTGTTCCGTACGCGGACCGGAGAGCTGACGGTGCATGTGGAGACGATTACATTTCTGGCAAAGGCGATGCTGGCGCTGCCGGAGAAGTATCACGGGTTGGCGGATGTGGAGTTGCGCTACCGGCAGCGGTATGTTGACCTGTTCATGAATACGGCGCTGAACGAAGGAACGGCGGCGGAGATCAACGTGCGCGAGGTGTTTGTGAAGCGCGCGAAAGTGCTGGCTGCGATCCGGAAATATTTTGACGCGCGGGGATACATTGAAGTCGAGACTCCGATGATGCAGCCGATTCCAGGCGGCGCGGCGGCAAGGCCGTTTATTACGCACCACAACACGCTGGATACGGACCTGTTTCTGCGGATTGCTCCGGAGCTGTATTTGAAGCGGTTGGTGGTGGGCGGGCTGGACCGCGTGTACGAGATCAACCGGAATTTCCGGAATGAGGGGATCTCGACGCAGCACAATCCGGAGTTCACGATGCTGGAGTTTTACCAGGCGTACGCGAACTACCACGACCTGATGGATTTGACGGAAGAGCTGATCAAGTTTGTGGCGATGGAAGTGAACGGGAAGCTGACCACGAGCTTTAATGATGTGGAGATTGATCTGGGCAAGTGGCGGCGGTTCTCGATGCGGGAGGCGATTCGGGAGTTCTGGGACGAGCAGGCTGGTCTGAGGCCAGAATTCGAAGATTTCGGTTCTGTACCACCTCTCATGAGTTGGATTGAGAGGGTCGTCTCGATCCAAAAAACACAGGGTGATGGGCCCGGAAGCCCGGACCCTAGACCGGGATTCGTGAAAAAGGCTCAAGGTATTTCCCTAGATGTAAATCCACACGACAATATTCACGCCCTTCTCCACATGACATACCTACAATTGTCTTGGGGAGGAACCTCGCTTGGGCGGGCCATTGCGGATATATTTGAGGCAGTCGCCGAGCCACACCTCATCCAGCCCACCATCATCTATGACTTCCCTCTTGCGGTTTCGCCGCTGTCGAAGCAGAAGCCTGACGAGCCGGACTGGGTGGAGCGGTTTGAGTTTTATATTGGCGGGTTTGAGCTGGGGAATGCCTTCAGCGAGCTGAACGATCCGGAAGAGCAGCGCAAGCGGTTTGAGCAGCAGATCAGCGAGCGTGAGCGCGGCGATGACGAGGCGCACCAGATGGATGAGGACTACGTGCGCGCGCTGGCGTATGGGCTGCCTCCGACGGGCGGCGAAGGCATTGGGATTGACCGGCTGACGATGATCCTGACCGGGGCGCGGTCAATTCGCGACGTGATCCTGTTCCCGCTGATGCGTCCGCAGAAGAACAAGGGCGAAGAAGGAAGCGAGTAGGCGGCCTACTCGCCCAACAGCAGGCGCTGGGTTGAAGTGGCACGGCCTGTTATGCCGTCGCACTCGACAAGCAGAGCGGCCATGCGCGGGTCGCCTTTGGCGGCATCAAATTTGGCGGGCATTCCGGTTAGAAACTTATGCAGCACCTGTTCCTTCTCCACACCGATGACGCTGTCGTAGGGGCCGCTCATGCCGACGTCTGTCTGGTAGGCAGTGCCACCGGGCAGGACGCGGTTGTCGGCGGTGGGTACGTGCGTGTGCGTGCCGATGACGGCTGTTATGCGGCCGTCGAGATACCAGCCCATGGCGACTTTCTCCGACGTGGCCTCGGCATGGAAGTCGACGATGATGACGCGGGCCTTGATGGTTTTGAGGATGTTGTCGGCGGCGCGGAAGGGGTCGTCGCTTGATGCCATAAAGACGCGGCCCTGCAGGTTGATGACAGCGTAAGTTTGCCCGCCGGGCAGCATGCCCTCATAGACGCCATAGCCAGGTGTTCCGGCGACGTAGTTGGCGGGGCGGATGATGCGACGGGGGCGGTCGTGGCTGTCAGCGGGGACGGACTGGATGTAGTCGATGAGCTCGCGCTTGTCCCATACGTGATTGCCGGTGGTGAGAACATGAGCGCCGAGTTCGAACAGATCGTCCGCGATGGCCGGTGTGAGGCCGAAGCCGCCGGCGGCGTTCTCCGCATTGACGATGGTGAGGTCGACGCCGCGTTCCGTGATGACGTGCGGCAGATGCTCGCGCACGATGCGGCGTCCGGCGCTGCCGAAGACGTCGCCTACAAAAAGAATCCGCAAAATCCAGTCTCTCCAGTGTGATGAGGGGCCAAAGATTGATGCTACAACGATGGCGGCGAGAATGCGTGGAGCATTTCGCGAAATCCTGTTGCAAAGCTGTGATAGCGTGGCTGCATGGCAC
>Ga0335075_10019092_pt1 | contig 10152 bp, 13 predicted proteins | sample Lox_Sample_24_FD_206723 | JGI IMG/M metagenome (GOLD analysis project Ga0335075, IMG submission 206723) | Soil microbial communities from Loxahatchee National Wildlife Refuge, Florida, United States - Lox_Sample_2.4 | ecosystem: Environmental > Terrestrial > Soil > Wetlands | place: USA... | reverse complement strand
CGCTCGACTTGCATGTGTTAAGCACGCCGCCAGCGTTCGTCCTGAGCCAGGATCAAACTCTCCGTTGAATGACTGACACCAGACCCCAGCAAAGGAGCCCGGAAACCAGCTACCCAACCATGAGCGAACTCCTCGCTAATGATCTCCGCGGAACCGATCCGAAAACCGATCCCGACGGGGGTAGTACATCTTATAATGCACTGGCTTTTAGCACACTGTTGAGTTCTCAAGAAACAGACGCACACCATCGCGAGATTCTCATCTCGCAGCCGGGGCTAATCTCTTTGTTCTGTTTTGATCACCGTCGTGGTGACTTGGTTAAGTTACCCGAGATGATCTTTCCGGTCAAATCGGCGGTTCCGATCAAATCGGGCCGATCTAGCCTTTATGCACTTCCCGGGGGCCATTACCTACTGGCCTCTCCAAGTGGTGCTTGCCTAGCCTACCCCGCCCCTCGGAGTGCTCCGGTACGTGCCCGCAGGTTCCGTGGCGGCCTGCCGCTGGCGGCGCCCGAGCTCAGCGACGCCGCCAAGCGCCCCTGATCGCCTCCGTGTGCAGGTCAGGCGGGTGCATCGCCCCGCGGCGACCACTACGCCCGACGCGCGTTGGCCTCGTCAGGCCGAGCCAGGGTCCGTTCGATCGACGGATTTTGATCTTGGGTTCTCAGAACCGGTGCGTGGTGGCGCCGAACGGCTCGCCCTTGGCATGCGCGAACACCCGGGCCGGAGTCACCGAGAACACCTCGCACGGCCAGTCCGCCGAGCCCTGGTTGTAGAAGCGCCCGTCGCGCGCGGCGAACTGCCAGCCGCCCTGCCACTTCACCGCGAACGCCTTGGCGGCGCGCTCGAGCGCGGTCTGGTCGGTCACGTGGCGGGCCTCGCCCTCCACCACCACGTCCAGCCCGTGGTCCCAGCTGTTGCAGCCGGTGGTCAGCGCCACCTGCGGATTGACGCTCAAGTTGAGGTACTTCTGCTCCTCGGTGCCGGTGGTGAACCACATCGCCCCGTCGCACCACGCCGCCACCACCGGCGTGACGTGCGGCCTACCGTCCGCCCTGACGGTGGAGACCCAGAACAGCTCGGCGTCCTCGATCGCCTGCCGCGTCTCGTGCCAGGTTGTGGCGACGGCCGTCGCGCCGCTGTAACGCTGGTCGAGCCTTGTGACCGGTGTGTCCATCTGCTGCCCTTTCTCGGCTGCGCTTTGCCAGCTGAGACTGGACCGGGGGACGGAACTAATCGGCTCACAACCCGGTTTCCGGGCGCTGCTGTTGCGGCAACTGGTCGCTGGTCAGGCCCGAGGGGCCGTCCACGGCGTACTGCGAGACCTGCGTGGATGTCAGCCCTTCCGAGATCACCAGGGTCCTGGCCATGTGGTCGCCGACTCGCTGCCGGTACCGCGAGCACACCATCACGATGAGACCGAGCAGCCCCGTCAGCGGCCACACCCAGGGGAAGGCGTCGAAGATCAGGCCAACCCAGCGGATGAAGTACTGGACGGTCGTCGCGGGGCCGCCGTTCTTGCTGACCACGCGGAGTCCGAACCATTTCATCGCGAAGGTCTGGCCGTTGCTGGAACGCGGCCTGACGACCCAGTACCAGAATCCGATGATCAGGAACAGCACGAACATGACGATCCCACCGATGATGTGCAGGCTGGTCCGGCCGCTGGCGTCGAACGGGATCCCCACGAGATAAGGGACGATCCAGACGAAGAATGAGTCGATCCAGTACTGGCAGACGCGGCGCCCGGACACCCGGGTCTGCGCCTCGCTGACCGGGGCCGGGCGATGGCCGGACCGAGTGCGCGGCTGATCACCCGGTATCGCGCTGCTCTGCCGCTGCCCCGGGCCGCCGACGGCTGGAGCGCCGCCGAACTGCTCGGTCTCGGGCGCGCTTGGCTGGGACGGCGGGCGGGGCACGGCGCCCTGCTGGGTGTTCCCGTTCCACTGGCCGGCCGCATCCTGCTCAGGCGTGCTGCTCATGTCTCCCCCGATCCATGGCGTAACCCCCCCGTACCCACGGTCATGCAATGAACACGCCTGATCACAAAGTGCTAGAAAGCGACATCCGGCCGTCTCACGAGTGCCCGGCCGTCTCACGCGCCAGCGTGACTCGACGAGTGGTAAGACGGGCTATCCGGGTAATGCCATGCGCGGGACCAAGCCCGACATCGTCCCGGTCAACGGAGGTAGAGATGAGCAGTCTTGCGGCGGGGTGGCTGGACCGGCTGCGGCCTGAGCTGGCCGGTTACGCCCGCGTTGCCCTGGACAACATCGGGCTTGAGTACCCGGCGCACATCATCCACCTGATGCACGAGCCGGGCGACTTCCCGTTCCGGCCAAGCGACCGCAACCCGGTCTTCTACGGAAGCCTGGACTGGCACTCCTGTGTCGAGATGTTCTGGCTGCTCGTCCGCCTGCTGAAGGTTGCACCGGACGACGTGCCGGCCGCCGAGATCAGGGACGCCTTCGACGCGCGCCTCACCTCTGAGGGCCTGCAGGCCGAGGCGGCGTTCATCCAGGGCGGCGCGTCGGAACGCCCCTACGGGTGGGGCTGGGCGCTCGCGCTTGCGGCCGAGCTGGAAACGTGGGACGACCCGGACGCCCGCCGGTGGGCGGCCAGCCTCCGCCCGCTGTCGCAGGCGATCACGGACAACTTCCTGCGCTGGCTGCCGGTGGCCACGTACCCGCTGAGGACGGGCGTGCACACCAACAGTGCGTTCGGGATATCGAGGGCCCTCACCTATGCTGACCTGCAGCCCGACGGCGAGCTGAACCAGGCGCTGCGCGGCGCGGCGAGCCGTTGGTTCGGTGCGGACGAGGATTACCCGGGCGGCTGGGAGCCGTCGGGCCAGGACTTCCTGTCGGCGGCGCTGTGCGAGGCCGAGCTGCTGGCGCGACTGCTGCCGCGCGAGGACTTCCCCGGCTGGCTCGGCAGCTTCCTGCCCGGCATCGGCGGCGGCGCGCCGGCCGCGCTGTTCACCCCCGCGGTCGTCACCGATTCCTCGGACGGCTATATCGCCCATCTGCGCGGCCTCAACCTCAGTCGCGCCTGGTGCTGGCGACGGCTGGCCGAGAGCCTCCCGGCGGGCGATCCCCGCGTCGCCGTGTGCGAGCGGGCGTCAGTTGTGCATGCGGAGGCGTCGCTGGAGTACGTGACCGGCGACGACTACATGGTCGAGCACTGGCTCGCGGCGTACGCGGTGCTGCTGTTCAGCTGAGCGCAGCCCAGCCTCCTGCGCTTAGGGTTCCGGGATTGGCCTGCCGAAGGCGGCCAGCGTCATGGTCTCGGGCTCGGGACCGCCGCGCTGATCGGTGTCGAGCGCGTCGATCGAGGCCAGTTCGTCGGGCGTGAGCTCGAAGTCGAAGACGTCGATGTTCTCGGCGATTCGCTGCGGCTTGGTCGACTTGGGGATAACCGAGCGCCCTTCCTGCAGATGCCAGCGGAGCATGACCTGCGCCGCGCTCTTTGAATGGGCCTTGGCGATGGCGAGGATGGCCGGGTCCTCGAGGGTGCTCGTGTGCTTGCCGCCGCGGTAGAAGGTGATGCCCCCGATCGGCGACCAGGCCTGCGTCAGGATGCCGTGCCGGTGACCGAACTCCTGAACTCCTCGCTGCTGGAAGTAGGGGTGGACTCGGCATCTCAACGCCGTTGTTCAGCGTGGCATTGGTCACCGCTGTACTCATAGGTTTCTCCTTATTGCTAATTGCCCGAGTCTGAAATGCCATGCCCGGTTCGCTCCTTTGATGCCACCGCGCCGCTGGTGCGCGGCCGGCTTTCGGCTACGGCGGGGGCGGTCATGTCGAGCAGGATCATGGCGTCGTAGTCGGGGGTGCCGGCTTGGGCCAGGTAGACGCCGAGACGCTGGCCGGGCGGGGTGCAGGAACAGGAAACGGCCGATGTTGCGCTGCGCGGCGGGCCAGTCGCCAAGGCCGGCGTAGAGCGCGAGGGCGCCCGGGTTGACGGCCAGCACGTCCAGGGTCCGGCTCGTGATATAAGCCGGGTTGGGGCGGAGGGTCTCCAGCAGCAGCTTGAGCTGCGGGCGCACACGAGCACCTGCGTGCCCTCGTCCGGGTCCAGTTTGAGCGCGCGGGCGAGGGCGTCGGTGACGGAAGGGCTGGGGCGGGTCTCCTTGCCGCGCTCGAGCCGGGTGTAGTAGTCGATGCTCGCGCCGGCTAGCGCCGCGACTTCCTCCCGGCGCAGGCCCGGGGTCCGGCGCACGCCAGTCCCGGGAGCGAAGCCGACGTCGGCCGGGGTGACCTGGCTGCGCCGGGCGCGCAGGAAACGGCCAAGTTCCGTCCCGCCCGCGTCATGGGGCTGCTCAGCTGCCATGCCATCAGTCTGCCCTGACCCGGACGCCGACGACGTGGCCGAGGGGGGCCCTGTTGCACCCCCGCTGGCCGCTCCCCCGAACAAGCCGCCCTGCCGCCCGGTCGACGAGCAGGGCATGCTGGGGAAGGAGGGAAACGCCAGCGTCAATAGCGTCCCGGGATGGAGTCGAACACAGCATGACCGATACAGGCAAGACCCGCGCCCAGGAGCTGCTCGGGGATACCGCGCCAGAGCTGGTACGGCTGACCGACGATGTGCTCTTCGGGCAGGTGTGGGCCGATCCGGCGCTGTCCCAGCGCGACCGGAGCCTGATAACCGTTTCCGTGCTGGCCGCGCTGGGCCGCACCGAGCAGCTCCGCTCGCACCTGCGCCGGGCCATCGACAACGGCCTGAGCACGGACGAACTCGCGACCGCGATGACGCACGTGGCGTTCTACGCCGGCTGGCCCGCCGGGATGACGGGAGCCACCGAGTTGAAGAAGATCACGCAGGAGTGACGCTCGTCGATTACCGGGCACCGCGCACCGCCACCCGCTGACCAGCACCACCGACCTTTCCGGAGGATTCACCCATGAGCACCACTGCTGACCAGGCCGCCGGCCGCGTCGCCGTCATTACCGGCGCCTCATCGGGGATCGGGGAGGCCACCGCCCGCGCGCTCGCCGCCGGCGGCCACCGGCTGGCCCTGCTCGCGCGGCGCGGCGACCGCATCCAGGCGCTGGCCGTCGAGCTCGGCCACGGCGCCATCGCGATCGAGGCCGACGTCACCGACCGCGACTCGATCATCGAGGCCGCCGCACGGGTCAAGGCCGAGCTCGGCGGCGCCGACATCCTCGTCAACAACGCCGGCATCATGCTGCTCGGCCCCTTCAATTCGGAGGCACACGACGACCACCGGCGGATGATCGAGGCCAACCTGCTCGGCGCCATGACCGTGACCGAGGCGTTCCTCGACCAGCTCCGCGACGGCGGCGGCGACCTGGTCAACCTGTCGTCGGTGGCCGGCCGCACCGCCCGGCCAGGCAACGCGGTCTACGCCGCCACCAAGTGGGGCATGAACGGCTGGTCCGAGTCCCTGCGGCAGGAACTGCAGCCGGACGTGCGGGTCATGGTGATCGAGCCCGGCGCCGTCGCGACCGAGCTGACCGACCACATCAACCACCCCGGCGCCAAGCAGGCGGCCGAGCAGATGTACGAGAAGCTGGCCATCACCGCCGCGGACATCGCCGAGGTCATCGAGTTCGCCGTCACCCGTCCCCGGCGGATGACCATCAACGAGATCCTCGTGCGGCCAACGGCGCAGCCCTAGTTGCTGATCCGGCGCTACGCGTGCCTGTGGCCCCAGAGGGCGGAGACGGGGAGAGCGTGGATGCCGTCGCCGAAGGAGCTTGCGCGCTGGCCGAGATGGAGGACCACGCCAGCAGTGAACCGCTGACCAAGGCGCTCGCGGAGCCATCGCAGATGCTTGGCCGAGTCTGCGCCCGGCGATGTCGTTGCCTTCACCTCGAACCCGACCACTGCGCCGCCTGGCCCCTCGAGGATGAACTCGACTTCCCGGTCATCGTTCTCGCGGAGGTGCCACATGGAGACCGGTATTTCGCTTACCGTTGCCAGCTTCATGAGCTCGGCGTGAACGAAGGTCTCGACGAGGCCGCCGAGGGCCGGCCGCCCTACCCGGCGCAGGTCCGCCTCCGAGGTGCGAAGCAGGTGCGCGGCCAGGCCGGAATCGGCCAGGAACACCTCGGGCGTCTTCGACAGCCGGGAGTTGAGATTCGCCGACCAGGGCAGCACCTCGGTGGTCAGGAATACCGTGTCCAGGTAGGTGAGGTAGTTCCGGACGGTTGCGCGGTCAAGGTCAGCCGACCGCGCGAGGTCGGCCGCCACCAGCGGCGACCCGGCGCGCGCGGCGACCAGGCCGAGCAGCCGGGGGGTCGCGCGAACCTTGCCGATCTCGGCGAAGTCGCTAATATCCCGGTTGATGACCGTGGTGCTGAAGACCCGGCTGAGGAAGTCGGCGGGACCTCCCGTCACCTCCGCCATGCTGAGCGGCCAGAGGTGGACGAATGCCGCACAGCATCGTGGTCTTGCCCGACTGACGTGGCCCGTTGACGATGACGATCCTCAGCGCGGACGCCAGCTCGTCAAGCAGCCCTCGCGCCAGCCGGGGAAACGAGGTCGACCATCCGGTGTCTCAAATCTACGGACTGAACCGTCAGAAAATTGCCGACTGATTCAGCAATTTCACATCAACCCAGTCGACGGATCAGCGATCACCGGGCCACGATTCTCGGCTAAGGTCAGCTCCCGCTCCGAGGTGCCCGGCTCCGCGTCGGGGTCCTCGGCCGGGCGGCCGCCACCGCCTTGACCGGCGAGGTTTCGGCTGGCTCGGCCGGCTCGAAGACGGCGGAGAACAGGTAGCTGGTCGCCAGGCTGCGGTAGGGCCGCCATTTCTCGGCGATGGCCAGCACCTCCTCCTGACTGGGCCGGTGGTCGAGCCGGTAGGCGGCCTGGACCGCCTTGCGCAGCGCCAGGTCTCCCGGCAGCACGACGTCCTCCCGCTCGAGCGCGACGAGCAGGGCGCCCTGCACGGTCCAGGGGCCGATCCCGGGGATGGCGGTGAGCTCGGCCATCAGCTCATCGTCCGGCAGGACGCTCAGCTCGTCAGCGTTCAGCCGGCCGTCGGTCAACCGCTCGGCCAGGTCGCGCAGCGTGCCGATCTTCCGCCAGGACAGCCCGGCCGCGCGGAGCTTGGCGGGGTCGAGCGCCAGCAGTTCGGCCGGGGCCGGGAGGCGGCCGCCGAACGGCGCCTGGATGCGGCCCAGGATCGTGCGGGTCGCCGCGACCGACAGCTGCTGGCCGGTGACCTGGAACAGCAGGGCGCCGAAGAGGTCCATCGGCGGCAGCTGTGCCCGCCACGCCTCGGGATCGAAGTCCGGTCGCTCGTCGATCAGCCCGGCCATCACGGGGTCGGCGTTGCGCAGGTAAGCCCTCGTTCGCAGCAGCCACGCGGCGCGGTCCGAATCGTCGCTCACCGAGCTGGCCCCTTCCTCGACGGGTACTGTAATCATCCTTCCCACCGGCGAGCCTGCAGTCACGGCGGGAGGGGACCACCCGATTCCGATGATCCGCAGCCCTGGGTGAGCTGCCGGACCTCGAGCAGGTCGAGGCCGAGCGCCTCGATCTCGCCCAGCACCCCGTACAGCGCTGACCGGTCGAGGGGCCCGGTGAGCACGGTGTGCGCGCCGTCCGGCCGCGCGGCCATGGCCGGGAACGCGGACAGCAGCGTGACGCCCAGGTGCCCCTTGATCCGGATTGTGTACAGGGCCGGTTCCGGGTCCATGACGCCATCGTCACCGGCCGGCCGGTGACCGCGCATCACCAGGATCCGGTGACCGGAGGACTAGCGCGTGCGGCCGGCCGCCAGCAGTCGCAGCTCCCGGGCGCGCTGCACGGCGGCGGAACGGTCGGTGACCTGGAGCTTTGCGTAGATGCTGCGGACGTGGGTGCTGACGGTGTTGACCGAGACCGACAGCTCGCCGGCGATCTCGGGCCTGGACAGGTTGGTCGGAAGGTATCGCAGCACCCGCAGCTCGCCCGGGCTCAGCTCCTCTGCATCGGGCGAAGGGCGCTGATCCCCCGGCGCCCGGGGTGCGCCCTGCAGGGCGTCGAGGATGCCCGCGAGCAGCGCGGCGTGCGCGGTCGCGTGCGGTGGCAGGGCCTCGAGCAGCTCCCGCGAGGACGTCATCGCGAACGGCAGCACCAGCCGGTCGGCCTCCGCCAGGGCCAGCGCGCGCTCGGCCGCCTGGTTCGCCGCGCGCTGGTCACCGAGATCGCGGTGGGCGAGCCCGGCCAGCAGGTGCGCCTCCGACGCGGTGACGTAGCCGATGACCGGGGCCGTCCCGTCGAGTACGGGCTGCACCGCGACCAGGGCTCCGACCGGATCGCCGTCCGCCAGGCAGATCACCGCGTGGGCGTTGAGGATCTCACCCGAACTGGCCCGATCGTCATCGAGCGCCGCGAGCGCCGCCCGGGCCTCGCCCGGCCGCCCGAGTCGGGCGAGGGTGGCCAGCCGCCAGCCGGTCACCTGACTCGCCAGCGCGTGCGACCCCTCAAGCTGCGAGCGCAGTTGCTCGGCCGCGCTGAACTCCTCGTGCGCCTCATGAAGACGGCCGCGGCAGGCGTGCAGGATCGCGGTCGTGTGGTGCAGCACCAGGCGCATGATCGGCCCGCGGTCAGTCTGGAGGGCCTGGGCGGTGCGCTCCAGCCATCGTTCGGCGTCGTCGAATTCGCCCAGCCAGACCTGCGTGCCCGCCATCGTCGACAGCGCGGGCGAGATCACCGGCTCGGCGCCCCAGCCGTGCCGCTCGGCCAGCGCTTCAGCGCGACCGCGCAGGTCACTGCCCAGGGCGATGTCCTCGTCGGACTGACCGGCGAGCGGGGAATCCAGGAACCTGACGTGCTCGAGAACGCCGGCCAGGTGGCCGCGCCGCTGGGCCAGCGACAGCCGCAGCGAGGCGATCGCCACCCGGAGGCGGCGCTGGCAGTCCGCGCACGTCACTGTCAACGCCGCGGCGGATCCGCGAATCACCGGGATCCGGTGAAGACCTCTCACCTGCCTGACGGCGAGCCTTAGTCAGTCGCGAAGGCGCGCACGGCCGCCAGGGGACGTGCCCCGGATTCAAGGGGGATACCGTGACCTCACCAGCACCCGGCGATGGCTCGCCCGACTACGCGCCCGTCCCGCAGTCCGCGCTCGGCCCGGCCCTCAACGACCAGGGCTACTACGTCGGGCGGGTCGAGCGGAACCTGTTGCACGGCCCCAACCACACGCCGGACAACATCTACATCCACTTCCCCGACCACGACGCGCTCATGTTCATCGATGTCGTCAACGCCGGCTGGGTGCCCATCTACAACACCAACCTCAGCGAGGACGTGATCGGCTACATGGGGGCCCCGGCGATCGCGCTGTCCTACTCCTGGACGCACCTCATCTCCGGGCACGTCGGCCGGCTGGCCACCCGCGATGACGTCGCGGTGCACCAGCAGTACATCGCCGACATCGAGGCCAGCTCGAGGGAGGCGTTGGCGTCGGTCAACCCGGTGCCGTTCTATGTGAACGCCGGGGCGAATGTCTGGCTCGGGACCAAGGGCCACCTGAACGCCGTCACCGAGGCCGCCGCCGCGCCGGTCGTCGCCAAGTACACCGGCGTGCTGGCCGCCGCCGACATCGAGGAGTTCACCTACACGACCACGTTCGCCATCATGCAGTCGCTGCGCCTCGACAAGGGCCCGAGCGGACCGGTTCACCCCTGACAGAAACGCACCGGGGGCCGAGGCACGTCCCTGTCCCCCGGTGCTCGGGTGACATCGCATACCGAGATCCGGTGGTCTGGGCTCCGCAGCCGCCCGAGTGCGGGAGAATGACGCCATGGCCGACGCTGATACGCTCCGCGTCCCGTTCTCGCTCCGCCGGATCAGCGGGCTGATCTCGGCATCGGTCACCCCCAACACGGACCCCGCCGCCATCGGCTACTCCCTGCTCACCGGAGGCCTGCCCGTTGATGCCGCCCGCGGCTTCCCGGACGGACTACCCCGACTGGGTCTTCGACCAGGGATATCTTCCCGCCTGACTCACCGCGATCTGCCCCGCTAGCACGCTGACCCGGCCGACGTCGAAGGCCGCCTGGGCCATCTGGGGCTGGCGCTGATCCGGGAGCGCGCCGAACTCGCCGGGGGATGGTCCAGAATCGAAAGCAGCCCCGGCGCCGGCGCCACGGTCGAGTTCTGGGTTCCCCTCGCCGAGCCCAGGTCGGCCCCT
>Ga0335075_10019091_pt1 | contig 10153 bp, 9 predicted proteins | sample Lox_Sample_24_FD_206723 | JGI IMG/M metagenome (GOLD analysis project Ga0335075, IMG submission 206723) | Soil microbial communities from Loxahatchee National Wildlife Refuge, Florida, United States - Lox_Sample_2.4 | ecosystem: Environmental > Terrestrial > Soil > Wetlands | place: USA: Florida... | reverse complement strand
CAGCCTGGAGCGGCTGGGCCTCGACTACGTGGACCTCTATCTGATCCACTGGCCCGCACCACAATTGGGCGAGTACGTGGACAGCTTCGGCGGCCTCATCCAGTTGCGCGGCGACGGTCTGGCGCGCTCGATCGGCGTCTGCAACTTCACCGAGGACAACCTGCAGACGGTCATCGACCTGACCTTTGTCACCCCCGCGGTCAACCAGATCGAGCTGCACCCGCTGCTCAACCAGGCCGAGCTGCGCGCAGCCAATGCTGCGCACAACGTGGTCACCGAGGCCTACAGCCCGTTGGCCGTCGGCAGGCTGCTGGATAACCCGACGGTGGCATCTGTCGCCGCCGAATACAGCCGTACTCCGGCACAGGTACTGATCCGGTGGAGCCTGCAGCTGGGCAATGTGGTGATTCCGCGGTCGGCCAAACCCGAGCGCATCGCCGGCAACATCGATGTCTTCGATTTCGAATTGGCCGCCGAGCACATGGACGTACTCAATGGCCTGCATGACGGCACCCGGGTGCGAGAGGATCCGCTGACCTACAGCGGCACCTAGCTCTGGCCCGCGAGCGTAACGCCAGCGCGAAAAATCGAGCGGAATTTCGCAGCAGCGTTACGCTCGCGCGAAACGGCTCGCTATCCGACCGGGCAGGTGGCTGCGGCGTTACGCAAAGCGTCCGCCGAAGCCTGGTCAACGGGAAGCGCATAGCCACGCGACACCGCGATGTACTGCATGGCGTACTGGCACCAGAACGCGTGGTTGGGCGGCATCCAGAGGGCCGGCTGGGCATCGCCTTTGTCCTCGTTTGCCTTACCGGATACCGCCAGCAGGTTGGCCGGGTCGTTGGCGAAGCGCACCCGTTCGGCAAGCGGCCAGTCGTAGGCGCCCATGTCCCACGCCAGTGCCAGCGGCACGATGTGATCGATCTCCACCGACGCCCCGATACCGGCGCCACGGTGAAAGGCGATGGTGGCGTTGGTGTATGGGTCATGAAGAGTGCCGGTTTGCACGGCGTTGGGGCAGCGCTTGATCGACACGTACGTCTTGTCGACCAGGTCGCGATTGAGAATGTCGTCGCGGGTGTCGCAGTCGTTGTGCCCGCCGGGCGCGTCGGTGTCGTCGGTCCAGGCATCGCCGAAAGCCGGACGCCGGTAGTCGTAACGATGGATCCTGGCCGGCACCAACACGATTCCGCTGAGCACGTCGGCGCCAGGCACCACGGTCGGAACGTCTGCGCGCGCGGCGAACTCGCGGGCGCGGTCTCCTGCCGACGTCGTCACCACCTGATAGGCGACCAGCACCGCGAGCATTGCGATCGCCGACAACCACAACAGCGTCTTGCGGGTCACGACTTGTCCAAGTATTCGATGCGCTCATTGCCAGTGAAAGGTGCTGCCAACAGCGCCAACCCGGGATTGACGGCTTTGTCGTCGTAGGCCTGCTCGCAGAACTCCCGAGCCTCCTCAATCACCTCCCGGTGGTCGATCAGCGACAGCAGCTGCAGCGTGATAGCACGGCCGGACTGGCTGCGGCCCAGCACATCTCCTTCACGACGCTCCCTGAGATCCAGGTCGGCCAGCTCGAACCCGTCGAGAGTCCCGGCGACGGCTTTCAGTCGCCGGCCCGCGCCGGAATCCGGTGACACCCAGCTCGCCAGCAGGCACAGGCTCGCGTGCGCGCCCCGGCCGATGCGGCCGCGCAGCTGATGCAACTGGCTGATACCGAACCGGTCGGCGTCCATAACCAGCATCACTGTGGCGTTCGGGACGTCGACCCCAACCTCAATCACAGTGGTGCACACCAGCACATCGATGTCGCCGGCGCGAAAAGCCGTCATCGCGGCTTCCTTCTCGTCGGTGGGCAACCGCCCGTGCATGAGCCCCAGCCGCAGACCGGCCAACTGGTCACTGCGCAGATGGGCGAACAATTCTTCAGCGGTCGCCGAGGGCCTCGCGTCCTTGTCGGCCTGACCACTGTTATCGGTCTCGTCGATCCGCGGGGCCACCACATAGGCCTGGCGCCCGTCGCCGACCTCTTCGATGATGCGGCTCCAGGCCCTGTCCAGCCACGCCGGCTTTTCTTTGACGAAGACGGCAGTGGTGGTGATCGGTTGCCGTCCGCGGGGAAGCTCGCGCAGTATCGAGGTCTCCAGATCGCCGTACACGGTGAGCGCCACGGTGCGAGGTATCGGTGTCGCCGTCATCACCAGCAGATGCGGGGTGATCCCGGCAGGTGCCTTGGCCCGCAGCTGATCTCGCTGCTCGACGCCGAACCGGTGCTGCTCGTCGACGACGACCATGCCTAGTCGGTGGAATTCGACCGCGTCTTGCAGCAGTGCGTGGGTGCCCACGACGATGCCGACCTGGCCACTGGTGATCTCACCGCGCACCTGTTTCTTCTGCGCCGCTGACATCGAGCCGGTGAGCAGCGCCACCCGGGTGGCGCCGTCGGCACCGCCGAGCTGGCCGGCCATCGCCAGCGGCCCCAGCACCTCGTTGATCGACTGGAGATGTTGTGCGGCAAGAACTTCGGTTGGCGCCAACAATGCGCACTGATGGCCGGCGTCGACCATCTGCAGCATCGCCAGCACCGCGACGATCGTCTTGCCCGACCCCACCTCGCCCTGCAGCAGTCGGTTCATCGGTCGGGTGGAGGCGATTTCGGCGGAGAGCACTTCGAGCACCTCGCCCTGACCGGCCGTCAGCTCAAATGGCAAGTCCTGCAGCAGTGCTTGTTTGAGCCCACCCGATCGGCTCGGCGCCGCGGGTCCGGACTCGGACAGCTCGCCGTGGCGGCGACTCACCAGCGCCCACTGCAGCCCGACAGCTTCATCAAATGTCAGGCGTTCACGGGCGCGCCGGCGATCGGCATTATCTTCGGCAAGGTGGATGGCACGCAGCGCCTCATCTTCGGAGACCAGATTGTGCTTGGCGCACAACGCTTTCGGCAGCGGATCGGCGACCGGGTCGAGCACCTCGAGGACCTGCCGCACACAGTTGAAGATGTCCCAGCTTTGTACTTTGGTGCTAGCCGGATAGATCGGATAAAACTTGCGCTCAAACGCCTCTTGCAGGACTTCGCCGCTGACGGCTTGCGACGCGTGCGCAATGTTTTTCAGCGATCTGCTGCCGTGCTGCCTGCCGTCCGGCGAGTCCAAGACCAGGAAGTCGGGGTGGGTCAGCTGTATGGCACCCCGGAAGTACCCCACCTCGCCGGAGAGCATGACGCGGGACCCTTTGGCGAGCCGGTCTCTGATCCACGGCTTGGGATGGAAGAACGTGGCGGTGACCTTGTTGCGTCCGGAGCCGAGGGTGACGCGAAACAGCTTGTCTCGAGGGCGATTTCTGATCGGAATCAGTGCTGCGTCGGTGATCTCGTCGACCAGCGTAACGTGCTGACCTTCCACCGGCTGCTCATCGCCGACGCCGCGCACGCTGGTGCCCTCGACGTAGCTGCGTGGGTAGTGCCGCAGCAGGTCGTCGACGGTGCGCATCCCGAACACGTCGTCGAGCGGTTTCGCGGACTTGGCGCCGAGCACGTGATCCAGGCGGTCACTGAGCGTGGCCATGGCTACTCGACCCCGATCAGCAGGGCGTCGCCGCGGTGCCCGGTGTGATAGGTCATCAGCTCGGTGCCTGGATGGCGGTCGTGTATGTGAGCCTGCAGCCGGTCGCTCACCGCGCCGGCATCGACGTGCCCATCGAGGTCGGCGCCCACCAACACCGTCACCAGTTCACCGCCGGCGGCCAGCAGCAAATCGATCAAGCCGATCGCAGCCGAGGCGACGTCGGCGGCCACAATCAGCACCTCGTCGCCCGCGATACCCAACCCGTTGCCGGGTTCACAGGTGCCCGCCCAGGTCAGCGCCGTTTCGGTCGCGATGCGCACCGACCCGTGCTTGGCGGCGCCGGCAGCGCGGGCCATTGTGAAGCCGTCGTCGACGGCTTGCCGGCCGGGTTCGTGTACCGCGAGCGCGGCCAGCCCCTGCACCATCGACCCGGTCGGCAGCGGCACCACGTCGATGCCCCACCCGATCGCTGCGGTGCACCCGGCTACCAGCTCTTCGGCGGCGAGATAGCCGTTGGGCAACACCATCACCTGCGCGGCTTCGGTGTCCACCACCGCCCGCAGCAGCTGCTGGGCGCTGATGGCCGTCGTCGGATCGGCGACGTGCGGGCCCGGACGCAGCACGCAGGCCCCCTCGCCGGCGAACAACTCGGCTGCGCCCTCGCCGTCGACCACCGCCAACACCGCGCGCTCCCGTGTCCAGCTGCCCGGCGGCAGCCCGCTGGCGGCGCCGGTCAGCGCCGAGATCTGGATCCGCCGTGGATTGCCGAACGCCAGACCTGCTTCGACGGCGGCACCCGCGTCGTCGGTGTGGACATGCACCGAGTAACCGCCGACCACGCCGGAGCTCGCGATGGCCACCGACTCGCCGAGCTCGTCCAGCCGCTCACGCAGCAGGTCAGCACACTCGGCGTCGCAGCCGCCCAGCAGGTACATCACCTCGAATTGCGGCGCCGGCGGTTGCGGGATGGGTGCGTCGGCTTTCCGGCGCGCCTGCGCCGGGGACGGCTCGTACAACGCCCGGCTGGGCGCCTGGCCGGTGATCGTCGAGCGCAGCGCGTCCAGAAGGACTACCAGACCCCGCCCACCCGCGTCAACGACGCCGGCCTCGCCCAGCACGTCGAGCTGCTCGGGGGTCTTGTCCAACGCGACCACTGCGGCGTCGCCGGCGGCGGTGATCGCCCCGGCCATACCGTCGGCCGCGCTCTGCTCGGCGGCGCCGGCGGCCGCCCGCAACACCGAGACGATCGTGCCGGGGACCTCCTGACCACCCATCGAAGCGACAACCAGATCCACACCGTGCCGCAACGCCGCACCAAGTAGCGCCGTGTCGATGACCTGCAATTCTTCGCCGGATTCACTCGCCGCGCGGGCGGTGACGTCGGCGATACCGCGCAGAATCTGCGACAGAATCACCCCGGAATTGCCGCGGGCACCGTTGAGAGCGCCCGCCGACAGGGCGGCCGCCACCCGGACGACATCGCCCGAGCGTGCCTCCGTGTTGGCCTCGGCCAACGCCGAGCGCATGGTGAACAGCATGTTGATGCCGGTGTCGGAATCGGCGACCGGGAACACGTTCAGCCGATTGATCTCGTCGATATGGGTGATCAGGTCACCAACGGCGGTGTGCGCCCAGTCACGCAGCGCGGACGCATCCAATGGGCGATCCGGCCTAGCCTGCCCCGACCCCACCAGGAACCCACCTCCTCGCGCCGCTCTCGGTGGGCGCCAGCCTATCCATTGAGCCCGACAGCACAGGTCACATGGCACACGGCGCGTATTGATCGTTTTGGCGGTTCCGCCCTGCGGCGGCTATCCTTGCCAGGTCGCCGGGTCACCCGTCACCAGGTTGTTGACCCCAGAGTTTTGAGGAGTTTCACATATGGCTGCCGTCTGCGATATCTGCGGGAAGGGCCCCGGCTTCGGCAAGTCGGTGTCGCACTCCCATCGCCGGACCAGCCGTCGGTGGGATCCCAACATTCAGAGCGTGCGCGTCGCCACCCGCCCCGGTGGCAACAAGCACCGCGTCAACGTCTGCACGTCCTGCATCAAGGCCGGCAAGGTCACCCGGGGCTAGTCAGGCCCCTTCGGTCAAATCCCGGACGCTCGCATATCGGCGATGCACCGCGGGCGCCGGGTCGGCGGTGTATGAATCCGTCGGCGCCTGCGCCCATGCCGGTGGTTGCGACGAACCACTCAGTGCCCACGCCGCCTGGCGTGCGGCACCCAGCGCAACATATTCGCCCGCGCTCGGGGCGAGCACGGGGACGCCGAACACCGCGGGCGCGATCTCGCGCACAGCAGGCGAACGGGCACCGCCACCGACCAGTAGCACGCGGCGCATGGCGATGCCATGGTCGCTAAGGTGCGCGATGCCGTCGGCAAGTGCGCACAGCAGCCCCTCTACCGCGGCCCGTGCCAGGTTGGCGGGTGTCGCGTTCGACATCCGCAGGCCATGCAGTGCACCGGAGGCGTCCGGGCGGTTCGGTGTTCGCTCACCATCCAGGTACGGCACCAACACCAGCCCACCGCTTCCCGGCGGCGCCGATAGCGCGAGGCGGGAGAACTCGTCGTAGTCCACCCGCAGCATCGCCGCGACCGCGTCGAGAACCCGTGCGCCGTTCAATGTGCACACCAGAGGCAGAAACCGTCCGGTGCCGTCGCCGAACCCCGCCACGAACCCACTGCCGTCACGCACGGGATGTGCCGAGACTGACGAAACCACACCCGACGTTCCGATTGAGACCACGATGTCGCCTTCTTCGGCGGCCAATCCGAGAGCAGCAGCCGCGTTGTCGCCGAGTCCGGCACCGAACAGCGGGCGGCTGACTGCCTCTGTCGCGTCGGCCGCACCGAGAACCGTTGGCAGCGCGGGACGATGTCCGCGCATCGCGAGTTCGACCAGATCGGCACGGTAGGTGTTCCGCGCGGCGTCGTAGTAGCCCGTGCCACTCGCATCGCTGCGATCGGTGGTGATGGTGCCGATGTCGGTGTCTCCGCGCAGCCGCCAGGTCAGCCAGTCATGCGGCAGGCACACCGCGGCTGTGCGGTCGGCGTTGCGGGGTTCGTGGTCGGCCAGCCAACGCAGTTTCGCAACGGTGATCGCCGCGAGCGGCACCACGCCCACCGCGTTCGCCCAGGCTTCGGGACCGCCGAGTTCGTCGATAAGGGCGAGCGCAGCGTCGGCCGACCTGACGTCATTCCACAACAGCGCCGGCCGAACGACCTGTCCTGCGGTGTCCAGGCACACCATGCCATGCTGCTGAGCGCCGACGGATACCGCGGCGACATCGTCGAGGCCGCCGGCCGCTGCGATCGCGTTGTGCGTGGCCGACTCCCATGTCGCTGGGTCGATTTCGGTGCCCTCGGGATGCGTCGCTCGGCCGTCGCGAACTACCTCACCGGTGTCGGCATCGCAGATCAACACTTTGCATGACTGGGTGGACGAGTCGATGCCGGCGACAAGCGTCATTTGCGCTCCTCGAGTGGGTTCTCAAGCGTCGCACGAGAAGCATTGTTGTGCAACGAAATCAGCGCTTCCAGAGGACCGGACGGCCGTTACGGCAGGCGCCAGTCGATCGGGTCGGCGCTCATCTGCGCCAGCAGTTCGTTGGCGCGACTGAACGGCCGCGAGCCGAAGAATCCCCGCGACGCCGAAAGCGGCGACGGATGCGGCGACTCGATCGACATGCAGTCGCGGCCCGCCAGCATCGGTTTGAGCGTCGAGGCGTCGCGGCCCCATAAAATCGCCACCATCGGCTGCCGGCGATCCACCAGCGCGCGAATCGCGCACTCGGTCACGGCCTCCCAGCCCTTCCCCCGGTGCGACGCCGGGTTGCCCGGTCGCACGGTGAGTACGCGGTTCAGCAGCAGCACCCCACGCTCTGCCCACGGTGTGAGGTCGCCGCTGGAAGGCGCTGGGTGGCCGAGGTCTTTGGCATATTCGGCGAAGATGTTCTCCAGGCTTCGAGGTAGCGGCCGCACATCTGCGGCCACCGAGAAGCTCAGGCCGACCGCATGCCCGGGCGTCGGATACGGGTCCTGGCCGACGATCAGCACCCGCACTTGGTCGAACGGAAAGGTGAAGGCGCGCAACACGTTCGGACCCGCCGGCAGGTAGCCGCGGCCCGCTGAGATTTCCTCGCGCAGAAATTGGCCCATCTTGGCCACCTGTTCGCCGACGGGCTCCAGTGCCGCCGCCCATCCATCGTCGACGAGTTCGCGCAACGGCCGGGCGGTCACGCCAGCCCCTTCGCCAACACCACGACGGTGTCCGCACCCGCACGGCGGTCCTTCGAAATCTCTTGATAATCAGGAGATTCCGACCACAGGCGGAACGCCGCTTCGTCGGGAAAGGACATCAGCACGACCTTGTCCCGATCCCACTGGCCCTCGATCAGCTGTGGGGACTCGTCGGCAGCCAGCAATGTTCCTTCGTGACGACGGAAGACATCCATGAATCGGATCTGGTACCGGTCGTAGGCAGCGCGGTCGGTAAACCGCAACTGGGCGATGGCGTAGACGGTCATCGGGTCACCCTAACCACCTAATGGCCAAAGGATTGCCAGCCCGCGTATCCGTGCCACTCTGCGCCGTCGACGAGTACACGGGCCGGCTCGTCGATCACCCGCCCTATCACCCGCCACCCCGCGGGCACCGGCCCGGCGAAGGCCGCGACCAGGGCATGGTCCTCTCCCCCGCCAAGCACCCAGGTCCAGGCGTCGACACCGGCGGCTGCGGCCGCACGCTGCAGTGCGTCGCGGTCGGCGCTCAGCGCTTCGGTGCTCAGGTCGATGCCCACGCCGGACTCCTCGGCGACGTGCCGCAGGTCACCGATCAGACCGTCGGAGATGTCGATCATCGCCTGTGCACCGGCCTCGGCGGCCGCGCGCCCCTGTCCGTACGGCGGCTGCGGAACGAGGTGGCGATGCCGCAAGTCGTCGAACCCCTCAATGCCGTTGTGCCACAGCACATATCCAGCTGCAGAGTGTCCGAGCCGGCCGGTGACGGCGACCACCGAACCGGGTCGCGCACCCGACCGCAGCACCGGCTGTCGGCCGGCAAGATCGCCCAGCACCGTCATCGACACCACCCACTGCGGGCTGCTGACCAGATCTCCGCCGACGATGCCCGCGCCAATCCGGCCGGCCTCGTCCCACATCCCGTCGGCCAGTGCGCTGACCGCTGCGGTTGGCGTGTCCGGTGGCGCGCCGAAGCCGGCAACGAACGCGGTCGCCCGTCCGCCCATCGCCTCGATGTCGGCGGCGTTCTGCGCGACGGCTTTACGGCCGACGTCGTGCGGTGTCGACCAGTCCAGCCGGAAGTGCCGGCCCTCGACCAGCATGTCCGTCGACACCACGACACGACCGTCGCCGGCCAACAGCACCGCAGCGTCGTCGCCGGGTCCCAGGGCGACGGAGTCCGGCTGGCGCCGGGCTCGAATCAGCCCGTCGATCACGCCGAATTCGCCGACGTCGCCCAGCGTGGGCTCAGAGTCGCCGCCGCCCACGTCACCTCCGGTAGGTTCATGTCCGCTGACTCCGGGAGTGTAAGGGAGAAGGTGAGGCAATGACCGATGCAGAGGGGCCGCCGCGCGCAGTGCTGATCGCAGCACTGGTGCTGGCGGTCGGCGTCGTCGGCGTCATCCTGGCTATCGCGGCGACCCGCCACCCGGCGCCCCAACCGCTGGCCGTCCCGACCGTTCCCGCTCCGCACGCGCAGGATCCGGCGTGCCGGGCGCTGCTGGAGGCGCTGCCGCAACGGCTGGGCGACTACCAGCGCGCCCCGATCGCGCAGCCGACGCCACCCGCCACCGCCGCGTGGCGAACCGCAACCGACAGCGAGCCAGTCGTGCTGCGCTGCGGTCTCGAGCGTCCGACGGACTTCGTGATCGGTTCGCCGATCCAGCAGGTCGACCGGGTGCAGTGGTTTGAGGCCCGCCAAAGCGATCGATCCACCTGGTACGCCGTCGACCGGCCGGTGTATGTGGCACTTACGCTGCCGTCGGGGTCCGGCCCGACGCCGATTCAGCAACTTTCCGACCTGATCGACCACACCATGCCGACGGTGCCGATCAGCCCGTCACCGGTGGGTTAAGCCTTCGCCGAGTGTGGGGTTATGTCACGCATGAGGGCATAAAGCGTGCATTAACCCCACTCTCGCGCTCTCAGCGAAGACCCGTCCCGCGCGCGAGCGCCGTCTCCACCATGGTCGCCACCAGGGTCTGATAATCCACGCCGCTGGCCGCCCACATCCGCGGGTACATCGAGATCGTCGTGAATCCGGGCATTGTGTTGACCTCGTTGATGATTGGCCCATCATCGGTCAAGAAGAAGTCGACCCGGGCCAAGCCCTGACAGTCGATCGCCTTGAATGCCCGGATCGCCAATTCGCGCACCGCGTCGCTCACGTCGTCGTCGATCTTGGCGGGCACGTCGAGTTCGGCGGCGTCGTCGAGGTATTTGGTCGCGAAGTCGTAAAAGGAGTCTTCACGGCCACGCACCCCGGCCACCCGGATCTCCCCGACGGTGCTGGCTTGCATTGTGCCGTCGGGGAATTCGAGCACACCGCACTCCAGTTCGCGCCCGA
>Ga0335075_10019090_pt1 | contig 10153 bp, 6 predicted proteins | sample Lox_Sample_24_FD_206723 | JGI IMG/M metagenome (GOLD analysis project Ga0335075, IMG submission 206723) | Soil microbial communities from Loxahatchee National Wildlife Refuge, Florida, United States - Lox_Sample_2.4 | ecosystem: Environmental > Terrestrial > Soil > Wetlands | place: USA: Florida... | reverse complement strand
TGGCCGAGATCGTCGCGCCGGTGTTGGGCTGGAGCGCCGCCGACGTCGACCGTGAGGTCGAGACCTACACGGCGCGGGTGGAAGCCGAAGTGCTGTCGCAGGCCCAGCCCGACGACGCCTCCGCAGACGCGCTGCGGGCCAGCGCTCCCGAGGCCCGCGCGGAGATCCTCGAACCGGTGCCGTTGAATTGAGCAGACCGTGAGGCCGCCGCCGCTGCCACCTCGCGACGGATTGGGGCCAGCGCGACTGCGGGTGCGTGGCGGAGCGCTGGGCGAAGAATTGCTTACCCGGTTCGGGCCCGAGGTGGCCGCCAAGGCGGTCGCGGGCGAGGTCGTCGACTGGGACGGCGCGGTGCTCGATCCCACCACCGTGCTGCCGGCCGGTGCGAGCGTCTACCTCTACCGCGACTTGCCCCACGAGGTGCCGGTGCCGTTCGACATTCCCGTGCTCTATCGGGACGAGGACATCGTGGTGGTCGACAAGCCGCATTTCCTGGCCACCATGCCGCGCGGGCGCCACGTCGCGCAGACCGCACTGGTGCGGCTGCGCCGGGAACTGGGATTAGCCGAGCTGAGCCCGGCCCACCGGCTGGACCGGATGACCGCCGGGGTGCTGTTGTTCACCACCCGCCGCGAGCTTCGAGGGGCCTATCAAACGTTGTTCGCTCGGGGCGCGGTTCACAAGACGTACGTGGCGAGGGCCGCGGTTAATCCGAGCCTCGGGTTGCCGCGCATAGTGCATAGCCGGATCGTGAAGCGCCGCGGCCATTTACAAGCCGTCGAGGAACCCGGCGAGCCCAACTCCGAGACGCTGGTGGAGTTGATATCGCCGGATGGCTGCTACCGGCTGACGCCGCACACCGGACGCACCCACCAGCTGCGGGTGCACATGGCTTCGCTCGGGACACCGATCTACGGAGACCCGTTGTACCCCGAGGTGATCGACGTAGCGGTCGGCGACTTCAGCCAACCGCTGCAGTTGCTGGCGCAGAGCCTCGAGTTCGAGGATCCGATGAGCGGATCTCGGCGCCGGTTCGTCAGCTCGCGACGGCTAGGCCGTCACTAGCAGCGCTCGACGCCGCGACGCATGCGCGGCAGGTCTTGATCAACCCATGCCGCCAGGTTGGGCGCGGGCGATCCACCCGGAATGCGGGCGACGCCGCGGATAGGCGCCACAGCCCGGTTGATTGGCACGCCATGAACAGCGGCGCGCAGCGTCTCCCAGGCGCGTGACTTCAGGGAGCCGGCCCTAAGGGAGCGGATAGTCGTCAGACTGCTGAGGCTGACTCGGTTTTGCAGTGTTAACACGCTGCTGCCCTTCAGTGATCCGGCGGGGTCGCTTGTCGAGATGCAGCGACGGCGTCGGTGTATTCCTCGGTGACTAATGCGAAGACCCTGTCGTATCGGTGATCGGGGTCACAGGCCAGTCAGCGATGACCAACCGCCAATCGGCAATTTCTATTCCACGGTACGTGCTGGCGGAGGTCCCCGCCCGGTGAGAGGCACGCCGTGTCGCAAATCTCGGTCATCCGGCACCGTCGTGGTGTTCTGCGAAGTGAACGACGGTGGCCATACCCGTCCGGCAGGCTCCGATACCTGTCACGCACGCTGACACCGTCAGGACGCCCACCGGTAGCTGGCACAGTTCCCCGATGCGTCGGGACCGTGAACAGATCGGAAACTGTGGCTGAAATCGTGAATCCCGTGATGCCCAGCGAAAGCTGGGCATCATTGCCGGAGGGCAATCTTGTTACCATGCCTGATGGCTGCCAGTAAGACAGCAGCTTGGCGGGCTTGGGCTACGCCGACGGCGATCATCTCATCTGTACCGTTTAAAAGGAATGAGATTGCAAATCAAGAGATTCGGCGCCGCGCTGATTGTCCTGGCCACTGTGGCATTGATCTTGTCGGCGTGCGGTGGTGACAAAAACGCTAGCGGTGGAAATGCCACGACCGGCACGTCGCCGGTGAAGGTGGCCTGCGGCGGCAAGCCGACGCTGAAGGCCAGCGGTTCCACCGCCCAAGAAAACGCAATGAGCCGCTTTGTCAAGGCTTTCGAACAAGCCTGCCCGGGCCAGTCGGTGAATTACACACCCAATGGTTCCGGCGCTGGGATCGGCGAATTCATTGGCAACCAAACCGATTTCGCAGGGTCGGACACCGCGCTGAACAGGGGCGAGGCGGCGCAGGCGGAGCAGCGGTGTGGCTCACCGGCGTGGAATCTGCCCATGGTCTTTGGCCCCATCGCCGTCGTCTTCAACGTCAACGGCTTGACTTCGTTGAACCTCAACGGTCCGGTTACGGCTCAGATCTTCAACGGCCAGATCAATATGTGGAACGATGCTGCGATCGGGCTGCTGAACCTGGGTGTCAAGTTGCCCGCCGAGCCGATCCGGGTGGTGTTCCGTAGCGACGAGTCGGGGACCACGGACAATTTCCAGAAGTATCTCGATACCGCTTCCGCCGGCACGTGGGGTTTCCCCGCGGGAAAGAAGTTCAACGGCGGTGTCGGCGAGGGCGCCCGCGGCAACGATGGTGCGGCGGCGGCCGTCAAAAGCACCGAAGGGGCGATCACCTACGTCGAATGGTCCTTCGCCCAGGCGCAACACCTGAACACGGCCAAGGTCATCACAACGGCCGGTCCGGAGCCGGTGGCGCTCAGCCCAGAGTCGGTGGGAAAGACGATTTCTTCTGCCTGGTTTGTCGGGAAGGGCGACGACCTCGCCCTGGACACGATCTCGTTCTACCGGCCGAACCAGCCCGGCTCCTACCCGATCGTGCTCGCGACGTATGAGATTGTGTGCTCGAAATACCACGATCCGCAGGTCGGGGCGGCCGTGAAGGCGTTCCTGCAAAGCGCGATCGGGCCCGGCCAGAATGGACTGACTGACCACGGGTATATCCCCATTCCGGGCCAGTTCAAGTCGCGATTGTTGACCGCGGTCAATGCCATCTCGTAATCCGAGTTCGTCTTGACCCGTTCACCCCGACGGCGTCGTCGAAGCCGAATGTTTCAGGGCTTTTTTCACCCCCGTCAACCCAAAGTTCCAAAAGTTTTCCCGCGGTAGTCGATCTTTGGCGTCATGGAGTTCATAACAGTGCCGCCCGAGGTCACCTCTGCGCTGATCCACTCGGGACCCGGCGCCGAATCCTTGATCGCGGCTTCGGGGGCGTGGCGGCAACTCGGTACCAATCTAGAAGATTCTGCCGAGAATTACGTCGCCGCGTTGTCGTCACTGACTGGGACGTGGCATGGTCCGTCCTCAGCGGCGATGGTCCAGGCTGTCGAGCCCTACCTGGCCTGGCTGCAAACGACCGCGCAGCAATGTGAGCAGATAGCTTCTTCCGCGCAGGCCGCGGCCGCGGCATTTAACTCGGTCCAGGCGGCGGTGGTTCCCACCGCGCAGGTCACCGCCAACCGGATGCAGCTGGTGCAGTTGTTGGCCACCAACCGGTTCGGGATCAACCTTCCGGCTATCGCCGAAAACGAAGCCCAATACCAAAGCATGTGGGCGAACAACTCGGCGGCGATGACTCGCTATCAGGTTGCCTCGGCACAGGCCAGTACGCTGCCGCAGTTCACCTCGCCGGCCTCACCGACCAATCCGACCGGGCAGGCCGCTCAAGCCAGTGCGGTGTCCGCCGCCACTTCCTCGGCGGCCACCACGGCCCAATCCGGTGGCATACTCGGCGTGGGCAACAACTCCGTTGCCACCCTGGGGATCAACGCCAACTATTTGAACACCATCTTCTCGTCGGGATTCCCCATCAACCTGCTCAGTTATCTGGCGCAGAACCAATCGGCCCAAGCCCTGTCGGGTGTGAACAGCCAGATCAGCCAGGGTGTGTCGGAAGGTGAGTCGGCGCTGGGTGGGTTAGGTGGGTTAGGTGGGTTAGGTGGGAGAGGGTTGGGTGGCTTAGGGCAGCTGGGCCCGGGTGCGTTGGGTGCCGCTGGCCTCGGCCAGGCGTCCACGTCGGCGGCGACGGGCGTCGGGGTGTCGATCGGCAAGTTGACCGCCCCACCTGCTGTAGTGGGCCTGCTGCCGGCTTCCCAAGCGCAGGTGCAACTTGCATCGGCCGCATCACCGCTTGGCGCGGGTGAATCCGGGCTGCCCATGCTGCCGCCGATAATGCCGCCGCCGATTTCGCCGGCAGGCAGCGGTTGGCGCAAACGCAAGCAGCAAAAGTACGAGGATGTTGCCATCGGCGCCGAGCTCAAGGGCACGGTGATGCGCCCACCCCCATCGGCAGGCTGAGCGAGCCTGCGCGGCAGTTTACTTGTCGGCGGGGCCAGGGCGGGTGCCGTGCAGATAGCCAAGGCCGTTCTGGATTCCCTGGTCCATCTGGTCGGTGACTGGCGCCTTGCCGCCTGGAACCGTGACGGGCGCCTCGCAGTTGCAGCCGAGGGTGCCGAACGGGCTGGGGTCGGCGCTGGCCGGCGTTGCTACTCCCGCCGCAGCGCTCAACGCGATCGCGGCGCCGAACAACATTTTCCTGATCACCAATGGTTCTCCGTAAGAGTTGTTACCCGAGTGTACGGATGCCGTCAGGACCCCTGATGCCGCGGGCAGAACGCAGCGATGCTCACGCCGACGAAAAACCCGGCGTGGTAGCCGTCCAAACTGCTTTGTTGCATCACGTCGTTCGCGACGTCGCTTGAGGCTCTGCCGCTATCGAGTTCGTCGCAGACCTCGTGAGCGGCGACAATCGCGGTCTGCGTAGACGCGAAGGTGATACCCCTAGAACCCAGCGCGTTGATGAAGTTGCCGTCGACGGCGTCGGCATGCGCGATTGGGGCGGTGACCCCCACAAGGCTAAGCAGCGCCACCAACACGGCAAGGCCGGCCAATAGTGATCGCACATGGCGAAGCGAGCACACTTGAGTGGTCGTCATTCCTGAACCTCTCCGCTGAGCAGAAGGGCGGGTGTTGGGACGGCAAGTCAAGCCGCTGACATAGCGATCATCGCATGTCACGGCGGGGCAGGTGGAGCCCCCGCCATCGTTTACCAAACGGACATGTGCTGGGCGTTCAGCGTTGGCAGGCCGGGCACCAATACGCCACCCGCTCCCCGCTGTCGTCATGGTCGATGGGGGTGCCGCAGCGACGGCAACTCTGCCCGGCTCGGCCGTAGACCCATAGCTGCCGGCCGGCCCGGGTGTCGCCGGTGGTGCACCGGTTCCAGCGGTAGCGGTTGGCCCACAGCATGTCCCGGGCACGGGCGACCAGCCGGTGCGGGTCGCTGACCGCGCTCACCGGTGCGGTGGGCAGGCGTCCGCTGACGAAACAGAGCTCGTTGCAATAGACATTGCCGATCCCGGCCAGCACCCGCTGGTCCAGCAGCGCCGCGGCGATCGGTCGATCTGGGTCCGCCGACAGGTTGGCCACGGCGACCTGGGGATCCCAGTCGGCGCCCAGCAGATCAGGTCCCAGGTGTGCGACCACGTCGCGATCGTGGGCGCGCTCGAGGATTTCCAGCACGCCAAGGTCGATGCCGACGACGCGGACATCGTTGGCTTCCAGGATGATCCGGATCCGGTGGTCGTTACGCGTCGCCCGCGAAGTCACCCGCCAGCTGCCGTCCATTTTCAGATGCGAATGAATACTGGCAGATCCGACCCGAATGAACAGATGCTTGCCGCGGCTGCACACCTCGTCGACCAGCCGACCGGTCAGGTCGACGGTCGCAAAGCGCGGCACCCGCACATCGCAGCGCGTCAGTGTGCGACCGACCAGTGCCTGCCGCAGCGTGTCTGCGGTGTGCCAGACCGTGTCACCCTCGGGCATGCGCTACCGCAGCCGTAGCCCGCGTGGAGTACGGGCGAAGCCGGCATCGGACAGTGCGCTCACGACCGGCTCCGACACGTCGGGCCCCAGGACCGCAACGCCGTTGATCCGCTCGACCAGAATCGAGCTGACCCGCCCGGCCGTCACCAACTCGGCCAGTGCCGCACCCGCCGCGCGGTCGGTCGCGGGATCGCCGCGGAAGCTCAGCACCGAGCGCCCGCCGCGCTCGACAAACCAGGCCAGCTCGCCGTCGACCAGCACAACCAGCGCGCCGGCTTTGCGACCCGGCCGGGCGCCGCGATCTTGGTCCCGCGTGCGGGACGGCCAGGGGAGTGCGGCACCGTAAGGGTTGGCCGGATCGGCGGCGGCCAGCACCACTGCGTGGTACTGAGGTCGCGTCGGGTCCTCGAAAGAGCCGGGTTCATCGAGATAGCTTCGCAACCGGTCGACGGTCGATGCCACCGCGAACTGAGCGCCGCCCAGCGACTCGACGAAATAACCACGCTGGCATCGGCCGGCTTCCTCGAACGTGCTCAGCACCTTGTAGAGCATCGCGAATCCGCCCGGTACCGCTTCGGCCGCCACCGCGCCCCTGGTCAGCACGCCATGGCGGTTCAGCAGCAGCTCGGCTTGGTGATGGGCCCGCAGCGTCGAATCCGGCTCGGGCGTGGGCAGCGCTGACCAACGGCCCGCCACCGTGGGGTCGGTCGCGCGGGACTGGGCGTGCGCGACGCTGTAGCGGCTCAACCGGGGCGGGCGTGCCCCACGACCCTGCCGGTGGGCAGGGGTGGAGCGCCTGCGGCTACCCGGCCCGCCACCGAGCATCGCGCGAACCGGCGCGAAGGTGTCGCCGGTGACCGAGCCGGCCCAGATGAGTTCCCATAGCGCCGCTTTAAGCTCTTGCTCGCCGATACGGGTTTGGGCGAGTTGCCGGAAGAAGAAGGCCCCGCCGCCGGCCAGGGTGTCCAGGATCGCGTGGTGGGCCGCGGTCAGCTCGACCGTGACGGGGGCCGTCAGGGTCAGCGGCGCCGTGTCGGCCGGGTGGAATGCGACCCAGCCGTCGCCGGTCGAGATGGGTCCGGTGCCTGACCAGACAACCTCGCCGGAAGCCAGTAATTCGTCGAGCATGGCGGGGGCATAGTCGGGCACCCGCGGGGGCAGCACCAGCGATTCGATCGCCGAGGCGGGCAGCGCGACGCCGGCCAGCTGATCGACGACGGCCGCCAGCCCGTCGATCCCGGCGTTGCTGGAGTCCCCAACCGAGCCGACCTGATGCCAACCCGGCAGGAAACGCGCGTAGGCGCTGGTGCTCACCGGCTCCACTTGCGCCCGCAGCGCCGCCAGCGATCTGCGGCGGAGGATCCGCAGTACGTCGGCGTCACACCACTGGTCACCGGCCGCCGCTGCGGAAAACTCGCCGCGGACCAGCCGCCCGTCGGCGGCCAGCCGGCCAAGCACGTCAGCGGCCACCCGCAGTCCCAGGCCGAACCGGGCGGCGACGTCGGCGGTGGTGAACGGCGCGTGGGTGCGTGCGTAGCGGCCCAGCAGTTCGCCCAGCGGATCGGTGACTGCCGCGGTGAAGCTGGCCGGCACGCCGACCGGCACGGCCACCCCGACGCCGTCGCGCAGTCGCCCGATGTCTTCGATCGCGACCCACCAGCTTTGTCCGGCAAAAGAAACGCTCAGCGCGCGCTTGGTGGCTGATAGACCTTCCAACCAGCCGCCTACATCGGCGCCGCCGGCGCGGGCGACGACTTCTTCGCTGGTCAACGGGCCCAGCAGCCGCAATAAGTCAGCGACCGCTTCGGCGTCACGGGCCATCCGGTCGGCCGACAGATGCTGCAACTGCCGGCCGGTGGCGGCGACGACCTCCGGATCGAGCAACTCGCGCAGCTCGACCCGGCCCAGCAGTTCGGCCAGCAAGGTCGTGTCCAGCGACAAGGCTGCGGCACGGCGCTCGGCCAGCGGGCTGTCGCCTTCGTACATGAAGGCCCCGACATAGCCGAACAGCAGCGACGCCGCGAACGGCGACGGTGTGGCGGTCTCGGCTTCCAGCACGCGCACTTTGCGCTGCGCGATGTCGGTCATCAGCCCGGCCAGCGTCGGCACGTCGTAGACGTCCTGCAGGCATTCGCGAACCGCCTCCAGCACGATCGGGAAATCCGGGTACTTGCGGGCCACGTCGAGCAGCTGGGCGGCGCGCTGGCGTTGATGCCACAGCGGCGACCGGCGGCCGGGATGCCGCCGCGGCAGCAACAAGGCGCGCGCCGCGCACTCCCGGAATCGCGAGGCGAACAGCGCCGAACCGCCTACCTCTGCGGTGACGATCGGGTCGATCTCGTCGGCGTCGAAGACGAACAGTTCAGCGCCAGGTGGGGTACTGTCTCCGCCGGAAAACTCTGTGTCCGGCAACCGCACCACGATGCCGTCGTCCGAGGCGGTCGGTTTCTCATCGATGCCGTAGCGGTCGCGCAATCGTCGGCTGACCGCCAGTGCCAACGGGCCGTGCACCCGCAGGCCATAGGGGGAGTGCAGGATGACCCGCCAGTCGCCCAGCTCGTCGCGGAACCGCTCGACCAGCAAGGTGGTGTCGGTGGGTACCACCGTGGTGGCGGTGCGCTGGTCGTCCAGTAGCCGCCACAGATTCTCGGTAGCGAAGTCGTTGAAACCCAAATCAGCACAACGTGTTTCGAATGCATCACGGGCCAGGCCGGCCAGCTCACCAGTGAACTCGCCGACCGCCCGGCCCAACTCGGCGGGGCGGCCGGCATCGTCGCCACGCCAGAACGGCAACCGGGCCGGCTGCCCCGGGGCCGGGACTACCAACACGCGGTCGTGGGTGATCTCGGTGATCCGCCAGCTGGTGGCTCCGAGCGAGATGACATCGCCCGGGCGGGACTCGTAGACCATCTCCTCATCGAGTTCGCCTACGCGAGAAGGCGTTTCGGAATCAGTTGCCAGGTAGACGGTGAACAGGCCGCGGTCCGGGATGGCCCCGCCGGAGGTGACCGCCAGCCGCTGCGCACCCGGCCGCGCCGTTACGGTACCGGTGTCGCGGTCGTATATCAGCCGTGGCCGCAGCTCGGCGAATTCGGTCGAGGGATACTTACCCGACAGCAGATCCAGCGTGGCCTCGAATGCGCTGTGCGGCAGCGTCGCAAACGGGGCGCTGCGCCGCACGGTGTCGAACCAGCGGTCGACGTCGAGTGGCTCCAGCGCGGCCGCGGCCACGGTGTGCTGAGCGAGGATGTCGAGCGGGTTGGTAGGCACCCGCATCGTCTCGATCTGACCGGCGAGCATGCGCTGTACGGCGACCGCGCAGCCGATCAGGTCGGTGCGATGCTTGGGGAACAGCACCCCTTGCGAGATCTCGCCCACCTGGTGTCCGGCTCGCCCGATGCGCTGCAAGCCGCTAGCCACCGACGGCGGCGTCTCCACCTGGATCACCAGATCGACCGCGCCCATGTCGATGCCCAGCTCCAGGCTAGAGGTCGCCACCACCGCCTTCAGCCGTCCGGTTTTGAGGTCCTCCTCGACCACCGCGCGCTGCTCCTTGCTGACCGAACCGTGGTGCGCGCGGGCCAACAGCGGCGGTGCGCCGTAGGTTTGGCCGCTGCCCAGCAGGTGGGCCGGTGCGCCGCCGGCGACCTGCGGGTTGGCGGCGGACGGCAGCACCACCCCGGACCGTTCGGCGTGAATCTCGTTGAGACGAGCAGTCAGTCGCTCGGCCAGCCGCCGTGAGTTGGCGAAGACGATGGTCGAGTTGTGCGTCTCGACAAGGTCGACCAGCTGCGCCTCGACATCGGGCCAGATGGTGTTGTTCGCCAGGTTGGCCATGTCCGGCACCGGCACCTGCACGGTCAGCTCGAATGTCTTGGCCGCCGCGGGGGCCACGATGGTGGTAGACGACGCCTTGGAAGTCCCAGCCAGGAATCGGGCAACCTCCTCGGGCGGGCGCACGGTCGCCGACAGGCCGATCCGCTGCGCGGGTGCCTGCAACATGTCGTCGAGCCGCTCCAGCGACAGCGCCAGGTGAGCGCCGCGTTTGGTGCCGGCGATGGCGTGGATCTCGTCGACGATCACGGTTTGCACACCGGCCAGCGTCTGACGGGCCGCCGAGGTCAGCATCAAGAACAGCGACTCTGGCGTCGTGATCAATACGTCGGGAGGCGCGGCGATGAGCTGCCTACGTCGGGCCGGCGGGGTGTCTCCGGATCGCACCCCGACGGTGATCTCGGGTGGGGGCAGACCCCGTCGTTCGGCGACCCGCGTCATTCCTGCCAGCGGGGTGCGCAGGTTGCGCTCGACATCGACGGCCAAGGCCTTTAGCGGTGACACATACAGCACCCGGGTTGCGGGCACGCGCTC
>Ga0335075_10019089_pt1 | contig 10154 bp, 7 predicted proteins | sample Lox_Sample_24_FD_206723 | JGI IMG/M metagenome (GOLD analysis project Ga0335075, IMG submission 206723) | Soil microbial communities from Loxahatchee National Wildlife Refuge, Florida, United States - Lox_Sample_2.4 | ecosystem: Environmental > Terrestrial > Soil > Wetlands | place: USA: Florida... | reverse complement strand
GAAGAGGAGCCGCGGATTCTCCATCTCGAGGACCATGCCGTCCACGAAATTCTCCATGCCTGGGGCACCAATGGAGTGATCTCCCGAATCTGGCTCGCACTTGCTCCGGCCATCGAATGGGCTCAGTGCGCGGTGGCTTTCCCGGATTTCGACGCCGCCTTCGATTTTAGTGAGCGCGTTGCCGGCGATCGCGCGTGGACCAAGCGCTTGGTGACCACCTTCGAATGGCCCATTCCTTCGTTTTTTGCTCCCATCCGTCAATACACCCCCGATGGGCAGTCGCTGATCTTTTTTCTGATTTCGCTCGATCAGCTTCTGGCGTTTGAATCGGCGGCGCTTGCCGCGGGCGGGCAGATCGCTTACTCCGGCGCTTACACGGGACTGCGCACGCGCCCCCTTCTTTCCGACTACACCTGGAACCACACCACCCTTTGGGCCATGAAGGCGGACGAGGCGTACACCTATTTGCAATGCGCGTTTGATTGCGATTCCGTGCGCGAGCAAATTCGCGCCCTGAAAAACCGCTTCGGCAGCGAATTTCTGCTGCATATGGAGTTCTGGAAGGGCGAGGACGGACGAATCGTCCCCGGGGCGATTCCGGTCGTCTACTACACCACCGAGCAGCGGCTCAACGAGATGATCGGTTTCTGCCGTGAGCTGGGCGTGTATGTGGCCAATCCGCATGTCAATTTCGTGGAAGGCGGCGGCCGCTACCGCGAAGACAACGTGCAGCTGCTCGCGAAGTACCGCTACGATCCGAAAGGGCTTTTGAATCCTGGCAAGATGGCCACTTTCGAGTCGAAATCGGCGGCAAAGTGATCGCAAAATGAAAACGTGGATACCTGACGCGCGCAACTTCGCCTACCTGAACTGGAAACAGGTGGAAGCGCTTCCGCGTGAATCCACGCTGCTGGTGCTGCCCACCGCGGCCATCGAACAGCACGGCCATCATTTGCCGCTGGCCACCGATACTCTGATTAACAACCTGCTGCTTGGCCACGCGCTTGCAAAGCTTCCCGCGGAATTGCCGGTTTACGCGTTGCCGCCCGTGCATTACGGCAAAAGCAACGAACATCTCGGGTTTCCCGGCACCCTTTCCGTCAGCGCCACTACGTTCATCAGCGTTTTGCACGATCTGGGCTCCAGCGTTTCGAGCGCGGGATTTCGAAAGCTGGTTCTCTACAACACGCACGGCGGCAACACCGCCTTGATCGACGTCATGGCCCGCGATCTGCGCGCGGAATTCGGAATGCGGACGTTTGCGCTGCATGGCTCGGGCGGCGCTGCCTACGACGGCCTTTCCGCGCAAGAGCGCAAATACGGCTTCCACGCCGGCGAAGCGGAGACGGCGCTGTTGCTCGCGTCCGTCCCCGAGCTGGTCGATCGCACCGCGTACACCAGCAACTACATCGCCGACGTGAACGCGCCGGAATTGTTGCTGCCGGAAAATGCGCCGGCAACGTTTGCGTGGCTCACGCGCGATATCGCGCCGAGCGGCGTGCTAGGCGACCCGAGAGCCGCCACGCGCGAGAATGGAGCGCTGTGGATCGAGCAAGCGGCCACCAGACTCGCGGCGGCCGTGAAAGCAATGGCGGAATATCCCAATCGGCCTCAGCCATGACCGCATCCGCCGCGGCAAACTGGATCGATTGCGGCGATGGTGTGCGACTGGCGCGCGGGGTGCGCTGTCGCATGTCCGGCGGCGTCGAGCTGGTTTCCGATCACTACTGCCCTTCGCAAACGGGCGAATTCCCGACGCTGCTGATGCGCCAGCCGTATGGCCGAGACATCGCTTCCACCGTGGTGTACGCGCATCCCGCGTGGTTCGCGCGGCATGGCTATAACGTAGTGATTCAGGATGTGCGGGGGCGAGGAGATTCCGGCGGCGAATTCTATCCCTTTCGCCACGAAGCACGCGACGGCGCGGAGACCATCGCATGGGTGCGAACGCTGCCGCAATCGAACGGCCGCGTCGGCATGTATGGCTTTTCTTACCAAGGGATGACGCAATTCCTTGCCGCCGCGGAGCGGCCCGCGGGCCTGGAATGTATCGCGCCGGGAATGACGGCGCACGATCTATACAGCGGCTGGTTCTATTCCGGCGGCGCACTGCGGCTTGCGTCCACGCTCGGCTGGGGCTTGCAGATGCTCAAGGAAGAAGCGCGCCGGCGGCGTTTGCGAGAAGCGAGCGATCTCCTGGAACAGGCTTGGGCGAATCTGCCGGCGCAGACGAGCTATCTCCCGCTGCGCGAAAATCCCGCTCTCCACGGCGAAGAATTGCCGCAATTCGTGCTCGATTGGCTTGACCATCCGGTGGCGGACGAATATTGGTCGTCGATGGACGTGAGCCTCAAGGTGGATCGCATTCGCGTCCCGGCGTTGCATGTTTCCGGCTGGCATGACACGTACTTGCGGGGCAGCATCGACGGCTACCTCGCCTGTTGCGAGCGCGCCGATCCGATTGCGCGCGACCATCGGGTGCCGGCGATTTTGGTCAGGACGCGCTGCTCGATATCGATCAGATTTTGCTCCGTTGGTTCAATCACTGGCTGAAAGACTCGGGCGAGTTTGCAAGCGAGCCGCGAGTGCGCCAGTTCGTCTTGGGCGAAAATCGCTGGCGAGCGGCCGAGATGTTTCCCCATCGAGCGGACCAATCTTATTCGCTCTACTTGCACAGCGAGGGCCGCGCCAATTCGCGCAAAGGAGATGGGGCTCTTTCGCCGATGAAACCAAGGAACGACGAGCCTTGTGATCTTTACGTCTACGATCCGGAAGTTCCGGTAATCGCTCCCGGAGGTCCGGCCGCGGCCAGCGGGCAATTCGATCAATCGACGCTGGAACTTGGGAACAACGTGCTCGTCTACAGCAGTGAGCCACTGGCTGAACCTCTTCTTGTTGCCGGGTTCCCGGAAGTGTCGCTTCATTGCGCGAGTTCCTGCGCGCATACCGATTTCGTCGCGAAGCTCGTTCGCGTCAAACCAAACGGCGCAGCGGAATTCATCAGCATCGGCATCGCGCGGTCGAGCTTTCTCTTTTCCGGCGGCTACGTGGCTGACCGAACGCATTTGTGGCAATTCACGCTGGAGCCCACGTCATGCCTTTTCGCGGCGGGCGAGCGCATTCGGCTGGAGATCGCCAGCAGCGCCTTCCCGCTCTTTGACCGCAATCCCGGCGCTTGCATCCATCCGTGCCGTGCCAGTTCCTGGGACTGGCGCCGCTCGACGCAGATCGTCTTTCATGACGCTCGCCGCCCATCCGCGCTGCACCTTCCAATGCGCGAGGTCGCGGAATAACTGTGGACCGCGCGGTGCCCATGGTCGAGCTGGCAGGCGTCAGCAAGCGATACGCAAAAGGCCCCATGATTCTGGACGGCATCAACATGAAGATCGCCAAGGGAGATTTCGTCAGCATCATCGGCCCATCGGGATGCGGAAAATCGACGGTGCTGAAGCTGATTTCCGGACTCACTTCGCCCAGCGCCGGGGAAATTCGCGTGGACGGGATGACGCCGAAAAATGCGCGCGAAACAATCTCGTATGTTTTTCAGGACGCCACGCTGCTCCCGTGGAAGACGGTGCAACAGAACGTGGGCCTGGGCTTGGAGCTGGAGCGCGTGGCCGCGCCGACTCGCGAGAAAACGGTCGCGTCTCTGCTGCAGTTGGTGGGCCTGAGCCACGTAGGCAAGGCGTTTCCGCGGGAGCTTTCCGGCGGCATGAAAATGCGCGTTTCGATCGCCCGGGCGCTGGCCACGCAGCCGCGCCTGCTGTTGATGGACGAGCCGTTCGCGGCGCTGGATGAAATGTCGCGCGAGCGGCTGCACGAAGAGCAGAAGTGGACGGCGATCTTCGTGACCCATTCGGTGGCCGAGGCGGTTTTTCTTTCCAAGCGCGTGATCGTTCTGGCGCCGAATCCGGGGCGCGTCCACGCGCAGTTCTGCGTGCCGCTTCCTGTGCCGCGGACGCTCTCTCTGCGGGAAGAACCGGAATACGACGAAATCGTCACCAAAGTCTCGCGCGGGCTGCGCGCGGCGCTGGCGGCTTAGCCCATGTTGAAGACATGTTGAAGAAAAGAGTGGTGACGATCGCGAATACGCTGGGAGTTTTCCTCGCGCTGCTGGCTTTTTGGCAAGTGGCATTGTGGGTGCTGCGCGTTCCCGCATACATGCTGCCTTCGCCGGCGGCCGTGGCGCGCGCGGTGGTGCAGCGGTTCCCGCTGCTGTGGGATGCGCTGCTGATTACGGCGGCGGAATCGGCCGGAGGGCTGGCGGCGGCGATCGTCGCGGGCGTCAGCATCGCGCTGATCTTCGCGCAGTTCCACTGGGTTCGCCGGACGCTCTATCCCTACACTCTGATCGTGCAGACGGTGCCGATCATCGCCATCGCCCCGCTGATATTGATGTGGATCGGCGCCGGAACCGTTTCCGTGGGAGTGATCGCATTCATCATTTCCGTGGCGCCGATCATTTTCAACACCACGCAGGGTCTGATCAGCGTGGACGAGAATTTGGTGCATCTTTTCCTGATGCACAACGCCACGCCGGCGCAGATCTTGTTTCGCCTGCGATTGCCGAACGCCATTCCGTCTCTCTTCGTCGGCATCCGCATCGCGAGCGGTCTGGCGGTGATCGGCGCGATCACCGGAGAGTTGTACGCCGGATCGAGCCGGGTCGGACAGGGAGGCCTGGGGTACACGATCCTGTATGCGTCGTCGCAGCTGCAGACCGATTACCTGTTTGCTTTGGTGCTGGCGGCGATCGTGCTGGGCTTCGCATTTTTCGGCGCGGTTGCATTCCTGGAATGGCATTTCCTGCACGAGTGGCACGAGTCGGCCCGGCCGCCGGAAGTCGAGGCCGAAGCGTAATACGTCGAAAGGAGCGCGCGAATGCTGCGCCTGGAAACGGAAAGCGGCTGGTGGCTGGTGACTCATCCGGATCACGCGCGATTGGCTGGCGCCTTCGCGGAGCGCTGGGGCAACGACCGGTTTCTTTCGCCCGAACCCCGCAACCGGGTTCTGAAGGGAATTTCGCGCCACGATGATGGGTGGAGCGCACGCGACGCCGCTCCGCAAATCACGCGCGAAGGCAAGCCGAGCGCTTTCTCCGTGGAACTGGTGGGGAAATATTCGGCGTTCGAGGAGATCGATCTGGCCGATTACCTGGCGGTGCGCGATCGCGCCGTACGCCTGATCGCGGCGGAGGACGCCTACGCGGCGCTGCTGATTTCCATGCATACGTACAGCCTGTTGACCGAGCACGCCGACCGTTCGACCATCGCGCCGGCGGAGTTGCCGCTGCTGGATGATTTTCTCGCGCGGCAGAAAGCGTTTCAATTGTCGTTGATCCAAGAGATCCGCGCGGATGTTTCGCTGGCCGCGGAGCACAAGTCCGGGCAAGCGATCCTCGATCACTTCCATTTGCTGCAAGCGACGGACAATCTTTCGCTGCTGAGCTGCGTTAGTTTTTCGCGCCCGGCGGATTTGCTGCATCCGTTGCCGCTGCGCGACGGCAGCCGCTCGCGAGTGCATGTGCGCGCGGTGGCGGCCAGGGATTTCGCGCTGCAACCGTATCCCTTCGGCGAAGATCCGCTCACTTTCACTTTTCCAGCGCGTCACGCGCGCGGAATGCGATTTTCTTCTCACAGCGAACTGCAAGCGGCGTTTCGGGCCGCTCCGGTAGAGACACTGACGGTCACCGTCCGGGGACACTGACCGGCGCCGAAGCGGCAATTTCGCGTGCACCGGGCCGCTCCGGCTAGCGACGAGCTTTGTCCTGTTTTCTTTGTGAGTCGCAGGCGACAGAGGTTGAAAGTGCGGGTCGGCGGCGAAGCTCTGCGAGCGGCGGCCGGTTCCGCCGCTCGCGGTGCATTCGAAGTCGAGATTAGAACAGCACGCTGAGAGACATTTGAATCTGGCGCGGGCTGCCGATAGTTTTGTTGGTGATACCCAAACCGCTGCACGTGGGGCTGACGTACAGTGACCCTCCGCAATTCGAGCCGCCAGTTGCGGGCGTACCCTGCAAAGGAAACCCGTTGAAATTAATGTTCTGGTCGACGTTATCGATCGGGATATCGAAGCTAGCTGTGTTGGTGAGATTGAAGACGTCGAGACTGTACCGCACCGAAACGCGGTCGTTAACGGTGGTCAGCTTGACGAAGGAAATGTCCGCGCTACGCTGCCAGGCCTGGCGGAAGATATTGCGCTGGCCGTGGGAAATGAAATTGGTTTCGTAGGGATCGTTCGAAGGAATCGCTCCTGCCTGTCCGTCGAGGGCGCTGCCCGCCGGCAATAGCGGCAGTGTGAAACAGTCCGCCCGCAGCGCCGGTTCGCCGTTTAAATCGGCGCCGCTGCTACCGGTGAGCGCGTTTTTGGGCGTGCAATTCGGAGCGAGGGGAACAATGGGATTGGTGATGCCGTCGTTGACGCCGTAGAAGATGCTGCCGACCGCTCCGGAGTAGTCAACGATGCTGTAAGGCTGGCCGCTTTGGATCACGGTGAGTCCTTCGAGAGACCAGCCATCGGTGAACTTGCCCACCAGCGATGACTCCGGATAGAAATTATGGAGTTCAAACCGGTAGTCGAAATTAATCACGTGAGTGCGGTCGAAATCCGAGTTGCCGTAGCCGGAGCGCAGGTCGAGTGGGTTATTGCCGTTGTAAAACAGGCCCATGGCGCTTTGCTCATCGAGCGAGTGCGAATAGGTGTAGGAGAAGCCCACCTGCACGCCGTGGCTCATGCGCTTTTCCACGTGGGCCTGCAGCGCGTTGTAGGCCGAGATGCCGGCCGCCGTGTAGGACTCGGATTCCGCGGAGTAGCCGATGTAGGGAACGCGAAGGTCGACGTTGCCGCCTTCAAAGGTCTGGAGGTAGGGCGTGCTGTCGGGGAGGCTGGCGGGATCGTAGTATTGATCGGTGATGATCGAGTAGCCGTAGGTATAGTTTTGCGGGAAGAGTGCACCGGCCGGGCATGCCGGCTGCACACCCTTCACCAACCCGCCGCCGCAAAGCGGGTGCGTAGGTGAGGCGATGTTGGCTTGGTTGAAGGGAATCGGCACGATCTCATGCCGACCCAAGTTTCCGACGTAGCCGATATCGATCGCCAGATCGTTGCGCGGCTGCCACTGGATGTCGAGCGTCTGGTTCAGCGTGTAAGGCAGTTTGTTGGCGCGGTTGTAATCGGCAAACGAGAACAGAGGTTCTCCGCATATGATTCCCATGGCCACGCCCTGTCCCGGCGTACCGGTGGCAGGAGGATTGCAGTCCGGCGGCGGGTAAGGCGGGAACGTAAATATGGCGCCGTTCGCGTAAGGCATATATTGCTCGATGTCGGCTGGGTTGCCGGTGGGCGCGGGACCGAGTGTCGTTCCCCACGGGTTCTGCAAGCCGCCCGGACAGCTGGCGTAGCCGAGAATCACGCATTGCTGCGAGTTCACCCACGGCGGCGACTGATTCACGCCGAACGGGCCTCCCGAGATCACGCCGGAAGCAAATCCCGGCGAAAGATAGGTGAACAGCTCGCCGCGGTCGTAGTACATGCCCCAGCCGGCGCGCACCACAAGTTTGCTATCAAACATTTTCGGGCTCCAGGCGAGGCCGATACGCGGCGCGATCCCCCACTGGCGGCCGGTGAGCGTGGAGTCGCTCACGCCTTTGGTCGGATACGACGGGTTGTTCCCGGCGATGATCAAGCCGGTCGAGATCATCTGGTCCGTGGTGGGATCGTAATCGTAAAGAGCCGGGTCGAAGTTATAAAGCCTGCCGTTCTTTTCGGTCAGGCCGCCGTGGTAATCGAATCGAAGGCCGGCGCTGATGCTCAGGTTCGGAGTGAACTGGAACTTATCCTGGATGAATTCGCCCGTCTCGTTGGAGCGGAAATAGCGGTTGGCATTGCCCTGCAGATAGGTGGTGGCGATGAAACCGTTGGCGGTGTAGCTGATCGGAAGGCCCTGCAAGAACGATGAGAAATCGTTGAAGCCGACCATGCCTTTGCCGGTTCGGTCGTCGCGTGCGTTGAGCTGCGTGTACGAGAAGCTTCCACCGAAAGTAAGAGTGTGCCTGCCGTGGACCCAGATGGCGGTCGCCGAGGGCATCCAGCGATTCTGGAACACGCCGGTAAACGCGCCCTGCGAAGCGGCGGTGCTGCCGATGGTTGTGCCGGCGTTGAAGACATAATTTGAGTTGTACGGCGCGGAATTGCCGTAGTCATCGACGATGGTCATACCCGGAAAGGTCGACGAACCAAACGTATTGATGGTCAGCTGCGCGGGTGTGAACCCGGAAAGCGCGGGAAGAGTTTCAGCGAAGGCGGCCAAACCCGCCGGCGTAAAGGGCTGCCCGATGGTGCTGTAGAGCTTTTCGCGAATGAAGCCGAAGACTTCGGCCACGTTGAAATTGGGGGTGAGCGTCTGACTGTTGGTGATGCTGGCCACCTGGCTGCCGGCGTCGAGTTGCTGGGTAAAGCCTTGGAATGCCGAGAAGGCGAACGGGGCGCTGGTGGGGTCATGCTGATAGTAATACTTCAAAGACAAAGTGTCGTTGGGGGTGGCCAGAAAGTCCACGTTGGCGTTGGCTTGGTCGGCGATGAAATATGCGGGCTGAGTGATGAAGACGTCTTCCGGGAAGTTGAGCGTGGGAGTGTAATTGGGATTCGCCGAGGGGATCATGTATTGCCCGTTGGGCAGGGTGTAGTTCAGCATCGCGTAGGAAATTGGATTGATATCGCCGGGAGCGAAGCCGATTGTGGGATTGACAGCGCCTCCTGAAAAGTACGGGCAGGGGGGCGTCTGACAGCTGGAACTGGCCGAGCTTTGTTCGCCGGCCACGGTGGCGAGCTGCGCCGGGTCGGCGCGGTCGATGGCGGAGGTCAGCAGCCCCGGCACCGCCGTTCGCGAAGTGCCGATTTCGAGATCGGAAACATGAACGTGCTGGTAGGAGAGAAACCCGAACAGCTTGTTTTTCAGGATCGGGCCGCCCAGCGTGCCGCCCGCTGTGTAGCGATGAAGTTCGGGCACTTTTTCGTTGGCGGGAATATTGGGATCCTGATTGTAGAAAAACGGGGCGGCATTCAGCCAGTCCGTGCCGCGGTGGCCGTACAGGCTTCCGTGAAATTCGTTGGTGCCGGAGATGGTGCTGATGTCGATATGCGCGCCGCTGGTAGAGCCTTGCTGCGCATCGTACATCGATGTGTTTACGCGGAATTCCTGCACCGTTTCCGGAGCGGGCGAAGGAATCGCTTGACCGATCGCGAGATAGGGCGAAGCGGTGCTTTGAATGATTTCCGCCGTGGTGCTGCCGGCGCCGGAGACGCCGGTGTTGTTGACGATGCGCGCCGAAGCGACCTGGCTGGTGGTCTTTCCGTTGAACAGGTTGCTGGCGTCGACGCCATTGAGCAAGAAGGTGTTGCTGGTGTCGCGCTGGCCGTTGGCCCAGATCGGCTGGTTGCCGAGTCCCGAGTTGGCTCCGGTGCCCGAGGGCAGCTCGGCGTTGACACCGGGCGAAAGCACCGCAAGACCCGTGAAGCTGCCGGTTGGCAGGGGAATGTTGGCGATCTCCTGCTTATCCAAGACGTAGCCGTTCGTGGTGTCGACGGCGTTAACGAGCGGCGTTTCAACTACCGTCACGGTTGTGCTCACCTTGCCGACCCCCAACGAAGCGTTGACGGTAAGAGTGCGGTTCGCCTGAACGCCGATGGAGGGGATAGTCTGCGTTTCGAAGCCCTGGTGAGTAAATGTAAGCGTGTAGCTGCCGATGGCAAGGTCCGCAAAAAGATAGCTGCCGCTTTGATTGGACATCTGCGTGCGGGTCAGCTTGGTTTGATCACCTACGAGCGTGACCGTAGTGCCGGGCAAGGCGGCGCCAGAACTGTCGGTGACCGTGCCGGTGATGCCTCCCAGGGTCTGCTGCGCGCTTGCGGCGCAGCACAAGCATGAAAGACACAGTGCAGATAGAAATAGATACGCTATGGCTCTCCGCATTGGAAAAAAGCCCCCTTTACGTGCACCGATTCCAATTGTTGGTCAATACAGCGGAAATCGAAGGTTCCGGTTCCGTGCTCTAGGCGACGATTACGGGCCAAGACAACTTTGACAAACCCCGAAATGCTGGTCGAGAGAGTAGCGCCTGGAGACGGGGCGAGAACAATGAATTGTTTCTCTGCGGTCG
>Ga0335075_10019088_pt1 | contig 10154 bp, 7 predicted proteins | sample Lox_Sample_24_FD_206723 | JGI IMG/M metagenome (GOLD analysis project Ga0335075, IMG submission 206723) | Soil microbial communities from Loxahatchee National Wildlife Refuge, Florida, United States - Lox_Sample_2.4 | ecosystem: Environmental > Terrestrial > Soil > Wetlands | place: USA: Florida... | reverse complement strand
CCGTCAGCGCCGTCAGCGCCGTCAGCGCCGCACGTCCAGGTCGCCCAGGCCACCTCCACGTCCAGGTCTTCCCCGTCCCGCAGGTACGGTGCGACGTCGACGTCATCGTCGGACCGGTAGGTGCTGGTGTCGAACAGCCGCGCGAGTTCGCCCGGCCGGAGCACCGCGCGCTCGACGTCGATGAGGTCATAGGGCCGCGCAGCGGGCGGCGGGACCAAGCGAACCCGCTGGCCGTGCCGGGCGCGCAGGGCGAGCGCGGGCCACGGCGCCGCCTCAGTGATGAGCAGGTCGGCGCCCAGGTCGTCGATGCCCGCCTCCACCACCTGAGTCGCGACGACGATCTGGTCCTCCCCCGGCCGGCCGGCCGGCGCCGACCGCCCGCCGGCCAGCGCCGACGGCCCGCCCGCCACGCCCGACCGCCCGCCGGCCACGCCCGACGGCCCACTGGCCAGAGCCGACAGCCGCGCGGCGCGCTCGGTGCCGCGGAACCGCGCGTGCAGCAGCGTCACGTCGACCGGCCCGCCGCGCAGTTCCCGGTAGACCCGCTGGGCGGCCGCCACCGTGTTGAGCACGACGAGCGTGCGCGTGCCGGCCGCGTGGCCGTCAAGCGCGCTCGCCGCGATCGCGCGGTAGTCACCCGGCGCGGCGGCGAGCCCGCGGAAGGCGCCCGCCGCGGCCGGCCGTGGCATCGTCGAGACGAGCGTCAGCCCGAACGGTTCCGCGGTTCCCGTCGCCCCCGCGTAGCCGCCGAGCCGCCGCAGCGTGGCCGCCGACTGCGGGCAGAGCGGCGCCTCCTCGACGACCCAGTGCGCCCCGTTGACGGTCAGCGCGAAGTCGATGGGGAACATCGCCCGGCTCAGCCCGTAGCCCCGGTTGAGTGCCTTGCTGACCAGCATGTCCACCGTGCCCACGACGATCGCGGGCCGGTGCATGTTCTCCCGCCAGTCCCCCACGTTCGCACCGCGCGCAGCCGTGGCCACGTGCAGCCCGACCGACTCGGCCAGCTCGAGGCCGGCCAGCTCGAGGCCGGCCAGCCAGCGCTGGATCTCGGCGGCCGTCGGCTCGAGCAGCGACTGCTGCGGAAGGGCCCAGATCAGCCGCCGCGGCGTCTGCGCGCGATCCGGCGCGGGCGCGTACAGGCGGCGCCACAGCCAGGCCAGGATCATCCCGGTCTTAGCGCTCCCTGGCGGGACGTGGATCGCGGCGGGCAGCCCGTTCGCGGCGATCCTGGCCAGGTACGGCCGCGGCCAGCGCCCGGTCGCCGCGCGGTGCAACCGCTCAAACGTCGTCGTCTGAGGCTCTTGCGGTGCGGTCATCCTCCAAGCATGAACCACCGGCGGCCCGGGGCGGCGAAGCCGGCCAACGCGGGTGAAACCCAGAGCAAACCTTCAGGAAGAAGTTCGAACGATTTGGCCGGTCCGAGCGTCTTCCATAGTAAGCGAGTAAGGCCCTGGCCCCGAGGTTCGCGGGCAAGGGCGACGGCCGAAAGGCGGGCGTCGTGATGAGCGCAGTCAGTGTCACGCGGGACACGTTCCAGTTGATGGCCCTGGTACCCGAGGACCTGGTCAGCCTGCCCGCCGACGGCGAGTGGGCGGCCTGGCTGACGAGCGCGCAGGTCGATGAGCGGACGGCGGTCGTGCTGGTTTCTGTCACCGTGACCGCGCTCGACCCTTCGCCGGGCATGGCAAAGGCGAAGGCGGTCGACTCGCTCGCGGCACGGATCCGGTCAAGGCACCCGGAGCACACCGCGCTCGTCGAGGAGTTCACCACGCAAGACGGCAACCACGCGGTCGCCGTTCGCCGCGTCGTCACCCAGCGGGTCAACGGCCGTGACGTCACGACCGGTCAGGCCCAGGCGCTCGTTGTCTACCCTGGGCCAGGCGCGCTCGGCGTCGTCAGCGGCGTCGCCCTCGACCCCGACGACCTGGACCGGGCCGCGGTCCTGGTCACGGAGATCGCCGCCGGGATGACGGTCACCAGCGCGTCAGCGGCCGCTTAAGGCCGAACCAGCGGGCGAGCAGCACGGCGGCGGCACCGGCCGCCGTCAACCCGAGCATTCCGGCGATCGCGCGCGCGAGGCTGCCGCGCCCGACACGCCGGTCCCGCGGGTCCGGCCGCGGCGGCCGCGCCGCCCGGGTGGCACCCGGGCGGCGTCGCTCCGCCCGCCGGCCCGCCTCCACGGACGTGAGCAGCCCGCGGTGCATGAGCACCCGGTCCTCGGCGTCCTCGGCGTGGACCGTCGCGGACCTGAAGGCGTCGAGCATGCGCTGCGCTTCCGCCGGGTCGATCCCGTCCTGTGACCCTGCCATGCACGCGACCAGCCGTTTCCTGGCTGCGTTGGCGATTGTCCGCGCCTGTCGCACCTCCGGATCACGCTCGATCGCATCCCCGAGATCGCGCGTCAAAGCGTCCCCCGTTTTGAGCACTGGAAATCACCTGCCTTTCACCTCCCAGGGTACCACAGTCACAGCAGATTCCAGTAATTTCCAGATTTGTCATCGACAACAGTGTTCACTACGGAATCATTGTGGCCAGCGGCCGTGGCTACCCGCCGCTCGGGACGCGGAACTTGTCCAGGTGCGCCATGAAGGACTGGTGCGCCTCCCAGCCGTCGGGGAACTTCACCGGCACGCCGAGGTGCACCGGCTCGGCCGACGGGTGCGCGTCGAGCAGTTCGGGAATGCCCGCGCGGGCCACCACGACGCACGCGTGCCGGTGCCGCGAGGCGAGCACGCAGAGCCGCCCCGCCTCCAGGTGGAACGCGGTCGCGTCGCGGCGCCCTGACAGCGGGTGCAGCATGATCATCACGTCAAACTCCCGCCCCTGCAGGCGGTTGGCGGTGTCGGCGACCACGTGCGTCACGTCGCGCGGCGGCTCGCCGAGCACCGGGTACGCGGCCGCCCGGGCCCGCAGCGCGCGCTTCACGGCCGCCGCCTGGTCGCGGTGGGCCACGCCGATCGCGATCCGGTCGGCGGTGACGTCGTGCGGGCCGCCCGGCCGCTCCGACACCGTGACCGCGCCGCGCAGCAGCAGCCGGGCCGCAAGCTCCGCGCAGGCGTCGATCGCATCGGCGTCGGTGCGCAGCGTGTGCCGGTGCGGCAGTTCGAACAGCGCCCAGCCGCTGTCGGCGGCGGTCTGCAAGGCACGGTCAAAAGCGGTTATCCCGAACGGGTGCGTGCTCAACCGCATCGCCCGGTCGCTGAGCCCGGTGGCGGCGGTGAACCCACTGAAGGGGTAGAACGCCGCGGAGACCACCGGCGCCGCGGTGGCGGGCAGCCGCCAGGACACCGGCAGTGTGTGCACCGGGATGCCCGGGTTGTTGGTGAGCAGCACCGCGACGGCGCTGGACATCGGGTCCCAGTTCAGGCCGAGCCAGCGCTCCGTCTCCACCGTCGAGAAGGGGTCCAGTTGCCCCGGGTCCCCCACGAACAGCGCCCTGTCAAACAGGTGCGCCACCCGCAGCAGCGCGTCCGAGCGCATCTGGTACGCCTCGTCGATGATGGCCCAGGGCCAGCGCGCGCCCGGGTCCGTGAGCATGCTCCACTTGGCGGCGGTCGCGACCACCACGGGATGATCGATGAGGTCGGCGACCGCGGTGCGCGCGGTGACGTTTCCCTGCCGGGCGACGCGGCTGGTGGGCGTGTAGTCCTGGGCGGACAGGCGGCCGATCCGCAGGACCCCGTGCTCGCGCGCCATCCGGTCGACGAGGTCGTCGACCTGCTCGTTGGTCTGGCCGACGACCATCACCCGCTCGCCGCGCTCGGCGAGGCTGGCGGCAGCCGCGACCACCAGCGTCGACTTGCCCGCGCCGGGCGGCGAGTCGACGACCACGCCGCGCTCGGCCTTGGCCAGGTCGGCGAGGATGGCATCGGTAACCATCCGGGCGCTGGCACTCGCGTCCGTACCTTCCCGCTCGCCTCCGCGCGCGTCCCTTGGCTCGCGGTCGTCGCTCACGACCAAGCCTCCCGTGCGTCCTCGTCGTCGGGCACGTACTCCGGTGGCGGGCCGCCGTGGGTCCACGGCGTGTCCTGCTTGTCGGGAAACTTCGGCGCGGGCTGGAAGTCGTCACGCAGCGACGTGAAGGTGACGTGCTCCCCGAGGGCGGGGAGGCTGCCGGGCGGCGGAGTCAGCGACCGGCCCATGCCGCCCTTGAGCTCGAGCGAGACCAAGGTCCTGCGGTCGCCGCTGGTGTTCCCGTGGGCTCCGGGCGTCCCCGGCGGAACGACGCCGGTCACCCTCGCCTGCTGGCCGGGCCTGGCCGGCGACTTGAGGACGGCGCCGGCCTCGAACAGCACCTCGTCGCTGGTCGCGACGGTGACCAGGGGCCTGAGCACGGGCCGCCTGCCGCTCTCGGCGACGAGCCGGCCCTGCTCCGCCGTGACGACCTCGCCCGCGAAGGCCTCCCCGGTCATCCGGTACTCGGCCATGACGAGCGGGTCGTCATACGCGCGCTCGACCGCGAGCCGCTGCTGCTCGCGCTCGAGGCGAGCCAGCCGGCCGGCCGCCGCGACCGCGCTGTCCCTGCGGGCCTGCGGGGCGCCGCCCGCGCGGGTCCAGGCGACCTGGTTCGTGAACGACCACCGGTCAGCCACCCACCGCTGCTCGACGTGCGCGGCCGCGGGCAGCGCGGCGAGCAGGTCGACGGCCCGCCACATGAGCCCCCAGGTCGGTTCGAGCTGCCCGCGCAGCGCGTCGTCCATGGCCGCCCGCGCCCGCCCGAGCCGCGCACCGTCACTGGTCAGCGTCGCGTCATGCACCGCGGCAAGGATCGGCGCGAGCACCTCGTTGTCGAATGTCGGGTCGGTCACCGGGCCGGCCGGCGGGCAGCGCACCGGATCCTCGGCCGCCCGGGCCGCCGCGTGCCCGCTCATGCCGTCGGGCGGGTCGATCCAGCCAAGCAGCGCGGCGAGGTTCGCGTCCTCGGCGGCGGACTGGCCGGTCGCCCAGTGATCGGCGAGCACGGCCGTCATCGGGAGCAGTTGCGCCGAGGGAGTCACCTCGCCTCGTTCCGCGAAATAAGTGAGCCAGCGTCCGAGCAGCGGCACGGCCGCGGGCACCGCGTAGGTACCCTCGGTCCGCCTGAACCGCGTCGAGCGGCCGAGCAGCCGCAGGAAGGCGGCGGTCGGCCGGTTGGGCACGAGGAGCTGCGGCGCGTCACGGTACGGCTCGGGCCGCCCTGCGTCGCCCGGGCCGGCGCCGCCGTCCTCGCCGACGTGGCGCTCTTCCTCGACGTGCCGCTCGATCGCCGGCAGGACGATCGCCGCGAGCTCAGCGGCGAACTCGAACCGTTGCGCGCGGTCCCTTGGCTCGTAGACGGACAGCAGGCGCGGCTTCTCCCGGTCGTCGCCGACCATGACGGCGAGCGGCGCGCAGGCCTCGCCCGCGAGCTGGGCGGCGACCAGGACCAGGGGACGGCCGGACAGGTGCACGTGCCTGACGGTCTTCGTGGGCACGGCCCGCCCTCCGGTCGCCGCCGCGACGCGGGCGAGGGCGGTCAGCACGGTCACGAGATCACCTCGCCGAGTAGCTGCTCGCGAAGCTGGGCCGCGCGCAGCAGCAGGACCGCGATCTCCGCCCGCTCCGGCGACGGGAGCTGGCCGCGGGCGAGGGCCAGCGCCTGCGCGTTGTACTCGATGCCGCCGAGGTCCTCGCGGACGGACGTGCCGAGCGCGCCGGTGGTGCCCGCCGCCTCGGCCCGGCACGCGAAGCACAGCTCGCAGGTGCCCAGGCACTCGGGGGCGTATCGCGCGGGGACGAGCGCGATCGCGGCGGCGAGCTCTTCCCGCGGGCGGCGGGGCGTGCCGTGCTCGTCCGGGTCCAGGTCGAAGGTGAGCGCCTGCGGGCACGGGTCGAGCAGCGACTCGATCTTCGTCATCCGGATGAGCTGACGGTTGAGCACGCCGAGCTGCTTGCGAACGTCGAGGCTGGCAGCGACCGGCTGGCTGGCGAAGTCGCGCGGCGCGATGAGGATCGTCTCGTGGCTGACCCGGCCGGGGTCGCCGCCCGCCTCGGCGATGAGGTCGCGCAGCGCGCGGACGTAGACGGCCGACTGTATGGCCGCGGCGGCGACGCTGCCCGGGTCGGCCTGGCCGTCGATGACCGGGAACGACTTGATCTCGATGACGTGGAAGCTGCCGTCGAGCCGCAGCGCGATCAGGTCGGGCTCCAGGTAGGCGTGCCTGCCGCCGACGCGCAGCCGCAGCAGCGGGTGGTCGAACAGCGTGCGGGGGGCGTAGTCCTGGCCGGTGAGCCCCTGCCTGGTGCGGACGTGGCGCAGCTCGCGCGACGAGTTGCCGCCGACGTCGTTGAAGTCCGTGTAGCCGACCTCGGTCACGTCCAGGTCGAGGTGGTCGCGCAGCAGGGTGAGCAGCTGGGCGGCGCCGTTCTCCTTGACCCGCGCCTCAAATGCGTTGCCCCGGGAGATCGCGAACCGCGACTGGCCGAATGGCGCCGGGTAGCCGACGTGCGCCGCGATCTTCTGCTTGTCCACGCCGGCCGCGTCCATCAGCGCGCGGCGGGCGCAGCCGGGGTTGGCGGCGAGCGCGGAGATCGTCCTGGCGTTATGGTTGACCGGCAGCGCACGGCCGCGGAGCCGGTCAAGGCGCGCCTCTACCGGTCCTGCTGGGTGGTCGCTGTTCACCGGAGCCTTCTCTCCCCTCCTGTGTATCCCGCGCCCGTGCTCGCGCGCCCGCGCTATCCCGCGTCCGTGGCCTCGGCGGCCACCGCGTGCATCTTGGTGCCGAAGAGCTGCTCGGCGTCGCCAAGCTGCCTTCGCGCCCGGTCCGCCGCCTCTTTCCGCATCCGCGAGTCGGCGTCCGCGTGCACCGATAGCTCCGCGTCGGCCGCCTGCCGCACGACCGCGGGGCTGACCCGGTCCGGGCTCGCCGGTGCCAGCGCCCCGGGGGTGGGGGCCGCGCCGGAGATGCTGGCGGCGAACCGCTGGAGCAGGCGGCGGGCGGTGAGCGGCGGCGTCGGTATCCGCTCGATCGCGTCGGCGACGCGGATCGCCGCCGTCAGGAAATCGGCCCGCGGCGACAGCGATCCGATCACCCGGCGCTCCATCGGCCACGTCGACACGGCGAGCAGTCCGCGCGACGGCGACAGGTAGTCGGCCGACAACGCGGCGCAAATATAGTACGGCCGGGCGAACGGCGCGGCGCGGAAAGAGCGCTCCTCGTCCCGCTTCAGGCTGGTGACCTTGGTGGTCGGGAAGGTGGAGCCGAAGAACGCCTCGTGCACGGTCGCGATGAGCTTGGGCGCGGCGGGGACCTGAAGCAGGCTGAGCGCCTCGTACACCTGCTCGCGCAGCGGCAGCAGCGAGCCGACGGGATCGCGCGGATGGCCCGGGTCGTGGTCCGGCCCGCCCCCCGGGACGGTGGCGGCGCTGAGCGCGTCCTCCCACGCCTGCTCGGCGCGCTTGAGCTCGGCCCGCCGGGCCGACGCGAGCGCCGGGTCGCCGGCCAGGACCGCCTCGCGGACGGCGACGCGGAGCTCGTCAATCCGCCGTTCAAGCGCCTCAATAGTCTCAGCCACGCAGCAGATGATACGCTGGCCAGCCTAGAGTTTCCAGCAACTTCCAGCATAGATTCTAAACGGTTTCCAGGGAATCCTCAGGAAGACAGAGAGAACGCAGAGCGAACCGAGACTCTTGATGGCTCATGCCGTCAATACGGTATTGCCCATGCTTCAGAAGGCCCTCGATCTCATCCACCTGGACTTCGCGCCGCGGCATGACCAGCCCTCCGCCGGGCGAGTGGCGCTCGCGACCGTGGCCTCGCTCGCGGGCTCGCTGCTGGCCGACGCGCTCCTCGTGGTGATCGCACAGCACGTCTTCCCCAGCACCAAGGGATACGTCCACTTCCGGTTCTCCGATTACGGCAAGCTCACCGTGATCGGCGTGATCATCGCCTGCGTCGCCTGGCCGATCGTCACGCGGATCACCTCGCAGCCCCGGTGGATGTTCTTCCGCATGGCCATCCTGGTCACGCTCGTGCTCTGGCTGCCCGACGTCTACATCCTGGTCAACGGGCAGCCCGCGCGGGCGGTCGGTTTCCTTTTCGCCATGCACCTGGCGATCGCGCTTGTCACGTACAACGCCCTGGTCCACCTCGCGCCCGTCCGCGCCGGGCGGCGTTCCGCCGACCACCGCGCGCAGCCCGTTGGGCGGTGACGTAGACTTACGGAAGCGTAGGTCGCTCGGTGCGCCGAATCGGATTCCACGGACATCGGTCTGCATAAGCGTGGCAGCACTCTGCCCCGCGTGAGCGGCGAGATTAACCGCCGCGATAGCGACCCCCGAGTCCTGGAGACGATTTCACCGTTGACTGCCATGCCCGCAGAACGTCCAGCCGCGCCCGAACACGACGTAACCGCAGCACCGACCACCTTCGCCGCCCTCGGCGTGCCCGCACCGCTCGTCGCGGTGCTCGACGAGCAGGGGATCACGGCGCCGTTCCCCGTCCAGGTCGCCACGCTGCCGGACGCGCTGGCCGGCCGTGACATCCTCGGCCGGGCACGGACCGGCTCGGGTAAGACCCTGGGCTTCTCCCTTCCGCTCGTCAGCCGGCTCGCGGGCGGTGCGACCCGGCCGGCGCGGCCACGCGGTCTTGTGCTCGTGCCCACCCGCGAGCTGGCGACCCAGGTGACGACGGTGCTCAAGCCCCTGGCCCGGGCCATGGGCCTCTGGGTCACCACCATCTACGGCGGTGTCTCCTACGGGCCGCAGGTGAACGCGCTGCAGCAGCGGACCGACATCGTGGTCGCCACCCCTGGCCGACTCACCGACCTGATCGGGCAGGGCGAGTGCGACCTGGCGGACGTCGAGATCACGGTCATCGACGAGGCCGACCAGATGGCCGACCTGGGCTTCCTCCCGGTCGTCAGGCGACTGCTCGAGACGACGGCGGACGACGGGCAGCGGATGCTGTTCTCCGCCACGCTCGACGCCGCGATCGACGTGCTCGCCCGGCGCTTCCTGCACGATCCGGTGCTGCACTCGGTCGACGAGAACTCATCGCCCGCCGAGATCGAGCACCACGTGCTGACCGTCGAGGCATTGAGCCGCGTGGCGGTCATCGCCGCGCTGACCGGCGGCGAGAAGCGGTCGCTGGTGTTCACCAGGACGAAGCACGGCGCGGAGCGGCTCGCCCGCCAGTTGACCCAGGCCGGCATCCCCGCCGCGGAACTGCACGGCAACCTGAGGCAGGGCGCCCGGTCACGGAACCTCGACGCGTTCGCCTCCGGCCTTGCCAGGGTCATGGTCGCCACGGACATCGCCGCCCGCGGCATCCACATCGACGGCATCGACCTGGTCATTCACGCCGACCCGCCGGCCGAGCACAAGGCCTACGTGCACCGCTCGGGGCGCACCGCCCGCGGCGGCGCGGACGGCGTCGTCGTAACGCTGCAGACCAAGGCGCAGGCGCGCGACGTCACCGCGATGATGCGCAAGGCCAGCATCGCGCCGCACGCGGCCCTGGCCGTCGACGCGGAGTCGGACGTGCTCGGTGAGATCGCCGGGCCGCCCGCACAGCGGGTGACCGTCAGCGGCAAGGTCTCCGAGCTCGTGCAGCCGGAGGACCGGCTGGCCAGGAACGACGGTCCCGGCATCGGCAAGCCGCGGGAAGGCCGGCCGCGACGCGACCGCAAGGGCGACCGCGGCGGTGACCGCAAGCCGCGCGGCGACCGTTTCCGCGACCGCGGCACGCGCGACTTCGCGCACCGCGACCGGGACGGCGGCACCGACCGCAGGGCCGACCGCGACGCGACCGCCGGCCCGGCCGGCGGCCGCTCACCGCGTGCCGGGGATGAGGCCCGCGCCGGGCGCGGTGAGCGTGCCCGGGCGGCGGAGCGTCCGGCGGCGGCGCGGCCGGACCGGGCGGAGCGGCCCGCGCGCGACGGGCGTTTTGACCGCGACCAGCGGGCCGGCCAAGTCGAGCGCGACGACCGGCCCGCACGGTTTGACCGCGACCGCCGTGACCAGGGCAACCGGAACACGGGCGGCCATGTCGGGCACGCCGGCGGTGGCTACGGCGACCGTCCGAGCCGCGGTGACAACCGGGCCGACCGGGGCGGCAACGACTGGTGGCCGCGCTCCGGCGGGCGGCCGGCCCAGGCCGGCGGCGGGTACCGGGCCAGGGACGACCGCGGCCGCG
>Ga0335075_10019087_pt1 | contig 10154 bp, 10 predicted proteins | sample Lox_Sample_24_FD_206723 | JGI IMG/M metagenome (GOLD analysis project Ga0335075, IMG submission 206723) | Soil microbial communities from Loxahatchee National Wildlife Refuge, Florida, United States - Lox_Sample_2.4 | ecosystem: Environmental > Terrestrial > Soil > Wetlands | place: USA... | reverse complement strand
GGATGTTTCGCGCGGCGAGATGCTGAAAAAAGTCGCGGCGATCTGCAAGAAGGAGTTCGGCTTCGAGAAGGCGATCTACGCGCCGACGCTGGCCGAATGGAAGAAGGTGATCAAGCAGAATCCGTTTCCGGATTTCAAAGCGGGCAATCAGCTTCACGCGGTCTGGCTCGACGGCAAGCCGAAGCGGGAAGCGATCGAGGCGCTGCGGGAGTTCTGCGTCGACGGCGAGGCGATCGAGGTGATCGGCACGATCGCCTATCTGCACACGCCGCACGGTTTTGGACGGTCAAAATTCGCAGAGAAATTCGACAAGGGCATCGGCGTGCCGAACACAGCGCGCAACTGGAACACGGTGCTGAAACTGGCGGAGCTCGGCGAGGCGGCGAGGTAGGTGGCGTCTATCGCTGAACGAAGGTGGCCATGCCGTCCGGCAAATGCGACTGGATTACGCCGTTCATGACCTGCTTGTCATCGAACACCAGTCGAACACCTTTGGCAACAAAAGCGTCACCTAAGAAAAGTGTTGGGCCCCACAATCTGATGCTGGTCCCACTGATCTTGAATTCGACCCGCTCCTCGCGTTGATTGTCGAGAATACCGAGCGTAGCCCAACCAGTAACCGTCATATCCGGTCTCATCCTGCTTCCTCGCCGGCCAACTTTTCATCGATCATTTCGATGACCTGCTCCAGCATTCTGACCTGATGCTCATAGGTTGCGATTGTTGCCTCGCTGCGATCTTGCCAACCATTCGAGCCTCGCACCTTGGATTCGATCCGGATTTCGCCATTCCGGAAAAGTTCAATGTCGTCCTGCAAGCGCCTGATCGTCTCGACATATTCTTTGCGTCTTTGTTTTAAAGTCATGAGTCCGTTTCCAAAAACGCACATGTGGGTGCCGCAAGGTAAATCCGCAAGATCGAGGCGAGCAAGGACACCGCGTTAAAGCTCTAATGATATTAGCAGGTGCTGATAGCACGCGGTGGCACCGCTATTTGCTGCACCGCAGCATAATCTTCTTGCTTTTCCGGCCAAATCAGCCCATATGCGCGCTACCAAGGCGCATGGGCCGGATTTCCGGCTTTCCTGAATTGGACTGGTTGCGTCGGTTTCTCTCGATCAAGCCCATTGGGCAAACGATCGGGCGAACAAGCCCCGAGGGCATGAAGTTCCCGGGCACGACAGCGCAACCGCGCGGGCGATCTTCGCCTGCCGCCTTGTCGTTCATCAAAACATGCTGTTTCGGCGAGGTGCGCCCGCCGCGACGATATTTTGCGGCCGTCGGCCGTCTGAAAGAAGAATAAATTGGACAATCAAATCAATATCATGCCGAGCGCTTTTGAAGCACTTGGCATAAACGGCGTGACGCTCAAGGCGACCGCCGCGGTCGGCTACACCGAGACCAAGCCGATCCAGGAGAAGGCGATCCCGCCGCTGCTCCAGGGCCGCGATCTGGTCGGCGTGGCGCAGACCGGTTCAGGCAAGACCGCGGCTTTCGCGCTGCCGATCCTGTCGAAGATCATCGCACTCGGCACCAAGCGCAAGCCGAAGACGGCGCGCGCGCTGGTGCTCGTGCCGACCCGCGAACTGGCGGTGCAGATCGAAGAGACGTTCCGCAAGCTCTCCAAGGGCGCGCATGTGTCGACAGCACTTGTGCTGGGCGGCGTGTCGCGCTTCTCCCAGGTGAAGAAACTGCAGCCGGGCGTCGACGTGCTGATCGCCACGCCGGGCCGGCTGACCGATCTCGTGCGCGAGCACGACGTGACGCTGGCCGACACGAAGTGGCTGGTCCTCGACGAGGCCGACCGCATGCTCGACATGGGCTTCATCAACGACGTGCGCCGGCTCGCCAAAGCGACCGCGCCGGACCGGCAGACGATGCTCTTCTCGGCGACGATGCCGCCGGAGATCGAGGCGCTCGCACAGGGCCTGCTGAAGGACCCGGTGCGCGTCGAAGTCGCGCCGCAGGGCACGACGGCGGCCGAAATCCACCAGAGCGTGGTGATCGCGCGCACCAAGCAGAAGCGCCAGGTGCTGGCCAAGATGCTGGCCGACGAGACAATGCGCTCCGTCATCATCTTCTCGCGCACCAAGCATGGCGCAGACCGCATCACGCGTGATCTCGAGCGCGACGGTTTTCCGGCCGGCGTCATTCACGGCAACAAGTCGCAGAATGCGCGCCAGAACGCGCTGAATGGTTTTCGCGAGGGCAAGACGCGCATTCTGGTGGCGACCGATATCGCGGCGCGCGGCATCGACGTACCGGGCATCAGCCATGTCGTGAACTTCGACCTGCCGGACGAGGCGGAGTCGTATGTCCATCGCATCGGCCGCACCGGCCGCAACGGCGCCGACGGTATCGCGATCACGCTGTGCGACCCGTCGGAGAATGCGAAGCTGCGTGCCGTCGAGCGGATCATCCGCATGAAGCTGCCGGTCACGGCGAACCATACGGGCGAGCCCGACCCGCAGCGCGAGCCGCGAGATCCCAACACCGTCCGTCACGCCGACCGCGAAGCGCGGCCTGAAGGTGCACGTCACGGCAAGCCGAACGGCCAGAAGCATGGCCGGAACGGAAACCGTAACCAGAAGCCGCAGGGCGCGAAGCCGTTCGGGCACAAGAGCCACGGCAATCCGAGCCGCCATCAGCCGCACGCGGGCACGCCGCGGGACGAGGCACGCGCCGGGGAGTTCCACGGCATGCCGGGTGCTGCGCGGACGTCCGACGGTCCTGGCCGGTCCGACCAGCAACGCCGGCCGTTCAACAAGAAGCGCCGGTTCGGCGGCAAGCGTCCGGCTCGCGCCGCGTAAATCGTCGACATTCCAAAGAAATTTGAGGCGGCGCAGACATGGTCTGTGCCGCCTTTCGTTTGAGGCTGGCTTATTTGCCTCCGGGAGGTGCGTAGGCTAGGGCGGCGCTGCGGTGTTCGCCGCCACGGAGATTCCAGCATGGCGGGCATCGCGGCGCTCTGCATCGCCTATGTTCTTTCGCAGTTCTACCGCTCGTTTCTCGCGGTGCTGACGCCTGCGCTGACCGCCGAGCTCGGCGCGACGAAAGCCGAGCTCTCGCTGGCGTCGGGCGCCTACTTCGTCACGTTCGCGCTGGCGCAATTCGGCATCGGCGTCGCGCTCGACCGTTATGGCCCGAAGAGGACGGCCGCGCTCCTGCTGGCGCTCGGCGGGGGTGGCGGCGCCTTCGTCTTCGCGGGAGCATCCGCGCCGTGGATGGTCACCGCCGCGATGGCGCTGATCGGGCTCGGCTGCGCGCCGGTGCTGATGGCGTCCCTTTTCATCTACGCTCGCAATTTCTCAGCGGCGCGCTTCGCCATCCTCGCATCCTGGACAGTCGCGTTCGGCACGGCGGGCAATGTCATCGGCGCCGCACCGCTGGCGAATGCCGCGGAGGCCTTCGGCTGGCGTCCGGTCATGGCGGGGCTGGGCGTCATCACGCTGATCGTCGCGCTGGCCCTGCTCGCGCTGGTGCGCGACCCGGCCGCGCCCGAAAGCCAGGATAACAGCAATAGCGGCTTTTCCGGCTATCTCGAACTGCTTCGCATGCCGGTGCTGTGGGCGATCATGCCGCTGACGGCGTTGAACTACGCGCCGGCGGCGGGCATTCGCGGCCTGTGGGCAGGCCCGTACCTCTCCGACGTCTATGGCGCCGACGTGCTCATGATCGGCACGGTCACATTCTACATGGCGCTGTCGATGGTGGCGGGCGCGTTTCTCTACGGCCCGCTCGACACATTTTTCCGCACGCGCAAATGGGTCGCCGTGGGTGGCAATCTGGTCGGCGTGCTGGCGCTCGGATATCTCTGGCTCAATGTCGACGGTCCGCTGACCATCACCACGCTGACGCTGATCGTGATCGGCCTCTTCGGCGGCAGTTACGGACTGCTGATGGCGCATGCGCGCGCCTTCCTGCCGCCGCATCTCGTCGGCCGCGGCGTGACCCTGATGAACTTCTTCTCCATCGGCGGCGTCGGCGTCATGCAATTCGCCACGGGCGCGATCGTCACCGCGGCGTTCATGCCCGGCGCGCCGGCAATCGCCTACGAAGCGCTGTTCCTGTTTTACCTCGTGTGCCTCGGTCTTGCGGTTTTCGCTTATCTTTTTTCGACCGACGCGCCGCCACATACGCACCAGAAATAGATCTTACCTCCGAGGCGCAGCGCACGCGCGCCGCCATCGATCATTGAGGGGATATTCGTGACAGTTTCTTCGAACAGGCGCCGTATTGCCGTGCTCTATGGCGGGCGCTCCGATGAACATGACGTGTCGATCTTGTCCGCCACCAATGTCATGCGTGCGCTGGACCCTGCCAAGTATGACTCAGTGCCGATCTTCGTTGCCCGCGACGGACGGTGGCTGCTGGGCAGTTATGCCGACGGCATACTGGCGCAGCCTGCGAGCGGGGCGCAGGTTTGCCTGGTGCCGGGTGGGCAGGGCCGCGCAATCGCCCTCGAGCCAGACGGGGCAGCCCGCGAGCTGCCGGCGATCGACATATTGTTTCCGGTCTTGCACGGATTGCATGGCGAAGATGGCGCCGCGCAGGGATTGGCCGAGGTGGCGCGCGTGCCGCTGGCCGGATGCGGCGTCATGGGTTCGGCCGCCGCGCTCGACAAGGATATCGCCAAGCGCCTGCTCAAACAGGCGGGGCTGCCTGTGGCCCGGTCGGTGACGATCCGTGGCGGCGCGGTGCCGGATTTCGCCGAGGTCGAGCGCGCGCTCGGACTGCCGGTGTTCATCAAGCCGGCGCGGCAGGGCTCGTCGGTCGGCGTCAGCAAGGTGACCAGCGAGCGCGAGTATGACGCGGCGGTCGCCGAAGGCTTCCGGCATGACGCGAAGCTGCTGGCGGAAGAATTCGTCCGGGGCCGCGAGATCGAGTGCAGCGTTCTCGAAGACACGGAAGGTGGCGTGTTCGTGTCGCGTCCGGGCGAGATCGTTCCGGCGGAGAGCCACGGCTTCTACACCTATGACGCCAAATACATCGACGCCGACGGCGCGGCGCTAAAAGTGCCGGCCGAGCTCTCCGCCGATGTCGAGGCGCGCATCCGGGAGATGGCCGGCCAGGCGTTCCATGCGGTCGGGTGCGACGGCATGGCGCGCGTCGATTTCTTCGTCACGGCCGATATGCGCTTCGTCATCAACGAGCTCAACACGATCCCGGGCTTCACCGACATCAGCATGTATTCCAAGGCGATGGCGGCGAGCGGCGTCGGCTACGCCGAAATCATCGACCGTCTCGTGGCGCACGGACTGGCGCGGGCCGCACGCGACCGCTGAGCCCGGCTGCTCAGTTGGAGCCAGTCACCGCTTCGACCCAGACCTGGATACGGTCGGCGACGAAGCGGGTCGTCGAAGGCGAGAGCGCTTCGCCGGCGATCACATGGCTGGACGGGTCGTCGTTCCGCTCGATCGGAACAAGCTCATGCCGGGCGCCCCAGCGGCCGGCGATTTCGCGGGTCAGTTCGGCGCGCACGACCTTGTCGTCGTCGGAGAAGATGAAGAGCGCGGGGATCTTCGTCTCTTCCACCGGAGCGGCATAAGCGAGTTCGGTGAGCGCCGCCATCGGCAGGACAGCCCGGGTCGGATAGCGTGACGTCCAGTAGCGGGCGTGCAGATCGTTGATCGTCTCGAAGCCGCGTTCCCTGCCGATGATCAGGTCCGCGATCTGGCCGCCCCACGGCAAGGTCAGGATCCTCGAGCCGGAGGCGCGGACGCCGTAATTGGGAGAGATGGCGATCAGTGTCGCGACATCTTCGGACAGGTTGGGCTGCGTCGCGGCCCATGTCGCCAGCGATGCGCCGGTCGAGGTGGCGATGACGACGACGCGTTCGCCGATCGCGCGGCCGATGGCGATAGCCTCCGCATAATCGTTGACCCACGCGTTGACGCTGCCTTCGAGCATGGCGGCACCGTCGCGGCCATGACCGGTCAGGCGTGCGTAATAGAGGTTCGCGTCGATGCCCGCGGCGACGATGTCCACGACCGGAAGGATTTCGCCTTTTGAGGCGGAGAAGCCGTGAATGTAGACGATCGACAGCGGCGTCTTGCGGCGCGTCATCGGGTCGGCCCAGATGATCTCCTTCTGCAGATCGTCGCGGATGCCGGGAACCGCGGCTTCCGCCTTGGCGAGATATTCGTCCGGCTCCGGGCCGATCGAGGCGGGATCGAAGGTGACGGTTGTGTCGACAGACACCCGCGGGCCGAGCAGGAAGATCACGACAAGCGCAGCGAGGACGGCAAGAACGATCAGTCCGATTTTACGACCCATCCAAGAAAAAGCTCCGCAGCCGCAAAAGACCTAGCGCCGCTGGGTGCAACCGGCAATGGAGTGTTCCGGTTTCCCGGTTTTTCTTTGCCGCAAAAACGGCGGGGTTCCCCCGCCGGTATCCGGACGGAAAACCGGTTCCCACTTTTCCTGGACTTGCTCTCTAACGTTTGTGCCAGCCGGTCGCGCGGTTGATGAAGGCGAAGCGCAACGGCTGCGGCAGGATGCGCAGGAATTTCAGGAACCAGGTGAAGCGCCACGGGAAGGTGACTTCGAAGCCTCCAGATTTCAGCGCGCGGACGATCCGCTGCGACGCCTTGTCCACCGGCATCAGCGCCGGCATGGCGAAACTGTTCTTGCGCGTCAGCGGCGTATCGATGAAGCCGGGGTTCAGGACCTGGATGCGGACATTCATCTTGTCGAGGTCGTATTTGAGCCCTTCGGCGAGGTTGAACAGCGCCGCTTTCGAGCTGCCATAGGCGGCCGTCGCCGGCCAGCCGAAATAGCTTGTGACCGAGCCGACAATGACGAGATGACCACGGCGGCGCTCCTTCATCCGGTCGAGAGCCGGGACGAGGCCGTAGATCACGCCCATGACGTTGACTTCGAAGGTCTTGGAGAAGTTCAGCGCCTCAAGGCGCTGCGGCCAGGTCGGAAAGTAGTTGCCGGCGTTGAAGACAGCGAGGGCGAGCGGGCCGACCTCCCGCTCGATCTCGGCAACTGTGCGCTCCATGCCGGCTTCGTCGGTGACGTCGCAAGGGAAAGGCACGACTCGGCCGGGAAGGCCGGCAGCCTCGCCGACCAGCGTGGTCAGATTGTCCTCGTCGCGCGCCGTCACGGCGACGGCATAACCCTCGCGCGCAAGGTCAAGCGCCAGTGCGCGGCCGATGCCGGTGCTCGCGCCGGTGATCCAGGCCACCCCGTCCTTGGGTGTCGCCCTGTAGAGCGTCATATGTGGAATTTCCCCATGTCCGTGCCCGGCTACTGCCGGAAATCGGCAGAAAAGCCAACCACCGGGCACACGCATCCGCAGTTTTGCGGGATTCTGGTTCTCAATTGGCGCAAAAGCCGAGCAAATTCGCACCTTGAAAGCCCGTCGCCACGTTTCTACGGTCTTTTTCGACTGAAATGAAGGATTCCCCATGCACCCGTCGGTGATCGAAACGATCGGCAACACGCCGCTGATCAGGCTGAGGCGCGCCTCGGACGAGACGGGCTGCGACATCTACGGCAAGGCGGAATTCATGAATCCGGGCCAGTCGGTGAAAGATCGCGCCGGGCTGTTCATCATCCGCGATGCGGAAAAGCGCGGGCTGCTGAGGCCAGGTGGGGTGATCGTCGAAGGAACGGCTGGAAATACGGGCATCGGGCTGACGGTGGTCGCCAAGGCGCTCGGCTACCGCACCGTCATCGTCATCCCCGACACGCAGAGCCAGGAGAAAAAGGACACGCTGCGGCTGCTCGGCGCCGAACTGATCGAGGTGCCGGCGGTACCGTACAAGAACCCGAACAACTACGTAAAAGTGTCGGGCCGGCTTGCGGCGGACCTCGCGCGCACGGAGAAGAACGGCGCGATCTGGGCCAACCAGTTCGACAATGTCGCCAACCGCGACGGACACATCCGGACCACCGCGCAGGAGATCTGGGCGCAGACGAACGGCAAGGTCGACGGTTTCGTCTCGGCAGTCGGCACCGGCGGGACGCTGGCCGGAATCGGCATCGGCCTGCGCGAGCATAGCAAGGACGTGAAGATCGGTCTTGCCGATCCGCTCGGCGCGGCGCTGTTCAGCTTCTACACCGAGGGCGTGCTGAAGGCCGAGGGCAGTTCCATCACTGAGGGCATCGGGCAGGGGCGCATCACGGCCAACCTCGAGGGCTTCGCGCCCGATTTTTCCTGGCAGGTGACGGACGAAGAGGCGCTGCCCATCGTCTTCGATCTCGTGCAGGAAGAGGGCATGTGTCTCGGCGGCTCGACCGGCATCAACATCGCCGGCACCATCAAGCTTGCCAAGGAGCTCGGCCCGGGCAAGACGATCGTGACGATCCTCGCCGATAATGGTACGCGCTACCAGTCGAAACTGTTCAATCCCGAGTTCCTGCGATCGAAGAACCTGCCGGTGCCGGGATGGCTGGAAGAATCGCCGGATATCGCCGTGCCCTACGAGGCGGTGGCGTAGCAGGGGATTGGTGGCCCAAACGCGCGGTGTTGCTTCCGGGGCCGGGCCAACTATTGTGCGGCTGAACTCATTCAGCCAGCAGCCCGCATATGCATAAGACCGCAAGCCTGTTCCGCGACGACTCCTATCTGCGCGAGGTCGAGGCAGAGGTCGTCGCGATCAACGATCGCGGCGGCATCATTTTCGACCGCACGATCTTCTATGCGACATCGGGCGGCCAGCCAGGCGACACCGGCGTGCTGCGTCGCGCCAATGGCGCCGGTAAGGTCGCGATCGCGGCGACGGTGACCGGCGAGACGAAGGACGAGATCATCCATGTGCCGGCCGCGGGTGAGGCGATGCCGTCGGTCGGGGAGACGCTGACGCTCGCGATCGACTGGGAGCGCCGCTACCGGCTGATGCGCATGCACACCGCCTGCCACCTGCTCACCGTGATCTGCCCGTTCCCGATCACGGGCGCGGCGGTTTCGGAGGACGATTCCCGCGTCGACTTCGACATTCCCGAAACGGGCTATTCGAAAGAGGATGTGACGGCGAAGCTGAACGAGCTCGTCGCGGCGAACCATCCTGTGTTCACGCGCTGGATCACGGATGAGGAGCTCGCGGCCAATCCGGGACTTGTGAAGTCGAAGAATGTGCGGCCGCCGGCCGGCACCGGAAAGATCAGGCTGGTGTGCATCGGCGACAACGCCGTGATCGACAGCCAGCCCTGCGGCGGCACGCATGTGAAAGGCACGGCGGAAGTGGGCGAAATCCATATCGGCAAGATCGAGAAGAAGGGGCGCGAGAACCGGCGCTTCCGCATCCGATTTGGCCCGATGCCGGCGAATTGAGGAAAACGATGGCGGACACCAGCCCCTTTGTCGTTGACGCCGACTGGCTCGAAAGCCGGATCGGCACACCCGGCGTCTCGATCGTCGATGCGTCCTGGTACCTGCCGGCGCACAAGCGCGACCCCAAGGCCGAATACGATGCTGCGCACATTCCCGGCGCGGTGTTCTTCGACCAGGATCTTGTCGTCGAGCCGAACTCGACGCTGCCGCACACGCTGCCCAGCCCGAAAGTCTTCGCGCAGTTCGCCGGGTCGATGGGCATTTCGGCCGACGACACGATCGTCGTTTATGACGGGCCGGGCATGTTCTCGTCGCCGCGCGTGTGGTGGATGTTCCGCGTGATGGGCGTCTATCAGGCCTATGTGCTCGACGGCGGGTTCGATCGCTGGAAGTCCGAGGGCAGGCCGGTGAGCAACAAGGCGACGAAGATCGCGCCTTGCGTTTTTCATGTGAATTTTGATGCCGACCGTGTCGCATCCTTCGATCAGATGAAAAAGATCGTTGAAGGCAAGACGAGCCAGATCGCCGATGCGCGGCCGGCCGGGCGCTTCGCCGGCACCGATCCAGAGCCGCGCGCCGGCATGCGGTCGGGCCACATGCCCGGCGCGAAAAACGTTCCGGCGGTGTCGCTCGCCAAGGACGGCAAGCTGCTGCCGCTGCCTGAACTCAAGAAGGCAATCGAAGGTGCGGGCCTCGATCTCTCCGGGCCGGTGGTGACGTCCTGCGGTTCTGGGGTGACCGCAGCGGTGATCACGCTCGCGCTGGAATCGCTCGGCCACACCAACAACAAGCTCTATGACGGGTCGTGGACGGAATGGGGCGGGCGGGCGGATACGCCGGTCGAAACGGGCAAGGGCTGATATGGCGCAGAA
>Ga0335075_10019086_pt1 | contig 10155 bp, 10 predicted proteins | sample Lox_Sample_24_FD_206723 | JGI IMG/M metagenome (GOLD analysis project Ga0335075, IMG submission 206723) | Soil microbial communities from Loxahatchee National Wildlife Refuge, Florida, United States - Lox_Sample_2.4 | ecosystem: Environmental > Terrestrial > Soil > Wetlands | place: USA... | reverse complement strand
CAGCGGGCGGTCCGACGGGCCGGGGAGCACCAGCGTCACATTGAGGTTCCCCGGATCGTGGAACACCGTCCCGCCGCCGCTGGCCCGGCGCAGCACTGGGACGCCGTCGCGGGCGCAGTCTTCGACGCAGACCTCGCGGGCGATCCGCTGTCCCCGGCCGACCACTACGCACACTGGGTTCCGCCACAGCCACAGCACCGGGCCGGGCGGGGTCTCGCGCAGCAGCGCTTCGTCGAAGGCCAGATTTTCCGCCGGGTCGGCGAATTCAGCCCGTACTTCCGACCCGCTGGTCATCCTGCTCCTCCGTGGTCCGCCGAACCCGCCGATCCTAAAGCAGGGCCGAGCAGGTCCCAGCGGTTGCCCGCGACGTCACGGAAGACCACCACCGCACCGTAGGGCTCGGTCCTCGGCTCGCCCAGGAACTCCACCCCGGCCGCACGCATCCGCTGGTAGCTGGCCTCGAAATCGTCCACCCGCAAGAAGAACCCGACCCGGCCGGCATGCTGGTCGCCGACCGCCGCGGTCTGCCGTCCGCCGTCCGCGCGGGCCAGCAGGAGGCCGGTTTCGCCGCCGGGCGGGCGGACCACTACCCAGCGCTTGGGGCGGCCGTCGTTGGTCGTCGACGGCGAGTCTTCGACCAGGTCGAAACCGAGGGCGCGGGTGAAGAAATCGATCGCTTCGTCGTAGTCGGCGACGATGATCGCGGTCAGCTGCAGATGGGCCACGCCTCAGCCTAGATCCGCGGCTGCCCCTCCGGCCGCCAGTGCGGCACGCCGAGCAGCACCATCCGCAGCCGTTTCTCTGCCTCGGCCAGGATGCGTTCGTCGGCGGCGGTGTCGCCGGGACGCGCGTCCAGCAGTTCGGCGACGGTGCCGAGCATCGCGGTGACGATCAAGTCCGCCAGCAGGTGCAGATCCTCGGTGGGCCAGGTGCGCAGCGGATCGAACCGGGCCAGGTCCAGTGCCAGGTCGCTGGAGAACATCCGCAGTTCGACGGCGATCGCGCGGGAGACCGCGCCGGGGCCGGCGTAGCGCTCGCGCGTGACGAACCGGAAGTGGTCCTCGTGCACGCGGACGTGCTTGTGCAGCGTGTGCACCGACGCCCGGATCATCCCGCCGTAGCCGCTGTTTTCCGTGCGTGCGCCGCGAAGCAGGCCCCGCAGCGTGCGCGTGGTCTCTTCGACCAGCGCCACGCCCAGCTCCTCCATCGAGGTGAAATGCCGGTAGAACGCGGTCGGCACGATGCCTGCCCGCTTGGCCACCTCGCGCAGCGACAGGCTGGCGAAACTCCGGTCGGCCAGCAGCTCGAGCGCAGCGTCCAGCAACGACTGACGGGTGCGCTGTTTGCGCTCCTGCCGGCTCACCGGACCGGGCGGCTCCTCGGCTGCGGACACGTCGAGCAGCGTACTGGCGATCCCCGCATGGCCCACGTCACATCACCTCGCTTTCCCGTTGACAGGCCCCCCGGCCGTGCCCCCACACTAGTCAGTGTACGACTGTGCACTCAAACTTTTTGGAGGGGTGATGACCGCACTGCTCCCGCGCCGGGTGCGCGGGCTCGTCTCGCTCGCCGAGGCGCTGCTCACCCCGCACGGCGCGGACCGGTACCTGGAACTGGTCGACCCGATGCTGGTGCGCCGCGAGATCCGCGGCCGGGTCACCGCCGTGCGGCACCAGACGCCGGACACCGTCACCTTCGCGGTGCGGCCCAGCCGCGCCTGGACGGGCTTTCAAGCCGGCCAGTACGTGCGGCTGCAGGTGGAGATCGACGGTGTGCGGCGGACCCGCTGCTACTCGCCGTGCGTCGCGCAAGGCACCGGCGACCTGGAGTTCACTGTCAAGGCCGACCCGAACGGGCTGGTGTCGCGGCATCTGCAGAACATCGAGGCCGGCGCGGTGGTCGGGCTTTCGCCCGCGGACGGCGAGTTCACCCTCCCGGCCCCGCGGCCGGGCCGGATCCTGCTGCTGAGCGGCGGCAGCGGGATCACCCCGGTGCTGTCGATGGCACGCACCCTGGTCGCCGAAGGCCACCCGGGAGAGATCGTGTTCCTGCACTACTCGAACACTCCGGCGGACGCGCTGTACCGCACCGAGCTGGCCCAGCTCGCCGCCCGGCACCCCGGGCTGAAAATCGTCCACGCGCACACCCACGCGCGACGCGGCGGGGACCTGCACGGCCTCTTTTCCGCCGCCCACCTGGAGCAGGCCGCGCCGTGGTTCCGCGAGGCGGAGACCTACCTGTGCGGCCCGGCTCCGCTGACCGCCGCCGTCCGGGCACTGTTCGCCCGCGAAGGGTTGAGTGCACAGCTGCACACCGAAGAGTTCACCGCCGCGCCGCTGACCTTCGACACCGCGGCGGCCGAAGGCACCGTGCGGTTCGCCCGCAGCGGCCGGGAGCGCGCCAACACCGGCAAACCGCTGCTCGACCAGGCCGAGGAAGCGGGCCTGTCGCCGGAACACGGATGCCGGATGGGCATCTGCTTCTCCTGCACCCAGCTCAAAACCGCCGGACGGGTCCGCAACGCCCGCACCGGCGAGGTTTCCGGCGAGGAGAACGAAGAGATCCAGCTGTGCGTCAGCGTCCCCGTCGGGGACGTCGAAATCGACGCCTGACCACCGGAGGAAGCATCATGACCGGTCTGCAGGACCGCCTGAGCACCGCGCAGGTCGAGGAATTCGGCCGCGAACTCGACGCACTGCGCCAGCGGATCGTCGACGATCTCGGCGAGGAAGACGTCGAGTACATCCGGAAGATCATCAAAACCCAGCGCGCGCTGGAAGTCACCGGCCGCGGCCTGCTGTTCGCCGGCTTCCTGCCGCCCGCGTGGCTGGCCGGGGTGGCCGCGCTGTCCGCGGCGAAGATCCTGGACAACATGGAGATCGGCCACAACGTGATGCACGGCCAGTACGACTGGACGCGCATCCCGGAGCTGAGCTCCCAGCGGTTCGAATGGGACACCGTCGCGCCGTCGGAGAACTGGCGGCATTCGCACAACTACATCCACCACACCTACACCAACATCGTCGACAAGGACCGCGACGTCGGCTACGGCATCCTGCGGATGGACCCGGCGCAGAAGTGGCACCCGTACTACCTGGGCAATCCGGTGTACGCGACGCTGCTCGCGGTGCTGTTCCAGTGGGGCGTGATGCTGCACGACCTGGAAGTCGACCGGGTGGTGAAGGGCGAGCGGACCTGGGCGGAGAACGTCCCGGTGCTGCGCCGGATCGTGCGGAAAGCGGGACGCCAGGTCGGCAAGGACTACCTGCTGTTCCCGCTGCTGACCGGCCCGCTCGCACCGCTGACCCTGCTGGGCAACGCGAGCGCGAACCTGGTGCGGAACCTGTGGGCGTTCTCGATCATTTTCTGCGGCCATTTCCCGGCCGACGTGGAGAGCTTCACCGAGGAGGAGACCGAGAACGAATCCCGCGGGCAGTGGTACCTGCGGCAGATCCTCGGCTCGGCGAACATCACCGGCGGACCGCTGTTCCACCTGCTGTCCGGCAATCTCTCGCACCAGATCGAGCACCACCTGTTCCCGGACCTGCCCGCGCGCCGGTACCCGCAGATCGCCGGCGAGGTGCGGGAGATCTGCGAGCGGTACGGGCTGCCGTACAACACCGGGCCGCTGCACCGGCAGCTGTGGTCGGTGGCGAAGAAGATCGTGCGACTGGCGCTTCCCTCCCGGGGGACAGCCGCTACCGTGGAACCGGAACGGCAACTCCGAGCAGCCTGAGGGAAGCCCATGGTCGGCCCATTCGAGAGTGGCAAGGACACCGTGCAGGAGCTGACGGAGTCCGCGGCCACCCACATCGGCAACATCGCCACCATCATCACCGGCGCGGTCCGCGACATCGCCCGCGAGACCGGCGACTGGCTCACGGACGTGATCGAGATGCGCGAAGCCGCGCACCGGGCCCAGGAGGACGAGGCCCGGCAGACGGCCGCCGACGAGCGTTAGGTCTTCGTTTCGGTCCGTGAGGGGAACCTTCAGGGACTCTGAGTCCCTGAAGGTTCCCCTCACGGACGGAGCGGGGCGGGTGGGGTTATCCCCCGCTCGAGTCGGGGGAATACCCGGTGGCCGGTTTGCGCGCGGGGCGGCAGACTCGGTTCGGTGAACGCCCGCCTGCTGCCGATCGGTTGCGCCCTGTCGCGCTCCGGCGTTTGCGGTGGGAGCAGCCGGTGAGACGTTCCGCGGCCGGCCGGGCTCCGGCGTTTCATGCGGGAGCGGGCAGCGGGCCTCGCGCTTCGGTGCCCTCGTCCGCGAACCCGGCAGGAGCAGCCGGCAACCCCCGCCCCGTCGCCTCCGGCCGAACTCCGGCACGCCAAGCAGGACCCCGCAACGGACTTCGCGCTTCTCCGCACCCGGCCGGGCGCCGGTGTCCGCAATCCGCGCGGGAGCAGCCGGCGAACTCGGCCTTCTTTCGCACCCGCGCCGGTATCGGCAGCCCGTCCGGGAACCCGTGCTCCCCGCTGCGCCCCGGGACCGGCACTTCGCCCGGAGACTGCCGCACGTCGCCGAGTTCGCGCTCCGGCATCGGCAGTAAGCCCGGGAACTCCGTCCTCCCCCGCACCCCGCCGCGCCCCAGCACCAGCCCCTCGCCGGGAAACCGCCAGTGAACCCCGCTTTCCCCCGTGCCCTCTGGCCCGCCTCCGGACGGCAGACGCTCGGCGAAGCGCTCTGGATCGTCGTCACCGGTCTGCTCGCGCCAGTAGCCGTCGTCCTGCTGCTGGCCGGCACCGTCCTCGGGCTCGCGCTGACGCCGGTGCTGCTCGGCTTTCTCGTCCTGGTCGGCATGCTGCGCGTGGCACGCGGGTTCGGCGGCGTGCACCGGCGGCTCGCCGGACGGCTGCTCGGGCTGCCGCTGCCGCCGCCGGGGCCGGCCGGGCTCGAACCGGGGCTGTGGAACTGGCTGGTCGCCCGGCTCGGCGACCGGATGGCCTGGCGTTCGGTCGCTTACCTGCTGCTGCGGCTGCCGCTCGGGCTGATCATGCTGTTCGCGTCCGGCGCGCTCGGGTTCTTCGGGCTCGCCTCGTTCAGCTATCCGATCACCTGGCTGATGCGCGGCCCGTACCACCACGGCCTTCCGGTGTACAACATCGACAGCCAGAGCTGGGCCGGTTCGCTGGTCTGGTGCGCGGGCGGCGCGCTGGTGCTGCTGGTCTGGCCCGCGTTCGTGCACGTGTTCACCTGGGCGGACCGGCTGCTGCTGCGGGCACTGGTGGTCGATCCGCAACTGCGCGAACGCGTCCGGTTCCTCGAAGAGACCCGGGCGACCGCGCTGGACGACGCGGCCGAGCAGCTGCGCCGGATCGAGCGGGACCTGCACGACGGGGCGCAGGCGCAGCTGGTCGCGATGGCGATGAAACTCGGCCTGGCGAAAGAAGAACTGGCCGCCGGCGAGATCGATCTCGACCAGGTACGGGCGCTGGTCGACGCGGCGCACGCGAACGCCAAGCAGGCGCTGGTCGAACTGCGCGATCTGGCTCGCGGAATCCATCCGGCGGCATTGGACAAAGGGCTGTCCACCGCACTGTCCACATTGGCCAGTTCGGCCGGGTTCGCGGCGACGGTTTCGGTGGAGCTGAGCCGTCGGCCGCCGCCGTCGCTGGAGACGATCGTCTACTTCGCGGCCGCGGAGCTGATGACCAACGCGTCCAAACACGGGGCCGGGCGGTGCGCGGTGCTGGTCGACGACCGGGAAGAAACCTTGCAGCTCACCGTGATCGACCACGGTGCCGGCGGTGCGGAGATCGTCCCGGGCGGCGGGCTGGCCGGGATCGCCGAACGGCTGCGCCCGGCGGACGGCGAGCTGACCGTGTCCAGTCCGCGCGGCGGCCCGACGGTGGTCGCCGCGGTGCTGCCGTTGCCCGGTTAGAGTCGGGCGAAAGCGAGGGGGAACCGTGCGGATCGTGATCGCCGAGGACTCGGCCATCCTGCGCCAGGGCCTGGTCGAACTGCTCGGATTGCGCGGGCACCAGGTGGTCGAGGCGGTGAAGAACGCCGACGATCTGCGCGCCGCGGTACGCGAACACCGGCCTGATGTGTCCATTGTGGACATCCGGATGCCGCCGACGCACACCGACGAGGGGCTGCGCGCGGCGATCGAGCTGCGGGCCGAACGGCCGGGCTGCGCGATTCTGGTGTTCTCGCAGTACGTGGAGACCAACTACGCCAAGCAGCTGCTGGCCGGCGAGGCGGGCGCGGTCGGGTACCTGTTGAAGGACCGGGTCGCCGAGGTGTCCGATTTCCTCACCGCGCTGGAACGCGTCGCGGCCGGCGAGACGGTGCTCGACCCGGAGGTGGTGCGGCAGCTGTTCGCGGCCACCGGGCACGCCGGGCCGCTCGCCGAGCTGACCCCGCGCGAGCGCGAGATCCTCGGGCTGATGGCGCAGGGCCGGTCGAATTCGGCGATCGCCGCCGAGACCTTCCTGTCCGCCGGGTCCGTGGAGAAGTACGTGACCAGCATCTTCGGCAAGCTCGGCCTGCCGCCGTCGGACGAGGACAACCGGCGGGTGCTCGCGGTGCTCCGCTATCTCGATTCCTGACGCCTACCCTTGCCGCATGTACTCCACCGAAATCGAGGTGTACACCGGCGATTCCGCCGTGGTGCACAACCTCACCCGAGAGGCCGAGACGTTCCTGCGCGACGCCGACGCCACCGACGGGCTCCTGCACGTGTGGGTGCCGCACGCCACCGCCGGGCTGGCCGTCCTGGAAACCGGCGCGGGCAGCGACGACGACCTGCTCGCCGCGATCGACGGGCTGCTCCCCCGCGACCACCGCTGGCACCACCAGCACGGCACCGCCGGGCACGGCCGCGACCACGTGCTGCCCGCCTTCCTCCCGCCGTACGCGACCGTCCCGGTGCTCGGCGGCGTGCTGCTGCTCGGCACCTGGCAGTCGGTCTGCCTGGTGGACACCAACGTCGACAATCCGCGCCGCAAGGTCCGGTTCAGCTACCTGACCGGGTGATCCGCCCGTAGCATCGCGGCTGTGACCGAAACTCGCCCGCACCGGCTGGTGCTCTGGGACATCGACCACACGCTCGTCGACTACGCCGGGAACGGGATCGCCTGGTACGGCGCCGCGCTCACCGCCGCCACCGGCGCGGAATTCCGCACCTTCCCGGACTTCGGGGGCCGCACCGAACGGGCGATCAGCGCCGATGTGCTGCGCCTGCACGGCGTCGAACCGGACGAAGACGCCATCCAGCGGCTGTGGCGGGAGCTGATCGCCGCGGTCGAACGCGACCGTGCCAAGCTGCCCGAGGCCGGCCGGGCACTCGACGGGGCGGCCGCCGCGCTCGCCGACCTCGCCGGACAGGACGGCGTCGTGCAGAGCCTGGTCACCGGCAACCTGCCGGAGATCTCGGTGCACAAGCTCGCCGCGTTCGGCCTGGACGAGCACCTGGACCTGGAGATCGGCGGCTACGGCTCGCTGTCCGCGCACCGGCCCGACCTGGTCCCGCACGCGGTCAAGGCGGCCTCGGTCAAACACGGCACGGAATTCGCCGCCGACGCGGTGGTGATCGTCGGGGACACGCCGAACGACGTCGAAGCCGCGCTCGACCACGGCGCGATCGCGGTCGCGGTGGCTACCGGCCGGTACTCCGCCGGGCAGCTCGCCGACGCGGGCGCGCACACCGTGCTGCCCGATCTCGCCGACCTGGCCGCGGTGCGCACCGCGATCCTCCGCTGACCTCGGCGGACGCGACCTGGATCACTCGAACGGGTGGCGTCCGCCGGATTCCGGCGGCTCAGGGTCGTACCCGGCCGCCGATCCCGTCTGGAGCGGTGTTTCCGCAGGTCAGCGCGCCGGTGCCGGACCCGGGTCAGTCTTAGGGTCAGGGTCGGGTCCCTCTGGAGTAGCAGTCCCTTAGGGGGGATGTGGGACTGTCGGCCGATGTCCGTTCAAGATCATCCGGCGACACTTCTTGCATGACGATCGCACAGGGGGGAACCGGCCTCGCCGTCACTTCGGCGCGGAGCCGGCTGGCCGTGCTGGTGAACCGGTTGCCGTTCACCACGACTGTGGTGCTCGCGATCATGGTGGTCGGCGTCGCCAGCGGATCACTGTGGCACGCGGCGGAGCAGCAACATGCCTTCCACTACTACGCGTACGGCCTGCCCTCGCTGGAGCACGGCCGCTGGTGGACGCTGTTCACCGGGCCGTTCTTCGCCCTGCGCCCGTGGTTCTACCTGCCGATGACGGGCAGTTTCGCGCTGATGGCCGGGTTCGCGGAATGGCACCTCGGCACCCGCCGCGCGATGGCGGTGACCATCGGCGGGCAACTGGTGTCGACGGTGGTCGCCGTCCAGTTCCTCGAACTCTCCCGTAACTCCGGCTGGGCCTGGGCGGACCGCATCTCCGGCACCCTCGACGTCGGTTTCTCCGGCGGCGCGCTCGCCGCGATCGCCATCACCAGCGCGGCGCTGCGCACGCCGTGGCGGCTGCGGTTGCGCGCCGGGCTGTGCGTGTACGCCGGGGTCGCGATCGTCTACGTCGGCACGCTCGCCGACCTGGTGCACTTCTTCGCTCTCGCCCTCGCGTTGCCGCTGGGCCGGCGGCTCGCCGGTCCGGCCGCGCGCAACGCGAACAAGCCGTCGCTGCGCGAATGGCGGCTGCTCGCCAGCGCCGGGCTGGTGCTGCTGATCGTCGCCGAAGTGGTGATGTGGCTGATCCCGGGCGACGGCCCGTTCGGCTCGTCCGACTCGATCGCGCTGTCCGGCACCGAGTTGCTTCCGCTGTGCCTGATCGCGGTGCCGATCCTCAACGGGCTGCGGCACGGTTCGCAGTTCGCTTGGCGCTGCGCGGTGGCACTGTGCGTGCTGGCCGCGTCGCAGATGGCAGTGCTGGCCGGAGTGGCCGCGATCGCCCAGCTGATCCGCGCCGACTACGACCTCGGCAGCCCGCCGCTGTTCATTGTGGACAATATCTTGTGGATGGTCGAGCTGGTCCTGCTGATCTCGGCACGGCGCGCGTTCCGGGTGCCGTCGCGGCGGCGCCGCAAGCTGGTCCGCGGCGGGCCGTCCCCGGCCTTCGCACGGTTGCTGCTGGGACGCAACGGCGGCAGCACCATCTCGTGGATGACCACCTGGCCGCAGAACACCTACTTCGTCGCCTCCGACGGCGCGTCCTACCTCGCCTACCAGCGGCACGCCGGGGTGGCGGTGGCGCTCGGCGACCCGGTCGCGCCGGACGGGCAGAGTGCTCGCACGCTGCGGGAATTCCGCACCATGTGCGAGAACAGCGGCCTGGTGCCGTGCGTCTTCTCGGCGACCGCGGCGACCGCCGCGCAGACCCGGGAACTGGGCTGGCAGCAGGTGCAGGTCGCCGAGGACACCTTGGTGGACCTGGAAAACCTGGAGTTCCGCGGCAAGGCGTGGCAGGACGTGCGGACCGCGCTGAACCGCGCGAAGAAGGACGGCATCGAGTTCCGCCTGGTACAGCTGGCACAGCAGCCGCGGGCGATCCGCGAACAGGTGCGCAAGCTGTCCGAAGAGTGGATCGGCGACAAGGGCCTGCCGGAAATGGGCTTCACCCTCGGCGGCGTGGACCAGGCGATGGACCCGGCGACCCGGGTCGGCCTGGCGGTCGACGCGGAGGGCACCGTGCACGGCGTGACGTCCTGGCTGCCGGTGCACACCGGCGCCGGCGAGGTCGGCGGCTGGACGCTCGACGTGATGCGCCGCAGCTCGCACGGTTTCCGTCCGGTGATGGAGTTCCTGATCGCGTCGAGCTGCCTGGCGTTCCGCGAGGAGGGCGCCAAGTTCGTGTCGCTGTCCGGTGCCCCGCTGGTCCGCAGCAACGACAGCACGCCGCGGCAGATGGTCGACCGGATGCTGGACGCGCTCGGCTCGATGATGGAGCCGTACTACGGATTCCGTTCCCTGCACGCGTTCAAGGCGAAGTTCCAGCCGCGGCACGAACCGCTGTACCTCGCTTACCGCGACGAGGCGGACCTGCCGCGGATCGGGATCGCGATCAGCCGGGCGTACCTGCCCAACGCCGGGTTGAAGGACTTCGCGAAGCTGGCCCTGCGCCGCCAGCGCACCACCGGCGGCGGGGTGGACGCGGACCGGTCGGCGGCGGGGTCGGCCCGGTAGGTCTTGTCTGGCCTCAGCCGTCCCGGTTCCGCGATGCGGGGCCGG
>Ga0335075_10019085_pt1 | contig 10155 bp, 7 predicted proteins | sample Lox_Sample_24_FD_206723 | JGI IMG/M metagenome (GOLD analysis project Ga0335075, IMG submission 206723) | Soil microbial communities from Loxahatchee National Wildlife Refuge, Florida, United States - Lox_Sample_2.4 | ecosystem: Environmental > Terrestrial > Soil > Wetlands | place: USA: Florida... | reverse complement strand
AAACCTCCTCGGCGCCACGCCGATGCTCCGGGCGCTCGGACTAACACCTCACCCGCCGCTGCGCGTCCAGATCTAAACCCACCCAGCCGCCGCGCGCGTCGATCGCGTCAGGCGATGGACGTGGCCCCGGCGGCGACGTTCAGCGCTCGGTCGCCGCCTCCTTGGCCCGCACGTCGGCGGCCGTGCCGACCCGCCGCCCGACGCACGCCGGCTCAGCTGATGGTGGACATAATGCACGTTATCGACCTGTCGGCGATATGTCGCCATATCGCCGAGTGAGCGCGCCAGCTCTTTCCATCCTGGCCGCCTACGGTCTGCTCTTTGTCGGGACCAGAGACACTCACCGACGTGCGATGGAGATCGAGACCCCCTTGGGATCTCGCAGCGGCTGATTGGCAGCGACAACGCGCCGACGCCCTAGAAGCCAAGCATCGCGGCCGCGTAGCGAGCGAATGCCTCGCCGCTGGTGTGTGCCAAGCGCGTTGCGGTGCTCGATCATCTCGACGTCGCCGAACACCGGAACGATCAGCTGCGCGGGTGTCTCGCTATGCACTCCCGGAGCGCACTATTTCATGCCCGATAATAGTGGTTATGTGAATCCAGATGTTCAAAGCCGGGGCGCAGCCGCTCGTCTACACCGCCGCGCTCAGGAACGACGTGCCTCTGGACACCGGCGCCGGTCCCGTGGACGCGCAAAGGGAAGCGCGTCGCCGTTCTTCCGTCGCCGAGGTCGTCCGCAGAGGACATCTGTTCGAGCCTGCCTACGCGTTAGGATCGACCATCCTTGACGTTGTTGCGTCCGGAGTTGATGGGAAGCTAAGCTTCAGTCATGACCGTCAAGGACAAGTCTCGCGCGGAGCTGCTCCGTGAGCTTCAGGAGGCGGCGGAAACCATCCAGCGCGACGCCGCGATTCTCAACGAAGACCCCGAGCCGCGCACAATGACCGTCGACAGCATCCAAGACGTCCTTGCGGATTTCGGGATCTCGGCGGCCGTCCTCGAGGCGTTCGCGCGAACCGCTACCGAGCTGGTTGGCGATCCTGCGACGATCGATGTCGAGACGGCGCGACGCGCGGCGATGATCGCCGTGGCGGACCAAGTGTGGGAGGGCGAGCTTGGGCCGTTGCTGTCGACTGCTCATGTGCGCGAGCTGCTCGGAGGCATCTCACGCCAGCGCGTCGATGAGCTGGCCCGAGGGCATCGGCTGATCAGCCTGAGCGATAGCAGCAGACGGCGCTGGTTCCCCGTCTTTCAATTCAAGGATGGACGCCCGGTGCAATCGTTGGTGGCGGCCTTCTCGATGATCGCCGAGGCCACCGAGAGCGGCTGGACTGCGGCGGCATGGTGCGTTGCTCCGGACCCGGCGCTTGACGGGAACTCGCCTGCGGTTTGGGCTAAATCAGGCCGGGATCCTGCACGTCTTGAGCAGGTCGCTCGCCAGGACCGTGGTCGCCTGGCTCAGTGAACCTGACAGGGTTTCCGCGCCGGACGCTGCGCGGGGACCGAGATATCTATCGCATCCACCGCTACGACCGCTTCGCATGGTGGTTTTCGTCTGATGGTTCTGGTCGGTTCGATCCGGTCGGGACGAGCATGGGCGCCTGCTACCTGGCCGAGAAGCCGTTGGGCGCCTGGGTTGAAGTGTTTCGTCGCGGAATGCTGATCGCAGAGGTCGAGGTCCAGGTCCGCCGGCTCGGTGCGATCACGCTTGGTCGCGACCTTCGACTCGCCAATCTGGCTTCTCGTCGAGCGCTGCAGTTCGGCGTCACCGCATCGCTCGGAGCGGATCAGGACTACGCCGCAAGCCAGGCGTTCGCCCGGGCTGCGTTGGAGTATGGGTTTGATGGCCTTCGGTACCTCGTTCGCCACGACCCCGCTCAGCAGCTATACGGGATCGCGCTGTTTTCCGACGCCGGAGCCGCGGTCGATGACGGCAATTGGCCGCCTGCACGCAGCACCGAAATTCCCGAGATCATTATTGAGAGCGCATGTCGTCGTTTCGGCTATCGCATCCTTCCAACCCCGTAGCGACGCTGGGACGCACGCCAGGCATGCACTTCCCGGGACGAGAACCGCTCGAGCGGCAAGCACATCACATCCTTCTCTGTAATAACGGCCTCTGTGGGGCGGCGCCGGTCTTTAGCGCGAACTCGAGAATCTGCCTTATGTAGAGCAAGGATGGGAAGGCGGCACTTCTGGATCGTCGCCAGACCGAGAACCGAGTGGCCCGGTGACCAACTCATGTCAGCTTCGTAGCCGAGAGTCAACACCGATCAGCAGGCGGCCAGTCTGCGGGCCTCTACGCGTTGGCTGGGTGGATGGTTGCTGGCGTGTTGCCAGATCGTCAGCCAGGATGAGTCGGTTGCGGCGATGCTGGGCAGGGCGCCGCTCCGAGCGTGGTGATTGCGCAGGCGCGGCCGCTAGGAGCGAGCAGCACTCGGGCTTGGATCTGTTTCCCGGTGCCCCATTCGATGCCGACGCGGTTGCTCGCCGAAACTGCGAGTGCAGGCCACCCTAGATCCCTGACCCGCACGGTGACGTGGTCGTCGAACGAGGTGGCGCCCGGCTCGCTGCTGGTAGCGAGGCCGATCGACGAGCTTTGGGCCCAGCTCACGACCGCCCGGCCGGTGGTGGTCATCGCTGCTGCGGGATAGGCTGCGCCGCCGGTGTGCGGGATCACCGTGTGGCGCCAGTGGTCCCCTGTCTGAGCGCGGCGGCCAGGATCGTGCGGTAACCGGGACGGTCAGCCGTCCAGGTGACGACCGCGCGGCCGCTAGCGTTGACCGCTACGGCGGGCAGATCGAACTTGTTGATCGGTCCCCCACCCGACGGTCAGATCGCGCTCGCGACGATGTCCGCGACCATCGGTCGTGCGCGGGGTTACCGGTGGCCGCCTCGACAGCGTCGACCGATCTCAATCCCGGACAAACGCCGCGACACCGACGCGCTCGCCACCGCCTGGCAGATCGCGGATCCATCTCGTGAAGCCAGGACCCATCTCGGCTGCTTACATCAACCGTTAGCCCGTGTCTTTAGGAGAGGTCGGCGGCCATGATCGAGCGCTGGCGGTCGGTGAGCTGCCCCAGTTGCTTGTACTCGCCGACGTTGTGCCGGGTCAGAAACCTCCGGGTACGGGCAGGTCCCCAGCCGGCCTGGCTGCGCAGCAGTTCCGCGACCGTGCACCCGTCCGCGGGCGCGGCCGGCGCCTGCAGCAGCGTCTGCATCGCGACAGTCCCGTTGCCGATATCACGCTTTAGCGCGGCGCGTTGGCTGCGCACGTCGTTGGCCAGCGCCAGCGCGGCGTGACGCTGTTCGCTGACCAGCATCGGCTCCGCGTAGGCGCTGGCGACGGGCCCACGAACCGGGTCGGGCGCGGCGGGCTGCGGCGGTAGTTGCTCGAGCGCCTCGACCTCGAAGCGCAACAGTTCGATGAGGTGGGCATCTGCGAGCTGATGCTCGAGCATCGCCAGCGACGCCCGGTAGCGGTCAAACTTCGCCTCGGCCTGCTCGCGCGCCAGTCCAGTGGCGATCAGCAGCCGTAGCTCGCGGACCTTGCTGACCTTGTCGGCGCAGTAGATCGCCAACGCGTCGCCCCCGATCGTGCTGACGCGGTCACGGACCTCGGCTTTGCGCTGATCGTCATCGGCGACCCCCGGATCGTCGCTAACCGCGGCAACCAGTTCCGCGACGCGGGTCCCGAACCGCGAACGCAGATCCCCGAACTGCGCGTCCGTGTCCTCGAGAACATCATGCAAGACCGCGGCGGCGACGACATCGTCCTGGTAGCCCAGGCGCGCCAGCAGCGACCCCACTTCCGCGGGGTGCACCAAGAACACTGCGCCGTCACCGCCTCGGTGCTGATCGCCATGGCGAGACCCCGCAAACTCCAACGCACGCTGCGTTTTCGGCAGATTCTCAGCGAAGTGGAAATGCAGCCACGGAGACATCGAGCACAGAACGCCACAGACGGACGAGCGCCTAGCCTATCGACCAGATCGCCGACAAGCTGGAGTACGGGCTTTTCTCGCGTGTTGCGGCCAGCGGACCCGACGCGCAACACCACGGTCACGCCTGACCCGCGGTCAGCGCCCATCATCCTCCACGCGGCCGCCGGACACGCCCGGGATCCCTCCTCCTCCCTGGGCTTCGCCTCGACGGCCGACCAAACTTTCGGTCATGCAGCCCGGTGAGGCGGCGGCCGGGAATCGACGAGGTGCTCGCGCGAGACGCCGACGTGCCCGGCCTTGCTTCCGCTTGGCTGGGGCGCCACCTCGAGGTGGCGCGGGAGGTCGGACGGCCTGCGGCCTCGGAACCGGGGTTATGTCGACCAGCCCCGAGACTTCCGAATCCGCAACGAGAGCAGCAGCTGTCAGTGGGTCTCGATGATGATCTCGGTTGCCTTTTGTCAAGGCCGCTTGAAACTGAGCCCCCTGGTGGTTGGCGCCGGTTAAGAGTGGACCACCTGACGGTGCGCGGCGGGTTGCGACGGAGGTGAGCCCGCAGGGCGAGCCGGCCTAGACGAAGCGCCGGACGAACGCCCGGGCGGTCTCGGCGACCTCTTGCCAGCCGTGGTCGATGGTGAGCGCGTGGCCGCGTTCGGGCATCTGGACGATCTCGGTGACGGCGTGGTTGCGCGATTGGAGGTTATAAGCGGCGTTGGTGAGCGCCCACGGGACGGTGTGATCCTTCTCGCCCGAGATGAGCAGGAGTGGGCCTCGCGCCGGGTTCTCGGTGTCGACCTTGTCCTCGGTCCATGGATTGAGGTTTGCGGCAACCGCTTGGAACAGGGGCTCGGCTGATGCTGGAACCGCAAACTCGTCATAGAGCGCCTTGGCCTCGTCTTCGTCGACGGCATTGGCGAAGGCGTAGCGGAACTGCTCGTAGGTCAGTGGGATCGCCTTGTGCCGGTTGAGGGGATTGCCGACCACGGGACGGGCGCTGCGCAGCGCAGAGATCGGCAGCGGCAAAACGCCGCGGAACGGCGCGGGATCGATCGCCACTGCGGCGGCGGCCAGGCCGCGGCCGGCCAGTATCTGGGTGATCAGCCCGCCGAAAGAGTGGCCGATGACCGCTGGCGGCCGATCGAGCTCAGCGATGATCGAGGCAAAGTGATCGGCCACCTCACCGATTGACTTGCCCGCGAACACCTGGGGACTAGCGTTCGCGTCCTGGACGGTGTGCGGGTCCTCGGGCCACCCGGGGGTGAGCGCGACGAAGTCATCGGCTTCGAAGAACGCGGCCCATCGGTCCCAGCTCGACGGCAGCAACCACAGTCCGTGAACGAACACGACCGGGTTGCGACCGGATTGCTTGGCGCGCTCGATCTGCTGCGCCTCGTGCTCGGTGATCGACGTCTGAGAACTCATCTCGCCTCCGGTGTGTCGGTCCCGCGTGGCCGTGGCGTAGGGCCACGGCCACGTCGATTGGGATCGCTAGGACTGTATGAACGCGAGCAGGTCGGCGTTGATCACATCGGCGTTGGTGGTCGGCATCCCGTGTGGGAAGCCGTGGTAGGTCTTGAGCGTCGCGTTCTGAAGCAGCTTGGCTGACAACGGGCCAGCGTCGTCGTAGGGGACGATCTGGTCGTCGTCGCCATGCATGACGAGAACCGGGACCGTGATCTGCTTGAGGTCCTCGGTGAAGTCGGTCTGAGAGAACGCGACGATGCCGTCGTAGTGGGCCTTCGCGCCGCCCATCATCCCCTGACGCCACCAGTTCTCGATGACGGCCTCGGACGGCTCGGCGCCGGGCCGGTTATAGCCGTAGAACGGGCCGGCCGCGACTGACCGATAGAACTCCGAGCGGTTGGCGGCAAGCTGAGCCTGAAAATCGTCGAACACGCTCTTGGGCAGCCCGCCGGGGTTCGCCTCTGTCTGAACCATGAGCGGCGGCACCGCGCTGATGATCGCCGCGCTCGCGACCCGCGTCTTGCCGTGTCGCGCGAGGTAGTGAACGACCTCGCCGCCGCCGGTCGAGTGCCCCACGTGAATCGCGTCGGCCAGATCGAGATGCTCGGTCACCGCTGCCAGGTCATCGGCGTAGTGGTCCATGTCGTGGCCGGTACCGACTTGGCTGGAGCGCCCGTGTCCCCGTCGGTCATGGGCGATGACGCGGTAGCCGCGTTCCACGAAGAACATCATCTGCGTGTCCCAGTCGTCGGCCGACAACGGCCACCCGTGGCTGAAGACGATCGGCTGACCCTCGCCCCAGTCCTTGTAGGAGATCTCGACTCCGTCGCTGGTCGTGACCGTGCCCATGTGCGTTGCCTCCGTCGGTCGGTGTGGACGTCGGCCCGATGTCCGGCGGCCGGCGTGTCTCAGGCCAAGACCTTCGCGCTGCTGACCGCCGCATCGCATCCGTCGAATCCCCAGTCTTCTGCCCTGTCGCGGGGTCGCGCTAGACGCCTGAGGGGTGGTGGTCGCGCTCGGCGAGCTCGGCTGACAACTGTGCGCGTGAGCTGATTCCGAGTTTGGTGAAGACCTTGCGCAGGTGGTATTCGACGGTTCGTGGGCTGAGGAACAGCCGCCCGCCGATCTCGGGGTTGGTCAGCCCCTGAGCGGCGAGCCGAGCGATCTGGGTCTCCTGTGCGGTCAGGTCCTCGCGCGTGGCGACCGTCCGCTTGCGGGCCGTTGCGCCGGTCGCCAGCAGCTCCCGGGCGGCGCGCTGCGCAAATCCTTCCAGGCCCATCGCGGCGAGCATCTCGTGCGCGATCAACAGTTGACGTCGCGCGTCGACGCGGCGGCGTTGTCGTCGCAGCCACTCCCCGTAGAGCAGATGCCCGCGGGCCAGCTCGGCGCGCAGCCGCGTCGTCCCGAGCTGGCTGATCGACTCGCGGTACAAACGGTCGGCATCGTCGCCGTTGCTGCTGAGCGCGCCGATGCGAGCGGCGATACCGAGCGCCCACGGGGTGCGCACCGCCACGGTGCGCTCCTGTATCCACGCACGCGCATGCGCGAGCAGCCCGTGGTCACCTGTCCGGGATGCCGCCTCGGCGAGCTCGGCGACGACCAGCGAGCTGTACCCGATGACGTTGCGCTCCAGCACGCGCCATGCCGCCTCGCGCGCGGCCTCATAGCGACCGATTCCGTTGTACAGGACAGCGCTGGCGTAGACAGCGAAGCTCACGATCCGGCCCTGCCGATTGGCAGTTGCTGTCCTGATCGTCTCGTCGATCAGCTCAACGGCGAGGCTTGCGCGGCCCTGGAAGGCGGCGAGAGCCAGCTCCGTATAGCCAACCGGCGGATTGCCGGTCGCGTCCGTGATCGCGCGGCTCTCCTCGATCTGCGCGGCTGCCGCGGTCAGCTCTCCCGCGGGCAGGTTGGTATGAGCCAGGTAGTGCAGCCCGACCGGCAGCTGCACGAGCGCGCCGCTGGCCCGCGCCGCCTCGACCTGATCAACCCCCAGCGCATGCCGAGCCTCGCTGTCAAACAGCTCCATCGCCATGATTCCGCCCACGTTGTTTCCCGCGGTCCACAGCCAATGCCCGGCCGTCAGGTCAACCCGCTCTCGGCGCACCACCGCCAACGCGCGTAGCAGCAGCGGCGCCGCCGCAGCGAACCCCTCGGTAAACCGAACCGCCAGCGCGTCCAGGACGACGTCCAACGGCCGCGGCGGATCAACCGCCGCCGGCGCGGCGCGTGCCGCCCGAGCCGCAGCCGCGAGCAAACCAGTGCTGACCAGCCCGTCGCCCCACATCGCCGCCGCCAGCGCTTCGAGATGAGTCTGGCGCGCGCGAGCGACGTCAAGCGGCTCGAGCGCCTGCGCCGCGGCAAGCAGCAGACGCGACGCCTCGGCACCACGCTGCAGATCCAGAGCCAGATGGCCACGCAGACGGCAGGCCTCCGCGGCTCGCCACGCGTCCGGCGGGCCGTGCTCCACCGCGACCAGCAACGCCGTCGCCGCGTTCAGAGCGCCCGCGTCGCGCTTCGCGTTGGCCGCAGCGAGAGCACGCTCAGCGCGACGCGCTGGATCAGGAGACAGGGACACCGCGCGCTCCAGGAACGCCGCGGCCGCCGCCGCCCCCCCTCGCGCCCGCGCCCGCTCAGCCGAACTCTCCAGGTCGGCAGCGACAACCTCGTCGGGTCTGCCGACCGCCTGAGCGCGATGCCACGCCCTCCGGTCGGGCTCGTGCTGACCATCGATCACCTCAGCCAGGGCACGATGGACCCGCTGTCGATCGACGGGAGCCGCCGACCGGTACACCGCCGAGCGCACCAGGGGATGTCGGAAGCGAACCCACGAGCCGATCTCCATCAAGCCCGCGGTCTCAGCTTCGGTGGCCGCCCCTCCGCCGATGCCAAAGCGCTCGGCCGCGCTCCAGAGCACGGCCACGTCCCCGAACGGATCGGCGGCAGCCACCAGCAACAAGCGGCGCGTGTCCGGCGTCAGCGCCTCGAGCCGGTGTCGGAAGGCCTCCTCGATCCCAGTGGCGACCGGGAGCGAGTCCGGGAGCGCGAACCCGCCCGCCAGCTGCTCCGGCGTCAATCCCCGCGGCAGCTCGACCAGCGCAAGCGGGTTTCCCCGCGTCTCGGCGACCAGCCGCTCGCGGACGAGCTCATCGACAGGCCCTGTGATCACATCGTCCAGCAGTGCCCGAGCGTCCGCATCCGCCAGGCCCCGAACGACGAGTTCCCCCAGCCCCAAGATCCTCCCCCCGTCGCCGCTCCCCCGCACCGCGAACACCAGTGCGACCGGCTCGGCCAACAGCCTCCGCGCCACAAACGCAAGCGTCTGCGCCGACACCTCATCTAGCCACTGGACATCGTCGACCAGACACATCAGCGGGTGCTCCTCCGCCGCCTCAGAGAGCAAGCCGAGCACCGCAAGCCCAACCATGAACCGATCCGGCGCAGCACCCACACTTAGCCCGAACGCCACTCCCAGCGCACCACGCTGAGGACTCGGGAGACGCTCCAGCGAACTCAGGAACGGAGCGCAGAACTGATGCAGACCCGCATAGGCCAACTCCATCTCAGACTCGACGCCCGCCGTCCGCGTGACGCGACAACCCGATGCCCCCTCCGCCAGATACTCCAGCAACACCGTCTTGCCAATCCCCGCCTCCCCACGCAACACCAAAGCCTGGCTCCTGCCCCGGCGAAGCCCAGCCAGCAACTCATCCAACACCCCACACTCGCTCGACCGACCATGAAGCACGATCACGAAATCGTCTCACGACATCACCACCGGCCCAACCACGCCCAGCCCACCCAGCACCAAACCCAACCTCCCGATCGCAGCCAGCATGGCCAGCGACCAAGGCCGACCAGCCCAGTCAAGTTGCGGAGTGTGGTGTAGCTGGTGATCCTGCTGGCGCTGCTTGACTGGCGAACCGCGACGTGCAGTTCTCAAGGACCGACGCGGTGCTGTACGGCATGGGCCTCGACGGCCTGCACAAATCCGAGTTGGCCCGCCGGGAGCTGGCCGACGAGGGCCTGCTTGAGTAGCCGCCCATCATCGGCTCGCCCGATGCGTGGTTCGAGGTCGTCTCAGTTGTCGGAAAGCGAATCGATGACGTGCTGACCGAGGGACCGTTCGAGCTCTGAGTCGCGGTTGAGTCCGAGTGACTCGAGCCGCGCGAACTGCGCCTGCTGGGCGGGACGACCCTGTAGCGCGAAGGAGTCGGCCAACGCCGGCGAAAACTCGTGGTCGGGCGGCAACGTCACGCTGTCGACGTACGACTTCGAACGGGCGATGGCCTCGCGATCGAATCGGGCCAGTCGCCGAGCGATCTGCTCGATCTCGGAGTCGAGGAGCCCATCGGCGATCACACGGTTGACGTAGCCGTATCGCTCGGCCCGTAGACCGTCGAGGTCGTCTGCGACCAGGAGGATCTCGAGTGCGCGGCCGCGGCCGACTAGCCGCGACAACCTCGCCATCGAGCCTCCCCCCGGGATGACGCCGGTGGCTACCTCGAACTGGCCGAGGACGGTGTTCTCGCGGGATCCGAATCGCATGTCACAGGCGAGGATGAACTCGCTGCCCGCCCCCCGGGCGCGCCCCCGAATGCAGGCGATGCTGACCACCGGCGCCCGCGACAGGCGGACGAGCAGGTCGAGCCACGCATGCAGTCCGGTCGGGCCGTTCCCGAGCGCGAGCGTCTGACCGGGATCGTGCTGGTCGTCGTAGTGGGCGAGGTAGAAATTGGGATTCGAG
>Ga0335075_10019084_pt1 | contig 10155 bp, 10 predicted proteins | sample Lox_Sample_24_FD_206723 | JGI IMG/M metagenome (GOLD analysis project Ga0335075, IMG submission 206723) | Soil microbial communities from Loxahatchee National Wildlife Refuge, Florida, United States - Lox_Sample_2.4 | ecosystem: Environmental > Terrestrial > Soil > Wetlands | place: USA... | reverse complement strand
CAAGTGCTGACACCATGGTTGACGTCGCCTCCATCGTCGTTGCGGTCATCTCCTTCGTCGGAGCACTGGTTGCGGCAGGTTTTACTGCATGGTTCGCGTATTTCTCGGACGAGCGCAAGCGTCTGAATGAATCCGAGAAATTAATTGCAAAATACCGTGACCCTCTACTGCTCGCATGCCAAGACCTGCAGTCGAGACTCTACAATATCACTGATCAGGGCATCTCGAATTTCTTCCGCAAAGGCGGCGAGCAAAAGAAAAACTTGCTGCTCTACACGGCCTTCCTGGTTGGCCAGTACCTCTCCTGGACGCATATATTACGTCGTCAGGCGCAGTTTCTGAGGTTCTCGACGGACACTCAGAACAAGGAGTTGACGAAAGTACTGTCGGGGATTAGTTATGAGTTTAGCACGGACAAGTACAACCGAGATGGCTTAGTGCCTTTGATGCTCTGGCGAGGCCAGCAAATGGCTATCGGCGAGTTGATGACGGTCAAAGAAGATGGCGGCGAACTATTTTGCATGGGCTATGCAGCTTTCCATCAGAAATGGAAAGAGGATGGCGGGTTTGACATCAGGGATGGGATGGGCAAGGTCACCGGGATGAGCTATCTACCTGTGGATAGTGAAGATGGTCAAGAGCATCATGGCAAAGCTGGTAATCTTGGTAGGGTCGAAGAAGGTAACGAGGGTGGAAAGAACGATTGGAGCGGAGAATTTCGACCATGGTTCCGTTCAATCATCGAAGATATCGGCATGATTGCGATAGCGAAGAACGAGAGACACGCCAAGATACCGGATCAGAGGCTGAGGCGTCTACAACATCTACTGCTTGATCTAATACATATCTTGGACGATAAGAGCGTGCGGTCCGAAGCGAAGTGGACAAGCCCATGTCATCGAGCTGTCATATGCATATGTTCGAAATGCGAAGGAAATGCAGCGTGTCCCTGCAATAGATGCAAGGGTAGTCATCAACCAGGTCATGTCTAGACTGTCAATGGCAGCGGATTGCTTTGCTTGTAAGTGGTCTATATTGGCACACTTCCCGTATCAACGTCGACAAATGTTCTGACAAACCCTCTACTAGGATCAAGTCTTTCCTTTTGCATCATAGATTGGAGTTGATTGAGTGTATGGGAGGCTGTTTCACCCTAAAACGAAGCGTTTGCAACCTTTCAGGTCTGGGAAAGTTATGGGCAATATGTTACTAGTCGTCCATGTTGACGAAGCGAGGGTCGGGCTAATGTCGGTAGTGATATAGTCGCCATGTCGGGCGTAGCCTTGAGTTTGCAAAGAAGGCTGGCATTTAGTTTCCGAATCCGCCGAGGTTAGGGGGTGTGGGGAAAGGATCTCCCAGTGTGGTCAGCGAGCCAATGAGCCGATTCTAACCCGACTTTGCCTCGTGACATTTTCGTGAATTTTCTATATCTCGGTTGAGTAAGTGCAAGTGTCTGAAGGAGTAGCTGGGATAGTCACACAAAGATGTCGAAGCTACGGATATTGGTCCCTGTGAAGAGGGTGATCGACTATGCTGTAAGTTTGCACTCTCTAATTGACCGTGCCCTCAGTCGCGCAGGCACGTGTTGAATGCTTCATTATTACGCATCACGAATCTCTGACTGGCTACTCTCGTCGCGTTTTCTAATGGTGTCTGTTTAGGTCAAGCCCCGCGTGAAAAGCGACCGCACCGGCATCGAGATTTCCGGCGTCAAAATGTCCATGAACCCCTTCGACGAGCTCTCAATCGAAGAAGCGGTCCGACTCCGCGAGCGCAAAGCTCCCGTCGACGACATCCTCGCCTTCAGCGCCGGTCCTGCAAAATGTGTCGAGACCCTCCGCACCGCCATGGCCATGGGTGCCGACCGAGCCATTCACGTCGAGGTCCCCGAAGACAAACCACTAGAGCCGCTGGGCGTGGCGAAGCTGGTAAAAGCAATTGCGGAGAAGGAACAGAGCAACCTGATATTCCTTGGGAAGCAGGCGATTGACGACGATAGTGGACAGACGGGGCAGATCCTTGCAGGGCTGCTGAATTGGCCGCAGGCGTGCCAGGCGAGCAAGGTGGAGATCGAGGGGGAGAATATCACGGTGACGAGAGAGGTGGATGGTGGACAGGAGACGTTGAGGGCGAAACTGCCAATGATTGTCACGACAGATCTAAGGTTGAATGAGCCGCGGTATGCGAGTTTGCCGAATATCATGAAGGCGAAGAAGAAAAAGCTGGAGAAGAAGACGCTGACGGATTATGGGGTTGAGGAAGCTGGGAAGCCGAGATTGAAAACGGTTAAGGTTGAAGAGCCACCACCGAGGAAGGGTGGTGGGAAAGTCGAGAATGTCGATGGCATGATTGCGAAATTGAAGGAGTTGGGAGCATTATAGACAATGCCTTGACAAAGAGGTTTGTATATATGCATTGACTATCAACTTATCTTCGTAGATGATGCACCGTAATCGAGACGTGGTGTATCCTAACGGTACAGCTACAACTGTGGCATCCAATACTTCATACCAGCTAAATCGAGTCCCAACCTTCCACCTTTTCCTCTGGCCCCCGAATTTGTTCAAAGTCATGTCCAAGTTACTGCGCCGATCCTGTCTCAAACCTGGTGACCGACATACACTGATGTCCAATTCCAGCACGACTCTTTAGCACAGAATTTTTGCCCAATGCATCGCAGATGAGGCACGAAAGGAAAATATTCAACAAAAGGAACGTAAAGGCCCTCCAAAGTCTTTACATCCAAGCTGATCCTTCCCAAATCAGTCCTGGAAGACATCATCTTCGTCCGCATACTCCGAGAGCAAATGCCACCGACAATGTCCAACACAGTCATTTCCACTGTTTTCCTTCGCCATCGCAGACCCCAGCACAACTGTCTCGTCCAACATACGCCAATAGGCTTCCAAGAAGTGCGCGACGTTCCAGCGGTTCACGCCAAATGTCCATAGCTATACCCCTACAGCCTCTCTACATACATGTACAACTTCAACGATTGATGGTCGTCGGCAAACACAACCAGGTACCTCGGGGAATTATTAATCCACTTGATCAGTCGCCGCAGGCGCCTCAACTCTGATCGACCTGTTGAGCTAGCCTGTCGAATGATGAAAATGTGGCGCGAACCTCCTTCATCCCGTTGTAAAGGGTGCTGTATGCGTCCTTAGGGTCCAGCTCTACTGTATCTGTCGCCAACGGCTCTTCGGCAGCGTGAGACTTGTTGCTGCTAGGTTCATTTGATGCTAGTTCATTTGCAAGAGCAGAAGTCTTGAAGATATACTCGGCCAACCTTGAGGCCTCGACTTGTCTCGATACAGAGTCCACGAGGCTACCTGAATTAGACTTATCGACAACTGGACCAGAATGCTCACTAATAACAACATGAGTTTTGGCGGTCATCACATTATTTTTCCATTCCTTGATTATCTGCTCTGCTTCGACAGTCACAACAAGATGCTCCACAACAGCAAGATCGTTCTTCGCAGGCGCCGTATTGAACCTGAACGCTGCGGATGCAGGACCATATCCGTTGGTGGCGTTCACTTTCACTCTGCCTGCGCCGGGAGTCATTCTGAATATTGTGATATCTTCCGCAACTGCGAGCCCACTCGCCCCGTTCCAAGCTCTTCTCGTGCAGCTGCACATGCATATGCATCCGCCAGTAGCTTATCGCTATCCACTCCATGGTAAATGTAGTAAAAATCCTCCTGGCATTGTTCGCATGCGGCATCCTGGTAATGCTATCGCACCATGCAGGGTTCTCAGCTAATGCCGAAGACTTTGCGCATTGATGATGCGGGTTAGAAATATGAATGTGTATGACCGCGACCATCAACTCCTCTTGGGCATCATACGCCGAAGAGGCCGGGCGGCTTTTGTCTAGAAGCTAGAAGCGTAGCCTCGGCACAGCTTTCTCCAGACTGTTCACCCACGACTCCGTCCTTGCCAGAGCGGGTGTCGGTTTGCAGACCTCGCACAGTGCGAAGATCTTGCCACTGCCGCGAGTGCTGCTGACGGGGGATCGTGGTCCCGGATAGAAGATGTCGTCTTGTTATTCTATCCAGTCTTTGCACATCCATCTTCCCGAAAAACAAATAAATAGTCTATCATAACGTTGAGGCCGTACGAACAGCGATGGAGGCTCATGAGGATAACATTGCCGGTTCCTTATTTGAGCCAACTCAAGGGGAAGCCAGGATTGTTGTATCAAATGAGAACTATCTCACTCAGATTCGCTATCTTTGCGACAAGTAAAGAGTTCTTTGATCTGTGACGAAATCTAGACGGGCATCGTGAGCACTGGCAAGCTGCTTTGCCACCAATGGGCTGGGATTACATCAGATATGGTCTTGCTTGGCAACGCCCTGTCTGGAGGAATGTACCCCGTATCCCGCGTTCTCGGTCGCAAAAGATGTCCTGCTCATCGTCGGGCCTAGAACTCACAGCTCCACACACGGCGGTTACCCTGCCGGCTGCGCCGTGGCAATCTGTGCACTTGAGATTGTCCCGGGTTAACTCCGCCCCGGAATCTGACCGGATATTCATTGGGGAAATTGGAATTTGAAATGGAAATGGAAATATGAACGACCGTACGATAATGATTGACTTGGGCAATTTCCTCAAGCCGCGCGATAGGCTTGCTAAATTTGATTGTCATTCTGTGAAAGTGGCAGGCTTTTGTACCTGCGAGAAAGAGGCTAAAGGGACGTTAAAGGGGATGAAAGGCCCCACCATGTAATAATCTTATCCCTGAACGACAAGTAGGAGTTGTCACTGTTGAGGTTGTAATACTGCACGCATTCCCAGATCTGCTCCAACTTCAAGAAGTAGAGGTCGAAGCTGTTGTAGAAGAACAGGTCGCTGAAGGCTTGGTTGGCACAGGCGTCGATGACAGTGCCGGCGTCGTACGTGGCCGTTGCGTCAGCCATGATCGTTGTCGTCGTGGTTGTTGCCGCAGTCGCCGTCAGTCACCCTAACACTGGGCAAAGGGAAGTGCACCGAGCAGTAGCTTTCTGCCGGAGCATAAGTAGACAAGAAAGGAAGATCCTTTTATATGCCCCTGGAACACTCCGAGCCCGCCGCAGCCAAACCCGGTCTGCAGACATCGAAATCTATGAGAATAGCAGTGAGGAAGGGCTAGAGAAAACATCACAGGAATGATGATGCATATTTCGCTGCAGCGTCTGTATGTTAGAAAGAACACTTCGATCTCCAGCGACGGGCGTTGTGATGCACAGGAGATGAGATGTACGCCGCTAAACGCTCTCCGCGATCGCAAGAGGTTAATTCAAAACTCACGTCCCCTTCTCCGGAAAGCAGCGATTAGCGAGCTTTTGACGCAAATGAAAGAGGGTTTTGACTCAGCCGGACAGCTGTGCTACGGGGATGCCGAATGCAAGCTCCAAGCGCCGCCTACCTCTGCCATTTTCAGCCTAATCAGTCTGAATATTGCTAAATTGATGCCCTGCCTGCATATAGGCTGCAGGAAGAGACGCGTTTATTTGGGAGCTGAACGAGCTGTTTGCTACGTCTATAGTTGATCAATTCGATAACATGGCGGATTACATGTCGTGGTACGTGCCCTGTGTAATGTCCACCCTTGAGTTTTCACAATGAAAATTCTTACGCTTGTGGGCATGGACGGAGGACTCCAAATTTCGGAAAAAGGTGTGGGAGCTCCCTTAAAAGCTTGTGGACAAATGTACGTACTGTGACGCTAAAAAAGCGCTTCGGAAGATAGCTAATGTCCGAGAAGGCTGGGCTGATGGGGAGACGCTAGATCAAGCCTCTACTTTAGCACCGCGAACTTAAATCTCCGAATCTAACTCTGTAGGCTGACAAGACATCCTCACTGCACAAAACGCCACTTGCATACATCAGAGAAGCAAGGGTAAAGGACATCCAAGGTAGCTTCGTGCAAGAAATCCAGGCTGCTGTTCTCCTTCCTCCTCGCTATTTTCCGCATGGGCGGCCTCCCTTGTATGCCATCACAGAGCATTATCTCCCTGCGGACTTGCTCTAGCTCTCTGGTTAACTAAGCCTTCGATTCGCGCTTTCTGTCTGTTCGATCCGGTCCCTTCCCTCCTGCAACTGCATTCCAGGGTTCTTGGCTTGGTTTTTGGCTTAGCCATCGAGCCACGGCGGCGGATTTGGCGGATTTGTCTGACGCGGAGGATCGTTGAGTCGTCCCCTCCGGTGGTGTTCCAGATTGTTGTGGAGGCATCGTGTATTGATGTGGTGGACTCTCTATTAGAAGTCAACATATGTAATTTTTGGTTTCTGAAACAGGATGTCAATCGCCTACCTACGATATATAACCGAAGTCCTTTGACGAGATGCCTTTTTCAAGATGATGCCGAATTCCGCGAGATGCGACCTGGATGTCTTGGTCGGGGCCCTTTCGCGGGAGGTGGAAAGGTGACGTTCTCAACGGAGCGGGATCAGGTGAAAGATCCCACGTAAGGTAGAACCTTGCAACCGTAGGCTACTGCAAAGGTATTTTCCAATTGATATAGCCCAAATTCTTGTGTATGCTTGCAGGTCAGATATGGTCTTCCCTGATCATGAACGAGGACTCGATAAGATGCTTTCAATATCCCTCACCAGCTTTGATAATGGTGCTTGTGAATTACTGCTCAATTGGAAAGACTGGGAAAGCTGGAAATGGATATCGGTTGCTGAAAGACATAAGTTTAGCATCAATGGTCCTCATTCCTTTATGTAGGCTCTCGAATTGAAGGCGCATCGCCCCGTATTTGCCCTTTGCCCTCTCCGCCCCGGGCTCGGGTTGGGTACATGCTGGGCAATCACCCCAGCGCTGTAGACGAAAAGGAAGTAGGGCTGGTCAAGATGAACATGTCCATGACATGAGGGTGTCGGCGCCTTGGGTATGAGGGTATGGCAGGGTTCACTAGCTGGTTCCAACGCCAAGCATTGAAACCTGCGATCGAGGAGAGGGAAGTGGAGACCGGTCTTTCTGTAAAGCCGAGCGCCAGGCCCCCGCCACGCCTCGGTCAGTGTCAACGATCTAAAAGCCTCGAACCCTGCACGGCGTAACTTCCCGCAAAATCTCCCCTGAAATCATGCCTCATTTGAAGATAGCTTGGAGACGCACCCCGAACCCAGTGTCAGCCCTGGGTTCTTTGGTCTCGAATCCTAGCCTTCAGCCTCACTGGCTTATGGCAGGCCGCGAGATTTGCTGATGTGCCCCTGGGATGTGCCGCTCACAATGGGGTCTATGCAGAGTATGACTTCTTCTACTAGCTCTTGTCAGTTCCCACCGCGTTTTGTCGCGATGCTCTCCCGTCACATCACACAGTTACCGTTCTCTCCTGCGCGCGCACTCTCTCCAATAGCCTCGACATGTCTTTCTACATTTGATTGACTTCCTATAAACATGTCTGGTGGCGTTGGTTCTCCTCTGTTTTACTCGTTTAGCAATGACCTTGGCGAAGATAATCCAGCGATTGGCTCCCTACGACATTCTTTCAAAGTCCTGAGCCTTGGCTGCACGAATGCACAGATACTGGAACTTGCGCAAAGTTTTCGTCAATGCTCAGACGAAGAGATCATCCGCCGCGCGGAAGAATCTCGCCATCACCGTGAGTGATTTCGGAGAATTTCGCAACTACCCCAAACCCTGTCGCCAGCCGTTCCAGCAACCTTTTGGTGCTTTGGTCAACGTGACATAGTTCGGGATAGTAACGCGCCGTTTCTGAATCTCAGTTGCAGACGTCGCTGCTTCATATCTTGTTCGTGCATGACGCTGACTTCTGAGGTTATACAGCTCCTTCAATCCCCGGCTCGAACCGGGCTTCCCTGTTTTCCGTTCGGTCAGGCTTATCACAAGCGACCACACTCTCAAATCAGAGTCAACCACCTCCTCTACCCACGAAACGACCGCAGGGTGAAATATGGCAGGCGCCACAGCTCTATTTGCAACCTCAGCCCCCTTCAATCCAGGAGCTCCCAGAACCAGACAATCAAGGCTCTCCCATTTCGGTTAACAAAAGCCCCACAATAGTGTATATCTGCGTTGCTTGCAACAAGCTATGCAGGAATAAGAGCTCTTTGTCAAGACACCAGAAGCAACATTGCGAACAGGAGGTAGAATGGTTATGTACGCTTTGCGTCCCGGGAAAAAGCTTTTACCGGAGAGAAAAGCTATCTCAACATCATATCAGCAAGCACGGTAAAGCATGTGTGCCAGGTTGCAAACAGCAACGGGGCGGCCTGTGTTCGGTCCATTTGTCTCTTTCAATAGTACCAAGCTGGCCGAAAAAGGCATGGGGCTGCCCTTGCTGTGTCCAATGTTTTGACTCCTTGGCCGCCTGGAACAACCACAGTGCCAGCCATCCCATTCAGAATGACAGTGTTGTTGGGTGGTCATTAATCACCATGGTGCAGTCGCTTCTACTTCAACCCTGTCTTAATGAGGCAATCGCCAGATTACCCTGGGAGATCTGTGACCTGGCCAAAGTTAAGGCAGAGGTCTGTCAGGATTTGAGGGAGGTGCTGGAGAGACACAGGCTACCCAGTGCTGTGCATGACCATTATGATTATCGCCACTTGCAGCTACCAGAAAAGCTTGTATTTTACGTCTTCCGGCGACTCGCCAATGAGGAGGTGTTTCCGGATGATGTCTCAACTGTCGCCAGCGGAGCTGGCATAGAGGGAGCCGAGCCGTTTTGCAACAGACATCGAGATCAGATGCTCGCTCCTGTCTCCAACATGTCAGGTTCAACCGCATTATGTTACTGGAATCCCGAAGACCCTTCGGCGTACGACGAAAATGCTCATCAACCTGTTGAAACTGGTCATGTCCATGAATCTCAAGATGCACAACCATTCAGCAATGTATGTGGTGCTCTGTTCAAGACTAAAGACCTCGGGGCCACTGTTGAACCAGTATTCGGCGGATATTCATTACGTCCATGTGACCAAGTCTTGCAGACCAGCTCTGGCATTTCGTCCAGCGACCAAGCTTCCTCTCTGGCACCTGTTGACGTCCCCGGCAGCGCGTTACGAGAGTCCAGCTGCGGTGAGAAAGTACATGACGATTTGAGTATGCAGAACCCGTTGCAAAACCTGGCTCATCTCCCCTCATCGGCCAAGTCCACTACTTTGTACATGAAACTGAAACCTCTTCCACGAGTTCCAACCCTCACTGATGGCGCACGCCGCTCAAGATCCGGAGATAGGCATCGAAGGCGTCATTCGAGATCTCTGTCGCAAAGTCGTGAGAGGAGGCGAGACGACTACTACGGGCTTGAGAAAAGAGACCACCACCAAGAGCAAATCCCACTTCCAACCCTCCCAAATATGATGACACTGGAGCTGAGCAGAACTGCTGCAGCCGTCGATCATAACACTGACTCAACAAGGACGGAATCAAAGGAGGCAGACTCGATCTCGCCAGAACTGTCCAGACTGTCCGGTTGCATGTCAGACATTCGGAACGGAAACTGGCTTACATTGGAACTAGATGAGCCGTACAATCCATGAACAACAGTTCTATCGAAGCCCTTTGTCCAACGTCTACCCTACCGCCATGTGAAGCTCCCATGCGAGCGGAAGAAATGGGGCTTAGTATGGTCTCAAACGGCTATGAACAAGCAGGAGAAGGACCACGGAACGTTGTATCGGTCGTATATTAACGTCCTGTTCCCTTATATACCCTTTTCCTTATGTCACTTCTTGGACTAACTAGATAGTGTAATGTAATCTGATGAGCGTGGCACTGGAGGTCGCTTTTGCGCTACATTTGTTGTACCGCATAATTGCGACGAATTAGATAGAGATACCCCTGTACTATAGATAGCGAAGTTGTCCTTTCTAAGAGTCCCACTTTGGCTCACAATGCATGAACAGCATTGGCGGGCCCTATATTTCATATCTCACTTAGATAATTAATTAGTCTCAGCCCTCATGTCGAACATAGCGGCTATAGCAAGATTGACGCACTATCGTCCGCTATGCCGACACCAGAACATCCACAGCCCTATCGTATAGTCCGTACACCTTTCCCTAAATTATCCAGCAGCGTCGAGCTACAGCACGGCCTCCTGCCAGTATCCCATACAGGACAAAATGCACAGCACGTCCAACATCGAGAAACCATACTCTTTCACAGGCCCCAAAGCAGTTTGATGGATG
>Ga0335075_10019083_pt1 | contig 10155 bp, 8 predicted proteins | sample Lox_Sample_24_FD_206723 | JGI IMG/M metagenome (GOLD analysis project Ga0335075, IMG submission 206723) | Soil microbial communities from Loxahatchee National Wildlife Refuge, Florida, United States - Lox_Sample_2.4 | ecosystem: Environmental > Terrestrial > Soil > Wetlands | place: USA: Florida... | reverse complement strand
GTCCTCCGCATGTGCCAGCCGGGCGACGCCGACCGTCTCGCCGGTACGCTCACGCACGGCGATGAATGCCATGTCGCGCTCGTAGTCGGGCCGGGTGAACCGGGCGAGCTGGGCCGGCGACAACTCCCGCACCGCGACGAAGAAGCGATGCCGCACATCCTCCGGCGACAGCCGATGGAAGAACGCGTCATGCGCCGCCGCGTCCTGCGGGCGGATCGGGCGGATGGTCAACCGTTCGCCGCCGGCCTCCCAGCGTTCCTCCAGCCCGGCCGGATAGTCCACCATGTGACCTCCTCATCTTGAGGACGTCGCCACCCAGTTTCATACCGACAAATAAGGCGGCCGTGAGAGGCAGCGAGAGGGCCACGGCGGATCGCCGGCTCGACCCTGACATGCAGGCGCGGCTGGATTGGCTCACACGGAGCGCCACACCCAGGGCCACGGGAGAAGCGCTTCGCCCAACGCCAAGACCTGCCCGCTCACCGCGTGCGGCAACCCGGCGGACCTCCGTGGCTCTCTGTCTCGACCATGAGCCCAGCCCAGGAAGCCCTTCCCGCAAGCTGACGGGGATCGGCAAAAAATGTCGAGTGCAGCTTCAAAACCCGATGACTCGCCCCTCACGGGACCGTTAGAGTGAGGCATGAACGAATCACGCGCTGGCTGCCGAGCCCTTGTACTAGCCGTTGCCCTGCTTCCCGCGTTCGCCGCCCACCGGGCGACGGCGCGGACGAGCGATCCGGTCATCCCCGATCCCACTGTGCCGACCGGCGTCTTCTCCGACTTCCTGACCGGCGAGTTCGCCGCCAATCAAGCCGACCCCCGAGTCGCGGCACAGGACTTCCTGCGCGCGCTCGCGGTGGCACCGGCCAGCCCCGAACTCCTGCAGCAGGCCTTGCTGGCCGCCACCTTGGGCGGCCTGCCGGAGGCGCTGGGATTGGCGCGACAGCTTCCCGACAATCCGATCGCCCAGATGTTGCTGGGCGACGAAGCGGCACGTACCGGCGACTGGGAAGGCGCGGCGCAGCGCTTCCGCGCGCTGCCACAGGACGGGTTCACGCGGTTGCTGCGCCCCTTCCTCATCGCCTGGGCCGAGCAGGGCGCCGGCCGGACCGACGCCGCGCTGGCCGGCCTCGAGCCGATGCTGACCCAGCCGCGCTATCGCGGCGTCTATGCGTTGCACGCCGCGCTGATCGCCGACCTGGCCGGCCGCACCGCCGATGCCGTCCGGTACTATCGGATCGCCGAGACCGACTACGGAACCCCCACCCTGCGGCTGGCGCAAATTCTGGGCAGTTTCGAGGCACGGCAGGGTCACGAGGCGGCAGCCCTGCAAACCCTCAACACCACCGCCCAGGACATGCCGATTCTGGCGGTCGCCCTGCCGGCAGTCGCCGCCAGCCTGCATGAGCGTATGGTGCCGAACGCGCTGGCCGGCATGGCAGAGGCGTATCTCGGCCTGGCCGCATCGCTGCGAGAGGACAACGAGGACCAGTTGGCCACCGTCCTGCTGCAGCTTGCGCTTGGCCTGCGCCCCGACTTCGCCGCCGCTCGGCTGGTGCTCTCCGACATTCTCGAAAGCGAGCATCAGCCCGACCGCGCGATCGCTGTGCTCGCGCCCGTGCGCGCCGACGACCCGCTCGAGGCGGTGGTGCAGATGCGGCGGGCAGATCTGGAAGCCGGTGCCGGGCAAGCGGATGAGGCGCTGCGCCAGCTTCAGGTGCTGTCAAAGACATATCCCGACAGCTCGCTGCCCGACGCCGAGGCCGGCGACATCCTGCGCATGAAGGGCGACTACGCTGGCGCCGCGACCGCCTATGGTCGGGCCATCGCCCGCATCGGCAAGCCGTCGGAGCGCGACTGGCCGCTGTTCTACGACCGCGGGGTCGCCTACGAGCAATCCAACCGCTGGCCGCTCGCCGAAGCCGACTTCCGGCACGCCTTGCAACTCGAGCCCAATCAACCGGTCGTGCTGAACTATCTGGGCTATAGCTGGGCCGATCGTGACGAGCACCTGGCCGAAGCACGCAAGATGATCGAGGAAGCCGTGCGCCAGCGCCCGGACGACGGGGCAATCGTCGATAGCCTGGGGTGGGTGATGCTGCGCCAGGGCGACATCGACGGTGCGGTGCAGACCCTCGAACGTGCCACCGAGCTAATGCCGGAGGACCCGACCATCAACGGCCATCTCGGCGACGCCTACTGGGCAGCCGGCCGCAAGATCGAGGCGACCTACCAGTGGCGCCGGGCACTCACGCTCAACCCCCTGCCGGCCGACGCGGCGAAGTTGCAGGCCAAGCTGCACGAGATGACGACGCAGGCGGCAGCGCAGGTACCGGCGAGCCAGGTACAGCACATCCCCTGACCGACGGGACGCCTCCACAGACCGAGTTCGCGCCGGCCAAGGTCAATCTGTTCCTGCACGTGACCGGCCGGCGTGCCGACGGTTACCATCTGCTCGACAGCCTGGCGGTGTTTCCGCCGGTGGGTGACGAGTTGCGTGCATGGCCGGCGGCGACGCTGTCGCTGACGGTCGATGGGCCGTTCGAGGCCGCCATCGGGGAAAGTGCCGACAACCTGGTGTTGCGCGCCGCCCGTGCCCTGGCGGAGCGAACCGGCGTCGGATTGGGCGCGCGGCTCGTACTGGTGAAGAACCTGCCGGTTGCCTCCGGCATCGGCGGCGGGTCGGCCGATGCTGCAGCGACGCTGCGGCTGCTCGCGCGCATGTGGAACCTGGGGCTGCCGGCGAGCGATCTGTCCGCGGTGGCCCTTGCGCTGGGTGCGGACGTGCCGGTGTGCCTGGACAGTCGAACCGCTCGCATGGGCGGCGTCGGAGACCGAATCACACCCGGCCCGATTCTGCCGCCCGGCGGCATCGCCTTGGTCAACCCCGGCGAGCCAATAGCGACAGCCCAGGTCTTCGCCGAGCGCCGCGGCGCATTCTCCGGCGCGGTCGACCTGCCGGACCGCTGGGCCGATGTCGCCAGGATGGCAGCGGACCTGCGGGCATTTCGCAATGACTTGCAGGCCCCAGCCATCGGACTTTGCCCGGCAATCGGGACGGCGCTGGCGGCGCTGGCGACGAGACCGGACTGTCTGCTGGCGCGAATGAGCGGCTCCGGGGCCACCTGCTTCGGGCTGTTTCCGACACCTGAAACTGCGCACCAGACGGCCGGGCAACTACGGATGGGTGGCTGGTGGAGCTGGGGCGGCGCACTCACGTCCTGAAGGACAGCATCCGACTTCGTCATGGCCGGCGTTGTGCGGCCAAGCCCGGCCATGACGCGGGGGCGAGCATTTTCGCCCAACCGTGGTGCGCGCCCGCGCGCTGGCTGACTGTGGTAAAGCTTGCTTTCTAAACGCGGATATAAGACGACGCACGCCCATGCACGTGCGCCGCCAGCTTGGCAGTCGTGCAGCCGTACGGCATCAGGCTTCCGGTCGAGCTGAAGACTACCGAAGCACTGGACCATCGGCCTGCTGCCGAATTTCCGCAAGTCGCGGCTGGAATCAAACTCACGGCTAACGACTGTGAGCCGCCCTGGAGCATCTGCGTGAGCCTGCGCGCATTGTCTGCCTTCATTCTCGTTAAACAGTTTCTGGACGCCAGCGTGCTATACGGCCGCAGGCCTGCGGGTCAAAACCGCGATCAGAATGGCGATGGCTGAAATTAAACCGAACAGCCGTGGGACAAGGCCGGCCATGACGCACGGGGCGCGAGTGCCGGAGAGTCGATCGTTCGGGCGGTTGGTTTAAGCGCGATAGAGTGGGTTTCTTGGTACAATGCCCGATTGCACGGTAACGGCATTAAATCAGGTTCGGCGCCTCTCCTCCATCCGCGGTCATTGCTGCGCCGTCGCCCGCCGCCAAGTCCGGGCCGCCGCCAGCCGAAGCGCGTAATCGATCGCTTCGATCAGGCTCTCTTCGCTGGCCACGCCTTTTCCGGCGGTGTCGAAGGCCGTGCCGTGATCGACCGAGGTCCGGATCAGCGGTAGGCCGAGGGTAATGTTGACGCCGGACAGCGCCCGCCATGTCCCGGTCGCCGGGTCCACGTCGAAGCCGAGCAGCTTGACCGGGATGTGGCCCTGGTCGTGGTACATCGCCACCACCGCATCGAATTGCCGCGCGCGCAGCTTTACGAAGACGGTGTCGCCGGGCACCGGACCGGTGACGTCGAGGCCTTCGGCGCGGCACGCCGCTACCACGGGGGCGGTGATCTCGATGTCCTGGCGGCCGAACAGGCCGCCCTCGCCGGCATGGGGGTTGAGGGCGGCCACCGCCAGGCGCGGATTGGCCACACCCAGATCGCGCACCGCATGATACGTCAGCTCGATCGTGCGGCGCAGGCGTTCGGGCGTCAGCAGACGCGGCACGTCAGCCAGCGCGACGTGCGTGGTGACGTGGCCGACGCGCATGTCGTCGTGCGCCAGGAGCATCACTGAGCTCTTCGCCCCGGTCAGCGCGGCCAGCATGTCGGTGTGGCCGGCGTAATGGTAGCCGGCGAGATTGAGCGCCTCCTTGTTCAACGGGGCGGTGACGATGGCGTCGATCCGGCCGGCCAGCGCGAGGACAACGGCGCGTTCTATGGCGAGGTAGGCGAAGCGGCCGGCCTCGGCCGAGACCGCGCCGAGGGGGATGGGTGCCTGCTCCTCACCAGCTGGCAGGAGCGCAAGAGGTGGCCAGGCGGCGTCTGGTTGGGTCTCGGGCAGGTCGTGCGGCTCGGCGAGCAGGCGGGCGGCGGTTGTCAAGGCGGAGCGGTGGCCGACGACCAGCAGGCGCAGCTCGCCGGCGGCAATGCGCGGTTCCAGGCGGTGACAGGCTTTCACGATGATTTCCGGTCCGATGCCGGCCGGGTCGCCCATGGTGATCGCCAGGTGCGGCACGTGAACGCTCATCGTGGCCCCCCTTTCTGCGCTGGGCGCAGGAGACGCAGCAACAGGCCGGCGTCGCCGAAGGCGCCGGACTTGGAGACGACGCGGAGGCCATCCCACCACCCACCGCGCAGGATTGAGGCAGGCACGCCCGGGGCCATCTCGCCGTCCACATCCAGCCGCTCGGCGCCGAGGCAATCGCAGACCGCGCGCAGGGTCTCGCCGCCGGCAACGAACAGAGTGCCGGGACAGTCGAGGAATGTCAGCAGGGCGGCAAATACAGCGGCGATGTGGTGGCGGGCCGTCAGCCGGTCGGCACCGGGGGGGGCCACCACGGCCGCGCCGACACTGCCGCGCGCCAGGCGGCGGGCGATCGGGGCGGCTTCCTCCGCGTCGCCGCGGGCGACGCGGTGCACGTAGGCCCAGGCGGCGGAGAGCTGGGCGATCGAGGCCGGATGGTCGGAGCCGATCAGGGCCAGGACGGGGGGCGGCAATGCCGGGGCCGGCGCGGTGTGCATGCCGGCAAGCGCGCCGGCAAGCCCGCCGCTGCCGCACCAGAGGACCCGCCCTGGCAGGGCGCGACCGGCGGCCGCCACGGCCTGCAGGTCGGCATCGGTCTCGGCGTCCCAGAGGCTGGTGCCGGCGGGGGCTGCGTCTCCTGGGCGGCACAGGGCGACCGTGACGTTCTGCACTCTGAGTTCGACGCGCAGATCGGGACCGATGTCGCGCCAGCCGTCGGGTTCGCGGACCGACTGCCGGCCCGACCGGGTGACCCGGCCTTGGAAGGGGAACGCGGGCGCGATGATGACGTGATCGAAGCCGTGCCGTGTGGCGGCGATCTCGACCGCCACATGGCCGCGCAGCAGGCTGTCGATCTTGCGAAAGGCGGGCTCGGCATCATCCAGAAGGCAGGCGAGCCGGTTGGCTGTCGTGCGTGCGTCGGCGGCGGCGAGTTCGCGGGTGCCGGTGTCGATGGCGGCCGGTCCGTCGAGCGTGCGGGGCGGCTTCCAGAAGGTCGGCACGCACGGCGTCACGGTGGAGCCGGCGACCGACACGAACCGCGCGGCACTGTCCAGCGCCCCTGTCAGGTCATCCGCCAGCACCCGCAGCGCGGCCATAAGACAAGGGAAGCAATACCGGGCGGGATGAGGCAAGTGGTGGATGGTGCCCCGGCGGGAGGGCCCTGTCCCCAAGGGTACCGGACCCGCGTGGTGCTCCCCCTCCCGAACACCTTAGCGGGTCGGGTGCTTGTGACCTGGGTGCACTTCGTCTTCCCGCTGATGTGCGGTCTCGGTCGCGTGACGGTCGGAGTTGGGGAGGCCAGTCGGGCGGGCATGATCGCCGCGATACCTCGAGGGCGGGAGATGCTTGGGGGGCAGATGGGCGGGCTGCCCCGAGCCGGTGATGCCCGAATGAGAGGGAGGGTCGCTGGCCGGGAAGCTATCGGCACCGGCCTCGTCCAACCGGTCGTCCTGGGATCTGGTCTGGTCCGGCATCATCATCGCCAATCCTTCAAGCTGTGTGACCGCAACGCCCGCCGCGGTCGGCAGTTCACGGTGGTTGGCGCATGGGACGCAGGAGGGGAGCGATGAACACAACCGTTGTCGTCACCGGTGCCGGAGCGGGCGTTGGGCGCGCTGCGGCGCGGGCCTTCGCCGAGCGCGGCTGCGATCTCGGTCTGGTGGCGCGCGACGCGGAGCGGCTGGAGGCGGTGGCGGAGGAGATCAGGGCGCAGGGGAGACGGAGCTGTCCGGTTCCAACCGACGTGTCGGACCCCGATGCCGTCGAGGCGGCGGCCGAACAGGTCGAGCGCGAACTGGGGCCGATCGATGTCTGGGTGAACGATGCGATGGTCACGATCTTCGCGCCGGTGCAGGCGATCTCGCCGGCCGAATTTCGCCGCGCGACCGAGGTGACGTATCTGGGCACAGTTTATGGCACGATGGCGGCTCTGCGGCGGATGCGGCCGCGGGCACGGGGTTCCATCGTGCAGGTGGGATCGGCGCTGAGCTATCGGGCGATCCCGCTGCAATCGGCCTATTGCGGTGCGAAGTTTGCCATCCGAGGCTTCACCGACAGCGTGCGCTGCGAGCTGCTGCACGATGGGCTACCGATCAACATCTGCATGGTGCAGCTTCCGGCGATCAACACACCGCAGTTCGACTGGGCGCTGTCTCGGATGCCGCGCCGGGCGCAGCCGGTGCCGCCTATCTATGAGCCCGAGGTTGCGGCTCGCGCCATTGTGTTTGCCGCGTTCAGCCGGCGGCGGGAAATCTGGCTCGGCGGCTCGAGCTGGAAAGCGATCGTTGCCAACACGGTCGCGCCGGGGCTGTTGGATCGCATGCTCGCGCGCGATGGTTACGCAAGTCAGATGCGCGATGAAGCCGAGCCCCCCGATGCGCCGGCCAATCTGTTCAAACCGGTGCGCGGGTCACAGGGTGCACACGGCAGTTTCGGTGACCGCGCGCGCACCGGTTCCTGGACTCTGCCGGCGACCAGGCACCGCGGGGTGCTTGTTGCCGGGGGCTTGGCGATTCTGGGTGCTTTGGGTGCGGGGTTGTTGCCGAACGGGCGCAGGTCCCGGAGCTGAGGTCCCGCCGTTTCGAGCCGTCAAGCAACCCCCGGGACGCGAATCCGTTGCACCGGCAGATGGCACGAAAGGGAGCGAACAATGCCAAATCTGCAAGGTCGGAGTATCGCCGTGCTGGCCACCGACGGCGTGGAACAGATCGAGTTGACCAAGCCGGTGGAGGCGCTGAAGCAGGCGCAGGCAACGGTGGTGGTCATCGCTCCAAAAGGGGGCGAGATTCAGGGGATGAATCACGACCGGAAAGGCGACAAGCTGCGCGTGGACAAGGAGCTTTCGGCGGTGAAGCCCGAGCAGTTCGACGGGTTGGTGCTGCCAGGCGGGGTGGCCAATCCGGACCGGTTGCGCACGATCCCGCAGGCGGTTTCGTTTGTCCGGTATTTCGCACAGGCGGGCAAGCCGATCGCGGCGATCTGTCATGGTCCCTGGACGCTGGTCGAGGCGGACTGCGTGCGGGGACATAAGATGACATCGTGGCCGTCGCTCAAGACCGACCTCCGCAATGCGGGCGCCAATTGGGTGGACCAGGAGGTGGTGGTGGACGGAACGCTGGTGACGTCGCGCAAGCCGGACGATATTCCGGCCTTCAATCGTGAGATGCTGGCGGTGTTCGAGCGGGCTGCGAATCAGTGATCAGTGATCAGAAAAAGGTGGCAAGCAGCGGTCTCCTGATAACTGATCACTGATAACTGACAACTGAATGCAGCTCCACCTCGCGCGTCTCGGGCCCCATCAGGACACCGACGAGGATCAGCACGCCGGCGAGTGCGAGCAGCACCAGCGGCGTATAGACGTAGGGCATCACGATCGAGAGGGCGAGCAAGTAGAAGCCGGCAAAGGCCGGGATGACTACGGCGATGCTGTATCCAATCCCATAGCCGCTGGCCCGGACGTGGGTGGGGAAGCGCTCGCAGATATAGGTGGTGACGATGCCCCATGGCGAGACCACCAGCACGTAGAACGCAGCGGCGATCGTGGTGGTGAGGATCGGGCCGCCGCCGTGCAGTGCATTGGCCACGGCGAGGTAATAGAGGATGCAGCCACCCGTCAGCACGACCACGCCTGACAGTGCTATGGTGATTCGCCGGCCGATTATCTGGCCGATCAGGCCGCAGGCGACGAAGCCGAAGAACAGCACGATGCTGCCGAACAGGAAGCCGTTGGAGGTCATCCGGCTGGGCACGTGCAGGTGCTGGATCATGATTCCCGGCAGAATAACGGACGCCTGGGTGATCAACCAGAATCCGGACATCATCAGGAAGACCTGGGCGAGATTGCCGAGGTGCGGCGCCGCCAGCAATTGCTTCAGCGGGGCACGGCTTTTCTCGCTGGCCAGCCACATCGCCGATTCGGGGACGAGGCGGTAATAGAGCAGGAAGGCGAATGCCAATGCGCCGCCGAAGAAGAACGGGATGCGCCAGCCCCAGGCAAGATACTGGTCGTGCGTGGTGAGGGTGAGCATGAGAGTGGTTGCGCCGGAGACAAAGGCGAAGCCGATCGGGAACGCACCTTGCAGTACCCCGCCGACGAAGCCGCGGCGCTGCCTGGGGACCATCTCCAGCGCCAGGGTATTGTTGGAGGTGTACTCGCCGCCCATGAACACGCCGCCTATGAAGCGCAGGGCAATGAGTAAGACGAGCGAAGAGATACCGATCGCAGTGTAGCCGGGCAGGCAGGCGATCAGGATGGTGAAGCCGCCGAACCCGGCGATGCTGATCATGGTGGTGCTTCGGCGGCCGATCTTGTCGGCCCAGTGGCCGAAGATGACCGCCCCACACGGACGGCCGAACAGAGTGGCGGCGAAGGTGAAGAAGTAGATCGTTGTGCTCGCGGTGGCGCCGAGTCCCGGCGGCTCGAAATAGGCGATCACCGGGGCCAGGGCGAGCACCGGCAGATAGATGTCGAAGAAATCGACCGCGAAACCGATGAAGCCGGCGAGTACGGCCCGGCGGGCCGCCGGCGGGAGGGGTTCGGAGCCGAGGAGGCCGGAAGTGCTGCGGGTGGAGTTCATGTGGGCGCTTCTCACGGGTGGTTTGTGCCGAAGGCTAGGCCGCAGCCGCGGCAGGGGCCAAGCTGAGCGGATTCGTGAGAATGGCACTGAGGGCCACGGGAGCGCGGCGTCCCACAGCCGCGGCTGTGACCCAAAGGGTTGGACAAGGGTCGTGTAATCGCTTACAGAAGATCGGCCCTCGCGGTCGGGGCCGAGGCATCATGAGGCGGATATGGCGGAAGCGCAGCCGTTGTCGGAACAGTTCATCGATTGCGACGTTCATGTGACCGTGCCGAGCACTCGCACGCTCGCGCCCTATCTCGATGACTACTGGCGCGAGCATATTATCCGCCGCGGGATCGATGGCGATAATCTGGAACTCAGCGCCTATCCATCGAGCGCGCCGCTGAACTGCCGCCCCGACTGGCGGCCAGCGCAAGGCTTGCCGGCCTCGAAATTCGAGCATCTGCGCGAGCATGTGCTGGAGCCATTGCAGCCGCGCTTCGCCATTTGCAACGCGCTGCATGGGTCGCAGATCATGTTCAGCGAGGATCTGTCTGCCGCGCTGTGCAAGGCGATCAACAACTGGCTCGCCGCCGAGTGGCTGGACCGAGATCCGCGGCTGCGCGCCTCTATCGTGGTTCCCGTGCACAGCCCGGAACTGGCGGCGGCCGAGATCGAGCGCCGGGCCGCCGATACCCGCTTCGTAC